>Ga0160429_1000740_pt1 | contig 22546 bp, 19 predicted proteins | sample SolpanmetagenomR_FD_108199 | JGI IMG/M metagenome (GOLD analysis project Ga0160429, IMG submission 108199) | Solar panel surface microbial communities from Lawrence Berkeley National Laboratory, California, USA - R | ecosystem: Engineered > Built environment > Solar panel > Unclassified ...
GCGCCGCTGCTGTTTGGGCTGTTTGCACACGTGGGCTCGTTTCGGGTGCTGCTGTATGGGCTGGTGGGGCTGCTGGGCACGCTGGTGGGGCTGGAAATACCCTTGCTGCTACGCATTTTGCAGGGCCGGCTGGCGTTTAAAGAATTGGTGGCTAGGGTATTTACCTTCGACTACGTGGGCTCGCTGCTGGCGGCGGTGATATTTCCGCTGGTGTTGGTGCCGCGGCTGGGGCTGGTGCGCACGGCGCTGCTGTTCGGGGCGCTGAACGTGGTGGTGGCGGGCGTGAGTCTATTGTCATTTGCCGAAACCCGGCCCTACCGGCGGCGCTACCTGGCCTTCATTACCCTGGCCCTGCTCGCCCTCGGCGCGGGCGTGGTGGGTGCCGAGCGCATTCAGCGCTACGCCGAGGGCGAGGTGTTTCAGGACACCGTTATCTATGCCCAAAGCACGCCCTACCAGCGGCTGGTGCTCACGGGCAACCACCGCGGCGAGCTGCGGCTGTTTCTCAATGGTAATCTGCAATTTAGCTCGGCCGATGAGTACCGCTACCACGAGGCCCTGGTGCACCCCGCCCTGCAAGACCGGCCCCGCGCGAGCCGCGTGCTGGTGCTAGGGGGCGGCGATGGGCTAGCCGTGCGCGAAATTCTGAAATACCCGCAGGTGCAGCACATCCGGCTCATTGACCTCGACCCGGCCATGACCCGGCTTTTCCGCAGCAACCAGCTGCTGCGCGAGCTGAACCACAACTCCTTGCATTCGCCCAAGCTCGAAATTCACAACGCCGATGCCTACGCCTGGCTGCGCCAGGACACGGCCCGCTACGACGTAGTATTCGTCGATTTTCCTGACCCCGGCAACTACTCCATCGGCAAGCTGTACTCCACCGCTTTTTACCAAACGCTGCGCCAGCGGCTGCGGCCGGGCGGGCTAGTGGTGGTGCAAGCCACCTCGCCCTACGTGGCGCGCCAGGCCTACTGGTGCGTGGTGCACACGCTAGGGGCCAGCGGCTTCAGCACCGTGCCCTACCACGCCTACGTGCCGTCGTTTGGCGAGTGGGGCTACGTGCTGGCGCAGGCCCAGCCGGGTTCCTGGCGGCCCGCGGGCGGCGGCCTACCCGCCGGCCTACGCTTCGCCACGCCCCAAACCATCGGCCAGATGCGGGCCTTCCCCCCCGACATGCGCGAGGTACCTACCGAGGTTAATCAGCTTAATAACCAAGCCTTGGTGCGTTATTTTGAGGAGGAGTGGGGACCGTACGGGCAGTGAAAATCAATGTGAACGATGTGAAAAATAGTTATCTTCCGTATTTTCTAATTCTCACATTTCCCCACATTTTCCGCATCAAATAATTTCTTTCCATGCCCCTTCCCCGCCGTCAGTTTCTTACTCAGGCCAGTGCCGGGCTAGCGGGCACCTTGCTGGCTAGCCTCGTGGGCAGCGTACCGGGCTGCGCGCCCGCCCGCTCGCTGGTGCAGGGCCAGCTGCACGGGGCGGGCCACGCGCTGGGCCACCTCTTGCGCACGCCGGGCAAGATTCCGCCGCCCACGCGCACGCAGGAGGTTGATACTGTTATCGTTGGCGGAGGCGTGAGCGGGCTGGCGGCTCGGCGTACGCTGCACCGGCTAGCCCCCGGGCGCACTACGCTGCTGCTGGAATTGGAGGCCGCCACCGGCGGCAATGCGGCCAGCGGCCACAACGCTCGCACGGCCTACCCCTGGGGGGCCCACTACCTGCCCCTTCCCGACCAACGGGATACCGAGCTGCTCGCCTTTTTGCAGCAAGCCGGCGTGCTCACGGGCTACGGCCCCACGGGCCTGCCCAGCTACGACGAAACCATGCTCTGCCACGACCCCGCCGAGCGCCTGCTGCTGCACGGCCACTGGCAGGCCGGCCTGGTGCCCGAGGCAGGCGTGCCCGCGGCCGACCGCGCCGAGATAACCCGCTTTCTGGCCGAGATGGAGCGCCTGCGCCGCGCTACCGGCGCCGATGGCCAAGAGCTGTTTCGGCTGCCGCTGGCCCTGTCCTCGACCGATGCCGCCGCGCGCCAGCTCGATACTGAAACGATGGCCGCTTGGCTCACGCGCCACGGCTACCAATCGGACTACCTGCGCTGGTACCTCGATTATTCGTACCGCGATGATTTTGGCGTGCCGGCCGCGCAAATTTCGGCCTGGGCCGGGCTGCATTATTTCGCCGCCCGCAAGGGCCGCGCCCACAACGCCCCGCCCGATGCCGTGCTTATCTGGCCCCAGGGCAACCACTTTCTGGCCGAGGCGCTGCGCACTCAAGGCGGCCCGGGCCGCATCCAGACTGAGATGCTGGTGTGGGGGCTAGCCGAGGCGAGCGGTGGCCGCGTGGCCGTGCAGGTCTACGACGCCCGCACGCAGCAGAGCACTACCGTACTGGCCCGGCACGCCATTGTAGCCACGCCCTGGCACGTGACCAAGCACCTGCTGCCCAGCCCCGAAGCCCTCGCCACCCTAACCCCGCTGCACGCACCCTGGCTGGTGACCAACCTCACGGTAGCCGGCTACCCCGGCGGCCCCGGCCAGCCCCTGAGCTGGGACAACGTGCGCTACGGCAGCCCCGCGCTAGGCTATATCGACGCCGAACACCAAGCCCTGCGCGGCTTCGAAGGCGATGAGCCGCGCAGCCTCACCTTTTACTGGGCCCTGCCCACCGACCCGGCCGACCCGGTAGCCGCTCGCCGCCGCGCCCTGGCTAGCCCCTACGCCGAGTGGCTCGCCCTCGTCCTCACCGAATTAGAACTGATGCACCCTGGCCTGGCCGCCCAGGTCACGGCGGCCGACCTCTGGGTGTGGGGCCACGGCATGGTGGCACCCGCCCCCGGCTACGTGTGGGGCCCGGCGCGGGCGCAAGCGGCGCAGCCCCGGCTAGGGGGCCGCCTGCACTTGGCCCACACCGACCTTAGCGGCATTTCGCTGTTTGAGGAGGCTTTTCACCAGGGCGAGCGCGCGGCGCGGGCCGTGCTGGGCCAAGCAGCGAGTAGCGCGGACTTTCAGTCCGCGAGTTGAATGCTAGGGGCGGTTTGGGGAGGAATTGTTGCGGCTTCTGGTTTTGTACTGAGTGCGCTCCCTCGCGGACTGCAAGCCCGCGCTACCAGCCCACTGACCGCGACTATGCAGGTACTTAATAGCCGTCGGCGGCGGCCAGCCGTATAGTGAGGGCGACATGCGCTGTACCTAACTTCTTCTCCTTATGTCCTTTTCCCTTTCTGGCCGCACGCTGGCGGCCCTCGTGGCCGGCGGCTTGTTTTTTGGTAGCTGCGGTGGCAACGGCACTTCCACTACCACCCCTAGCAGCACGCTGGGCACCGACTCTGCAGCTACCACAGTAGGTGGCATGGCTGACTCGACGGGCGCGATGGGCGCCCCGGCCGGCGGCACCGGCGGCTCTACCATGAACAGCACCGACCCCAATACGTCGGCCACGGGTACTTCTTCTACCGGAAGCACCATGAGCAACAGCCCCGCCGGCACAGCCGGCACCCCCACCATGGGCGGCACCGGCGCCAGCGGCACCACTAACAGCACCGGCGCCAACTAGCCCTGCCTACTTACAGCAAGGGGCCGGAGGGCGTGCTAATTTGCACGTCTTCCGGCTCTTTTGCTATGTCCTCTACCCAGCCCTGGCTACGCTCGGCCCGCTACGATGGCTGGCTGATTCTGGCTCCGCCCTTCGCGGCGCTGGCCGTGGTGGCGCTGCTGCCGGCCACTTACCGGCAGTCGGCGGCGTTTCCGCTGCTGGCCTGGGTGGCGCTGGTGCTACTCATCGACGTGGCGCACGTGTACGGAACGCTATTTCAAACGTATTTCGACCCGCGGCAACGGCAGCAGCGCGGGCACCTGCTGCTGTTGGTGCCGCTAGCCTGCTACGCGGGTGGTGTGGCGCTGCACGCGGCGGGTGGGCTGGTGTTTTGGCGGGCGCTCACTTACTTGGCGGTGTTTCACTTTGTGCGGCAGCAGTATGGGTTTTTGCGGCTCTACTCGCGGCGCGAGGCGCCCGCACCCGGCGCGGGGCTAGCCACGGCGCTCAGCTACGGGGCTACGCTTTACCCCTTGCTATACTGGCACTTATCGCCGCCGCGCAATTTCAACTGGTTTGTAGCCGGCGATTTTGTGCAGGTCGACTGGCCGCTGGGCCGGCAGCTCGCCACGGGCGCTTACCTGGCGCTGCTGCTCGCCTGCACCACCCGCGAGGCGTGGCTGGTGGCGCGCACCAAAACAATCAACCTGCCGCGCAACCTGCTGCTGGCCGGCACCGCCGCCAGCTGGTACGCGGGCATTGTCCTTTTTAATGGCGACCTGGCCTTCACCCTGCTCAATGTGGTGGCCCACGGCGTGCCCTACCTGGCGCTGGTGTGGAGCCGCCGCCCTGCCGGGGCCACCGGGCGCGGCTGGTGGGCCGGCCGCTACGGGCTAGCCCTGTTCCTGAGCGCCATTGTGCTGTTTGCCTTTCTGGAAGAAGGCCTCTGGGACGGGCTGGTGTGGCACGAGCACGGCGCGGTATTTGGCTGGTTTCAGCAGCTGCCGGCCGTGGCCGCGCCGGGCGTGCTGAGGTGGCTGGTGCCGCTGCTGGCCCTGCCCCAAAGCACACACTACGTGCTCGATGGCTTTATCTGGCGGCGGGGGGCCAGCGTTGGGGTTAGCTAGCAGATAGCCAACGCTGAGATTGGCATAGTGCAGGGCGCAGTTCATCGTGAATGTGCTAAACTAAATGCCTGCTATACCGTACTTTGGCGGCATGAAAATCAGCCAGTCACCTTATTTTCCTGCCTATCCTACTACCGGTGATATGTCTGCGGCAGCCTGGCTGAAGCATTTTGCCAGCCTGCTGCCGGCCTATGCCGACAAATACCAGATTGCCGAGGCCGAGGCGGTGGCCCTGCAAGGGGCTAGCCACAGCCTGCTGGCGGGCCTGGGCGAGCAGGTGGCGCGCGTCACGCTGGCCATTCGGCTGCTGGCGGTTACGCCGTGCAACTGGCCCGCTTCGGCTATTCCGTGGCTGCCGGGCATGCACGCTATCTTACAGGAAGCCACAGCGCTCAGCTACCGCATTCTGAGCCACGCCGCCTATGACCCCGCTGATGGCTCGGCCCTAGGCCTGGAATGCCGCCTCGATGGCTAGGGCCCTGGCCCTAACGATGGCTTAGCCGGGGCGGCGCGGGGGGCTAGCCGCGGGCGCCGCCCCGGCTAGCCTATTTCGTTATCACAAGCTCCACGCGGCGGTTGAGCTTGCGGGTTTCCTCGCGGTCGTTGCCAAACTTGGGGCGCGCCCCCCCGTAGCCGATGGTGGTGATGCGGCTTTCGGCCACGCCCCGGCCCACAAGGTAGCGCTTCACCTCGGCCACGCGCTGCTCGCTGAGCACCACGTTCTTATCGGCTGGGCCCTGGTTGTCGGTGTGGCCTTCGAGGCGAATTTCCAGGCTCGGGTTTTCCTTCATCGAATTAGCCAGCGTATTGAGCGTGGCGTAGGACGAGCCGATGAGCTTGGCCTGGCTCTGGGTGAAGATGATGGCCGGCAAGTCGAGGCGAGAGCCCACGGTGGCGGGCGTGAGGCGCGGCTCGTAGCGGCGCGACTCGCCGGCCCGCACCGTGAGCGTATCCACGCGGGTGAGTAGGCCGGCCGTGGTCGTGAGGCGGTAGCGGCCGGGGGCTAGCGACATCTGGAAGCCCACCTGGTCGGCCCGCGCCGTGCTGCGGAAGTCAATCGGGCCGCCTATCATGAGCGCCTGCACCTCGGCGCCCCCTTCGAGCGGCTTGTTGGTGCGGGCATCGAGCACGCGGCCCGTGAGCAGCGCCCGCGCCTGCCCTAGCGGGTTGGCGGCGGCCGCGGCGGCCTTCGCCACGAGCGCCGAATCGGGGGCGGGCGGCGGGCCGGCGGGCGTACGGAACAGCTTTTTGGGCGCCGTGTCCTTCGGGCCAGTGCTGGCGTAGTAGGCCGTGCCATCGGGCCCCAGCGCAAAAAAAGCGTCGTAGCCGGGGCCGTTGAAGCGTGGGCCCAGGTTTTCGGGCTGGCTCCACTTGGTGTAGCTGTCGTCGAGGCGCTGGCTCACGAAAATGTCGGCCGAGCCGTAGCCCTGGTGGCCGTAGGAGGCGAAGTAGAGCGTTTTGCCATCGGCCGTGAGCCAAGGCGCAAACTCGTAGCCCGGCGAGTTCACCACTGCGCCCAGGCTCACGGGCGCCGAGTAGCCCCCCGCCCCGTCGGGCCGGCTGATGTAGAGGTCGTTAGCCCCCTGCGAGTCTTCGCGCTCCAGGCTCAGCAGCAGCACCTTCTCATCAGCCGACATGAAGAAGTTGGTCGCCGGGCTGCTCGATGAGTAGTTGGCAATGCGCAACGGCGTGGGCCGCCCGCCGCCCGCCAGTGCCACCCGCGACACGCCTTCGTCGCGAAAGCCCGCCGCATCGTAGGTGCCGCGCACCACCAGCGTCGGCGCACCGGCTGCCCCTACCACCGCCTGCACAGCATTGTTTTGGGGCGTGTTGAGGCCGGCCGGGGCGTCGAGGTGGGTGGGCGCGCCCCAGGTGCGACCCTTGTCGGTGCTTTGGCTTAGCCAGATATCGCCGCTTTCGGCGGCGCCCTCCACGTTGCCAGCAAAGCGCGTGCGGGCAAAATACAGGCGCTCGCCATCGGGCGCGGGTACGGGTTGCAGCTCGCTGCCGGCTGGCGAAGCGAGCGCGGTCAGCGGCTCGGGCGCAGCAAAGTAGGGCGGCCCGCTGGCTAGCTTCAACTGCAATTGAAACAAGCGCCACTGCTGGCTGAGACGCCCCACGCTGCGCGCCGCCACAATGGCCGTGTTGTTGAATTTATCGTTCACCGCCAGGGTCGCCACCCGGCCATGGAGCCGGTTTTCGAGCTGAAACGAGCCCACCTGGCCCGTGGGCACCAGCCGCCACTGCTGCCCCAGCCCGCCCGTGAAGGGCCGCTGCACCAGCGGGGTATTAGCCCCGCTAGGGGTTAAGTTGTTCACTTCCAGAGTCAGGCACAGGGTGCTGTGCTTGGCTTCGAGGCGGTAATATTCGCCGCCTTCGCGGATGAGCACCAGGTGCCACTGCTGGCTGGGGGCGTGGGTGAACTCCCACTGCACGGCGGCCGCGCCGCTGGTGGTGGCAGCCCTCGCCACGTCGAGGCTGCGCCCGCTGGCGCGGTTGATGATGCCATAGAGCGCCCGGCTATCGGGGGCCAGGGGCGCTTGGGCAGCGGCGGAAAGTGCCAGTAAACACAGGAAAAGTACTCGAAGCATAGGGGCAAAGGTCGGGTAGCCAGCCCAAACCCTGGCTAGCCCGCCGCGGCGGGTACCAGCTGACGGTGGGCAGCCAGCCCGAATTAGTCGGGCAGGATATCCTGGGGCAGGGTTTTACAGTATAGCCTACCCAACGCTTAAACCCACCCAAACCATGCGCAAAGGCACCCAAGTAACCTGGAAATACGGCACCGGCACGGCCACCGGCAAAATCGAGTCGGTGCATAAAGAAGCCACCACCGTCAAAATCAAAGGCCACGACATTCACCGCAACGGCTCGGCCGACGACCCGGCCCTGGTAATTGTGCAGGAAAACGGCGATAAAGTACTGAAGCTACAGAGCGAGGTAAAGGCCGAAAAATAAGCATCTTAGCCAACCACGCCCCTTCGTTTGCCGCCATGCTTCCCGCCCCGCCCAGCTACTACGCCGTGCAGTATCAAGCGCAGCCCGCGCTGCTGCGGGGGCGCGGGCTGCGCCCGCTCTCGGCCCCCGATTTTACGGAGGTGAGCGAACTGCTGCTGGCCTGGGGGCAGCACTACGACTGCCCGTTTTGGCTGCTCGATGGGCGCGTGGACACCCAGCCGCAGCCGCTTGATGCGTACGAATGGCTGCGCGAAGAATTTTTGCCCCGTGTGCATCGGGGCCCGGGGTGCATTCCGTGCGTAGCTTTTCTGGCCCAGCCTGAGCTGTGGCTGGCCCTCAACGCGCAGAGCTACGCTCCGCCAGCGCCCGTTATTTTGTCAGCCGCCTACCGCGCCAACTGGTTTACCAGGGAAAAAGAAGCGCTGGCCTGGCTGGCGCAGTTTCGGCCCGCCATCGGCCCAAGCTAAGCGCGCCGGGCGGCGGCCAAATCCCCAAAAAAAGCCCCGCTGGCAAGCGGGGCTTTTTGGTTTTTATCGGGGCTAGCGGACTAGCGATTGTTGGGGTCGGGCTTGATAAAGGCCTCCTCATCCATCTCGGTGGGCACTACCACGATGCCTTATTGTAGCATCGAATTGCGCTTGCCGTAGAGGAAATACACCACGAAGCCAAGCAGCATCCAGCCGAAGGCTACTTGCAGCGTAAACGAGTCGAGGCCCACAATCAGCAGCGTGCATACCAGCGCGCCCATGATGGGCACCAGCGGGAAGCTGGGCGTGGACAGCGGCGCGCGGAACGGGCGCGGCTGGCTAGGGTCCGACTTGCGCATAATCCACACGCCGATGCTCACCAGCACGAACGCCAGCAGCGTGCCAAACGAGGTGAGGTCGCCGGCCAGCGAGCCGGGCACGAAGGCCGCAAACAAACCCACGAACACCATCAGCATGAGGTTGGATTTGTAGGGCGTGTTGAACTTGGGGTGCAGCTCGGAGAAGGCTTTGGGCATGAGGCCGTCCTTCGCCATCGAGAAGAACACGCGGCTCTGGCCCATCAGCATTACGAGGATAACCGAGGTGAAGCCCAGCAAGATACCAACCGTCACGGCCGTGGCCAGCCAGCCGTAGCCGGGCATGTGCGCCCGGATGGCGTAGGCCACGCTAGCCTCGCCGCCCAGGGCGGGGTCGGCGAATTCACGCCAGTTGGCTACGCCCGTCAGCACGTGGCCGAACAGAATATAGAGCACCGTGCAAATGGCCAGCGAGCCCAGAATACCGATGGGCATGTCGCGCTTGGGGTTCTTAGCTTCCTGCGCGGCCGTGCTCACGGCGTCGAAGCCGATGAAGGCGAAGAACACGATGCCCGCGCCGCCGATAATGCCGCCCAGGCCGTGCTTGAAGAAGCCTTCGTAGGTACGCACTGCTTCGCCGGCCGCGTTTTTCACCACGGCATCAGCCGGAATGAGGTAGGGCGTGTGGTTGGCCGGGTTGATGAACTGCCAACCCACGGCGATGAACACGACCACGATGAGGGTTTTGAGCACCACGATAACGGCATTGAACAAAGCCGACTCCTGGGTGCCTTTTACCAGCAACAAGCTCAGCATCACGATGATGAGCAGCGCGGGCAGGTTGATGAGGCCGTGCTGGGTCACGCCGTTGATAACGGCGCTCTCGAAGGGCGAGTGGCTCAGATTATACGGTATACTTGTCCCGAAGACCTCCAGCAGCTTGTTCAAATACTCGCTCCAGGCGATGGATACGGTGGCCGCGCCCAGGGCGTACTCCATGATGAGCGCCCAGCCGATAATCCAGGCCACAAACTCGCCCATTGTGGTGTAGGCGTAGGTGTAGGCCGAGCCGGCAATCGGAATCATAGCCGCAAACTCGGCGTAGCACAAGCCGGCAAACACGCAGCCGAAGGCCGCCAGAATAAAGGCCAGCGTAACGCCCGGTCCCGAAGCCTGGGCGGCGGCGGCCGCCGTGCGCACAAACAGGCCCGCCCCAATAATGGCGCCCACGCCCAGCGCTACGAGGTTGCCGGCGCCTAGCGTGCGCTTGAGCGCGCCGTGGCCGGTAGAGTTAGCTTCGCCCAGAAGTTGGGCAAGCGGTTTTTTGGCAAAAATAGTAGCCATGCAAAAGGGAGGAAAAGAACGGGTGGGGGGAGGTACTGGTAACGGTTTTTTCGCGTTGAAGTAATAGCTGGAGAATAGTCAGCCGGGCCGAAAATACGCTAAACTTTGCGACTAGCCCCCACCGGCGGTTTGGCCGCTCCTTTGCAGTGCGGGCCGGGGCGGCCGGGCCGGTGAAGCAGCCGTGGCCCGCCACTTCTTATTATCTACTTAAATTCACGCAGTATTCATCCGTTTTCTATGCAATTCAGGTTCTTCTCTACCTTATCGCTACTAGCTGCCCTCGCCGGCCCGGCCCGGGCCCAAACTGCGCCGCTCGCGCCGGCCGCGCAGGCGGCCGTGACGAGCCAGGCCCAGCGCATGGCCCAGGAGCTGGGCCTCTCGGCCGACCAGCACGCCCGCCTGCGCAACGTGCTGGTGCTAACTCGCCAGCACATGGATACCGACCTCAAAACGCACCACGAAGACCCCGCCGCCCTGCGCACGGCGATGGCTTTCGACCGCGCCAAGTCCGACGAGCTTATTCGGGGCGTGCTTACGCCGGCGCAGTACGTGCGCTACCAGCAGCTAAAGGCCGCCCGCATCGGGCAGCTGCACAGCACCAGCCAGGTCGGCCGCTAGGCCTAGCATTGCCCCTAGCGGCGCGTTAGTCTGCCTCTGGCAAATACTGGCAGTTCAGCAACTGGCGCCGGTGCGCCCGAAAGCGCACCAGGCCCACCAGCAGCACCAGGCCCGCCACGGCCAGGGCCGAGTAGCCCAGGCGCCCGCCCCGCCCGGGGTGAAACTGAAGCAACGCCAGCCCAAAGCCCACCAGCGCCAGGCTGGTGCGCACGTAGGTGAGCAGCGTGCGCTCGTTGGCCAGGCGCGTGCGTTGCAGGGCTAGCCGGTCGGAAAGAGAAAGCGGGCTACTAGGGGTCAAAGGCATAAGGCGCAGGTAAACGCGGGTGGGTAGCCTGCTTTAACGTAAGCGATGGCCCACTCGCTACACCGCTTGCCGAATAACGTAGAGCGAGGCACTCGCTATTACCAGCCACAGCACGACGCCCAGCGCGTAAGGCTTCGGGCCCACGGCCCGCAGCACGGTGCTCGACAGCCCCGCCCCGATAAGAAAGAGCGTGACCGTGAGCCCCGTTTTGGCCAGGCTCACCAGCAACGGACCCAGCGGCTTGGCAGCCGGCACGTAGGTATTGACCAGCATGGCCAGTACAAAGCCCAGGATAAAATAAGGAATGGTGATTTTTACGCCCTTCTGCTTGAAAATCATGGCCGTGCCCAGTGCCACCGGAATAATCCAGAGGGCGCGGGCCAGCTTCACGGTGGTGGCTATTTCGAGGGCTTCGTTGCCGTAGGCCGCCGCCGCCCCCACCACCGAGCTAGTATCGTGGATGGCGATGGCGCACCACAGCCCAAACTGTTGCTGGCTCAGGTGCAGCAGGTGGCCGATGGGCGGGAAAGCAAAGAGCGCCAGCGCGTTGAGCACGAACACCGTGCCCAGCGCCACCGACATTTCCTCATCTTTAGCCCCTAGCACCGGCCCCACAGCCGCAATGGCGGAGCCGCCGCAAATAGCAGTGCCACACGAGATAAGGTGCACCACTCGCCGGCCCAGCCCCAGCCACTGCCCCACCAAAAAACCCAGCAGCAGCGTTCCAAAAATCGACGCTACGGTAAATACAATGCCCTGCCGGCCCGCCTGCACCGCCGCGTGGGCGTTCATGCCAAAGCCCAGGCCGATAACCGAGAATTGCAGCAGCTTAGATGTCAGACTTTTAGTGCGGGCCACGAAGGGGTTGCCCACCGTTTGGGCCAGGGCTAGCCCGAGCGCCAGCGCCAGCGGCGGCGATGCCCAGGGCGTGAGGCAAAATACCAGCACCAGCCCAAATACCACTTGGCGCAGCGTCACCGGGCGCCCCAGCACTAGGTGCGGCGTATGAAAATGGCGAAATAAACCGGTAGCCGGAGCGGCGGGCGGCGACTGGTTTTTGAGAAAAGCGGGCATAAGGCAGGCTGATTAGCTAGCCCAAAATTACGTAACCTACTTTCGACATGGTAATTACAAATACTTATTGCGCATAACCAAAAGTTATGCGAGTGCTTTAGCGGCCTGTTGCCCAAAGCTCAGGAAACGCTGCGCAGTGCGCAGCAGCGGCTGGCCTTGCAGCCACACTGCCTCAAACTGCCGGGGCAGCGCCAGGCCCTGCACGGGCACCACTTCGAGCAGGCCGGCCGCTAGCTCACGCTTCAGGGCCTGGCGCGACACGAAGCCTAGCGCGGCGGGCGCGGCATCGAGGTAGCTTTTGATAGCTTCCGTGCTATCGAGGTAAAACGCCACGTGCAGCTCGCTGAGCCTGATTTTGCGCTCGCGCAGGGCCATTTCCAGCACTTCGAGCGTGCCCGAGCCGCGCTCGCGCAGCACCAGGGGGCTGGCCAGGGCCTCGGCCAGCGGCAGCGGCTGGGTGGGCGGGCCGGCGGGCGTGGCCCGGCGCACGGCCACCAGCTCGTCGGGCATCAGCAGCTCGTAGTGCAAGTCGCGGTTTTTGGTGCGGCCTTCCACGAAGCCCAAATCGAGTTCGCCACGCAGCAGCGCTTCGGCAATGCGCTCGGAATTAGCACTTAGCAAGCTCAACTGCACCTGCGGGTAGCGCGCCTGAAATGCGGGTAGCCAGGCCGGCAGCACGTACTGGCTGAGCGTGGTGCTGGCGCCCAGGCGCAGCCGGCCGGCGGCCTCCTCGGGGTCGCGCAGGCCCAGCAGCTGCTCTTCGAGCTGCTGGGCCGAGGCGGCCACGGCCTCGGCATGGGCGTGCAGCAGGCGGCCGGCCTCGGTAAGGCTCACGCGGTTGCCGCGCCGCGCCAGCAGCCGCTGGCCATACTGGGCCTCCAGCTCGCGGATGTGCTTGGTGACGGCCGGCTGGCTCACAAACAGCTCTTGCCCGGCCTTGGTGAAGCTCAGGTGCCGGGCCACGGCGGCGAATACGCGCAGGCGAAAATCAGACATGCGGGCAAAGGTCGGCGGGCTGCGCGGCCCGGCGGGCGCCCGGCTAGCCCCCTACCAAAGGGTGGGGCTAGCCGCTGGTTAGGGTGGCTGGCCCGTTTCGTCGGCAAAAAAGCCGTTTTTATCGGCACAGCCGGCGCTTTACGAGGTGCGGCGCGGCCTTGGCAAGCTCCTTGTAATTACCCCAGCATCTGGAGCCAGCGCGGCCGCGCTTCCTGCTTTTCTTTTTTTCTGCTTATCAGCTTCTTATCCTTCTTATGAAAAAGTCCCTGCTTCTGCTGGCCGCCATGGCCTTTGCCACCGCCAGCTTTGCCCAAACTACCCCCGCCGCCACTGCTACCACCCAGCTGCCCACCCACCGCGTGCACCGCATGGGTATGCACAAAGGCGCCCACAAAACGCCTGAGCAGCGGGCCGAGCACCGCACGGCCATGCTCACCAAAAAGCTGAGCCTCAGTGCCGACCAGCAGGCCAAAGTGCAGCAGATTATGCTGGCTCAAGCTCAGGAAGGCCAGGCGCTCAAGGCGAAGTACCCGGCCAAAGAGCAGCGCCAGGCGCTGCACCAAGAAATGAAAGCCGGCCACGCCAAATACCAAAGCCAGCTGCAAGGCGTGCTCACGGCCGACCAATACGGCAAGCTGGCCGCCCTGAAAAAAGAGCACCACCAGCGCGGTGGGCACGGTGATAAGCAAAAAGCCAAAAGCTAGGCCCCTATCCTTCTTTTTAGCCCCCAGCCCCGGTCCTGCGGCCGGGGCTTTTTGCGGCCCGGCGCGAGCCAGCGAACCAGGGCAGTAGCCCCGATGTTGAGGCGGCTCGTTATATTTGACCTTGTCACCTATCCCGGCAGCCCGATTATCAGGCGTTTAGCTTATCCGCTGCCCCCACCCCCAATGCCCTTACCCAGTAGTAGCACCCCCGCGGTGCAAATTCAACAGTTTTACGATAAAGGCCTGGCCCACGCCTCCTACGCCATCCGGGCGGGCCGGCAGGTAGCCGTTATCGACCCTGGCCGCGACCCGCAGCCCTACTACGACTTTGCTGACGAGCACGATGCCCAAATAGTGGCCGTGATTGAGACGCACCCCCACGCCGACTTTGTGAGCAGCCACCTGGAAATAGCCCAGGAAACGGATGCTACCATCTATTGCAGCAAGCTCACCGGCGCCCGCTACCCCCATAAGAATTTCGACGACGGCGACCGCCTCAAGCTCGGCACTGTTGAGTTGCACGCCCTCAACACCCCCGGTCATTCGCCCGATAGCATCAGCGTGCTGTTGATGGATGAAATGGCCCAAACCCGCGCCGTGTTTACGGGTGATACGCTGTTTGTGGGCGATGTAGGCCGGCCCGACCTGCGCGAGGCAGAGGCCGCCGGTGGCCACACCCGCGAGGCCCTAGCCGCCCAGCTCTACGCTAGCCTGCGCCAAAAGCTAATGGCCTTGCCACCCACCACACGTGTGTACCCAGCGCACGGCCCCGGCTCGCTCTGTGGCAAAACTACCAGCCCCGACCTCGACAGCACCATTGGCAAGGAGCTAGCCAGCAACTACGCCCTGCAACCTATGTCGGAACCCGAGTTTGTGAAGGTACTGCTAGAGGACCAGCCGTTTATGCCCAAGTATTTTGGGCACGATGTGCAGCTTAACAAGCAAGGTGCCCCCAATTTTGAGGACAGCATTCGGGCGGTGCCGCGCCTGCACCAGGGCACGCCGCTAGCCCCCGAAGTGCTCGTTATCGACACCCGGCCCGCAGCCAAGTTTCGCGCTGGCCACCTGCCGGGTGCCATCAACTTGCAGGACGGCGGCAAGTTTGAAACCTGGCTAGGGTCGGTAGTGAGCCCGCAGGAAAAATTTTATTTGCTGGCAGATACCCAGATTCAACTCGATGCGGTAATTCGCAAAGCAGCCAAAATAGGCTACGAGGCTAATATTTTGGGGGCGCTGCTAGCCCCGGCGGCCCAGCCCGTCACTAGCCCTGCTGTAGACGTGGCTGCCGTGCGCCACCACCCCGAGCAGTTCACCATCGTGGACATTCGCAACCGTACCGAGGCACACGACTCTTTGTTTGCCAATGCCCTACTTATCCCGCTGCCCGAGCTGCGCGAGCGCGTGCAGGAGATTCCGACCGATAAGCCCGTGCTAGTGCACTGCGCGGGTGGCTACCGCTCGGCGGCCGGGGCTAGCATCATCGAGGCGGCCCAGCCGGGTGCACAAGTGCTGGACTTGGGCGAGGCCGTATCGGAGTTCGCGCCGGTATCGGCGTGAGAAAACTACTGCTTGTTGGTTGCTTAGCGCTGGCTAGCCGGGCGGTTTCTGCGCAAGCTGTCCGGCTGTGGCCGCGCAACCCAACAACGTCTAGAATTGAGTTTGCCGGCCACCTACCGTGGCCTGATACGGTACGTACTGAGGCGCAACGGCAGGTGCTGGCGCAGCACTGATATTGGCAAAAGCTGACTACTGATACTCCAATAACAATCCAGCAATTCATCCAAGAGCGCGGCATAACATACAGCGGCATACCCCGGGAAAGCTGTTGCTGGATTCGTAGTATGAATGCGAACGATGAGCTTTTCAGCCTTTGCTTTGGCTTACTACTTACGCCAGATACCACTGGCCTGACTTACCGCTTATCTGATTTTGAGTGTGCCCTTTTCAGTGACGATGCTGTTGCGGGCGACTCATTAGAAAAAATATTGTCTACAGAAGACAAGCACATACAGCTCATTATGGAATCCTTCCATAACCGATTGGTTGGAGCCGCTAACGCTTGGTAACATGTACTTGTGCTAGCAGTAGGCAAGTCCGTTTTTCTGTGTGGCGCCCACAAAAAAGCCCCACCTGCACTTGGCAGGTGGGGCTTTTTTTGGCTAGGTACCCTAGGGGGCTAGCGACGTACTGGCTTGCGGGCCGGAGCTTTCTTGGCAGGAGCCTTTTTCGTAGCTGCTTTCTTAGCAGGTGCGGGCGAGGTTTTGCCTTGGGCTTTCAGCTCAGCAATGGTCGGAGCCGGGCCGTACTTGGCTTCAGCAGCGTTGGCTTCGCCGGTCAGGTAGGGGTCGAAGTCTACGCGGCGGTTCTGGGCCTGGCCGGTTGCGGTAGCGTTGCTAGCAATGGGCTTGGCTTCGCCGTAGCCACGAGCTTCGATGCGCTCGGCTGGGATGCCGTGGGCAAGCATGTACTTACGGGCCGAAGCGGCACGCTCGTAGCTCAAGTTCAGGTTGTAAGCGTCGTCGCCTTTGCTGTCGGTGTGGCCGGCAATGCTCAGGCTGTAGTCCGGATACTCATTGAGAATCTGTACCATCTGGTCGAGACGAGCGTTCGACGAAGGCTTCAGCGTAGCCTTGTTGAAATCGAACTGGATGTAGCGGGTGGCTTCGTTCAGAATCTTCTTCTGCTCGGCCTTAATCTCGGGGCAGCCTTTGTTGCTGGCGGGGCCGGCACGGTCGGGGCAGCGGTCCTGGAAGTCGGGTACACCGTCGCCGTCACGGTCGAGCGGGCAGCCATTGGCATCCACTTTCGCACCGCTGGGGGTGTTGGGGCACTTGTCGAGGTAGTCGGCTACGCCGTCACCATCGCTATCTACGGGGCAGCCCGAAGCATCGACGCGCACGCCGGCCGGGGTGTTGGGGCAGCGGTCATCGGCATCAGCCACGCCATCGCCGTCAGCATCGGGGCAGCCTTGCAGGGCAGCTAGGCCCTTTACATCGGGGCACTTGTCTTGGTAGTCAGCTACGCCGTCGCCGTCGGTGTCAATGGGGCAGCCGTTGGCGTCTACTTTCACGCCGGTAGGCGTGTCGGGGCACTTATCTTTTTTGTCTGATACACCGTCACCGTCGGTGTCTTTGGCTTTGCCCACATTGGCGCGGATACCAGCCGAGAAGTTCATGTACCGGTCCTTCTTATCCCAGAACGTGGTAGCGTTGTTGTCTACTCCGTCCAAGCGGTCGTCAGTGGTTTGCAGGTAGGCCTGCGTGGCCTGCACAAACAGCACAGCATTTTCGCCAAGGTGGAAGTCGAGGCCCGCTCCTACTTGCCCGGTGAAGGTACCGAAACGCGTAAAGTTGTTGCTAGCCGTAGGCGTAGCATAGCGGTCAGATAACACCCAGGCAAAGCCCGGCTCTACCAACAGGTAGGGGTGCAAGAAGAAATTGTCGTTGATAGGCGCTTTAATCTTGAAGCCTAGCCCAGCGGTGTAAGCCTGGGCGCGGAAACGACGGCCAGCAACGTTGAACTTACCTTCTTCAGCAGGCGAGCGCAGCCGCATGTAGTCGAGGTCAAGCTTGATATCAAGCACTTTACCGATGTAGCGGGTAATATCGATACCCCCGCTATAGGGCATATCCTGGAATTCCCAGAAGTTGTTACCGAGGTCGCCGCGGTACTGGGTAGCGTTGGCGTGCAGACCAATAGAGGTCTTGCGGTCGGCCGTCTGCGCTTGGGCTTGCGTGGCAGTTGCCAGCAGGCCCAGGCCAAATAGAGTAGCTTTAAAAGCTGAGTTATTCATAAAAAACGATTAGTACTGGCGGCAATAAGCCAGCGGGCGCTTGTCCAGCCGTGCACACTTGCCAAAAAATAAAGGTGTTTGAGTTCCTAGCTACCCTAGCAGGGTCTTGGCCTGGAGAAAGAAGCACTCCCGGCCTGCAGGTCCGGCGGTGCCTCTCGCATGGCGATGCAGAAGTAGGGCTTGAAACGAATTGCCAGCCGGTTAGTTGTTAGCAGGTCAATAAGCGCTAGCTAATTCATTGATTATCAAAAAGGCCTTCAACAAGTAATTAAGCGGATTCAAACCTAGTATAAGTAAAGTTCAGCGTGAAATTTGGTCTATTCGGAACGATTTACCGACAAACCGGTACACAAACAGGAAGAGCCTGGCGTGCTTGTTGGCCGTAAGCCCTTCTACATAGGCTCCATTTTTTCCTTGTTTTAAGCCTATTTTTCCTCAGCCAGCCAGGTGGCCAGCTTGCCAGTAGCTAGCCAGCTAGGCTAGTGCTAGCCAGCTGGCCCCACCCGTGTTTCTCTTCTGCTCATGCCCTATTCGGCTTCCACCCCGCCGCGCTTTTCGTTGCCCCAAACGGTGGTACCAGTGATGTTTTCAGGGCGGGCTTACTTGCGTATTGCCTTGGCTATTTCCGTGGTGTTTGGGCTCATGGCCTTGCCTACGGGGGTGCTACCTCGCAGCTACGCCACCGGGGGCGAGGCGGTGCTGCTGTGCCTCAATGCTATTCTGATTTTTCAGGTGCAGTTTTGGCTGCATTATCTGCTGCGTTATCGCCGGAGTGCGGTGCAGCGTTGGCTAGCCCGCCAGCCGTTTCGTACTAGTTGGCTGTTGCGGGCGCTGCTCACGGCGCTGCTAGTTACGGGCTACAGCCTGTGCCGCTATCTGCTTGACTCTTATCTGCATATGCGTCTCGAGCACACCTCGCTAGGCTTGGTTTTAGTGCTGGCGCAGGTCGTCACTGTGGTGGGGCTAGCCTGCCAGCTGGGCATCGAGCTGGTAGAGCGCAGCCGCTACCTGACACTGGAAATCGAGGCCCTGAAACGCGAGCAACTGCAAGCCCGCTACGAAAGCTTGAAGCAGCAGCTTAGCCCACATTTCTTGTTTAACTCGCTTTCGACCCTGAGCGGGCTTATTCAGGAAGAGCCGGAGGCCGCCGGGCAGTTTGTAGAAGAAATGGCTAAGGTGTACCGCTACCTGCTCAAGCACGGCGAGCAAACGACCGTGCCCCTACGCGACGAGCTCAGCTTCGTGCGCTCCTACACCTACCTTCTGCAAATGCGCTTTGGCGACGGCATTGCCCTGCACATCGACCTACCCGAGGCCGTGCTGGGCCGGCTGCTACCCCCGCTAGCCCTGCAGCTGTTGGTAGAGAATGCCGTGAAACACAACGCCCTAAGCTACCACCAGCCGCTGGTGCTACACATCGATTTTGTGGCTCCAGCCCTGCTGCGCGTGCGCAACCCGCGCCGCCCGCGCCTCGCCCCTACGGCCAGCAGTGGTACCGGCCTCAGCAACCTGACCAATCGCATTCGCCTGCTTAATCAGCAAAAGCTGTTGATAGAGCAAACCGCCACCGAGTTTTGCGTGCTGGTACCTTTGCCCCCCAGTTTGTAGCGCTGCCCTAGCTGCTGCCCCCTTGCAAAGAGTTAAAAGGAAAGAGTTAGCGGGTAGCACCTCTCTACTCAGAATTTTAACGCACGCCCTTTACTTACCGCTGCCAATGAGCCCGACCCTAACCGTATTGCTGGTAGAAGATGAGCCGCGCACGGCCCGCACTATTGCGCGCCTGCTGCTAGAGCTGCGGCCCGAGGCCCAGGTGGTGGGCCAGCCCGACTCGGTGGCCGCCACGGTAGCCTGGCTGGCGGCCCACCCCACGCCAGCCCTTATCCTGATGGATATTCACCTCTCCGACGGCAGTAGCTTCGAGGTATTTCGGCAGGTGGCGGTAAGCAGCCCCGTCATTTTCATCACCGCCTACGACGAGCACGCGCTGGAAGCATTTCAAACTAACGGCATCGACTACCTGCTCAAGCCCATTACCCGTGAGAACCTGCTGCATGGGCTACGCAAGTTTGAGGCCCTGCGCCAGCACTACGCCGAGGTAACTGAGGGCGTGCCGCACCTAGCCGAGCTACTGCGCACCGTGCAGCAGCTTGGGGCCACACCAGTCTACAAAAGCAGCTGGCTGATTCCCTGCAAAACCAAGCTCATTCCGGTGGCCGCGGCCGATGTAGCGCACTTCATCATTCGCAGCGGCGTGGTGAGCCTCACCACCCTCGATGGCCAGCACTATACCCTCGACCTGCCCCTCGATGAGCTGGAGGCGCAGGTCGACCCGCGCCAGTTTTTCCGGGCTAGCCGGCAGGCACTTTTGGCCCGGCCCAGCATCACGGCCCTCGAGCCCTACCACAATGGCCGCATGCTGGTGCACTTGCAGCCGCCCGCCCCCGAGCTAGTGGTGGTGCCCAAGCTGCGCGTCAGCGAGCTGCGCCACTGGGTAAGCGGTGGCTAGCTCTCCCTTTGCTAGCTAGCGGCTGGCGGCCAGTAACACCGCTTTGCGCGGCGGGCGCGTTTTGTATCCGACAACCTGCAGTTTGTATACTGCTGTCCGCTAGCTTCGCCCAGACCTTTGTAGGGCTAGGGCAGCGCTAGTGCGCACTGGCCTACTGCCGCCGCACTCCTCCGCTGCATTACCCCTAGCCCCGCTTTTATGTCCCTCACCGATTTTCGCACGCTGGGCCGCTCGGGCCTGGTAGTAAGCCCCCTAGCGCTGGGCACTATGACCTTTGGCACGGCCCGCTGGGGCTCGCCCGACGAGGTGTCGCAGGCCATTTTCAACGCGTACGTAGATGCGGGCGGCAACTTCGTGGACACCGCCGACGTGTATGCTGGCGGGCGCAGCGAAGAGCTGCTGGGCAGCTACATTGCCGCCCGCCAGCTACGCGATAAAGTGGTGCTCGCCACCAAGTTTGGCTTCAGCGCTGAGGCTGGCAATCCCAACGCCAGTGGCAATGGTCGCAAGCAGATTTACCGCGCCCTCGAAGGCTCGCTGCGGCGCCTGGGCACCGACTACGTAGACCTATACTGGTTGCACGTGTGGGACACCGTGACGCCCGTGGAGGAAGTGCTGCAAACCCTGGGCAACCTTGTGCGAGCCGGCAAAATCCGCTACTTCGGCTTTTCCGACATGCCGGCTTGGTACACTACCAAAGCAGCCACGCTGGCCGCCGCGCACGGCGTGCCCGGCCCCGTGGCCATGCAACTCGCCTACTCGCTGGTCGAGCGCAACATCGAGCACGAATACATACCCGCCGCCCGTGAGTGCGGCCTGGGCTTGGCGCCGTGGAGCCCCCTAGCCGCCGGCTTTCTGGCTGGCAAATATGCGCGCACCGAAGCCGGCGCCACCGGCGAAGGCCGTCTTAGCGGCCCCAATCCGTTTGGCAACACGCTGTTTACCGACCGCAACTGGCGCATTCTGGAGGCGCTGCGGCCAGTAGCCGCGCAGCTCGACCGCCCGCTGGCGCAGGTGGCGCTGGCGTGGGTGCTGGCTCAGCCCGGCGTGAGTGCACCCATTGTGGGGGCTAGCCGGGTCGAGCAGCTACACGACAGCATCGCGGCGCTCGACGTCCGCTTCTCGCCCGAGCAGCTGCGGGCGCTAGATGCGGCTAGCGCGCCCGAGGCGGTGTTTCCCTACGGTATTTTTTCGCCGGCCGGCAACAAGGGGGTGTTTGGCGGCGCCACGGTGCGCGGCTGGCGCTAGGTGCTGCAAGCTACGTTTTGTGTTGCAAAAGCGCGGGTTTGTATACACGTGACCCTAGCCAGCAACGGGACCTTTGTGAGGTTGAATTACCCCACAACTTCCTTCTTACATAACACAGTATGAGCACTATCAAAAAAGTACCGTTGGGCACGCAAGGCCTGCACGTTTCGGTCGAGGGCCTGGGCTGCATGGGCATGACCGGCGGCGTAAATGGCATGAGTGTATACGGCGAAGCCGACGAAGCTGAGAGCCTCGCCACCCTGCACCGCGCCCTGGAACTGGGCGTAGACATGCTCGACACCGCTGACCTCTACGGCCCGATGAAGAACGAGCGCCTAGTAGCCAAAGTACTGGCCGGCCAGCGCGACAAATTCACGGTGGCCACCAAATTTGGCTTCGAGGTAGATGACCACGAGCAGTGGACCGGCGGCTACAACGGCCGGCCCGACTACGTCCGCAAGAGCATCGAGCGCTCGCTCAAGAACTTGGGCACCGACTACGTAGACCTCTACTACCTGCACCGGGTAGACCCCGCCACACCCATCGAAGAAACCGTGGGTGCCATGAGCCGCCTCGTAGAAGAAGGCAAGGTGCGCTACCTGGGCCTGAGCGAAGTGCCCGCCGATACGCTACGGCTAGCCCATGCTGTGCACCCCATCTCGGCCCTCGAAAGCGAATATTCGCTCTTCGACCGCCGGGTGGAAGATGAGGGCATCATTGCGGCGGCACGCGAGCTGGGCATTGGTTTCGTGGCCTACTCGCCGCTGGGCCGGGGGTTTTTATCGGGTGCTATCAAAACGCCTGATGACTTTGAAGCCAGCGACTCGCGGCGTTTTTTTCCGCGCTACCAGGGCGAAAACTTCTACAAAAATCTCGAGTTGGTAGAGAAGCTATCGGCCCAGGCCGTAGCCAAAGGTGTGACGCCTGCCCAGCTAGCCCTCGCCTGGGTACTAGCCCAGGACGTAGTCGTGATTCCGGGCACTAAGCGCCGCAAGTACCTCGAAGCCAACGTAGCTGCCGCTAGCATTACCTTAAGTCCGAGTGAGCTAGCCGAGCTCGACGCCATTATGCCGGTGGGTAGCGCCGCTGGTGCAGCGTATCCGGCGAGCTTCTGATTTCTTGTTAGTTCGCGCAGTGGGTTGCGGTGCGAAGCCCCCCCCCAAACCACTGCGCTAAACCTTTCCAGCTTACCAATGAAGCAGCTTCCTAAAGAATTCCGCACCCTAGCTACGGTGTCGGATTTCACGCAGCACTTTGGCTTTCCGGCGCCAGTGCATCCGCTGTTTACGGTTATTGACTTGGCGCACACGCCCAACCAGCTGCCACCTAGCGGGCCGGCCCTACGCCAGCTCTACATTATCGCGCTGAAAAAGAACCTCAAAGGCCGCATCCCGTACGGCCACCGGGCCTATGATTTCAGCGAAGGCGTGCTGGCATTTTACGCGCCGGGGCAACTCTGCGAAGGCAACAACTCGATTGACACTTCGGAGCTGAGCGGCTGGATGCTCGTCTTTCACCCCGACTTGCTGCACAAGTACCCCCTAGCC
>Ga0160429_1000741_pt1 | contig 22545 bp, 14 predicted proteins | sample SolpanmetagenomR_FD_108199 | JGI IMG/M metagenome (GOLD analysis project Ga0160429, IMG submission 108199) | Solar panel surface microbial communities from Lawrence Berkeley National Laboratory, California, USA - R | ecosystem: Engineered > Built environment > Solar panel > Unclassified ...
GGCTTGGTTGCGGGGCACTTCTCATTTAGCTGATTGTCAAGCCTTCCGCCTATTGCGCCGAGGGCGGCGGGGTCTTGGTACCCCAGGTTTTGTTGGGCTGCGGGCCCATCGTGAATACCAGCCGGCCGCCCTGCATCAGCTCGTCGCGGTAGAGCCAGCAGTTGGCCAGCGGCTTGCCATTGAGCGCAGCCGACTGCACGTACACGTTGGCCTTGGCGGTGTTTTTGGCCTCGATAACCAGCTGCTTTTTGTTGCCCAGCTGAATGGTAGACTTGCTGAACAGCGGGCTACCCAACTCGATGATGGGCCGGCCATCGGTGAAGCCTTTCACATCGAACAGCCCTAGCGCGGTGATAACGTACCACGACCCTAGCTGGCCTTGGTCCTCATCTTGCCCGTAGCCGTAGCCGTGGATGGGCTCGGTACCATAGAACTCATCGCAAATCTGGCGGGTCCACTTCTGCGTGAGCCAGGGCTGACCCGAGAAATTGAACAGCCAGCTGATGTGCAGGCAGGGCTGGTTGCCGTGGTTGTAAATGGCATTGACCCCGGCGAAGGCGTCGATTTCCTTGCCGCCGCCAAATCCCGTTTTGGCCGAGGCAGTGAAGATACTGTCGAGGCGGTTGTTGAACTTGTCGCGGCCCAGCGCCGCCACAAGGCCGGCGGGGTTTTGCGGCACGTAGAAAGTATACTGCATCGCATTGCCCTCCTGGAAGCCCCGCCAGGGCTCAAAGGGCTTGAAGTTGCTCACGAACGTGCCATCGGCCAGCTTGGGCTGCATGAGCTTGTTTTGCGGGTTCAGAATCTTCTGCCAGCCGTTGGAGAGCTTAATAAGCTGCTCGTAATCAGATTTCTTGCCCAGTGATTTTGCCATCTGGGCGGCGGCAAAGGCGCTGTAGCCGTATTCCAGCGTGTGCGAATTGGCGAAGTATGAGCCCGTGGAGTCCGTTTTGTACCACTCGCCCTGGTACTCCTTGTAATTCTCTTTGAAAGGCACGTAGCCGTACTGCGTGAAGGCCTTCACATCCATCTTGCCCGAGCCGAAAGCACGATTGCGGTAGCCTAGCTCGTTGGCGCGCACGGCCTGGTAGGCCAGGTTCACGTCGTAGTTACGGATGCCTACCTGGTAGGCGCCGGCCACGGCTAGCCCCACAAAATTGGTGCCCACGCCCGACACGTACTCACTATTAGCCAGGCCGTCGCCAAACCAACCCTTGTCGCGGTACACCTGTAGCTGGGTGTTCACGTAGTTGCCGTACCACTCGGGGTACGAGAGCGCCCAGAGTTGGGTAAGGTTCCAGTAGCCGCCCCAGATGGCATCGGTGTTCAGGAACTCGGGCTTGGGGCCGGGGCCGCTGGCCACCAGCTGGCCGACCTGGCCGCCGTGCTTGGGGTAGGCGCCGCTCACGTCGCTGGCAATGCCGCGCCCCAGCAGAGCGTGAAACAGGCCGGTGTAAAACTTGGTCTTGTTCTGCTCGTCGGGGCCTTCGACCGCGATTTTACCCAGCTCGCGCTGCCAGGTGGCTTGCGCGGCAGTGCGCGCCTGGTCGAAGGTGAGGCTTTTGGCCTCGGCCAGCAGGTTGGCCTTGGCGTTGGCGATGGAAGTATACGAGAGGCCGATTTTCAGCTCAACTTTTTCCTGGGCGCTGGTTTTGTAATCAAGCACCAAGCCCGCGCCCTTGCCCGTGGCCGACTTGGTATTGGGCTGCGGGCCGGCGGCCGAAAAGGCGCCCACGCTGGCTGGCGCCTTGCTGATTTCACCGTAGAAATACATGTTGACCTTGCCGCTAGGGTCATAGGTTTTCACGTACTTGGGGTAGGTGCTCACGAAGCCTTCCACGTGGGTGGCGTCCACCATCCGGATGCTGGCGTCGGTTACTTCGCCGCTCTCGCCCTGCTTGTTGCCGATGTCGAGGATGATGTGCGCCTGGTCGCTCTTAGGAAAGGTGTAGCGGTGAAAACCCACCCGCTTGGTGGCCGTGAGCTCGGCCGTGATGCCGTAGTCGTCGAGCAATACCTTGTAATAGCCGGGCTCGGCCACCTGGTTTTTGCGGTCGAACTGCGAGCGGTAGCCGCTGCCCGGCTTGTCGAGGTCGCCGGGCTGGGTGCGCAGCTCGCCCGTGGTGGGCATAAAGCTGACGCCGCCCACCTGCCACTCGTGGAAGTGCACGAACCCCTCAATGGAGTTTTGGCGGGTGTCGTAGCCCACGGCTTCCCAGCCCGAAGCGTTGCCATAGTGGCCGTTGGTGGAGGGCGCCAGCTTGGCCATGCCGTAGGGCACGGCCGCCGGGGTGTAAAAAAACCACCGGCTGTGCGCCGTACCAATATTGGGGTTTACGTACTTGAGCACGCTTTGCGCGCTAGCCCCGCCCGCAGCCAGCAGCAAGGCTAGCGACCAGGTGCCGGTCGTGAAAGTCAATTTCATACAGGAATTTTAAGAAGTATGGACGCCAACAAAATGCCCGCGCCCGGCCCTAGCGGCCAGACGCGGGCGGACCAAGGCGCGCCCACCACGCAGCCCGGCCTCTTTGCCGTCGGAAACCCTAGAGGAGCTTGCGGGCCTGCAAGTCGGCCATTACCTCAAACATCATCACGCCGCTCATCTGGGTCGAGCCATCGACAGTGGCGCCCGGCTGGGTTGTCCAGTTGGTGTTGAAGAGATAATCCGACTTGCGCACGCCCTTTTGGTAGAGGCTTTCGCCGTTGAACTTGAGGAACGACACGTACCGGGCGCGGGTGGCGGCTGCCACGGCGGGCTCGGTAGCGAGCTGAGCCAGGTAGCGCACCAAGATGCCCTTGAACAAGCCCCCGTCGCCGGCGCCCTCGTCCTTGAGCACGCCGCCCGGCGAAAGCTGGCTGTCGTTGAGCACGTAGCCGGCCGTGCGGGTAGCATCGTCGAGGTAGGTGCTCTGCTTGGTGGCGCGGTACAGCTCTAGGCCGGCACCCAAAAACACGCCCTGGTTGTAGCTAAAGCGCCAGTCCTTGTCAACCTGACCGTTGCCCTGGCGGTTGATGCCGTCCCACACGGCGCCGGTGGAGGGGTCCACGAGGGTCTTTTTCTGCCAGTCGTAAATTCTGGTGGCCCAGGCCAGGTCGTCGGGGTTCTTATCGAGCTGGTAGAGGCGGGCGCCCAGGATGGCCACCGGCGCATTGGCCGGCGTGTTTTTGTAGTCGCGCTGGTCTTTTTTCCAGGCTATGCCGCCGCCTTGGTTGGTGTTCCAGCCGTTTTTGAGGTCAGCCCAGAGCAGCGTGGCCGTGGCTTTGTACGAGGGGTCCTGCGTGAGTTGAAAGGCGCGCAGGTTGGCCAGGGCCTGCCAAGCCATGTCGTCGTAGAAGTTATTGTAGTACGTGTTACCGTTCTTCTTCTTGGTGCCCTGCTGCAGCTGCTGCATCTTGGTGACGTAGTCCAGCACCCGGGTGCGCTGGTAGCCATCGAGCAGAATATCAAGGCCGTGGCCCTGCCACCAGTAGTTAAAGCCGGGGTTGCCAGCACTATTCTGCAAGTAGTAATTATCGCTAGCCCAGAACGAGCGATTAAGTGCCGTCTGGGCCGAGTCGGCGCGGGCACTCCAGTTGGCCACTACCGCTACCGGCTTCGGGGCCGGCGGGGTAATGGCGTCATCCACCTTCTCGTTGCAGGCGGAGAGAAACGTGAGGCCTAGCAACATGCTGGCCCCGGTGCGAAAAGAAGTCATAGCTACAACCTTAATGAGTTGATTAATAAGCAGTCAACTCCCTAACGCACCTTCACCTGGTGGGTGTAAGCGGCAGGCTGCATCATTACCATGATGTCCACGTTCTTGCGGTCGGCGGTGCCAATGAACTTAAAGGTGTTGTTCCACTGGTCGTTGGCTACCGGCACAATGGTGTAGTAGGCCGCCGCCGTGGTAGCCGTGGGGGCCGAGTTGTCCACGTTGGGGCTGCCGTACTGGCGCGCCGTTACGGTGCCGGCCATGTCCTTCTCGGTGAAGATGAACTTGTAGCGCTCGTCGCGGCCCCAGCTGAACTGGAAGAACTCAATGGGAGTATTCTCAATCTGCCACACCCCCTTGCCCACGTAGGGCAACGTGGCAGTCACCTTGTTCTGGGCCGAAATCCAGAGGCCGACCGACTGAATCTCGGTGAGCACGGCCGAGCCGGCGTTGAAGTCGAGGGTCATGCGGTACACGCCCGTGGTCGTGGTGGGGTTGGTGGCCGTGGCGCCTTGCAGCAGCTTGGTGCCGTCGATGTAGTAGGCGGTGGGCGTGCCGGTGGTAGCATCCACAATTTTCACCTCGCCGGGCGAGAGCTTGGTGTACAGCTCAAACACACCCGCCGCTACGCGCTTGAACGGCAGCGCCTGGGCTAGCGTGGCGCCGCCCTCGGTGCCCGAGCCAGTGAGGTAGAGGTTGCCCGGAATAACCGAGAAGCCGGCGGGGCGCTCCACCGTCATGGTGCGGGCGCTGGCGGCGGGCATCACGTTCAGGCCCTTCGAGGCGTTCACCATCCACTTCAGCTTGCCCTGGCTCTGCGAGGAAATGCCGGCCAGGTTAGCTATTTTGTTCAGGTCGCTGTGGCTAAGCACCAGCTTGGTATCGAGGCCGTTGGTACCCGACACCGTGCTGTACACGGGCTTGGAAAAGTCGCCATCAGCTTTGTCAAACACCACTTCGTAGAGCACCAGCGTGCCATCGGCGGCGCGGGCCTGGCCCCACTCAAACGTCACGGCCGCGTTAGAGGGCGGGTCGAGCTTGTAAAACGTGTTGTCGGCGGGCGAGATGTAGTTCGATACCGGCGTGATGGTATCATCGAGCGCCTTATCGTCTTTTTTGCAGCTGGCCAGCAGGCCAACCAGCAGCAGGAGGAGCAGCAGGGGGTGGGAAAACTTTTTCATGGAGCTAGAGGCGAAGGGAATTGCAAAGAAGAGAGAAAAAGACTACCAGCCAGGGTTTTGCGTGAGGTTGGGGTTGATGTCGCGCTCGCGCTGGGGCACCGGCCAGAGGTAGTGCCTGGCGGGGTCAAACGTGCGCTGGTCCACGCGCAGGTAGCCGTTGTCCACGCTGGGGTCACCGGCCTTAATGCCGTGCGCAAAGCCCGTGAGGGCGGCCTGGGCCGTGCGCCAGCGGCGCAGGTCGAAGATGCGCAGGCCTTCCATGGCCAGCTCGGTGCGGCGCTCGCGGCGCACTATGGTTTGCAGGCTAGCCTTGTCGCCTCCCGGAAAGGTGAGCGCGGCGGCATCGGTGAAGCCCGCCCGGCGGCGCAGTGCCCCAATGGTGCGGTCCCACTCGCCACTGGTCAGCATCCCTTGCTCGTTCTTGGCCTCGGCGTGCATGAGCAGCACATCGGCGTAGCGCACCAGAATCAGGTTCAGGCCCGAGTTGAGGTTGGCGTCGGCGGTGGGGTCGAAGTACTTGGCCGAGTAGTAGCCGGTGGGGCTGGCGTCGGCCCGGTCTACGGAGTTGTCGCCGGTGCCTGGCACCGTGCGGATGAGGATGCTCGACCCATCGGGGCGCTGCCAGCGGTAGCCATCATACACCAGGGTGGCGGCAAAGCGCGGGTCGCGGCCCACGTAGGGCGTGGCCTCGGTGTAGCCCGAGCCGCTTTCGGTAATAGCCTTGCCATTGGCCATCACGTAGTCGTTCACCAACTCCTGGGTGGGGGCAATGGCGCAGATGAGCTTGCCCTCGGTGCGCGGAATAAAGAAGCGCTGCTCGGAGTGCGTGCGCGACGGAAACAGGTACTGCAAATCGAGTATCACCTCGCTGTTGCCCTCGTTGCCGGGCGCAAACACGCCGGCGTAGCTCGAAAACAAGCTGTAGGCGCCGGCCTGGCCCCCTAGCAGCTGTTCGGTTACGGCGGTTACGTCGGCCCAGCGACCTTCGTAGAGCAGCACGCGGGCCTTCACGGCCAGGGCCGCGCCCTTGGTAAAGCGGCCGCGGTCGGTGGCGGCGTAGGCCGTGTTGAGGGGCAGCGCGGCAGCGACGGCGTCCAGCTCTTTCAGCACGAAGTCGAGCACCTCGGCGCGCGGGGCTCGCACCACGCCCGCCGCATCGGTTACGCTGATTTCAGTGGTTATCAGGGGCACGTCGCCGTACCAGGTCAGCAGCTGAAAGTACTGGTAGGCGCGCAGGGCGCGGGCCTCGGCAATGTAGCGGGCCTTGAGGCCGGCGTCGAGGCTGCTAATCTTGTCGATGTTAGCCAGCAGCTGGTTGCACTTGCGAATGCCGCTGTAGTGGTAGCCCCACTCGTTGGTGACGCGTGCCTGGTTGGTGCCGTAGGCGCCCTCGGCAATGTTGCGCGAGTTGGAGCCGTTGACATCGCTCTTGTTATAGGCATTGTCGGAGAGCGTTTCGTTGAAGAAGAAATACTCCGAGTTGTAGAGGTTTTCGTAGGCCGTGGTCAGCACGTTGGCCGCATCCGAGGGCTGCTGCCAGAAGGTGGCATCGGTGGGCCGGTCGGTGGGCGGCAGGTCGAGCTTCTGGCACGCCGAGAAGCCAAAACCCAGCCCGAGCCCGAGCAGTAAAGTATGGCGAAGATTGCGGTTCATCTGAGGGGGTGGGATAGAGATTAGAGAGTAATATCAACGCCGAGGGTCATCACGCGCACGGCCGGATACACGCGGCCGCTGCTGCCCGAGCCCCCGCCCTGGCCCACGCTCTCGCTGAACTCCGAGAGTTCGGGGTCAAACCCAATGTTCTTCAAGTGGCTGATGGTGAATAGGTCCTGGCCCGAGGCAAAAATCCGCAGCCGCTGGATGTAGGCCCGCTTGGTGAGCGTAGCGGGCAGGGTGTACCCTAGCTGCACGTTTTTGAGGCGGGCGTAGGCGCCGTTGCGCAGCCAGTAGTCCGAGCCCTGGTTGTTGTTAGTCGAGGCCGTGCCGATGGTCAGGCGCGGGTAGCTGGCGCCGGGGTTGGTAGGCGTCCAGCGGTCGAGGTGCTGCTGGTACACGTTTTCCCAGTTGTTGTGGAAAGCTTCCACGCCCTCACCCCGGATGTAGAGGCTGCGCTTGCCCACGCCCTGCACAAACACCAGCAGGTCAAAGCCTTTGTAGTCGGCCGTGTAGGTGGCCCCGAAAGTGTAGCGTGGGAAGGGGTTGCCCAGAATAAAGCGGTCGTCCTGGTTGATAACGCCGTCGCCGTTGCGGTCTACGTAGCGAATGTCGCCGGGCCGCACCGTGCCGGGGGCCACAAACGACGGCACGGGGCCGGCGTTTATTTCCTCCATCGTTTGGTAGAGGCCCGCCGTGCGGTAGCCGAAGTACGAGTTGATGGGCCAGCCCTCGCGGATGATGTTGGTGGCGTCGCCGCCCCGGATGGTTTCAACGCCCTTGGTGTCGATGACCGTGTTGCGGCTGTCGGCCGCGTTCAGGCTCAGGCTCTGGTTGAAGCCGCGCTCGGTGCGCAGGCGGTACGTGGCCGACACTTCCCAGCCTTGGTTACGCACTTTGGCCGCGTTCTGGGTAGGCGCGCCGGCCCCGAACACGCCCGCCACCGGCAGGTCGATGAGAATGTTGCTGGTGCGCTTGTCAAAGTAGTCCACGCTGAACGACAAGGCGTTCTGGAAGAACCCGAAGTCGGCGCCCACGTTGCCCATCGTGGCCGTTTCCCAGGTAATGTTGGCGTTGGAGGTGCTGAAGTACGAGCCCGATACCGGCACGCCGCCGAACGAGTACGTGCCCGGCGCCAGGCTCACGGTGCTGAGGTAGCGGTAGAGGCCGATGTTCTGGTTGCCGAGCTGCCCGAGCGAGGCCCGCACTTTGAGGTCGCTGAAGGTAGGCTTCAGAAAATCCAGAAAATTCTCCTCCAGCGGGCGCCAGCCCACCGAGCCCGAGGGGAAGAAGCCCCAGCGCTGGTTGCCGGCAAAGCGCGACGAGCCGTCGTAGCGGAAGCTACCTTCTACTAAGTACTTGCCGGCAAAGGCGTAGTTCACGCGGCCAAATACCGAGTTCAGCGCCCACTGTTCCTGGTTGCCGTAGGTGCCGTTGGCGTGGAAGCCGCCGCTAGGGTCAAAAACACCGGCGTAGGTGGTGCCGTTGTTGATGACGCCAAAATCGTTGCCCGGCACGTTGATAACGTGGATACCCCGGCGGTCGTCGGTGTAATGCTCGGTCGAGTAGCCTACCACGGCCTCCACGCTGTGCTTGTCGGCAAAGGTGCGGTCGTAGTTCAGCGTCGCCTGGTAGTTGGTGAGCAGCGTGCGCTGGTTGCGGTTCTGCACCGAGTTGTTGCCGTCGCCGCCCGCCGTGGGCGAGCCGTCGAGCGTCACGTACATCAGGCTGCGCGTAAACTCGTCGTTCTGGTAGCTCCACAAGTCGCCGCCCACCAAGCCACGCAGGCGCAGGCCCTTGGCAAGCTCAAACTCGGCGTTGAGGTTGCCGAAGACGTTGTCGTTGGAGTTGGTGCGCAGGCCACCGTTGAGCAGGCGGTTCACCGAGTTGTCGCTGGCCGTGGCCGGCGTCACGTAGTTGCCCTGCGCATCCCGAATGGGGTAGATAACCGGAATACGGGCCGCGTCGCTGATAATCCACTGCGAATCGAAGGCGTGCTCGCGGGTGCCCACGTGGGCATACGACACAATGGCGCCCAGCTTGAGCCGGTCCGTGACCTGCGTGGTGAGGTTGAGGCGGCCGTTGAGGCGCTTAAAGCCGAAGTTATCCCCGAAGAACAGGCTGTTCTGGTCCACGTATCCTAGCGAAACCAAGTAGCGGGTTTTGCCCGAGCTGCCGCTCACGCTCAAGCTGTGGTTTTGCTGAAATGCCTGCTTTTTGAGCACCTCGTTGAGCTGCCATTCGTAGTCGCCCTGGGCGGCAAAGTCGCGCATCTGCTGGGGCGAAAACTGCGGCGCCTGCCCCGAGTTGACGAGCGCCTCGTTCTTGAGCTCCATAAACTGGATGCCCGTGACGGGCCGGCGCTGGAAGTTGGGCGCCTGGTAGCCCAGCACCGTGTTGTAGTTGATAACCGGCTTCTGGTTGAGCACGCCCTGCTTGGTGGTTACCAGCAGCACACCATTGGCCGCCCGCGAGCCGTAGATGGCGGCCGAGGCGGCATCCTTGAGCACGGTCACGCTCTCAATATCGTTGGGGTTAATGGCGTTGAGCGAGCCCGCGATGCCGTCCACGATAATCAGCGGCGACGCATTGCCCAGCGTACCCACGCCCCGGATATTGATGTTGAGGCCCGCGCCCGGCTCGGCGCTGTTTTGCTGGATGGTGAGGTTGGGCGACGAGCCTTGCAGGGCCTGCGCCACGTTGGCCACCGGGCGGTTTTCGAGGGTAGCGCCGCTCACGGTGTTAATGGCGCCCGTTACGTTGGCGCGCTGCTGGGTGCCGTAGCCCACCACCACCACGTCGGTCAGGGCCTGGGCCTCATCGGCGAGCGTTACGGCCAGGTTGGTAGTGGCGCCCGTTATGGGCACCTCCTTGCGGGTATAGCCTACAAAGCTGAATACCAACACGCTGTTCTCGGGCGCTTGCAGGCTGAAGCCGCCTTCGGCATTGGTTGTCGCGCCCTGCGAAGTGCCTTTCACCACGATAGTTACGCCCGGCAGGCCGGCGCCTTTGCTATCGGTTACGCGGCCGGTCACGGTCACGTCGGCCAGCACCAGCTGCTTGCTGGTTGAGGCCAGCAGGCTGGGCACCGACTCGGGCGCCCCGGCCAGGGGCATGGCCGGTATGGCCGCGCTGGCCGTGGGCTTGGGCACAATGATGTAGAGGCCCGTGCGCAGCAGCTCAAACTCCAGCCCGCTGTGCTGCGTCACGTAGCGCAAGGCTTCGGGCAGCGACTTAAAGGCGGGGTGGGCCTTGGCCACGTACCGGCCCGTGATGAGCTGGTTGCGGTACAGAAAATTGACCTTGTAAGTGGTTTGCAGCTCCTGGATGAAGGTTTCCAGCGATACTTGGGCCGCCGCCGAGGCGCGGCCCGCAGCCACCGACGGATGCTGGCTCTGGCTAGCGAAGGCCAGAATTGCCTGGGCCCGGCTGGCGCCGCTGGGCACGGCGCCCAGCAGCAGCGCCAAGCGCATGTAGCGGGTAAAGTTTGCCATATGATGGGTGGGGAAAAGAGAAGGGAAAGCAAACAATAGAAGCCCAGGCCCAGCTTTACCGGGCTAGCGGCTCGAAGCGCACCACGTTGCCGGTGCGCGTTACCTGCACCCCTAGCGACTTGGCCAGGGCGGGCAGCAGGAGGTCAGGCGTATTGGCAGGCAGGACGCCCGTGAGCGTCTGGTGCAGAAGGGTGGAGTCCGTAGCTTCCACCTGCCAGCCGTAGGCGTCGCGCAGCAGCTGCACGATGGCGCGCACCGAAGTTTGCTGCAAGCGCAGCTCGCCCTGGGTCCAGGCCGAGTACAGGGCCGGCTGCACGCGCCGCCGGGCCAGGTGCGGTGCGGCGGCGGAAGTTTCGACGAGGTCGCCGGGCTGCATCAGCAGGTTTTCGGTGGTAAACCAGCCGGGGCGGTCCACGGCTACTTTGCCCGAGTTGAGCACGACCTTGGTGGTGGTCGGCTGGCTGTTTACATTAAACTGGGTGCCTAGCACGGCGATATCAAGCCCGCCCGCGTGCACCACAAACTTGGCGCTGGCCGGGGCGGCGGCGATGTCGCGCACGGCCGGGGCCGCCAGGTGCGCTACCCGGAAGTAGGCCTCCCCCGTCAGCCACACCTCGCGGGGCGCGGTGGTAGTCCACCGGGCCGCGGTGGTTAGCGTCGCGCGGCCATTAAGCACCACCACCGAGCCGTCGGGCAGCGTGAGGGTGCGCTGCTGGTGGGGGCCGGCCGCGTAGTGCGTGGTAGGGCCGGTGGCCGTGGGCCATTGCCACCAGCCCGCTGCCGCCAGCACGGCCACTACCGACGTGCCCACCAGCAGCCGGGTGCGCCGCTGCCAGCGTAGCCAGGGCTGCCGGCCGGCGGCCTGGAGCGACTGCCGCAGGCGCAGCAACTCCTGCTGCTTGAGGCTGGCCGGCACCGGGTACAGCTGGCTAGGCCCCAGCCCCTGCACCAGGGCGTAGGCCTGGTCGGCAGCGATTTTCTGAGCGGGGTGCGCGGCTAGCCACGCCTGCCAGAAACGACCCGCTTTCGAGTCGGCGTCGGCGACAAAAGCCTGAAACGAATCATCCGCTACGAAATCATCAACCGAGTAGTTCGTAAAGACCATAGAGGAATAATTCAGGAAACAATTAAACTTTTCCTGACCACGTACGTAACCGCGTTTTGTACTCTATTCCGAGCGAATTTTTTATTAATTATTTCTTAAAATATTGACTTTCAGATAAATATCAGAGTAAAAAATTCAGCAAAAAGCCATTTAGCAGCACCAGTAGCGAGTGGGGCAGCACTTGGCGCAGCCGCTTAATGGCCTGGTGCACCAGGTTGCGCACCGACTGCTGGTTGAGCTCCATAATCTCGGCAATGCGGTCGTAGGCTAGGCCATCGAAAAATTTGAGGTGCAATGCCTCGCGGTGCCGGTTGCTGAGTTGCTGCAGGGCCCCGAGCAGCAGGGCCTGCTGCTCGCTGGTGAGCTGCTGGGAGATTAAAAAATCCTCGGGTGAGTGCTGCACGGTTAGCTCCACTTCGCCGGGGTAGTCGCTTTGCAGGGCCGAGCGGCGCTTTTGGGCCCGCAGCTCGTCGGTAATGTGGTGGCGCAACGCCGCAAACAGGTAGGGCTTGATTTCGGCGATAGCCTCCAGCGCTTTACGACGCTGCCAGAGGCGCTGAAACAGATTTTGAATGCAGTCCTTTACCAGCTCCTCATCGCCGGTCAGGCGCATGCCGTAGCGATACAGGTCGTCGTAGTGCGCCAAAAAAATGCGCTCAAACACTTGCTTGTTGCCCGCCAGAAAGTCATGCCACAGCGAGGCATCAGGCGAGGTCATATACGGGTTAGGTTAGGGGAAAGCAGCGGGGCCGATGGGTGGGGAAGCTGCGCGGTGCGCGAACGTATTAGCGTATTTGTCAGCCAAGCCACTGGCTGGCCTTCTCCCCCGCTACTGCCAGCCTTGCTCAATCTCTTCGAGGGTGCGGCCCTTGGTTTCGGGCACGGCCCGCCACACAAACCCAAAGGTGAGCGCCGAAAGTATGGCATAGAGCCCAAATGCTCCGGCTAGCCCCGCCGTCTTCACTAGTGATAAGAAGGTGAACGAGATAAGCGTGCAGGCTACCCACAGCGCCACCGTGGCCAGCGAGGCGGCCCGGCCGCGCACGGCGTTCGGAAAAATCTCGGTGATGACTACCCACACGCCCGGCCCCAGCCCCACCGCGAAGCAGGCCACGTAGAGCATGATGAGCCCCAGCAGCCACGGCCCCGGCGCGCCCAGCTGCAACCCTACCACCAGCGCGCTCAGCGCCAGCGCCATGCCGCCCGAGGCAAACAGCAGCAGCGGCTTGCGCCCCACGCGGTCGATAACGAACAGCGCCACCACGGTGCCCGCGAAGTTGATGCCCCCGATGAGCGCATTGGCCCCAATGGCCGACGAGGCGCTCTGCCCACTGTGCTCGGTGAAAATAATGGAGCCGTAGTAGAGAATGGTGTTGATGCCCGTGATTTGCTGCAACACGGCCAGCACCACCGCAATGCGCAGCGGCCGGCGCAGGCGCGGCTGGCTGAGGCTAGCGGCCTCGCCCTGCTCGTCGGCCAGCGCCGCCTGGATTTCGGCGGCCTCGGTGGCCGCTGCCGCGGGGCCGTTGAGGCGCGTGAGGGTACCCATCGCCTCGGCGTCGCGGCCGCGGCCCAGCAGCCAGCGGGGGCTTTCGTGCACCAGCAGCAGCGTGAGCATAAACAGCAGCGAAGGCACGGCGGCGGCCGCGAACATCCAGCGCCACGAGGCTAGCCCCAGGCCCGCCAGGTAGTAGCTGGCCACGTAAGCCAGCAGAATGCCCGACACAATAGCTAGTTGATTTAGCGTCACCAGCTTGCCGCGAATGCGGGCCGGCGCAATCTCAGCAATGTAGAGCGGCACCAGCAGCGAAGCTACCCCAATGGCGATACCGCCCGCCAGCCGCGCCACCACAAACTCGGTGAGCGTGCGCGGCAGCGCCGCCGCCACGGCCGAGAGGGTAAACAGCAGCGCCGCCCCAAACAGCAGGCGCCGCCGCCCGTAGCGGTCGGTGAGCCAGCCGGCAATAGCGGCGCCCGCCACCGCCCCAAACAGGATGCTGCTAGCCGCCAGCTCGGTCTGCGAGTCGCTCAGGCCGAAGTCCTTTTTCAAAAAAATTAAGGCCCCATTAATAATGGCCGTATCGAACCCAAACAGCAGCCCGCCCAGCGCCGCCACGGCCGCAATAAGGTACACGTAGCCAGGGCTGCCGGCGGGGGGCGCAGGCCCGGCAGCCGTTTTGCGCAAAGGGACATTAGGGGCAGTCGGAGCGTGCATAGCAGGGTGGGAAAAGGTTAGTACTCGGAAAAGAACCGTCTACTTCAAGGTGTGCTGTGCGACTGGGGCACCTCTCCCCCCGGCCCCCTCCCCGCAAAGGAGAGGGGGAGCCGACCGTAGGCGGGTGTAGGGTGTCGTTGAGTAGTCGTCAGGCTCCCCCTCTCCTTTGCGGAGAGGGAGCCGGGGGGGGAGGCGCCCCGCTTGAGGAGTAACTCATTCACTCACACCAGCAGCACCTCGATGCCGAGCGCCCGGAAGGCAGCAACTTGCTCCTCCGTAGCCCCTGTATCGGTAATGAGCTGGTGGATTTCGGTAGTGGGGCAGATGAGCGAGGTGGCCACGGTGCCGAGCTTGGTGTGGTCGGCCACCACAATGCGCTGCTTGGCCTGCCGCACCATCACCTGGATGATGGCGGCTTCGTCGGGGTGCAGCGAGGTCAGGCCCCGCTGGGCATCAATGCCATTGACGCCGATAAATACCTTATCCACAAAGAATTGACCCAGCGCCTGCGCAGTAGCCGGCCCCACCAGGGAGAACCAGCCGCCCGTGAGGAAGCCGCCCGTCACGAACACGCGCACGTCGCGGCGGTGGCTCAGTTCCATGGCCACGTTCACGGTGTTGGTCACGACCGTGACGTTGGCGCCCGGCCGCAGGCTGCGCGTGACTTGCGTGGTAGTGGTACCGGCCGTGAGGGAGATAATTTCGCCCGGCTGAATGAGGGCCGCCGCGGCTAGCCCAATGCGGCGCTTCTCGGCCAGGTTGCGGTCAATCTGTTTGTGAAAGCTGGAGTCGTAGCGGAAGGGCTCGTAGAGCAGGGGCTCGCGGGGCACGGCGCCGCCGTGCGTGCGCCGCAGCCGGCCGCGCTGCTCCAGCTCCATGAGGTCGCGGCGCACAGTGGCCACCGACACGCCGAATTGCGTGGCCAGCTCATCCACGGCCACGGTGCCGGTGTGCAGCAGCTTCTCGACGATGGTTTGGGCGCGTACCGCCGCGGCGTTGTCAGGAATTAAAATGTCAGACACGGAAGTTTTGTTAAGAGTATTTGCCCCACAAAGGTGGCGGCCGCCCGGCGAGCCGCTAGCCCCCGCGCCGGACCCAAGGCTAGGTGCGCACGTAGGCTTTCAGGGTAGCGCACTCGGTGCCCAGGGCCGGGCCGTGGGGCCGAATGGTGTAGGCCCCCACTGCCGCGGGCACGATAAACGTCTCGGCGTAGTGCACCACGAAGGGCTCGAAGGCCCCGCTGGGGCTTTCCACCAGCGCCTGGGTGCCCTGCACCAAGTTGAGCACCTGCACACCGCCGTGGGTGTGGTGCGGCACCACGTCGGCAAACCAGTGGCGGCGTGTTTCGATGAATTCGCGCTCGTGCAGGCCAGTGCGCTCCTCGCGCCAGCCGGGGCCGCTGGCCACATCTTGTAGCTGGTTGACCAGGTTTTGCGCGACCCAGGCGGTGGTGCGGTCGGGCTGAATATTGGCCGCGCCGTGGGCAAGGTGAATGGGCCGGGGCTGGCCATCGAGCCCCAGGCGGTCCCAGTCCCAGAGCTTGAAAGTGAAGATGTAGGGGGTGGCCGAAATTTCCAGCACCATGCTGCCCGCCCCCGAGCAATGCACGGTGCCGGCCGGAATCAGAAAGTGGTCGTGCGGGCGGGCCGGAAACTCGTTGATGTATTTTTCAGCCGGAAAAGGGGCCGCGGGGTCGTCCTGGGCGTGCTGCAAATCAGCCAGCATGTTGGGCAGCGCCACGTTTTCCTTCAGCCCCAGGTACACTACGGCGCCGGGCTCGGCGGCCAGCATATAGTAGCTCTCATCCTGGGTGTAGGCCAGGCCAAATTTGTCCTGCGCATACTCGGTGAGCGGATGCACTTGCAGCGACAAGTTGCCGCCGCCCATGGTGTCGAGAAAATCGAAGCGGATGGGAAACTCGGTGCCGAAGCGCCCGTGCACGGCCTCGCCCAGCAGCTCGCGGGGGTGCAGAAACACGAGGTCGATGCTCGGAATCTCCACCCGCGCCGCGCCGAAGCCCAGCAGCAGCGAGTTCTCCTCGGGCACGCAGTCGAAGCCCCAGGCGTAGTTGGGCGGGCCGTCGGGCAGGTCGCACACTTCGCGCAGCCACTGCCCGCCCCACACGCCGGGGTCGAAAAACGGCACCACCCGAAACGGCTGCCGCACGGTGGCCGCTAGCCCCGCCCGCAGGTCGTTGCCGCGGATGAGCTTGGGCGCGGCCGGGTCGTTGGTATCGAGCAAAAAATCGGCGCGGGGCAGCGCCTGCTTCTTGAGGCGGTCGGCGGCCCGCCAATCTACGAAAAAGGCGCGCTTGTACTTGAGGCTGGCTTTCTCGGTGAAGTTCTCGCTGCCTAGGTTGGCAATTTCGCCGCGCCGCTGCCGCAGCTGGATTTCCCAGCGGGCCAGGTCGGCATACACCAGCACGGCGGGGCTAGGGCAGACCAGCGTGGCCCCGGTGCCCAGCACCAGCACCAGCTGCCCCGCCGCGGCGGCCAGGCTTGCTTGCGCCGTTCGCAGCTGCTGCAAGTCAAAAAAGTCATTGATGGTCAGCCCATTGAAGCGGCCAAAAACAGGGTCATCGGTAAGCAACCCGGCTACCAGGGCGTCGATATCGGCGGTAGGACGGAAAAAGTCGTCGGCCACCAGGCACTGCGCCGGCCGCAAAGCCTGGGTCAGCTCGCGCCGCAGCTGGCCCAGGTCGGTGCCGGGGTAGCACTCCACCGCCAGCACCTGCGGCTGGCCCGGCGCGGGCGGCGCGGCTAACAGTGCCGCTTGCAGCGCGCCCGCAATCGGCGCCCACCCAGTTTGGCAAGCGTTGGCCTCCGCCGACACCGGCACAAAGGGAAACTTGTCATAGTTGGAAGAGCGCATGCAACGGGTAGCTAAGGGAATAAAAAGACAAGCGCACCGGGCGCAGGAACAGCACGGAGCCGGGCAGCGGGCTAAACCGGGACTGGTGCACCGGCGGGTGTGGCAGCCGCTACGGGCTGGTATCGGCTAGAGGCCGCGGTATGGTTAGAGCGCAACTTCTTGCTAGCTGTTGCAAATATTGACAATAAAAATGTTTGTTTCATACTAAAACGCGCAAAATAATTTTTATTTTGTCTGAATTATGCGTTTACTTTGCCAGGAGCTTACGCCAGCTGAGCGCGGCACCCTAGCCGCAAGCTCGCCAAACCCGGTCCTCTCTCCCCCTTCCTACATGATTCTGATAGCCGATGGCGGCTCTACCAAAACCACCTGGTGTTTGGTTGATGCCCATTCTACCCGCTCCCTTTTCCACACCGAAGGCTACAACCCGGAGTTTATCGGCACGGCGGGCATCATCTCCTCGCTGCGCCAGGGCCTGCCCCCTACCCTGACCCCGGCCGACATCACAGAGGTATATTACTACGGGGCCAGCGTGGTAACGCCGCTGCAAATAGCCACCGTGGCCGATGCCATGACGGCCGTATTCGGCCGGGCCCGCGTGTTTGTGGGCCACGACCTGCTGGCGGCGGCGCGGGCGCTGCTGGGGCGGCAGCCGGGGTTTGCGGCCATTTTGGGCACCGGCACCAATTCGTGCCTCTACGATGGCGAAGCCGTCGCGCACAACGTGGATTCGCTAGGGTATTTTCTGGGCGACGAGGGCAGCGGGGCCTTCATCGGCAAGGCGTTGCTGCGCGACTACCTGCGCGGCGATATGCCCGCCGAACTGGCGGTGGCCTTTCGGGCCACCTACGGCCTGGAGCGGGAGGCCATTTTCGATAAGCTCTACAACCAACCCTTCCCTAATCGCTTCATTGCCAGCTTCGCCAAGTTTGCGAACGACCACAACCAGGCGAGCTATTGCCAAGCACTGGTGGCCGAGGCATTTGACTTGTTCTTTCGGAATATCATCAGGAAGTATCCTGCTTATCAGGGCCATACCTTCAACTGCGTGGGCTCGGTGGGATACAATTTTCGCGCGGCGCTCGCGCAGGCGGCCACGGCGCACGGCATGCAGGTGGGCAAAATCATCCGCTCACCCATCGACGACCTGGTTTCCTACCACCTGGCCGAGGCTGGCTAGCCTACGCCATCCCCTATTGCTGCTTTCTTTTCCCACCCTTTAGCCCAGCGAGTTATGATGCGCTTCTTTACGCTTTTTGCCGGCCCACCCCGGCTAGCTCTGCTGGTGGCCGGCTGCCTGCTCACGGCCCCGGCGGCCTTCGGCCAAAATAAATACCAGGTGGCCGGCGAAGCCATTCTCGACAAGCTCAACACCAAGTTCTACAACGCCAGCAAGCAGCTCTATGTAGAGCAAGTAGATGGCAATGAGGATATTATAGTGGAACGCGGCGGCGCGAGCTACGTGTGGCCAGCCTCGCACATGCTGCGGGCGCTGCGCTACGGCGCCCTCGCCAACCCGGCCAAGTATACGGCGCGGCTCAAGTCCTACGCCTACGCCCTCGACCAGTACCGGCAAAACGGCAAGTATGCCTCCGACATCGTGCCCGGCGCCGACCCGCTCTACGACGACAACGCCATTGTGGGGCTAGCCCTGCTGGATGCTTACCAGCAGGTGCTGCCCACCGAAACCGGCCTGTTCGACCGCTCGCTCATCGGCCTCAACTACTGCCTCGACGCGCGCGACGCCAGCTGGGGCGTGCCGCAAAAAGAGGCCGAGCTGGGCTGGGGCAAGTTCTACTCGCAGGCTACTATTTTGCCCGCGCTGCACTGCGCCCTGCTGGCCAAGAACAGTACCGACCCTAAGTACCTGGACATTGCCAAGCGCTACTACGAGCTCATCAACGACCCTAGCCGGCTGCTGCGCAATGGCAGCACCAATCTGCTTAACCAGTTCTCCTTCAACAACAATGGCAGCTGGAGCCTGGCTGGCCACGGCGAAAACGGCGGCGGCTACCGCGCTTACCAGACCACGCCCGATATTCAGCTGGCACTGCGCCTTTACCAGCGCACCAGCGACAGCCGCTACCTCGACGACGCCACCCTGATGGCCAACGCCTGCCTCAAGCAGTGGTACTCGCCCGGCCAAGGCGTGCGCGAAATCTCGTTTTGGGGTGGCAGCGACATGGTCGAAATGCTGGTTGATTTCTACGAAGTGGACCGCAACGCCAAGTGGCTCGACGCGGCGCGCAATATCGTGGATTACCTCATCGACTATGGCCGCGACCAGCTCGGCTACTACCCCGGCTCCTACAGCGATGCCGATGGTACCTGGAACCTCGACCGCCGCTACCTCTTCCCGGCTAGGGTGCAGATGATGGGGCAGGCTTGCGCCGCGGCGGCCATCCTGCGCGTGGCGCAGGTCACGGGCACGCCGCTCGCCACTACCACCTCCGCGGCCGCCAAAGCCGCCGACCTGTTTCCCAACCCGGTAACCAGCCGCCTGACCCTGCACGCCAACCGCACGCCGGTAGCGGGCAACGTTTTGGTAACTAATTCCTTGGGCCAACCGGTGCTGACTACCAGCGCCCCGGCCGGCACTCTCGATGCGTCGGCCCTGGCCCCCGGCGTGTACACCGTTTCGTGGCAAGAGGGGGCACAGCGGGTGGCCAAGCGCTTTATAAAGCAGGCCAACTAGGCCCCCGACTACTACCCGTCAACCCAGTTACCTGTCCAGATGAAGCTTACCAGTCAGCGCCTGCCCTATTTGCTCGCCCTTAGCGCGTTAGGCGCTGCTTCCTGCACCAAGGTAATGCCGCAGGCGGGGCTTGGCCGCCCGGCCAGCGGGCCCGGGCAATACGTGAACCCGCTCATCGGCACGGCCGCCTTCACCGACCCCAAGCTGGTGGGCTACGTGGCGCCGCCCGACTGGCACGGCGTATGGGCCGGGCTGGCGTTTCCGGGCAGTGCCCTACCCAACGCCATGGTGCAGCTCAGCCCCATCACGGAGTTTAATACCGGCTCGGGCTACCAATACGAAGACTCTGTTATTCAAGCCTTTGCTCATACCAACAAGGGGCACTGGAACCTGTGCCACCTGCCCGTGCTGCCCGTGGTGGGCGCGGCCAATGCCAGCGGCGGCTATTCCTCGCGCTTTTCGCACGCTACTGAAACAGCAGCCCCCGGCTACTACGGCGTGACGCTCAAAGACTATAACGTGCGGGTGCGGCTGACTTCGACCCTGCGCTGTGGCCTGCACCAGTACTATTACGCCCAGCCGGATGGCCGCAGTCTGGTGTTCAAGCTGGGGAGGTCGAACGAGAACGTGAACGACTGGACCATCGAAAAAGTAGGCCCTAGAGCTGTGCAGGGCTTCCAGAAAACCGGTGACCAAACCGCCTACTTCTACGCCCAGCTCAGCGATGAAATCCAGGATATTGCCCTGCAGGGCAAGGGCACTAAGCAGGGCCTAGCCGTGCTGCGCCTGGCCAACGGCAGCCGCAAGCCCGTGGAGCTGCGCCTCGGCCTCTCGTTTGTGAGCATCCGCAATGCCCAGCAAAACCTGGCGCAGGAACTGGGCAGCCGCTCGTTTGAGGAGGTGCAGCGGGCGGCCACCACCACCTGGAACCAGCTGCTGACCAGGGTATCGGTGAAGGGCGGCACGGCCCAGCAGCAAACCATGTTCTACACCTGCCTCTACCGCTCTTTTCTGTGGCCCGCCCTGCGCAGCGACGCCAACGGCGAATACACCGACGTGAAGGGCAACCCGGTGAAGGCCGATTTTCAGTATTATACGCTGCCCTCGCTCTGGGATACTTACCGCAACAAAGACGTGCTGATGAGCATGCTCGCGCCGGGCGTCACGGCCGACATCATCAAGTCAATGCAGGACATCGGGCATAAAACGGGCTTTATTCCGACCTTTTTCCACGGCGACCACGCGGCCTCGTTTGTGGCCGGGGCCTACCAGCGTGGCGTCACCAACTTCGACCTGCCGGACGTGTACCGGCTGCTGCTGCGCAACGCCAACGTGGCGGGCGGCACGCGCCCCCACATCAAGGAGTACATCGAAAAAGGCTACATCGCCACTACCGAAGTAGCCGCGCCCGTAGTCGAAACCCCCGGCACCGCTGGCGTATCAAAAACGCTGGAGTATGCCTTCGACGACTACGCCGTGGCCCAGCTAGCCCAGGTCCTGCACGACACGGCCCAGTACCGCACGCTGATGGCGCGCTCCAAAAATTACTGCAACGTGTTCGACCCCGGCACCAAGTTTATGCGCGGCCGGCAGGCCAACGGCCAGTGGGTCAATAATTTCAACCCACAATACCCGTACTACGAGTACATGTACCGCGAGGCCAACGCCTGGCAGGTTTCCTTCTTTGCGCCCCACGACATGCCGGGCCTGGTGGCGCTCTACGGCGGCCCGCGGCCCTTTGAGGTCAAGCTGGACTCCCTGTTCACGGTGCCCTGGAACCCGCGCTACATTGCCCGCAACGTATCGGGCTTCATCGGCCAGTATTGCCACGGCAACCAGCCCGACCACGAAACGCCGTTTTCCTATTACTTCGTGGGCAAGCCCGAAAAATCGCAGCAGCGGCTCGATGAAATCATGGCCAAGTTCTACAACACCGGCGAAAAAGGCCTGGCCTTTTCGGGCATGGACGACGCGGGCGAGATGTCGGCGTGGTACGTCTTCAGCGCCACCGGCCTCTACCCCTTGTCAGCGGCCGATGCGCGCTACATCGTCACGCTGCCCGTCTTCGACGAGGTACGCTGGACTATGCCCAACGGCAAAGTAGTGCTTGTGAAGAAGTCCGGCGCCAGCCGCAGCCTGAGCACCATTCGCGTGAATGGCGCCCCCCACGTTGGTTACTTCGTGCCCCACCAGCTCTTTAGCACGGGCGGCGAGCTGGAGGTTGTTGCGAAGTAGCTACCCGCTTACCTCCCACCCTGGTAATGCCTGGGTGAGGCAACGCATAAAGAAAGGCTAGCCATCAGTTGATGGCTAGCCTTTCTTTGTTGGCGGCCCACTCGCCGGCCGCGCGGACCTAGCCCAGGCTAGTCCTACAGCAGCCCAAAGAAGCGGGCCGGGCGGCCCAGCTCCACATTGATAGGTTCCAGGGTTTTCTCGATGCTCTGCTTAAGGTCTTCGGTGGCGGGGTCTTGCAGAATTTTGATGAAAGCCGTGCGCGACTCCTGCAGCAGGCGCTTGCGCTCCTTGCGCGATTTGCCGTCGGCCCGCTGCCGGATGCAGTCGGCATTGGCAAAGGCCAGCTGGTCTTGCAGCAGGGCAATCTGCAGCTTGGTGCCCGCGCTGGCGGGCGGGGGCACCGGGTTGCCCCCCCCGCTACTGGCCACGGGTGCCACCGCGGGCCCACGGTTCAGCGCGGCTTCCAGCATAATAATGTGCTGCTTGGCCTGCACCAGCTCCTCGGCCAGGCGGGCATTGCTCTGCGTTTGGTCGCCACTCTTGGACAGCTGCTGGCGCAGGGCATCGATGGTGCTGCGGTTGGAGCGAAACAAATCGAAATCGCGCAATTCGTCGCGCACCAGCAGCCGGTGCGCCTGCACCTGCAGCCGGGCCGAGTCGATACGCAGCTGGCTCAGGCTCACGGCAATATCGTTCAGGTAATCCTGGTTGCTGGTGGTGAGGCGCCCCAGCACCAGGTCGTTTTTCTCCTCGCGCAGGCGCTGGTCTACCTTATCAATGCGCTGCAGGTAGCGGCTCAGGGTATCAAACTGCGTTACGAGCCGGTTTTGCTCCTGGTGGGTGATATCAAGCTCTTTCTTGAGGCGCGCGTTCTCATCGGCCAGGCTGTTGTTCGAAAATAAGTAGTACGACGCGCCCAGCGGCACCAGCAGGGCAAGCAGATACAAAAGCACAAATTGCCAGAGGCGCGTGCGGCGTTCGGGTTGGTTGAGGGGAGTCATGCGGGCGAAAAGCTAGCAGCAGCGGGCGGCAAGATAACTTAAAACGGGTTCCAGCGCAGGCCACCCCCACTGGTGGTGGGCTCGGGCACCGTTGCGATAATGGGGCGGTGGGCCACTGGGTTTTCGTTGATGAAGGTCTGCCAGCCCTCGCGGTTTTTACCGATGTATTCGAGCTGGCTGAGCTGCCGGAAAATAAGCCCCAGCAACTGCCACAGCTGCTGCTGCTGCTGCAAATGCTCGTGCACCCGGTGGTGGTCGTACGTGAGCGTAACGGCTCCCTGCAAGGCCCCGAGCAGGGTAGCGGGCAGCGTTTCCGACCACTGCTCGAAGTAGCGCAGCAACTCCTCGCGCTCGGCTTCGGTGAGGATATCGAGCGAGGTTTTCACCTGCTTGGCTACCCGCA
>Ga0160429_1000742_pt1 | contig 22494 bp, 25 predicted proteins | sample SolpanmetagenomR_FD_108199 | JGI IMG/M metagenome (GOLD analysis project Ga0160429, IMG submission 108199) | Solar panel surface microbial communities from Lawrence Berkeley National Laboratory, California, USA - R | ecosystem: Engineered > Built environment > Solar panel > Unclassified ...
CAGCAACGTTCTTGTATCTATTGCCCACCACGGCCCAATCAGTCATTCCCAGTCCTGATCCTTGCTCCAGCTCCTCCTCTGCTTTCGCCGTATGCCACGCAATCTTCGCAAAGTATGGCCAGTTATCTGGCGTTGGGTACACGCGCGAGAGCCAGTCATGATGAAGAACAAAGTATCCAATTGAGCAGCCACCTACAAAGATCCAGAGCATGGCTGTCCAGTATGCGGCGAGTTTGAGCTGGTATTTGACCCAGTCTCTGGTCTCTGTACTGATGGGACGAATGTGGAGGACATTGCGCGGGCGGCGAGTTAGGAAGGAAGATGGTGATGACGAGAGGAAGGGAAGTTGTGGGCGTAGGAGGCTGTTGCGAGGAATGGTGTGCGCTGGAGAGGTCGTCGTGAACACGCGATTAGGAGGACGGAGCGGACGTAAGTGAAGTATCCGGCGAAGAGGGACGCGTGTGGTTTGCATCGTGATAGATGGTAATGGGGACGATTGTGAATTTCGGCAGAGAGAAGGTCGTCCCCGAAGACGAATTCAAGCTAATTCGGGTTGCTAACCCTAGTGAGTCTTGATTACGTTCTACTCGAAAAGGTTTATGTCTACTAAAGAGAAAGCACTAACTGAAAGGATCACATCTATAGTCATTGCGATTCCGGATGAGAAAGCACGGACAGTCAAGTGGGTATGTAATGTTGAATCTAGACACCATACCAGGTCATGTATATAATTGAACTTGTCGTAAAACATCATGAAGGATAGTACTGCTCGTGCGCCCTAGCACCCTTGACATTACTAGCCGAAATACCATTAGCCTTCAGCCTCTCTACTTCTTTCAACCTCTCTGCTTCTTGTCCCTGTAACAACTTGTCAGCTTTGCAAATCACTCATTTGTCAAGATAGCGAGACGTGAGCTTACCGCCACACGATCAGGAATAACACGTTCACGGGATGCTGTAATCTTCCAATCTGGTAGACCTTCAGGATGGCCAAGATCTCGCAGCGTTTTCTGCTCGACGAGACTGTAATCTTCCGGATTGGAGCGATTGTAGTTGAATGGCTGCTTGAGCGAGATTGGAGGATTGGTGATGATGCGAATGTTTCGAAGGAGATTCCGAGATGCAGAGTGTAACATAAAGGGATGTAGAATGTAGACGTCGCCAGCGTCTCCTGTGGCTTCAACAAACGATGCTTCGCTAGTCAAAGAGGTGTCCCGAGCCCAGTCAGTCCAAACTTTGCGTCGCTTGGGATCCGATTTCGGGATGTCTGGCGTGCCCCTTGGCATGAGAAAAGGTGTCATGCCATCTGGATGGTCATGCTCGGATTCTTGTTAGACTTAATCTGCAGGTTATAGTTGATAGCAGTTTTGACCTACTAAACGCTTCGCCACCAACCCGATACCATCCGTACAGATCACGGTGCCGCCACCTTTTGGCTTGATATCAGTAAACAGAGGAATGATCAGAAGAGCTTGTTCTGGCGAATCCTTACACAATATTAGCTTGACAAGCCACCCAGAAGTGTAAGTGGGATTGACATACCAAAAAGTGTACGAACCAATCTCCGTCGTTATGCCAATTATCGAGCGAGCGAAATTCAAGATCATCTTCGGCATTATATTCGGGTCTGCCGAAGTTAGGGATGAAACCATCCTTCCAGTCGCGGCACCAGTCATCGATTTTCTCCTCGCCTCCAACAATCTGGCAGATTGCGCTCCAGGCTTTCGGGGCAAACTCTTTACAGGATACGAGCGTGTGTCCGGGCATGTTGATTTTGTCAAGCGGCCAGGTCGATTTGTCGTTAGGTGATACACCAAGCCTTGTCCAAATGCTAGAGGTGAAGTCTCCCGCGGCTTGCCGGGAGAAGCATTGTGGCACCTTGATGTACCCATGATCGAGCCAGAATTGCTTCTGCTCTTCGCTCAGGACGAAGTCTTGGTCATCTGCGTGCGGCATGATGAAAGACGTGCTGTGGATTGAGGGGACAAGGCAAGTACGAGTACAGGTAGAAGAAGATGGGATAGGAGGACATGAGAGGGAAGATTAAGGAACATTCGACAGCGCAGGGCCTTTTCGCGACACCGAAAGTACCTCCTTCCTCCCCCTCTCCATCCTCCAGGCTGTAGTCTTACGGAGGCAGAGTCGCCGTGACGGCTAAAAAGAGCGGAGAAGGAACAAATATGCTGGAGAACCTTCGCTGCTCACGTGACATAAGCGCTCTATTGTCTATGCTTACGCTTACCAGGTATCATTGGCCTTATAACCGCTCAAATGCTTGCAACATCAAGCCACTTGCTACACCAACGTAACAGCCGCGGCTAGCAAGAGGACAAGTTTGCTAGGGTCCGATAGAGGGTGAGTACATAATTTAGGTCTACCTCCCTTGATTCATGCTTTGCAGCATCAACATCATTCGCATCCTCATGTAGCTCAGCCATACCACAAGAACGGAACCTCTCGAGCAGAGACCAGTACGAGCAGACGAACGAACGAAGCATCTTCGCTACCCTATAGCCAAACCTAACTCGAATCATTCTTTCTCTCCCTAGTTGCAATGTCTTCCTCATCAGATATCTTCCGCGCCTCGACATTCCTTGGTATTACAGCAACCCTCGTCCACTCAGGGGTCTCGCTCGCAGCAAGCCAGCTGGTGATTCCATCAATGAAGCACCTCTCTGCAGCAGAAGCAACATCAATCTTTGTTCCATTCTATCACCGCGGAGCACAAGTCGTTGTCCCACTAGCACTAGCATCAGCAGCCGGATCAGCAACCTCAGCCTACCTCGATCCAGAGAAGAGGTATCAATATGCAGCGGCAGCATTTTTGGCAGTGCTTTCTCAGCCATGGACCATTATTATGATGGCACCGATCAACTCGAGGCTTTTGGAGATTGGAGCGGAACGTGGAGAGGAGAAGTTTGCAGGAGAGGCAATGAATCTGCTACTTAAATGGCAGACGTTGAACGCTTTCCGATCACTCTTTGCGTTTGCTGGTGGTGCTTTGGCTTTGGCCACATATAGTGGACTGCTATGAGTTGATGAGGACATGGATTGTGTGAGACTACATGGAACGAGAGTAAGATAACATGAAATGATGCCGCTCTTCGAAGCGCAACATGATCGAGGTGTCGCTGGCATCGGCTCTGGGTCGTCTGATGCATGCAGTATATTCCCCAGTCCAATTGAGATTGAATGCAAATCAACAAGCCTGACTGGCTTAAGCAAGTCGTAACCACGAGCTTTAACAACAATGCTTCTCATGGATCGCTCTCTGCGACTACTTCATCCGCACTAGCTCTTGAAGCAACTGCTCCATACTATCAACATACAGATCAAACTCCCCAAATACGCCCGTCACAGGATCATGCTCCTCAAAGCTCAAATAAGCAGTCTTAAACCCAGCCTTTCTAGCAGCGATCAAATCCCAAGCATGAGCTGCAACGAACCATCTGTCTGCCTCAGCATCGCCCAAGCCGCGTGCATCTAGATGCTCATGTGTGGTCTTGTACACCTGCGGATCGGGCTTTGCCTTCTTGATATCGTCGCAGCTTAGGAGGTGGTCCTTGTCCAGGTTGATGTCCGAAAGCTTGTAATAATTCAGACTCGTCTCTTTTCCGCCATTCGTTACGCCATAGACATCCCACCCCGCTTCCCTCAATCCATCATAGCATTTCTTCAATCCAGGTCGTGGTGCCAGCCGCTGCACTTCCTGCATAACAGCCGTGATATCATCATCTGAGACCTGCTCGCCTGGTAGGTCCACGATCTGACATGCCCGCCGTAGTGTCTGCTTCAGGATCTGCGCGATGGGGATGTAATTGCCTACGATGCTGGTGTATGTAAAGTCCCGCTGTGCGGCGTAGAACCAGGAGAAGAAGAGTGTCTTGCTGTCTACGTTTAGAGGTTTGAGTCTAGAGCCGAGACGTTGCTCGATGGCATCGATTGCCCGCTGAAATTCGAAACAGGTTCCGAGCACGTCGAAGGATACTGATTTAGTCATTGTCGAAGGTATATAGGGTCAGTAGTTCTAGTTGACAAGCAGCGCGGTCAAGCAAACTAACGAAGCTAAATAGAAGACCATCCCATTGCGTGCACGGAACCACTCCGTACACAGTCACCTTGTATTTCACCACCTTATTATAACTACTATAACTACATCAATCATAAGTTTGAAAGCGTCGGAAATGGCTCAAATTGAAGCTATGATATAGTACTGTATCACCCGCGAACTGTATCCAACTTGCGACTTGCGACTGGCGATGTGATACAGCAATGCTCAGACTACAATATGAGTAACCTCGCGTAGAGTCAACGACACGGGCTTCATACAAGTAACAACGTCCTATGACAACAATTATGTCGTTTGCTCCGCCAGAAGCTATCACCACATTTCCCACGCGCACCAACACAAAAGACATTGCTCCATTCGAAGGGAAATTCGCGTGCTATAGTCTTGTGCCTCTTCCAGATCCAGCCGCTCTTCTCGACGCCGTCAACAAAGACGATGCCATGTACAACGATGGCTGGCCTGATGCGTACATGATGCTGCCTCCGAAGTACGACTTCACAGGCGAATATCTTTCAGACATTGTCGACTATCATGTGCAGCTCACCGCCAAACAGTCACAGGAGCAGGAATATGAAGATTCTATTGCTTCCACCATCTTCGTTGTTGCGATTCACGAAGACTATAACAAGCACGGTGTACTCGTCGTAGACTTGCAATACCAAAGTTATAGCGATAACGTGTATGTTGCAGCAGTGGCTAGATGTGCTTTAGATGCGAAAGGTCAGCAGAGTGACAAGGACGTTATTTCTGCTTTGGCGTGGTGCGTGAACATAGAAGTTGGAAACATGGATTGTGAAGAGATGGTAGAAGACGTAAAGAACATTCCCTGGGAGTCACCCATTCCCGGCTACGCAAAACTGCAGGAACAACTAACACAATCTGCGAACTCACTCAAGGACGAAGCACGAGCATGTTTCAGTAAGTTGCCTGTTCGGCATTCGCGATACATAGTGCACGATATAGGAAGCGGTCATTATGCCTCGATCAGGCGTATAATGGCAATAGATCCCAACAAATACTACCTGGAAAACTTAGAGATGTGCGATCGAGGAGCTGTGACTTATGGCATCAATAGTACTACTACCAACGACACTGTAGAAAGTATGTGGCTGAAGATCAGGAAGGAGCATCCAAAACGTTGCGCACAATCGGGAGGTTTGTGGCAGGTCGAGAAGTTCTGGATGTTTGTGTATGACATGCCTGCTTCTGAAGATCGAGGCTTGCAGGTTGCTTTGGTCAAGGTGGTCTGGGATGGTATTACTGAAGGCAAGAGCAAACAAGAGATGGAGGGTATCGTGCCGGAAGTTGAGGTCGTTGAACGGTGTGAACCATCGAGAGCTCTAAAACGCATGGATGAGGTTTCATCCCTATCCTCAAGGTCGGCAGAACGATGAGCTGTGGAGAGCCTTCTGGCACTGTTATCCTCGAGTGTAAGCCAGCTCCATACCTACCATCACCATCTTCGCCTATATTCTACCACTCTTTCGACGAACGTCATGGCCAGGACATGACCAAGGTTGGGAATTACGCGAAGGAGAATCCCTGACGGTCCAGCGAACAACTAGCTGGTTATATGCCTTCCCACTTGCAACATACACAAGGTATCACCAGAGTTCGGTCTTCCTTGCGTTATTTGACATCACGACGCAGCAACGAAACGATCAGCCTGCAGCGTCGCCGATATACCAATTATGGAAGGAGACAACTTCCAATGTCTGCATATGAGAGAAGTCCTGACATCGTCTAAAATGATAGATTTCACCTCCATCTACACAGATACCTACAATCCTCTCCAGAAAAACGTCTTCTCCACCTTGAAACTTCCCCTCCTCTCCGCGTTCGCGCTCGAATCGCCCACCAACACATCATACTCGCCTGCCTCAGCACACCAAGCATCTCTTTGCTCGTCCCAGAAGCTCACAGCATCTTTGATCCTCAAGTCTACCCTTACTTTCTTACTCTCGCCGGCCTTCAGTTCGACCTTCTCAAAGCCTTTGAGCTCCTTGACTGGACGTGTAACGCTGGGGGTGCGAGGCGAAATGTAAACTTGTACCACTTGAGCACCTGCGATGGAGCCGGTGTTCTTTACAGAGACAAGGACTGTGATATTGCCACTTTCGGGGCTGCCTTCTTTAGTATCTGAGACGGAGACTGAGTCGCGGGGATCAGACATAGAGAATGTCGTATAACTTAGGCCGTGGCCGAATGGGAAACGCACTTCCCTCTTCGTCTTCTCGTAGGAGCGATAGCCGACGAAGACGTCTTCACCGTACAACGCCCTTCCCTTGTCACACTTGAAGTTCAGGAAAGCTGGGTTGTCCTCTCCTCTGATGGGGAACGTCAGGCTCAATTTACCGCTTGGGTTGACGGTGCCGAATAAGACATCAGCAATGGCGTTTCCGGTTTCATTACCGCCGAACCAGCTCTGCACGATACCGGAGACGTTGGGTGCCCAAGGCATAGTGACGGGTGTGCCAGATTGCATGACCACAACGGTGCGAGGGTTTGCTTTTGCGACACGAGTAATCAGTTCGTCCTGGAGGCCGGGGAGATCCATGGTACGACGGTCGTATCCTTCTGATTCCCAATCGGCTGAAAGACCTGCAACGATGACGACTTGGTCGACTTCCTTTGCCAACTGAACAGCCTTTTTGATATCCTCTTCAGGATCACTATCGAGTACCATGCCCAATCTCCATCCACCAGCACCCATGGAAGTAGCGCCAGGACGCTTGACAGTTATAGTCGGACCTGAGCCGAACTCAAGACGGATATTGTACGTTTTGCCTTTTTGCATGGTAAAGGTGGATTTCACCTCGATAGTTCCAGAGCCGAAGAATTCGTCGCCCAGAGTTTGGTCTTTGCTGTTGTCGATGACGAGCTTGTCGTCAATGTAAAGCGTGCCTGTTCCAGCGACTACCAGACCGAAGATGTAGTCCCCAGCGACTTCAGGCGTCACAGTGGCAAAGTAGTCGACGTAGAAAATGTCACTCGTCAATTTGTCGTTTTTGTAATCAGCAAGGAAGGTGCGTGAGCTGGTGACATGCATTTCGCCAACTTCCTTGCGGTGGGAAGCACTTGCTGGTTCGTTGTATACTTTGCCGAGGAGACCAGGTTTGCCCTCTGGGGTTTTGCAGACTTCTGAGATCTGGGGGAGTGCTTTGTAGTTTGCGCAACCAAGGGTGTATTTCACTTCTTTGGCTTGGGATTTGATGCCTTCGAGTGGCGATACTGTGTAGTAAGGTAGGAGTGAGGCTGAACCACCACCTGAGTATGCTGCGACGAGAGCATTTGGGCCTATGACTGCGACCTGAAGTAGTAGCATTAGTACGTTTATACTCCGTAATTCAAAAAGCTTCAGCATTTATTAGACTTACGATTTTGTCCTTCTTGAAGGGAAGGACGCTGTTGTCGTTCTTCAACAGAACTTGTGATGCCGCGCCAATATCGCGCAGTTTCTGAGCAGTTTCCTTAGTGTCTATAGTTTTCTCAGGGGCGTTCTCCGGGATGCCTGTTTTCATGACTTTGTTGATGAGGTTGAGTAATTCGCGAAGACGAACGTCGATGTCGTGCTGGATGAGTTTGCCACAGTTTATGGCGATCTGAACTTGTTCGCCTCGTGCCTTTGGCGGGCCAGGCATCTCTAATCTTTGTGAGGTATTAGCTATGCTGATGAAGCACTTGAGAAGCACACCACTTACGTTAGGCCTGCTTTTATGGATTCTGCAGCTGAGTATGTGCCGAACCTGTCAACAATTAGTAAGATCGCAAACCACGAGTACCGAAGAACATATTCACCAATCACTCATAACCAGTCCGTCGAATCCCCACTCCTTCCTGAGCACATCCTGCAGGAGTTTCGGATCCTCACTACAATGCAATCCGTTCAGCTGGTTATAAGCTGTCATGTAACACCACGGTGTCGCCTCCCTTTCCGTGATCATGAACGGCATCAGGTAAATCTCCCTCAACGCTCTCTCGGTCACGATAGAGTTTATAGCTTGTCTCGAATCTTCCTGGTCATTGCATACAAAGTGCTTGACCGTAGCCGAAACACCTGTCGATTGAATACCGTTGACCACAGCGGCACCCATTTTGCCTGAAAGTAAGGGGTCTTCGCTGTAACTTTCGAAACCACGACCACCAAGAGGTGAGCGTTGGGTGTTCATGGTGGGACCCAGCAGGACGTGGGCACCTTTGGCAATGGATTCGCGGCCCATTAGCTCGCCACCAGATTCAATTAGTGATTTATCCCATGTTGATGCTAGGGCGGTTCCTGGCGGTTGTGTATCAGCACGGATTTGACTGTGATATAAGTACGATTATGAGGCTATCTGACTTACCACATGGAAAGCATGCTGCGGGAACTCCATCAAAGAAACGAGTTCCTCTGACACCGTTTGGCCCATCCGAGACCCGAATGGAAGGAATGCCTAGACGTGGCACTGGATGTGTGTGCCAGAAATCCCTGCCTGGAGGGGTAATGTGAGTAAATGAGTCTCGAGATTTTTCCGTTGCATTACATACCAGAGAGCAGGAGATACTTCTCATCAAGAGACAACTTGGAGATGGTGTCTTCGACATCGAGATGAAACATCTTCTTGAGAACCATGAAGGCTAGATGAGTAATCACAGAATAGATAGTAGACTACGATGCAAGTCGAATGCAAAGAGCAGATGTACAAAACGAAATGACAGAACAAGGCGAGTATATACACAGAGGCAAGAAGAGGTCGGAATGAAGACTAGAAATATAGGAGAAGAAGAAGAAGAAGAAGCAGAAGAGCGCAACGATGCCAATGGTGATGGAGCTCCGTAACTTAGCCGTGGCTGGTCTTCGGCGTCGTCGTTGCAGGCTAATTCTGGGTAAACGGCTTGCGAGACTTCAGCTGCCTATTCTGTGCACGCGGAGGATTCTGGACCGTCTGGTTCGGATGGATACGACGTCTCGGTTACTCTTCGGCCTGGGGACGTAAAACGAGGCAGTGGGGAGCAGGTTGGCAGTCTTACACATAGTCACTTGTTCTTGAGTCGTCGTTACGTTCTGGAGACGCCCTGATGGAACGTTGTCAGCAGATATTTCGGCATGCTATGGGCGGCCGATAATCCCCATGCACTCCTAACATCCGACTCGCACTTACAGTCCTACACACGTGCAGAACATCACTTCGTCCTAAGGTCGTCCCTCTCCTTGGCTTGCATGATCATCTTGAACAGATCAAGGTCCTGTCTTGCGTCCCCAGTACTTGTCTTCGGCGTGGCACCTGTCGTAACACATCTATGAAAGTCTAAGAATTCTAGCGTGTATGGATCCTCATATCTACACACGAAGTCAGCATTACTCATATAGAAGAACAGGAATTGCTCACGTCTTGCGCACCACCCTTTCTTGGAAACCATTACTCTTTAGGCCTTTGACTTTCTCCTTGACTGACATGGTAACAGGTAGGCCTTTGATGTACGGCGTATCGTATTGTACCTTGACTATTTTGTCTTGTGTGAAGATCTCTATGCCAGCGTCGAAGAGATGGAGGTCATTCAGGCCGGATTCGTAGGTGACGGAGAATGATGGATATTGGAAGAGAACAGTCCAGATAGGCAGATGCATGCTTGCACCAAGAAACACGGTCAGGCATGCCAATAATCTCTCGCATTGCTGAGAGGTCGTGACTTCCCAGGCTGCATCAGATGTCAGTCTTGCTCCTCACTCCCAGCTTGCAATTCGAAGGATGAACTTACCCTCCCAGTAGACTCAAGAGCTTACTATTCTCTTCTGAATAGCTGACTTGGAACTCCTTCTCTAGTGTATGGGTTGTGATCTCGAAATCTTTCCGCTGCATTTCATCGATGTCATCCTTAGCAACATCGGTTGCTTTCTTTGGGAATGTTCCACTTTGCGCAACCAGGTGACTGTTTGGGCCAATGATATCTACATCACATCGTGTTAGCAGGCATGGTGTTTTGACGAACACAATAACATCAGCTAGACTGCAACAGAAGGTCCCAACCTACCTCTCACTCTCATGTAATCAATCTTCTCGCCCTTGACCTCCGCAATGGTATCCAGAAGAGCCTCCGCATACCGCCTCTGGTAACCTACAAACACCTTTCCTTTCGACGCGTTTTCCGCCGCTACGATTCGGTCCAAATCACGATAACACACTGTAATCGGCTTCTCTACGAGCACCCATTTATCATGCTGTAGTGCAAGTACGCATTGGTCAGGATGAAAGGGTGTCGCACTGCAGATAAGCACCGCGTCGACATCTGGGGAACTGCATAGTTCCTTTGCAGATTTTGTTGTCTTTGCAGAGGGAACTTTGCGCGACACAAGGGTGAGAAGCTCGGAGGAGACGTCACAGAGATAGGTCATTTGGAAGTAGTCACAGAGGTTGAGCAGGAGGTTGATGTGGTTGACCTAATGTAGATGAGTATGGCTTCAGAATGTGGCAAAGTGGTGATGAGTACTTGTGCTATTTCTCCTAGGCCGATGACGCCAATGCGAATGATCTTGTTGCTAGACATTGTTATCTACTGTCGGGCGTGGTATCGCAGTGTGCGATGAAGAATCTCTGCATTCACATCATGGTGATTACCCCTCTAAAACCCCACGCTACAATGGATGGAGTGACAAGGTCCGCATCCAATATTAGGCTGTACCTGCTCCGTATTATTCGGGGCGGGTATATCAAACCTCTCAACCTCTGCTGTCGTTCTCACCATACACCTCTTCCCCTGGAGTGCATCACAACTCTTCGTCCCAGCTGTGTTGCCCCTGATTGCGAATTCTGCCTTGCTATGGCGAGCACTTGACGATCATGAAAAATGGCTCGTTATGGCGCAGAGACTGCCGCAATCCGCCAAACTACAAGCTCGCAATCCATATTCGCAGCTGCCGCTCAGACACAACGCTCGAGCTCTTGATAGCTCATCCCGGGTCCGTCGGAAATGCTACGAGCATAGGGTCGTCTCTTCTTCGGAGGGCAATAGAGCATGAAACACATTATGAAAGCTACGACTTGCGTTACCGATACTCCGCGACCTTCGATGTAATGCCGTCTTAGAGTCAAGCCCTTGGCGGTTTCAACATGACCGACACTCCCCCGCTGAAACGTCTTATGCTCGCTTGACTTCTGAGTGGGACATACCAAGAATCATAGCGCAATGGCGTGATAACAGAAGAAAGCTTGTCATACGGAAAGCCGATTCTAGAGGCGGCTTTGGCAGATTGTTAGCTGATTCTCCAGGATATTGGCCCACCGGCATAACCGTGGCTCCTCACTCTGCCAGTTTCTTATGAGATATACCACTGTAAGCACAAGGTCCAGCCAGGGCTCCAGCGTGTCTGGCAGTAATGAGCTCAAGTCATGGGTCTGTCGCATCTTGGATAGCATAAGTAAGGCTGCAGCGCTGCGTGTGCAGGTGGTAATCATAGCGAGAGAACCATGGTAACGGTGATTGAAGCCTGGTTCGTTGACTATCAGTCTCTCAACATGTTTGTAAAAGCCTCTGCTTGCGAAAGACCACGCGCGCTCTTTATCAGGTCCTTCAAGTTTGTTGATGTTTCCGTCCAAGACAGCAGAGACAAGGGCCAGTATATCATCTCATAAGGGTCCAGTAGGTGTCCTCGAAGGACAAACCGGCAAATGTCGTCCTCTTCTTGTGGTGAGCTCAACGATACTGAGCGCGACAAATTGTCCTTCCATTCTGCCAATTGGGCTTCCCAGATTGGCACTAATTGAAAAAGAGTTATCAAAGCGTTCGTGGCTGATACGTTACGAAAACCACCGAGTTCTTGTATTATTCCGGCGCTTGTCCTTCTGAGAGATATTTCCGAAAGGTAGAAATACCAACTTCTGTTCTGGCGTTGCTGCATATCAGCACTCATCTCGTCAGGGTCGCATGTCGAAAAGGGCGGTGTAGGATAGAATGGAGGATATACTGCCCTACTAGGCAGATAAAAGTCGGCTGGTCGTAGGAAAGATCGTAGTTCCAGTTCCGACTTCTAGACTGACCAACATATTGCTTGTTCTTCAGTTGACAGATTGTGCTCTTCATCACCCTCAAACTGAGTTGAGCCGTCAAATAGCTGACAGCAAGTCAAAGCCTGCAGAAAGTATCTCCACGTAGACTTTCGATCGAAGAGCGTCATTAAGAAAACGCCTGATAAGAAGAGACATTGGGTTTCCGGAAGTCCACCGACCAACAGAAGTGGTCCTAATCGCTTCTGGGCGGCATGAAAATAGGACATGGCTATATCGCATGCTGGAGACCCACGTGCTACCATTGTCCTCGAGCCGAACGACGTTGAGAGAGCGCCTAGTCCACATATTAAGAGAGATAAGCATGACTTGGCCGAACTGTCGAGGCCTTCGAGAAATTGACGTGACACCAAGGCTCGTGTTCGAGATTCGTCCAGGATAGGGTTGTTGATATGGACGTTTTTAAAGAAATTGTCCAGCAGGACAGTAATAGAACTCGGCGATGGGTCGTCGTTCAAGATGTGTGATTCCTGTACTTCTGTTGGTGTCCATGCGGAGTCGAGACTGTGCATAGTCGACAGATTGGTGGGAAATTCATCACCATCAGGAGACTCGTTGAGCAATGCTAGGATCTTCTCCACTGCCACAGGCAGACAACAGAAGACATCCCGTGGGGTCTCTAAGCCCGCACCTGAGATCCGTGTCGGTATAGCGTGAGTAACGGGCGGACTCGCAGGAGCTTCCCGCGCTGTTCTGTCGGCGGAGCGAATAGATTGCTCGATCTCGTCTAGACGCCTCAGTATTTCCAGAGATGCGGGATCAATGTCGAGGATGAGCACGAAATGACTATTAAATATGTGCTCCTGCATCACAAAAGGTGACTACCACTCCAAGCATGAGCAAATAGTTCTTCGAAGGTGGTTTCGCTCTACTAATGATATGCTAGGCTCGTGTGGTGGGCATTCTTCTAGGCAATGTGCGCAGTAGGTTGGTGAGTTTTGCTGATCCTCACTGCCTTGATCGCACAACATACTCACATGCTTCCTAGGGGTTTTGACGCACAAGTTAACGGTGCCATGATCTCAGTCCCAGCTTTCAGAAGGGACTTTGGGTGACTACCACAATCATGCCTTATGCTCAAAGCAGAAGCTGACAACGTGCTTAATAGCTACGTGTTCAAGGGCGAATACGTGATTCCAGCGAACTAGGTTACGGCTTTTAGAGTGATATCATCGCCTGTGCAATTCGGCGGAGGTTTCCTTTGCAGTTACATGGCAGATCGACTAGGACGCAAGTGGGCCTTGGTTGCTGGTCTATTACTCTGCACTGGTGGAATCTTTGGGGAAATGAGTCTTACAACTCGTGGCGCATTCCTGGCATCCAAACTTGTCCTAGGCTTTGGACTCGGCTTCTACCTTACCGTTGGTCCTATTATGACAAGTGAACTATCTCCGGTCGTCTTGAGAGGTATCGCGACTGCAGGTGTTAACCTGGGTATCGGTATTGGACAGCTTAGTTCGAATGGAGCTATCGCTGGCTTCGGAACTCGAAGTGACTGTTGGAGCTATCGAGGCCCTTTCGCAGTGCAGCTCCTTTTTGTTGCCTTTCTTGCTGCGGGCCTACCTTTCGCTCCAGAGAATCCTACGTAAGTGGAAAATCCGTACCACGACCACTGAGTCTCAAGCTAATATCGGTACAGTCACCTAGTCAAGAAGGGCAAACTTGAACAAGCACGTAAACAGCTCGTAAAGTTGTACGGTAACAAGGTCGACATCGACAGCAAGCTTCGATTTTTATAAAGTGCCATCGAGCAGGAAACCAACGGGAAGGACGGCAGCCTCATGGATTGTTTCCGTGGTACAAACAGGATCCGGACAATGATCTCGATCGGTGTGTTCGTGTGTCAGCATGCAGTCGGCATTATATTCGTGCTCGGTGAGTAACTTCCAGTCGTCTAGTTGAGGACCGTGAATTAGCACTCCGCGTCACCTGGGCCGCAAGCGCTTAGCTAATACTATCGATAGGTTATGCGAGCTACTTTTTCCAGCCGGCCGGCTTAGCAGCAACTGACAGTTTCGCCCTGGGTGCGGGTATCACCGCCTGTATCGTGTCTGCTAATATTGTTAGTAGCAAACATCCATCCTCCGACGAGCGAAGCTAATCATCGGCCAGGTATCCTGGTTTTTGCTCAATAACATCGGCAGACGCAAGCTGTTCACTTTGGGGAATGTTCGCATTGACAGCCCTCCTCATACTCATTGGCATTATGAATGTCATTCCTTCTTCTGGTAAGTTCTACCAACTTCACGCAATGCTCGCTTGTGCCATGCTGATCCTGGAGTAGGAGCGAAATGGGCACAGTCTGCAATCACCGTCATCTGGGCTTTCGTCTACTCTCTCACGATTGGAGCTATCGCATTTGCCATTCTCGAAGAGACATCGAGCGCGACGTTGCGTGCACACACTGCCGCCCTCGCTACTGCCACACAGTCTGTCATGGGTATAATCATGAACTTTGCAATTCCTTACATGATCAATCCGGACGCGGGCAATCTAAAGGGTGAGGTCGGCTTCATCTTCGGTGGTCTTGGTGCGCTAGGTGCAACTTGGGCGTGGTTCTATATCCCAGAGCTGAAGGGTCGTACTATCGAAGAGATCGATGCCATGTTCCATGCGCGAGTACCACCTCGGAAGATGGGCAGCCACGTGTTGGGGACCAGCTCAGACGCGCTATCGGAATGAGTCGGAAGGCCTGTTTGAGGTCGATGTTTTCAAGGTATCCTGGATAGTCGAGGTGTCGGATCACGATATGTAATGTCGTCGTAGGGTATTTGCTGGTAGTAAGTTGAATGTGATAGTGTTATTCCTTTGTCTTTTGATATTATGTGATGATCGCGTCATCAGTTCGCAATCTGACCTCGATCTCAATCATGCTGGTGAATCGTATCCTTGTTTCAGGAATATCGTCGGTGTCTTCTTCGTGCAACTGCTGCTGAATCTTTCCACCATCACCGTCCATGACAGCATCTTCTTCCTCGGGCTTGTCGTCCTCTGCCACGACGACATCGTCGATAGCACATACACTGCCTGTCTTGACCTGCACAATCCAGTCCCTCTCCTTCATCATGACGAGTGCCAGCCCTAAAGCTTTCTCAACTGCTTTACCCGTTGCCTTTACATATACAGGCTCATGCTCGATCTGTTCGAGCGCTTGCTTATCCCTGCCACTTAGCGGTGCTCGTCCACCTCGACCTCGGCGTTTACCTGAACGTGCTAAGGTCGCCTGTGTGGCACGTTTGTCTACGTGAGAGAGAAGCTGCTTGACACGTTTGAGCGCAGAAATGAATGGAGTTTTGGTCCCAACATAAATGGTCTTGGGAGAGCTATGTGATGAGTATGGTGATGGGATTGATGGATGGATTAGTGGTCGTTTGTTGATTACTGCATCTATGGCTTGTTAGCCTAGAGCTGCGCAACCTTCAAGCCAAGTACCTACTTTTGGGAAGCCGCGACAGTTTGTGCGTCGACCTCGCATCATATCCATTTGTTTTCACGAACGTCGAGTTTTCAGTTATTTGTGGCTCGATTCGAGCCATTGTCAACAAGATGGACCTGTCTCAGACTCTCAATCAATCGACTGAAATTGCTAGACCGGCCGTTACTCCCGTTTGTAGATGTAGATGTAGGGTTAATAATGCAACCACAGAAGAAGTGTTTAGATTTTGTCACGTGACACAACCCATGTAAGCATACCCGGCACAGGCTTGGCAGGATCTGAAACAGTTTCAGATTTGCCACTCTTCGAACCTCTATCGCACTTCATTCATCATGTCTCACACCACGAAAATGCTGTGTAGCTTACGGTTGCCAAGGACTCCATGTTCGACAATTCACAAAATCCTTTGCAACATCCAGAATGCCTCTTTTACAACCAGATCTACGCTTTCATACTCAGCAGCATCTTCGGGGTCGTCATCGTGGCCATCAGTAGCGCCGGTAACGAAGAGAGCTTTTACAACCGCAAAACCGTTGAGCTTTCCTCAGGAAGAAGAAACAGCATCAACTACGCTTCCATCCAATCCTCAAACCCACTACGACTACTTTCAAAAAACATTACCACGAGGACCACCGCCAAAAGGCAAGTTCGACATAGACCTCAAAGCACTACGTCGAGAGTTTCTCCAGCTACAATCCCAAGCACATCCTGATCTCCATCAAGGTGTATACAAACAACGTGCCGAAGCACTTAGCTCGCGCATCAACGACGCCTACAAGACATTACAAGATCCCCTAAAAAGAGCGCAGTATATATTGAGCTTGAACGGCTATGAAACAGAAGGAGATGAAGCGGCGAAGATGGGCGATGAAATAGGAGATCAAGAATTACTGATGACAGTGCTTGAGGCAAGAGAAGCAATCGAGGATGCGCAAGATCTATCAGATCTGGACACAGTCAAGACTGAGAACGAAGAGAGGGTGGTTGAGACTGTATCACAACTGGAAAATACCTTGGATGCTGGCTTGTGGGAAGAGGCGAAAGAGCATGTAGTCAAGCTGAGATACTGGATGAACATTAAGCAGAGCATTGGAGAGTGGGAACCTGGAAAGCCAGTCGTCCTGCAACATTAGGAGCTTCCGCGCAATGTCAAAAGAGGACTTTTCTTTCGTAGGATTAATGAAGATGGCTTTCACGGCATCAGCTCTATCTTGGTTAACGCCACTAAAATTACAACTTGGATACGTGGTTTATTCACGTTAGGGGAGGAAAGAAAGATTCGAAGATGGCATCCCATAATCTTGATAACACAACGAATCCTGATGCTGCGAAGAATGAAACTCGGAGTCATAAGACACAACACATACGCTTATACATAACAAAACTAAGTTTTGGGTAAGGAAAACAATAAGTGATACAAGCAGCAGTAACACCACAACCACTACGTCGCCGACTATAGCAGAACTTACCGCAGCAATCGCGGGGCTTCCTTGTCTATTCACGGTCTCAGTACAATATCCACCAAGTACGATCTAGCAATGCAGTAATAGCAAGATGGCTATAATGTCCACGCCGACCTTGATCTTTACATGAACAGCAGCTTTTCGACTTCTACTAGGCACAACAGCCACAGAAAACAGCTCGCCTACTACAACAACCTTTCCTGACAGTGAAATGCTTGGCTTGATGCCTATGAAGCACAACAGTAAATCGCTTTGACAGAAAGAGTTATTAGAAGGAAGAGTAATTAGAAGGAAGAGTAATTAGAAGGAAGAGTAATTAGAAGGAAGAGTAATTAGAAGGAAGAGTAATTAGAAGGAAGAGTAATTAGAAGCAAAGCGTAATTACCAGACTACTATAGACGACGCCGAGCTCTCTTTTCAAATCAATCGCAAAAGAGCTCACCTCTGTCACAGACATATCATCAACATCACAGCTAGCACACTCAACAGCGGCATAGCATATAAGAATACGCAGTCTTCACCTTTACTTGTTCGCCGTGGTCAGTCCTTTCCTCACATACTTCTTCGACTTGCGCGTCCTCTCCAAGAACGTCTGGTCATTGTCAAAGACCTCTGCCACTTCCTCGAGTGTACGACCCTTAGTCTGTCGGGCGCATTAGTTTCAATTGTCAGGAGGTGAAATTTTTGGATCTATTGAAGACCGACCTCAGGGAAAAGGAAGTACACAATCCACAGCTCGACGAAGATGACGCAACAGTAGACGATGTAGTATTTCCAGCCAATGGCTCCCATTGCGACGGGGTTTGCGTAGCTAGCGAGGTGACATGTTAGTGTGTGTTATTGTTGGACTGTAATGGTGGATACATGTTGCTTCAATGAAAGAGGGGAATACTTACCCGTTGTAGATGAGGACGCAGGTTGTCATGATCTGGTTCAGGTTCTGTGACTGTGTGAGCTGGTAATATATGCAATGAGGGTCGAATGAAACATACGGCGCCCTTGGCACGAAGGTGTGTAGGAAGAATCTCGACTTGGTAGAGCCATCTGTACGCATGGTACATCAGCAGTCATCTTGCATTCAGACCTCAGCACAACGAGAGACTTACGGCATTCCATTCAGGCCAGCGTTGTACGAGAGATAGTACATAAAGATCATAGTCACCACACCGGCACCAAGCGCGGGATCACCAAAGTTCCTCTCCTGGTTGATGGCTGACAAGATTGTCCAGATGACGTAGGATGTACTGTGACTGTATGAGCTGGGTGACATATGCTATGAGGTTTGATGAAACTTACAGCATGCCCACCATGCTGAACAGAAAGAGCTTTCTTCGTCCAGCAATCTCGACGAGCGAGGCCGATGCTAAAGCTGTTCCCCAGTTGAAAATCATGAGACCGCCGTTGATGCGCAATTGCTGGACGCTGGAGGTCATGCCGATGCTGTTGAGCACGAGATGGAGGTAGTAAGACACGAGGCCATTTCCGGACAGTTGCATCATGGTAGGGACCATCAAGGTCAAGAACAGTCTGTGTCTGTTGCCAGGAGTCTTCAAGAACTCCATGTAGCTCGTGCCAGAGTTAGCCTGGTCAAATTCTATCTGCTCGGTGATTTCGCGCATCTCAAAGTCAACGAGAGGAGAAGTTTCGTCACCTCCAGCATGGTATTTGACAAGTACTTTACGGGCTTGCTCGTGACGGCCTTTCAATATAAGCCAGCGAGGTGACTCTGGCTGATATATTGTTAGTATTGGTAAGCGGTGTAGTTGCAGGCTAAACTAACCAAAAGGAACACGCAGACGACTTGGACAAGAGGCAGAGCGCCTTGAAGTAGGGATGGAATTCGCCAGGCCCAGCTGATGTGTTCACCCATAAAGTACGTGCCGTATCTATCAGTTGGTCAGACACTTGTTGTGTATCGAGTACTGTAGCAGGGACTTACGTGATCCAAGCTGCTAAAATGGCGCCAAAGTACCTGAACTCGGGGTTAGCCAGGCGTCAATATTGCACACTACTCTGTATTGGACGTACCAAAGAGTGTTGTAATATGCGGTCAATATAGGTCTGTGAGTCGGATATGCAAGCTCAGTGACAAGCAGAGGCGATGGTTCAACAGAAATCAGACTGCCAAAGCCAATGATCATCCGGGCAGCCTGTGAATTACTTGAGTAAAGGACCTAAGCTTTCAGGAAATAAGCAACACATACCAAAAACATGCCGTAGCTCTGAGCGGCAGCCTGGATAGCAGCTCCAATGACAAGAATCACAGCACCAACAAAGATAGTAGCTCGTCGACCGATTTTGTCACAAAGGTAGGGAGCGATGGGGAAGGCGATGACCTGTCCGAAGATAGTTCCGTTGGCAAGACTGCCGAGACGAGTGCCAACGGGACTATGGAACGAGTTTTGCCATTGAATCTGCGCGTCACTATGAGTAAAGAAAACAAGTGATCCTCGATACAAGCCAGATATACCATGGATTGCAAACCGTTGAGCATACTGCCATCGTAGCCATTGGTGGTGGAGGACAAGTAGGGAATGACCATGCCCAGGTTGAGCAGGAGTAGATGCTTCTGACGCCACCATGCTGGTTGATTCTTGGGCAGAACATCCCAGATAGTCTGCTGGGATTCTTCTGCCTTCTCGATATACTGGGCGTTGACCTTATCATGGTCAATACTGCCAGTTGGTGGGGTTTCAGACTGAGAAGACATGCTCTGGAATGAGAAAGAGGACAAAACTATCTCATTCAAGGAGAGGGGTGCTAATGTTTGAAGCTGGGTTACCGTCTTCTTTATAGTGCTACCTCATGTCAGCCGGAGGAGGGGTACGAGAGCGGGCAATGATCATGCTACATGTGTACAGGGGATTCTGCCGCGTATGTGACCCCTCCTTCTGCACTATTGGAATTCCGGAGAAAAAGCTTAGGCAGATTCTACATGCAAGCGCATCTCGTCAGCAGACTGGAACAAACAAGGATTCTCAGCGGATTGCGGCAAGATCAGCAGCGTGTCGAGCGTCTACACTCGCATGGCTGAGATATTGTGGTACAAGTCGAGTCGGTCAACGTGGATTTGAGGTTAAACTGCGGGGTGTTGTTTCAGAACTACGAAACTCGGTGTAGCCCATGATGCGATGGCGAGAAGAGACTTGGTCGTTGTCACTTCCTCCTACAATGTACTGTACTCCGCATGAGCTTAATTCGGCTGTCGGCGCACAGCTGCAATGACTATCGACGGTGGGTGACCTGCTCTATTCCGTTGAAACAGAACCCTTTCGAAGCGATTCCTTCCACATTGTGATTAGGCTCGCAAGACATCAGTGCTGAGCCAGCCTCATTATATTTAGAACAGAGGTGGCAAAGGACGTCAAAGACGTGAGGTGGAGGGAGGTGAGGTCGGGATGAGATTACAAGAGGAACAGTGCGGGGTAATCGTCGTCAACGTCAACCTTGTCGTGCGTCAAGTATCACCTGTGACTTCGCAGCAAAAGGACCTCCGTCGCCCAGTGACCTTATCCCGTCGAATACTCGCTCCCGCTCTCAAGCTCTTACACAAGTCTTCTGTGTAGCGGTCATTTCCCTGTGTTTGTGGCGACTGCATATAAGACGGCTCATCTTCTCGTTTATGTGCTTTATCCATGTCGCGCCTAATCTGGTGCTTCGAGCCCGCTTATGAAACGAGAACTCAGCAGAACATGCGCTGCGCGGGAGAAGGTCTAGCCTAGATAGGCGAAGGCCATGACGAGTCTTAGAAACATGGAACGGAGCACCATATTTTCTGCACGTATGCCAAATACTTGTGACGCATGCTCTCAATAGCAACCGCATGCTCTTACTAGGTCCGTACGACAGAGAAATCCTCTGCGTGGCAGGCATCTGATCCGTAGGCCGTTAATGGTTTTAGAGTATAGTCGTAGAACTTAGATGGACGATTGCACTACTTTCGTAATAAGAAAACACGATAGATCAAAGAGCAAGCAAGCAAGCACCTATGCACTCATAGCCAATGATGAAAGTACTAGTATCTGGTCAGCAGTGACAATTAAAGCAAGGGAGAGCAGGCAACTATTGCGCGACAGGGCGTTCGGGGCATATATGTGATGAACTAGCTTTGGGATACGCTCGCCCTATTCCACTCCCTGTATACTATCTTTCATATCATTCATGACCAACGCCTCGTCCAGATTTCATAGCAGACCAACTGATCAATAGCCTTTGCCAACAGCCACGCCATAAACACAGAAGGAAGACGGCATTGACGAAGAGCAAGCCAAACTAAGATTATTGACACGAATAACATGCTTTTACTAAAAGTCTATCTACCTTGTCCTGGTACCCAATAAAACCATCACCTCTCTACGGCTATGAGCATAACAATATAGCGATATCTACACATCATCCTCACTAAAGTCATCTCCAAGAAGGTCATCCTCATCTCCACTTTGCACAGCATTATAGTCCTGCTGTCGTCCTCTTGCTCGTGCAAAACTGCCTCTGCTCGTATATCCGCCACTGCCGCCATATCTCCCACTGCCACCAGCTCCACCGCTACCCCTGCCTCTCACAGCTTTGACCAGTGCACCAATCACAGTCGGAACAGCCATGATTCCAGCAGCAGCAGCAGAGACGATGACTACCGGGATCCTAACGAACAGACTATCACCGTCCAACATACTCGACAGTCTGCTCGAAGCACCACCACCAATACCCCCAACTCTGGGCGTCTCATCACCCAAACGAATCCTGCCAAAACGGCTCTCCAGCTGCTTCCAAGCAAACCAACCCACAATCGCGGCAGCAGCAATGGGTAGGACAATAGCAAAGAACAACGCAGCGCCACTGATGCCATTTTTCTTACGATACTCGTCTTCATGCCCAGGACAAGCATGGCTCTCGACAGCTTTATCCAGCTCGGTGCCGCCCTCACACGTCGACAGTGGCAATTTACGATATCCGCTGACTTCAAACCATGTATCGATTTCCGGGTTCGCTCTACAAATCTCTTCCGGATCCTTTGGTTTCAAGCCAGGCACGAGCTGACAGTCGCCCGCCGCAGTGCGCTCGAAGTTGTAGTCACATTCGTAGTCGGAGCGAGTACATGTGCAATTGCGAGAGATGCTGTACAGCTTGCTGAACTCTTGAGGACCAACGTAGCAGTCCGCGTCCGTCTTCTTGCGTGAATATTGCGCGACGTGACCGAACAGACAGTTTCCCAAGCCCTTTGCTTCATTCGCAGGGTGCGAAGGTTCCCAAAGATCGAAGTCCGAAGAGGATGTGCCGGGAGTGTCGAGGTTGCATTGACGGTCTGTGAGACCTGAGAAGTCTAGCGAGATGGTTACAGCACGGCCTTGGCCAGTGAGCTCACGGCCCCAAAGGATGAAGTTGCGTGAGGTGTCCGAAGGAACGGTTGTGATGTCGTCGATGGCATGATCTGCATCAGCGAATTGATATTCTGTCCATGTTCTGCCTTCGTCGCGGGAGTAGTAC
>Ga0160429_1000743_pt1 | contig 22471 bp, 17 predicted proteins | sample SolpanmetagenomR_FD_108199 | JGI IMG/M metagenome (GOLD analysis project Ga0160429, IMG submission 108199) | Solar panel surface microbial communities from Lawrence Berkeley National Laboratory, California, USA - R | ecosystem: Engineered > Built environment > Solar panel > Unclassified ...
AGAGACTACCACAGAATACTATGCTTGTAGGTGTGGGCTTATATGTTTTAGGAATGGGTGTGGAGATTATTAGTGAGATTCAAAGAGGTAGGTTCAAGAAAGACCGAAGAAATAAAGGCAGAATATATACTGGTGGCTTGTTTTCTCTGGTAAGACACGTGAATTACACTGGATATTGGTTATGGAGAACGGGATATGCTCTTGCTGCTGGAGGTTGGATGTGGGGACTAGTGAATGCAATGTTCTATCTGTTCAACTTCACGAGATCGATACCACCGTTGAACCATTATTGTGAAGAACATGTAAGTCTACATCATTAAACTAAATAATCTTGTCAATCGTTACTGATCGAAGACTAGTATGGCCATCAATGGCAGAATTACAAACACCTTACACCTTACAGGATGATTCCATATGTCTATTGACCATTTTCTACCATTTAATCGCTATGCATATGCACGTATTCATCATTTACTTCGTTTGTATATTTTACGTAGGAACTCATCAAATACTTCTTTCTTCATACCACTCGATTCATCGATATTGTTTATATTAGATTGAAGCTTCTTCACAATATTATCTTCGTAGTTTTGATACATTTGATCAAGCTTCATCTCAGTATACAGCTTCTTGACTTTGGCTTCCTTTTCCTTGTCTTTACGTCCGTAATTATCTTCTAGCACTTTTCTCTGGTCGGGGGTTGCTATCTTTAACGCTTGATTCACAAGCCAACTACATTTATTATCCATTATGTCTGTTCCAATCTTTCCCAATACCCCAGCATCTGCAAAATTATCTAAATAATCATCTTGTATTTGGAAGTATTCACCCATCGGTATTAGTATATCGTGGGCCTGTTTTAGATTCCTCTCGCTTGCTATTTCACAATAGTAAAGTGCCAATGCTACTGGTAGGTAAAAACTATAAAATGCCGTCTTATACTTGACTATAAAGCTGTACTTTTCGAGATTAAAGTTGTTTAGGTCAATCTTGTCTTCAGGCGCTGTAAGTAGATCACATTGTTGTCCCATTTCCGTCTGAAACGCCACTTCGTGAAATAACTCGATTAAATCCACATAGTGTTTGGAATTGCGAAAGTATTTTTTCAATAACAGATATATAGATGATTCGAGCATAAAAGCATCATTGATTGCTACCATACCCACACTTGGTCTGAGGTACCAACAAGGAGAACCTCGGCGGGTCTTGGAAGAGTCCATTATGTCATCAGTAACTAGAAAGAATGCTTGTAATAACTCAACCATCCATCCGAGAGTGGCAGTTTGAAAATATTCATCTTTTGACAACGATCTTCCTAATATTATACTTGCAGTATCTACTACTGACATTCCACGGTTACATTTGCCACCCAGAGTGTTGTTATTTAGTGACTGTCTGTCAATCAGTCATGCCATTGCAATTGGTTAAAAGTGTCATTTACATCTTGAAACCATTTTAGGGGTTGTTCCGGCAAATTTGATTGATTACATATTTCGGTCAAGTCTTTGGCCAACTGAGGCCACACAGCCTCGAATTCTGCCAAGGTGGTAGGCATTTCGACCTACGACTAGAAAGACAGGATTAAATAGTAAGGATATTATAGAAGTGAATATTGAATCCAGCCCACCATTTTATTACTGTTTTGGCGGGGTAGAAATTTTGTTTGCATTGTTTGACGTCAAAAAGTAAACAAACGCTGTGCAAAGCTGTCGTCGACATTGTGCGAACAGCAGGTAGCCACTTTTGAGAAGCATCGAAGGACTGGGGAGACTACTAGCATGTCGGAAGTTGATCTTCAACAAGTTCAACGAGATTTAGAAGAAGCTGTAGAACAATGCCGAGAACGGTGTCTGTATCAGGCTACAAAATGGTAGATGTAACTTTTAATCGACTAACCAGCCTTTATTAATCTCTTGACAGGGCTGCTGAGATGTTAAACTCTCTTCCATTAGTGACTTCGAATGATGGTCCAGGCGAAGAGGAGCATATGGGGGATTCGCAAAGAATTCGGGCTGCTGAGGAGGCCCGATTGCAACGAATAGAGCGCAACAAGTACTACATGGCCCGGTCATTTTTTGATTGTAAGGAGTATGATAGATGCGCTGTAACTCTCATGCCAAGCTTATTGCCACAACAACCACTTGACCGAAGTACGGTGGATCAAAGATCGCCCATGAGCAAGACCAAAGGAAAGGCTAAGGTGATGCCCAGTGAACCAAGTTTGATTACTACAAACGAGCCAGAATTTGGTCATATTAGTCAGAGATCTCTATTTCTTGCTCTCTATTCCAAATTCATGGCTGGCGAGAAACGAAAAAACGAGGAAAGTGAGATGATATTAGGGCCTGCTGACGGACCCGCAACTCCGAACAAAGAACTAGTCACCATAACTTCGATACTTGAGCAGTACTTCAAACATCGAGAGAAGAAAATATCACAAAATCGAGACTCTGACGGGTTTCTTGAATATCTTTACGGTATCGTATTGTCCAGAGGTCGGAATGAAGATTTAGCTCGAGACTGGCTCATACGCAGTGTCAATACGTATGCTTGGAATTGGAGTGCTTGGCAAGAGTTATTGACCTTGATCCCATCCACGGAAATACTTGAACAAGTCTGCAGAAGACTTAGTCCATCTCTCCCTGCTTTTATATTTCAAATCTGCTGTGCACAAGAATTATATCAAAGCGCAGATGTCTTACATGATAAACTTGAGCAGATTGAACAAATGTTTCCAACTTCTGCATTTCTACAGATTCAACGTGCCCTAATGTATTACCACTCAAAAGAATTTGATGCTGCAGAAGCAATATTCTCATCGATATTGAACACACATCCATATCGACTGGATAATCTCGATGCATATTCAAATGTGCTGTACGTCATGGACACCGGTCGTCCAAGATTGTCGTATCTCGCAAATATCGCTACTTCTACAGATCGATTCCGTCCCGAAACGTGCTGTATAGTTGGTAATCATTATTCAAAATCATCTGAGCATGAGAAAGCCGTCATTTATTTTCGAAGAGCATTGACTCTCGATCGTTCATTTCTCAGCGCCTGGACCTTAATGGGACATGAATATATCGAATTGAAGAATACTCAAGCAGCTATCGAAGCATATCGTCGAGCTATAGATGTAAACCAAAAAGATTTTCGAGCTTGGCATGGTCTAGGTCTTGGATATGAGTTACTTGAACTTCACAGTTATGCTCTATATTATTACCAACGTGCCGCAGCCCTACAACCTAACGATCCTAAGATGTGGGCAGCGATCGGTGCATCTTATGATAGATGTGGAAAGGCAGAAAATGCTATACGTGCTTATAAAAGAGCTCTTGCTATTGCTGTAGAAGATGATGTGTTGGATGTGAACGGCAATAATGTGTCAACAAGTACAAAGAACGCGATGATTGCTGGATCAAATGATGGAGCTGATGACCCACTGGCTGAGTATATTGGAGGAAGACTTGATGCAGATATTCTATACCAAATCGCAATCTTATACGAGAGTCTAAACGACATTGAAGAAGCAGCTGCATATATGGAACTCTGTCTGGCACAGGAAGATGATTCCAATCTCGATAGCGGCAACATCACCGATGGTCAATCATTAGGAATTGGAGTGACACAAACGACAAGTAAAGCCAGATTATGGTTGGCTAGATACGCCATGTCAAAATATGAATGGCGGACTTGTATGCAATTAGCCACTGAATTATGTCAAGATGGATATGAAGTTGAGGAAGCAAAGGGATTGATCAAAGATGTCCGATCACGTCTTGGAGAGAGTGACATGAGTGATATAATATAACAGATAACTTCTTGCCTTATATATCGCTCAATTACTTATTTGCTTTAAAATCATAAATACAATAGCCCCAATGCTGAAACAACCGAAATCCCCACAACAGTCCAACCCGTAACCAAGACTTGTTTATTTGTAAAGCTCCATCCCAAGTCCCAAACAAGATGTCTGATACCATTGAAACTATGAAACGTGAACGGAAGCGCTAATAATAGTTTCAACCCCAGTTTTGCAGCAAGAGGCCAAGCCGCTACTGCTGCTACTAGACTAGCGCTCTCCAAATGCCATCCTACCCACGGTGCCACGAGATATGCTGCGCCGAAAATGTAAAGTCCCCCTGATAAAATAGCACCAGTAAGCCGGTTTGTAATTGATAATATCCACGTTACTTGAGGTTGATAGATTCCTAAATGAGGAGATACCGGACGATTGAGACGTTGTCGGACTAGTGCCGATGTGGCTGCATTTTCGGACGGTGATGTGGAAGAGGAGGAGGCGGTTGTTTCGAGAAGTCTGCTTGATATGTTAGATTTGAATAACTATGGGTGTTTAATGTTTCAAAGTGAGTTACCGGATCTGTGTGGAGCGGAAAATATGTTGAGAGAGAATGACTTGAGGAGCTCGTCCTAATATCGAAGTCGTGAGACGTTGTGATGATGTTACTATATTAAGATATGTTTAATTATTGAAAGTGGGTCTTTGGGGATGGTAGTCTTACGTCTGCTACTCCGGCTACTTAGCTGCATAATCTTCTGAGCTAATGCCATCTTGACTATGTGCGTATTTAGCACAGTATGCTATGATTGTACTAGTCTAGTTCTCGTTTATATCATGAATGATGTTGATGTTGAAGCCGAGAGTATTCACGTGATTCCCTCTCTAGGTCAATCGGGAATTGCTGCTGCATGATTGGTCGGAATTACGGGCCGACAAAGCTTCGAAGAACGGGTATCGATCAAAGACATTTTTTTCCTACATTGTGGTCTTTTACATCTCAGGGCTTTGACAGTCACTGATGCCGCTTTTCGGTCGCAACAGTAGATGCCATAGAAACGCTTGGCCATTCTGGTCAAGCATGTCGCGAATAGTCCGAGACTAAATATAACCCGTCGTTAATCACGCATTGCTGGTCAATATTTATGACACTGTGCGCTTCATATCAGGGAAACATAAACTTATATTATAATTGTATATATATTCCGGCCCTTGTGGTAGATATTGTGCCTTCAAGGTACATGAATCAACTTCTTGTATTGGGATTACATTATATTTCTCCATACTTGTTCATCTCGACTCTTCACTGTTCTTATGACCGTAACAGCGATTGATATTTTCCCACACACATAACTTTTAACACCACTGTATCTATTTTTAGAAGCTGACGCGTTGCCGAGACCATCCGAGTTTGTACCGTAATTTTTTTGTTTACGCAAGACCAACATCTGGGCTGTCAAAAGACTAATTATAGATGAATATTTTTACCTTCCGGTGCTCATCTGCACGCGCATCGTATCAATTTGGCCGAGGCTGACAAGTCGTCGACCATTTTGACGATCATGAGTCCGAACAGCAGCGTTGGAAATCACAAAGGTAAATTCGATTTCCGACCTCGGACCATGAGGACAATAACGATAAAAAGAAGTCGATTCATCGCGGTAATCTTGACCGTATTCTTCTTTTGGGCGTTGTTACGACTCTACCGAAATCCTTACCACTTTTTCGACGGCTTATCATTTCGTCGCGACCCTGGTCAGGAGAATTACGAAGGTTATCTCCCAGGAACAGACCCGAACAACAAAGGTGTGAGAATCTGACATCACTTCGAACGCTGTACTTGAGACTGACACTATCAGAAACCAACGAGCCACCGGAGCCTCTCTGGCGAGCGATAGGCGATGATTATGCCCCAGGAAAAAAGGACTCAAAGCGCATCAATGCGACTTTAATGTCTCTTGTAAGAAACGAAGAATTGGACCAGCTGCTGCAATCAATGAAGGACCTCGAAAGGACTTTCAATCATAAGTTCAACTACCCATGGACATTCTTCAACGAAGTACCGTTCACAGACGAGTTCAAAACCGCAACACAAAAGTTGACAAAGGCAGCTTGTTCATATCATTTGATTGAGAGCGATGATTGGGATGCCCCAAGTTGGATAAATGAGGATATCTTCACGGAAACTGCACAGCAACTAGCCGAAAAGGGTGTGCAGTACTCTAATATGGTGAGCTATCACAAAATGTGTCGCTGGAACTCGGGAATATTCTACAATCACCCGGCTCTAAAAGATATGGATTATTATTGGCGAGTAGAGCCTAATGTTCATTTCTTCTGCGATATCGATTACGACGTCTTTCGATTCATGCAAGATAACAACAAGACATATGGCTTTACAGTCACGCTTTACGATGAGCCTGCAACTCTACCCAGTTTGTGGCCAGAAACACTCAAATTTCTGGAAAAATATCCCGAATATAAACATAAAAACAGTGCTTATGACTGGTTGACAGATACAACATATAGACCTAGTCACACAACCCCGGCAAATGGTTACAGCACTTGTCATTTTTGGAGTAACTTTGAGATTGCAAACCTCAATTTTTGGAGATCGAAACCTTATGATGAGTATTTTAAACATTTAGATCGCGCAGGAGGCTTCTTCTACGAGCGATGGGGAGATGCTCCTGTCCACAGTATTGGTCTTGCGCTTTTTGAAGATAAGAGCAAAATTCACTGGTGTGTCACATGTCAAATCATCGTATAAAATGCTCTCGTACTAATTTCTTTTTTTTCTCATCACAGGTTCAAAGATATTGGATACCAACATATTCCATTCTTTAATTGCCCAAACTCGCCTAAATGTAGCGGTTGTGTCACTGCTCGTTTTACAGATGGTGAAGCTTGGCTCAATAAAGAAGATTGTAGACCTGCTTGGATTAAATATGCTCAAATGGGTTCAGAATGGGAGACATGATTTAGAATTCACTTTTGACATGTGCCAACTTCACTTGAGCTATAAAAGTGATGCTGGCTCGTTCTCACCCCGGCTCTACTTCGCTTAATCGTTATTTTGAGTGGTGTACTTCCCACTAACAGGTAATCCTTTTACCGAAAGTAGCTTCATCAAACATTGCTTACAGAGTCTAGCTCTTTCAAGATCCTTTGAGCATTTTAGCTCATTTCAAATCACAGTTTCTCATCAAGATCAAATTGACATCAGCACAACATGACAAGAAAACCACCTTCTCCGATATCGGAATTTGGACCATCATCTCCTACAACGGCAAAGATCAATTGGATTCCAGAAAAAGTCCTGTCATTGATAGCTTCGGTCGAGTTGGTGAAAATTACATCTGACCTCGGGAAAACAGATTGGGCATCAGTCACTGAACTCTGGTCCCAAGAGCATTTTAGTGATGCTTTGAATCATACCAAAGCATCCCTTCAGCGTAAATTAAGCGCTCAGTATGCGATGAAAGACAGACCTCAAAAATCATGGTCTGGAATTCCGCGTACTCTCGTCGAGCTGGATTTGAAGTATCCAGACCTCATGTCGACATTTCGCCAGCGTCTAGCCTCAACTCAAGGCATTGCAAGCAAAGTCTCGGCTCCAGAATACCTGTCCGACAACATTAATGTCCAGACTTCATTCGAGGCCATTGACGAAAGTGTCGACGAGACTATCGGCCCTGATTGCATCGGCATTGATTTCATTGCTCTCACAAACAGCTTTAGGTATACTGATGAATTTCAGTGGCGAGAGCCAGTCATTGAGATACCACGAGTCGAACATGATACAATGCTTGACCACCAAGCTGATGAGTCCATCCACCTTTCAAAGGAGGTTGTTGCAAAAAGAAAAAGGCAAATCTTACACGAATGTAGAGAAACGTGGAATACCGTTCCATATACTCCTATCAAAGAATCTGAAGCTCACATTTTGCAAGCTCCTTTGCTTTTCCGCTTTTATGATCTAGCTGCAGAGCATGTCGAGAACTCTCCCCGCGAAAAGGGGTTTGTGGCAGGCTTTTTTAAAAATCTGAAAACACGAATTCCAGAGCCGCTGCCCTGTCAATTGGATATGCTTTTTGTTGACTTTCTGAAACACATCAACAAAGAGAAGTTTCCAAGCAAGGTTATTTCAACAAGTTCAGACTTTATCTGGGTATTATGTCAAGCATTATGCGTCCTGGCAAATAACTCGAACCCTGATATTCGTATGAGCATCATTGACGCACACAAAGCTGCCGGACCAGGGGGTAAAAAGTTATATCATGCTTTGCCATATACAAGACAGCTACGTAAGCGCAGAGCTTTCGATGAAGGGAAGTGGTTATATCACAAAGTAAGTAATCAGGAATATTGCAGTAGTTATTACTCTCTTTTACTAATCTTTCTTCTCTATAGAATGAAATTTTTATATGGGGTCAGATCCAACCTAACGCAATCGTTAGCGATTTCGCAGTCAAAGATTTCCTCGACCTACTACTTTGCCCACGTTTTAGTCGTGTCTTTCATCCAGACATCCTTAGTGCTAACGGCATGATGAAAAGGAGACTAGATATGCTCAAAGCAACATCCGTAGATTTTGACCAGGAAAGTGTCGAAGTTTTGGCAGACACGCTGATATGGCTGTACATTGCCTCTGGGGATGGAGCGCTGCCTTGTCCAAATATGCTCCAGCAGCTTGTGGAGACTCTGGTAGGATCGTTATCATTAAAACTTGAAACCTCCCTCACCGCATTCAATTTGGAGTTCATGGGCTTCATATTTGTACATGCTTTGCAGAAGCATTTTGTGTTGTCCGAAAATCAGCAGTGGTTGATGCTGACAGCATTTGTAAAGGGCGCCGCAGCTGCGTTCAGAGTAAAAAACCTGAGTTTCGGAAGGTTCGTGACCAGTGCACGTAGCTGATTTGCAACAATGAGTTGTCCACACGAAGGAGAGTTTTGAGAAGTGGTTCCGGATGGAGATAAAAATTAAAGATGTGATATAGTTATATCGTACATTTATGGAAGGAAGAATAATCAACAAGCATTTGTAGAGGCGCAAAACATCAATAAAATACCTATTTCTATTCATACAGTGTAGTTGTATTCATGGTCTATGTGCTTTCCTTTCATTACACAACTCCGATGGTTTAAACTCTTTTCGCCAAAAATCATATCCGACAAAATAGCGCCTCGGCAAAACATGAGAACGCCTAGTCAGTCATACCACATACGAGTGAAATCGTTATGCGGAAATAGTCAGGCTAGTTGCGACCCGATGGGGAAATGAAACACAGCATGTACAGCTTGGCGGACCCACTCAAATTTCTGAAACACAACGAACAGAACCTTAGTTTGACGCTTGCGGGGTAAGGTGCGGGTCAAATCTGGCGCCAAGCGAAGGAGCGGAATGTGTGTTTGCAGTATTTGCGTACACTCGAAGATCACCCATCGTTACTTGCATTTATATGATTGACGAATGAAATGATGTGATGGGCTTGTGATGTTAAATGTACATATTTTGCTTCTACACACTTTCACTCACGACGCAAATCAGTGAGGTCATGTTAAAATAATTACTATAAATAGGGCTCACTGCGTGACCGACCCCGCAAAAAAAGGGACCTCACTGGGACCCTGTGTTGGCTTGCAGCCTCGGACCTTAATTTGTGCATTCCACAACTTCACTCCACACCCCTTTGTTGGTCTGAAGACCAATCACAAGCAGTAGTTTTTCTGCAAACAGCCTCTTGCCCATATTTGTAGTCGCATTTGCGTTTTCCTTTTTGTTTCTTCCATTCTTTGTTTAACTTTTCGTATTTTACAATTCACAGTCTCTCATTTGTCGATCCTTTCATTTAGTCTCGACGTATTCTTATATTAAATCTCGTCAGTCGCTATCTTATCGCGAATATTAAACAGACAATAGCATTTTTCATTTTGTCAAGATGCGACATCAGGTGTTGATCGCCGCTGGGTTCAGCCTGTTTCGCATCACGCATGCACATCTATATCTCGCTTTACCATCACCGGCGATTCCATATTCAGACCCTAAAAACCCACTGGATCCATCTGGCTCTGATTTCCCATGTCGCAATATTGACTTCACAACACTCGGCGCTGGAACAACAATGGCAGTGGGCAGTGAGCAGACCTTAAAGATTGACGATGGCAGTGGCGCGAATACGGCAGCACACGGTGGTGGCTCTAGTCAAATTTCTATAACTTATGAAACAGATCCCCAAAAGATCAAAGATCCGTCAAATTGGAAAGTCATCTACAGCATCGTCGGAGGCTTTCCGACAAATTCTAGAAACAATCTCAATTCACAATACGTCGGACCGCAAGGTTCTTACTCTGGTGCTTTACAATGTACGGATCCTCAAGCGAATGGCGTAGATTGTTATAACTCATTCAAATTCACGATTCCAAAAGGGCTTAAGAACGGTAAAGCGACTCTTGCTTGGACATGGTTCAACACTTTGGGTAATCGAGAAATGTATATGAACTGTATACCTGCAACTATTACCGGAGGTAGCTCTGATACTTCCGGCATGAGCGGTTTTCCTCGAATGTATGTTGCCAATCAAGCAAGTATTGACGGTGGATGTACTCATGCAGAATTATTCAACGTTGGCTTTCCAAATCCGGGTGAATATGTCACAACCAAGTTGGCTTCACCAAACATGGGACAAACGGCAATAGACTATCCTATTTCTACAAATGCTGCATGTGGTGGAAATGGAGGAGTCTATCATCCAAATACTGCTGTAGGCTCTGCACCATCGAATGTGCCTATCGTACAAAATCAAGCCAATATCGCCGGCAGTTCAGCCGTGCCAGCTGCAGTAATTCCGGCACAAAAAGCTCAACAAAATTCGGGAGAGTGGAACTCACCTACTTCTGGTTATAGCACATGTCCATCAGGGCAAACTTTGTGTTCACCTCATGGGTCTGAAGTCTGTTTCTCAAATGGTGCACAATCTGATCGAGGCCCTCAACTGGGTATGTGTAATTTCGGTTGTGCAGTGGCAGGACCTGCACCTGCAGGTACGGTCTGTCAGAATGGCCAAATAGTGGCTGCTGCTCATAACAAGAGACATTTGTCACGTCATTTTAACAAACGGGATTCGTCTTGAAAAGAATTGTTCGGCTTAGATACACCGTCAACGGCTGGCCCTTTGACAATGGAGATTATGATTGATGAAGATTTGAGAAATGTGAGGCTGATATATCTTGCTGATCTAGAGAATTTAGTTAATAGACAATCTCCTTTGTATAAATTTACCTATTATCTGTTATTCTCTATAGTGTACTGATGAATGCTCTGGGCAATGAATTTTAATGGCACGAGAAACTGTGATCTCGTACCTTGTAGGGCTTGATTAATTTAGACGTGAGTCTTGGCACTAGCCACCCCGGAAAATTTTGCCTTTTCCAGATCGGACCGAGACCTCGACCATCTTTGAGCTTCTGACCGTGTTGTATAGATAACAGCCCTGCTTACTTTGTGACCATACGATACATTTCACTACTTGGGTGACTCAATCAAAGCCGTCTCGCTCCTTTTGTCAACAAGCTCGGTTTTCCTTTTGTCAGGTCTGCTCAGTCCTCACTTTGTTTCTGGGTAAACTCAATTTCATTGCCACTGGTCAATCGGTACGACATTACTTATCGACCAAGATCTAGCATCTGCAATTCGACGGAAAATCTCATAATCAGACCGCGCTACTAGCGCAATTTATACAGCGACCATGGAGTCCCCTCAGAACGCACTCATGCGCAATCAAAGTTACATGGACAGCGCAGTTCGAGCTGTGACACACAAGCGACCAATACCGGAAATTGATTTTACATTACATACCATGGAAGACGGTACACAAGTCAGTACTCAAGACAGAGTATGTAAAGGTACATTTGACACTCGAATCAATCATTCACAAAATTTATTGGGAATATGTTTATTGATAATATAATTTCAGATGTTCAAGCACCGGCTACTTCGGTCCCTACCGATGAACAATTCTTTTCTCCTCAAGATCAGTCAAAGCCGAATATCCAATTTCTGAAACAGCATTTCTATCGCGAAGGGAGACTTACTGAAGAACAAGCTTTGTGGATTATAAGAGAAGGAACAAAGGTATTGCGCGAAGAACCTAATTTACTGGAAATGGATGCCCCGATTACTGTTTGTGGAGATGTTCATGGACAGTATTTTGATTTGATGAAGTTATTTGAAGTAGGAGGTGACCCTGCTGAGACTCGATATCTTTTCCTCGGAGATTATGTTGATAGAGGTTATTTCAGTATAGAGGTTAGAAATCCATTAAATGATTATCGTAGATATGTCACTAATGTCTGTATTATAGTGTGTGTTATATCTTTGGTCCTTGAAGATATGGTATCCAAATACTCTGTGGTTACTTCGAGGAAATCACGAATGTCGACATTTGACAGATTATTTTACATTCAAGTTGGAGTGTAAGCATAAATATTCGGAAACTGTATATGAAGCATGTATGGAGTCTTTCTGTGCTCTGCCACTTGCTGCAGTAATGAATAAACAATTCTTATGTATTCATGGTGGTTTGAGTCCAGAATTACATACATTGGAAGATTTAAAGAGTGTACGCTGCATACTTATCTCGTGACTTTGTATTTTCCATGATACTGATGTCATTTACAGATCAATCGTTTCCGAGAACCACCAACACATGGTCTCATGTGCGATATCCTATGGGCCGATCCATTGGAAGATTTCGGACAGGAAAAGACTCAAGAATATTTTATACACAATCACGTTCGTGGATGTTCCTATTTCTTTTCATATCCAGCAGCATGTGCTTTCTTGGAGAAGAATAATCTATTATCTATCATTCGGGCACATGAAGCACAAGACGCGGGTTACAGAATGTATCGCAAGACTCGAACTACCGGATTTCCAAGTGTCATGACTATCTTTAGCGCGCCAAATTACTTGGACGTATATAATAATAAAGCTGCAGTACTAAAGTACGAAAACAACGTAATGAATATCCGACAGTTCAATTGTACTCCACATCCTTATTGGCTTCCTAACTTTATGGACGTCTTTACATGGTCTTTACCCTTTGTTGGTGAGAAAATTACGGACATGCTTATTGCGATATTAAATACCTGTTCGAAAGAAGAACTTGACGAAGAAACTCCACTTTCGTCAGGTCCAGTATCTCCTCCTATATCCGCCATTTCTCCTCTTGATCCAGAAAGTCAAGAATATAAGCGACGGGCGATCAAAAACAAAATTCTAGCCATTGGAAGATTGTCGCGAGTGTTTGCCGTTTTGCGAGAGGAATCTGAAAGTGTGACTGAGCTCAAGACAGCTGCAGGCGGTCGTCTACCAGCTGGTACACTCATGTTAGGAGCAGAAGGCATCAAACAAGCGATACATAACTTTGAAGATGCTCGAAAGGTAGATTTACAAAATGAAAGGTTACCGCCGAGTCAAGATGAAGTTCAAAGAACGACAGAAGTGGCCAGAGAAGAAGCCATAAATAAGGCTGCAAAGGAAGGTGAAAATGATCCCAAAATGACACATATTGCGCGGAGAATCAGCATGTAAGTGTTTACCCGTTCTTGTCGATTTGCGTGATGCTAATCGATCTTGACAATATAGGTCTGCTGGTAGCAAGCGTCTATCAAGACCATAATAAAATCATTTTGGTTCTCTCATTGTTAAATTGTATTATGACTGAACAATTACTTTTCCGATTACGTTGACGTGGATTGCACATGAAGATATTACGAGTTTTAGAGATGATGAGAACTACGATATGGACTTAGGTGGAGGTGATCTTGTGTATCAATACTTTTTTTCTTAGGCGTTTTGTTGCTAGTATTTACAAAGCTTGCAGACGAAGATATATCTAACCTCGCTTCGAGCAGCTAATAATATTCATCTCTTTACTTTCTTATTTGGTGACATTTGTATTTCTTCGAGATCGAAATTATATAGTTGTGAATGATGATGGTATTGTGAAGCGATAAATATGATTTCCATTGAGAAGACAATTTCGACATGTGATACTCCTTTCGACCTGCATAATCTAGATGAGTCTTAGAGCATGGAGGGCATATGACAAGTTCTCTCGTCTCGCAGGGACAGTCATTGATAGCAAGACAAACTCGGCTCTAAAATCACAATATAATTGTCCAGCAAGGCACGCAAATGCCAATACTAGAAGCAGACCTTTAGTATGGCGCAACTACGACCAAAGAAGTTTTTATTCTACGAAACCGGTCATAAAGGAGAATAACATACCATCCACATCAGACATTGAATCGCTACACTCGTCCCTCCAAGCCTTGCAAACTTCTCCAGCGGCAGGTCATGTCCCAACATCTCGTCTCTCACTTCTCCTTTCCACTCTTTCCTCGCAACTACCAGCTTCAAGAACTCAGCCAAGCGACAATCATGATTCGGTCATCGCGAGCCAATCCTCTACTCTTTACGAGCAGGACTCTAATATCGATCAGTCCTCTTTCAACCTGGCAACCCAGCCCATACTTCGAATTGGTCTACTAGGCTTGGGTGACAAAGGTCTTCTCACCGTAACGAAACTTGTCCATCTCCTCCTCGCAGATCCATTACATCCCGAACCTGCCAAATGGGAAGATGAGCTCTTTGCCCTCTCTTCTTCCACACCGAATACAAAACCCGTCTTGATAAGATATAAAGCCGACGAAGAATACAAAGGTGATCAGATTTCATACAGAAATAGTGGAACTAGTAGTCTATATACGGTAATTTACTCCAACTCTACTATATTAAAAGAGGCGAATGTAGAAATACTCCTGACGCGTAGTGATAACTTACAATCATCACAATTCACTTCCGTTGACGAGTCGATTGAAGATATATTGGTGCCTGTGATTCAACATTCACTTGCTGGATCAATCACTACAGGAGGATTTGTGAGATTGCCGCTTCACAAAGCAATAATTGTGGGAAAAGGATTGGATGGTGCTTTTGCATTGAGTACATGGAACAATATTGTACAGAAGGAAGATGGGAAGCAGGAGCATGGACAGGAATTAGTAGAAGTTGTACTCGACTCGAATATAGAACAGAATTCAAACAACGACATTGGTGACAAGGAAATAAGTATGGTCGATCTTGAAAAAGCAGAAAAGGCCTTGGAGAGATTCAGACGAGATGTAAAGGCCGGGCCAGAATATGCAGATATATGGCTTTCAAGCGGGATGAATAGTTTGGTGAAGAGAATTCTTTCTCCATCCAGGGGACATGCAACGTCATCACTTCATCCTTTGGTCAGACGAGGTATCTCGTCTATTTTAGAACTGACCAATGCGAGAATAACTTCTGCAAGATCGTCAAGTCAGAGCAGGATACAGCACGATTCAGTACCTGAACATACTCGACTGGAACTACAGGCAAAAATCACTGAATGGTCTGAATTTGCGCATTCGGAACTGGGAAAAGGACTAGATGAATCTTTCAGTTCTCTTGCATGGCGTAGAACTTCATTTCCACGGATATTATGGCGTACAGATGACGTATCGATAAGTACGATTGATATTCTTCGTTCTTATTTCCTAGTCGAAAGCCAAGCTTATCTTGCTTATATAAGTGGTAGTATAGGACAGGCAGGCTTTGACTTTAAGGATATACTCTCTATAAAGCCCGATACTACTGACCAAAGGGTTGAAGAAGAGCAAAAAGTGAAAAGTCAAGACGAAGAAAACGAAAATGTCATGCCTCGTCCAGATAAACTCTTGATTACCGAAAAGTTCAAATTGGATATGATGACTACTGCAGGTACTAATATCTTGTTGGAAAAACCTTGGCCGATATCGATTGAAATTGCCTGTAATACAATCAGGACAAATATTGTTCCAGACTTGCACGTTAAAGCTCAAAAAGCAGTTTTGCAATGTTATGGTGGAATAGGTATTTTTTCTGCTCTTGGTGGATGGTATATAGCAGCTACAGCAGGCACAGGGATTTATGAGGCAGGAGCAGTAGTCGCTCTAGGGATTGTGTTGAGTTTGAGACGTTTACAGAAATACTGGAATCGTCAGAGGGATGAATTTGAATCAGAAATGAGAGAATGCGGAAGGTTAGCTATTACAGAAGCAGAGGGGATATTACGTTGTACAGTAAGAGATGCAAGACGATCAAATATGTCTTCCAAAGAGATGACGTTGTATGATGAAGCAGAAGCAGCTGTACGTAAATGTCAAGACGAGCTTGAAAACATATAATATCTTTTTTTAATAATCTGATATTTACACGTATAACCACTCTTTTATGATTCTTTTTCATATCCACTGATGAAGGATTATTTCTTCTTCACTTGTATCTTTTGCTTTGTCGAACTACTCAGTCCAGCCGCAATCCCACTCCTACCCTTCAAATACGTTCTCACCACCCCCTCCAAACTTCCAGGATCATGTCTCGCACTTCTCAAATAAAACAGTCTCGCACGCTTGACTTTCCTCACGCTTCTCTGCACGATTTCAATCCCCGTAATCGAAGGCGAGTAGATTTTAATCCACATCTCGGTGCCCACACGCGTGAGTGTGTTGCGGATCAAAACCGCCGCGTCTATCAAGTTCGTTTCCCTTTTTCTTATCGACAGCACCACGCCGCTGATCGGCTCGGCGTCGCGCGTGCGCACGAGGATGATGTCTCCCGGCGCGACGCGTTCGGGGTTCGACGACGCGAATAATCGTGTGCGCACCCCGCGAGGATCGAGAGACGAAAGTTGCAGAGAGTTGAAGTGCGAGATCGGATCGGGCGACAGCCGCTTTATAGATGGATAGGGATGTGTGGGGACAGGTAGAGGGCGGAATTGTAGCGCTTGTTCGCGGTGGTGGCGGTAGATGTTTCCAGGGTGAAAGTCGACGGGACGGGGATAGGATGGTTTACGAGGTGGAGCGAGGGTGGGAGGAGAAGTTGGTGAAATGGGGGTCGTGGTGGAGTATTGTCGAAGAGGAAACGAGTTGTGAGACCGGGAACATGGCAAAGATGTTGGGGTTAGAGACTGGCATAATGTTCTATGCAGTGATGATGTAGGTCGTGAGAAAGGGAGTGAGGCCGCCATGATTGTTTGGTGATACTGCTTTACCATGCAAGAGTTTTGAAGTGAGGTTCGAAAGAAAAGAAAATTGCACGTGATTCTTTTGGCAGAACTGTTTATAAATTAGCTTTGAGATCTAATTATAACTATACAACTTCATTGGAGAAAGTATGACTTCAGGCTATCGTTGTCCTTGATGGACGGGACATTTGCCTAATTATTTTGACTTTATGGACTCACAAGGCTGGACTGAAACCAGACCAGGACTGGGAAATTTCAAGGCTTTGCAACGACATCTTCTCTTCGCGCGATGGAGCCTTCCACGTATCTCCTATCTCTCCTATCTCTCATAAACCTGTGAATAGTGATCAACTTTTCTGTTTACCAAGACTATTTTTCGATAATGTTGGTCGGGATTATGAACGAAGGAGCTACTCTTTACTACGTTGTCGAACAGTATATTAAGAATGATGAGATTTCCAAAAAAATCAAATTCTGTCCAGATGCGAGCACGCAAACCATTGCAAAAGGCACAACCGTTTATATCCATTTTAGGCATCAAATAACCGACGAAGAGGCTGAAAGGTGGTTACTCGACAAGCTTCACCTCAAGCGTAAACAAGATAAGATACCCTATTGGATAGTCGATGGGGAAAGCGTGAAGAAGAACGGGGACGAGATGTGCCAAGAAATGATCGATCTTGAAGAACAAAGAAAGGCTCTTGCGCAAGAAAGTGAGGCTCTCAAGGAAGAAAGCAGGGTTCTCAAGGAAAAGACAAGGGCTCTCGAAGTAGAACAGAAAAGACTTGAGCAACAAAGTAGGGTTCACAAGGAAAAAGTAGAGAACTACAAGGAAAAAGTAGAGTTTTATCGTGCAAGTAGCATGTCTCTTGAGGACAAAATAAGGGTCCTCGTGAAAGAAAGAAGGGTTCTTCACAATGCAGGAAGGTCCCAAGAACACACCCTGACAGACCCGCTACGAGGCTTCGGATCAACCTACGATTGTAGCTCTATACATTACTACAATTGGACTAGCGATTCTTGACAACGAGATATTCTACATTGTCTGCCTTTCTTAAGTCGAATGAGGAAGTGGTTATAATTTTGAATTGGAGAGGAGAAAAGTCAGAGGTTCTACCAGAAGTGATGAATTATAGATATTAGCTATGAAGATACAAGTCGTTGCGTTTGTGATATGTATATAGATCTGCAACCCGCCAAGTCCATTCTTTAGTACTGATGCAATCTGAACAATCATGACTCCTTTTTCTTGCGGATTCCAGGTGATGCTTCCCACTTTGTTATATCATACTGTATGCGACGTCAAGATAAGTCAAAAACGGAAGATGTTTAGTTTCATTATTGTAAGTGGATATATGTCGATATGCTTAATGATCATGTATTGCCTCAAGCTTGTCAATCTTCAAAGACACAAATAAACATTCTCGAGCTACTGTGTCTTGATTAAGATGTGATTCGCTTTAGGGTTGTTATACCTTGATATCGATAGATAGAGAAATATCCTAGCGAAACATGATACTGATAAAAAGGCAAGCAAGTGACAGACGCTACATTATGGATATGGTGTAGAATATGACAATATTCCACATGTCTAACTTATGATAATCTATAATGATTGGTTCTTTCCCATCTAACGCATGTCGTGCTATTGATATACTAACGTGTGGATAGTTATAGTACTCTATAATCATTGTTTCCTTTGCAAGTATCCCATCTGACGTTTACAGTTCAATCACATGTTGACTCGATAGTCACGACATAGCGACATTCATCCTATCGTGATCCTTACCATTCATCTGCAAGCTCGTATGGACTCTTAACATTGTCGACTACGACCTCATCCTGCCACTGACCTTTATTACGGTAATATTCTTCACAAGAAATATCAGTGTCGCTGTTATCCGGATCCACACCCTCATCTACTTCTTTAATCTCGCCGGATTCAGTCCACACAGGCACGGCAGACTTGTCTCCCTCACCACGAATCACGATACGACGTTTCGCAAATGGCGCATAGAAACCGGCAGTCCTTTTTATAATTTGATAAGCAAAGCGAGCGAGAAAGAATGGTGCAAGTCGAGAGCCGCCCGTTACAATAAGTGTAGTCTGATTATGCAACTCATCCTCGAGGTCAGGATATTCATTAGCGAGCATGTGAGGTACGATAACGACTTTTCCATCTTTATTCGCCTTTGGCACAAGTGCAAAATGGTCCTCATCCCAGTGCAAGCGCAGATCACGTCGTATATTCAAAGTGTTTTTAGGACTATCAATACCATGAGTCATTGTAGAAAGATATTGGATCATTGCATTGCGACCGAACCAATCCGATTGAGAAGCCGGGACAATGTATGCTACGTCGGTGTAAGTTTGACGAGCACTAAGACAGCACAACATTCCCGACAAAGGAGGCGTATAAGTGGGAATCTCGGTTGTTCTGTTATTACCAAGATCCAGAAACAGCTTTGGGATATCGCCATGTGGGAATGTCCAATTTGCGGGACAAGATACAACCTCATAAGGCTCGCAATCCTCCACGTTTGGGACGTGAAAGTAGTACCTTCCCTCACCTACGATATCGTGAATTCCGATATCTAATGGAACACCTGACGGGCTTTTCTCGCGGGACAGGAAGCCATCAAAGCGATTGTTAGCCACAATAGCGCAAGCAGTGTGAAGAGTACCATAATGAATTCCACGTTTGCTGCCGTCCGTGGCACTATCAACAACGGGCAGACCGAAGAGTGGAGCGTTTTCGCTTTCATGTCCAGGATGATAGATCGTTATCCAACCTGAGTTACTGACATAGTGGGAAAATTTGATGCTTTTAGCGGCCTTTAAGTTATAGCCTGGCATGCTTTCAGACTCGTTGATTCGAGAATCACAAATGCAAATCGGGAAAGTTGGAAATATGAAGAGAAGAGAGCTATTGAAAGCTAAGAGGGTGATTGATGGTGTTTAGAATTTTATTGTGCGTGCGAGACAAAAAACAAACGATCACTTACTTTCATTATCATAATCCAATATAGGATTTCCCCATGTGGGTATCAAGGTGTATATCAAGGTGGAACAAGAAGAAGTGACGACCACGGATGTACAAGCATTGTAAACTCAAATTGTAAAAAGCTTGGCGCATACAATAATTAAAGATTGGCACTTTTATTCAGATTGATGTGATGTTAGCTTGTATGTAAAATGCGCTGTACAGCCTGCCAACGTTCAGTGCTCATTCTGAGCAGACGCTCTAGTGGTAATGGCTCCTCAAGCCATGTGCGATATGTCACAACTGCTGCACAAGCTAATAGCAGCACTTTATCTTCCGAGACATCAATGCACAAACCCATGAAGAAAAATCATATGCAAAGAATCGCTATACAGCGCCGGCGAAGTATGTCCTTTCTGATTATCGCTAGACTGTAGTTCACGGCATGCTAAATCTTCTGTTCATAGGCGCCGTTCCTTCCCTCCCTTTGACATCCAATTCCGAACTCAATACCATCCTCTCGACTCTTCGAACCCGACATATTCTACCTTCCATCCTCAACTCTGCCTCCCAAGCACTGATTCACCGATCCTCCTACCGTGATGACCTAATTGCCAATCCACCCAAAATCTCCATCTCAAATGAATCCTTCACCTTGGAACCTTTGGACAAAACCGCGCTTCTTCCTCAACGGAAACAATTAATCAAACGGGCCATAGAACTCCTTCCCTCTTCACGAGCCATAGCATCATCCTCCACTTCATCTGATGCTACATCGTCGAGTCTCGGTATAAACGACGCCTCGATCGAAAACGAAAGCACATCGACTCTCACCACTGCATCGCAATCCACCCCAAACCTCCTCTCACCGTTCCTCTCCAGTCTCTCTGCAATGCGTTTCCCCGTGTCTTCCGACACGATAGCAAAGCTTCTCCGTACGACCATCGAATCATCTCAAAGAGAAAAGAACAGTCCTAGTGGTATGGGCAGTGTAGTCCAAGCATTGAGAGGCGTAAGGTCCACATCCCTCACATTACAAGACAAATCCGTTTTCAAAGAAGTCATCCGCGGACTCAGAACCGTTGCGGAATCACGCAGGAAAGATTCTGTAAGAGGCTGGTCGAAAGCACAAATAAACAAAGCGATTCGCTGCTCGGACGAGGTTTCGAAATTAATGTGTGATGAACGGCATTCTTCTACGGGTAGTAAGAACAAGGATGAGAGGATGGGCGATAAGTTTGTCATAGGACATTGGTTGGAATTGAGAGCCGTGAGGGCAAAGAAATACCCTTCCAAAGACGAGACTGAATTGAAACAGTATTTTAGTAGACTTGTGCTTTCTTTCAATAAGGATGTTCAACTCGTGTTTGAATCAGATGAGCTGGATAATAGGAATGCGCTTGGGAATGTGTTTTATGCTAAAATGGCGTTTTGGCAAGGTGTCACTCTTGCTGATAAATTGATCAAGGACCATGACTTGCCTAAACAGAAACTAGACAAAGTCCGGGAATTTGCAAAAGAGTGTGGCGACGAAGTAACTAGAACAGTACAAGAACTACCAAAGACCGAACATGATGAGAAAAGTAACGCCGGTCGAGCAATTCGGGAATATAATCTAGCAAAGAAGAATATCGGTGTAGCTGAATAATGTTATTTATGAAACGTTACGTAAATATGTATATAATGTCAGTGATGCATATAGTCAATCAAACAGCAAGTGAATCTTCTTGAGTTATCAAACGAATTGTTTATCAACCTCTTCAAAATGATCATAAAACGCTTGATAAGCTTGTACCCCGAGTCCTGGATCAAGTGCACCAGTAGTCGCGCGAATGCTATGCATAGCTAGTTGAGGAATACCACAATCCAAAGCTCTGATTCCCGTCGCGCTACTCAACATTGGACCGATTGTCGATCCACCTCTCGAGTCATTTCGCTCTTGTGAGATTTGTAACTTTACATTCGCACGGTCCGCGCATTCCTTGAAGATTGTAGCAGACATTGCATCTGTACTCATACTGCCACTCGCGTTAAAACACATTGCAGCTCCGACGTTGAGCTGTGCTGCATGATCTTTTAGAGCGACCTCTGCAAAGTTAGGATTGATCGCATGAGTCACGTCTGCAGAGACGAAGAAACTATTGGCAAAAGCCCGTCCGATGAGTCCAGCTGAAGGTTCTTTGTCGGCAAAAGCAGAAACGGCACGTTCGACGGTTAACGGAAGGAAATTGCCTCGAGCGCCTTGGCGTAACATGGAACCGATCTCTTCGTCATCGAATAGACCACACATTTTGATCAAAGAAGGGGAATTATCTTCATTTTCGGAAGAGTTGAGTAATGCCTGCAAGGCGGCCCAAGAGCATAGTTTATCGTCTAATCGGCCGGCAAAGATGAATTCTTTATCGATACCTCCGACAGTAGCGGGCTGGATATCGAATAATTCCAATTCCCAATTGATGATTGAATCGTATTTATCCTCGGCTATACCGAGCTCTTTTGCAATTGCGCGGAATAACCTCGGAGGTGCCGTTGATGCAAAAGTTCCGGATTTGAAGCTTGACATGTCTGAGTCTTTGGCTGATTCAAG
>Ga0160429_1000744_pt1 | contig 22426 bp, 23 predicted proteins | sample SolpanmetagenomR_FD_108199 | JGI IMG/M metagenome (GOLD analysis project Ga0160429, IMG submission 108199) | Solar panel surface microbial communities from Lawrence Berkeley National Laboratory, California, USA - R | ecosystem: Engineered > Built environment > Solar panel > Unclassified ...
CCCAGTAGTTACCTTGATGCTTTTGCAATCCACTTCGTTAAGATTGTGCTAATAATCAATACTATATGGTTATTAGCTCAACCGCAGAAACGTTAACTACGTGTTTGGTGCAATGGCCCTACTGAGCCACTGGGCCACTTGCTTTGGTGTAGCCCAGTGGCGTGCGGTAGGGGCGCGCATCTACCACTTGGGCCACGTACGCTGAGGTGGCTGGCAACGGGTTTAGCCCTTGTGGCGGGGCGAGATATTGGACCACTTGGGCCCGGCCTGGGCAGCCGCTCAGTACCAAGCTGAGGCCTAAGAGCGTAGTAAAAAAGGCGCGCATTCAAAAACTAATAGGCGGGTATAGTCTGCCGATAGGCTAGTAAGCGAGCTGCAATAACAGTAATATTCCAGTTAAACTAACTGGTTTTGATAACTGCTATGCCGCCTGCGCCAGATGGCACACCTTACTATTTCTGCCTAAGCGTAGGTGGCGCCACTACCAAATAGGATGGGTGCAGGTAGTGCTAAACAAGTTGTGGGCCTCGCCGATTAAGTGGGTTTTTAGCGTTTCATGCGCAAATTTGTGCCGCACCCATATTTCTTTGTCTTTTCCCCGCTTGCCCCGATGAACGCTGCCGACCTGAACCAAGCCCTGCTGACCCTGATTGAAAAAAAAGCCGAGCTGCAAAAGCTTACTTACGACGATGCGCGCTACGACGACGTGGAAGAAGCGCTACATGACCTCGAAGACGATTTTAACGACGACTACGGCTCCGACCTCGAAGCGGCCCTCGAAACCGTGCACGCCGACCTCAAGTCGGACACCGATGTGCTGCTGCCCACGGCTTATTTGCCGGCTGGCCTCACCCCGCACAAGGAAGATGGCGTGTGGGTCGATTCCGAAAAATATCCTGGCCGCGTCCGCCTGGTGCTGCGTCCTAACCCCGCCCGCTTCGTGCTCACCACCAGCAAAGGCCAGGAGCACGAGCTGTGGGAGGCCTAAGCAGGCATTAGTAGCCCCGAGGCAACTAAGCAGGCCGGTCGCCAGCAATACGCTGGGGGGCTGATCGCTTCGCCTTAATAAAGGAGAAGTAATCAGCTTGGTGGCCCTTCACCACAATTACACCTCTATCAGCCTATATTCATTCGCGAAATCGCACTGGGTTTGGCAATGGCTGCTGGCACTGCCTGCCTGGGCTAGCGGCGGGTAGGCAGGCAACCTTTGGCTGACTGCGCGCATCTACTACTATATGTTTCACGACTAGCTGTTTTCGCCCATGCTGCTTCCTACTCGCTTTACTGCGCGCCTACTCGGACCGCTGCTAGCCCTGGCTACCATAAGCTGCGCCCCAACCTACCAGCTGGGGGTGCAGCCCGCTACGGCCCATACGCTGTTGGCTAGTGGCCAGCCGCAGGTAGAAGCCGCGGCCGATGGCCTGGCGCTGGGAGTGCGCTTTTCGGGCTACGAACCCGAGTGGCTGGTGTTTGAGGTTGAATACCATAATGAGGGCTCTGTGCCGGTTACCATCGATCCCTCTAGTTTCGCCAGTGTCCCGTTGCGGGCGGAGGTAGTGCCTCATGGCCGGCGCGTCAAGCGCGGCGAGCAGGCGTCCGCCGCCGCCGCCGCGGCTAGCCTGCACGCTCCCTGGCCGGAGCTGCCGCCCGCGCCGCTGCCCGCCCTCGATCCCGCCGCGGGTATCAGCCAGCTAAAGGCGGACTCTACCCAGGTGGCCGCCAGCCCCACCTATCCCAAAGTTCTGGCCGTCGGGCTGTTTACCGTGGCCCTCTGGACCGACATCGCGAACAGCGGCAAAGACGACACCTCCGGAACCTCAGGCAAGGGCCTAAACTACAAGGAGATGCGTGGCCGCGAAGCTAGGCGTAACACCCGCCAGGCCGTTCACGAACTGACCTGGGCTGTCTACCATGGCATCAACAGCGACACCCGCGCGCATCACGCCAGCATCATCCACACCCTGGCCCAGCGGGCGGGGCAGCTGCGCAAGTTCGCTTTGCAGCGCGTACAGCTACAACCCGGCCAGCAGGTGCGCGGCTACGTGTACCTGCCGCGCTTCGACGCCGCCGATGGGATGCAGGTGCTCGCCCCGCTCGGGCGCGAGCCAGTAGCGCTCAACTTTGTGCAGACGCATCAGCGGCGCTAGTCTAGCCCTTGGAAAGTGTCAAAAAAAAAGGCGCCCGGACCAATAGGTTCGGGCGCCTTTTTTAGTGGTGCTTTATACGAAATCGCTTAGCTCTAACCAGCGCTCCCCCTTGCTATCCAGCTCTTTATCTACGGCTTGCAGTCGGGCCGGCCAGGTGGTAAGTTCCTGGCGCGAGCCCTGCCCGGCGGCGAGGCTGGCTACTAGCTGCTCCTTCTCGGCTTCGAGCGCCGCGATGGCTTTTTCCAGCTGCTCAAACTCCTTTTTCTCGGCAAAAGAAGCGCGGCGCTTGGCGGGCGCGGCCGCCACCGGGGCCGGAGTAGCCGGTGCGGCGGCAGTGGCTTTGGCGGCCGCCCGGGCGGCTTTGGCAGCGCGCTCTTCCTCTTCGAGGGCGGCTTCGCTTTCGCGCTCGGCCAGGTAGTCGCGGTAGTCGGTGTAGTTGCCGGGGAAATTGAGCACGGCCCCGCCCGGCTCCAGCACAAACAGGTGCTCGGCCAGATTATCGAGGAAGTAGCGGTCGTGGCTCACAATGAGTAGGCAGCCGGTAAAGTGCAGCAGAAAATCTTCCAGAATGTTGAGCGTCGCCAGGTCCAGGTCGTTGGTCGGCTCGTCGAGAATCAGGAAATTGGGGTTCTTAATCAGCACGCGCAGCAGTTGCAGGCGCCGCTTTTCGCCGCCGCTCAGCTTGCTCACCAGCGTGTATTGCTGGGCTGGTGGAAAGAGAAACAGATTCAGGAACTGGCTGGCCGTGAGCACGTCGCCGTTGGCCAGCTCCACCACTTCGGCCACCTCCTTCACGATGTCGATCACGCGCTGGCTGGGGTCAAACTCCAGCTCGGTCTGAGTGTAGTAGCCAAACACCGTCGTGAGGCCCACGTCGATGGTGCCGGAGTCGGGCTGGAGCTTGCCCGTGAGCATGTTAAGTAGGGTAGACTTACCCGCGCCGTTGGGGCCGACCAGCCCGATCCGGTCCTTTTTCTTGAATACGTAGCTGAAGTCGTCGAGCACCACGTTGTCGCCAAAGCGCTTGTTGAGATGCTCAGCCTCAATGATCTTGCCGCCCTGGCGGGTGGTTTTTACGCTCAGCTCCACCTGCTGCTTGCTCAGGTTGGTGCTCGCCTTTTCCTTGGTCACGTAGAAGGCGTCGATGCGCGCTTTCTGCTTGGTGCCGCGCGCCTGGGGCATGCGCCGCATCCAGTCAAGCTCCTTTTTGAAGAGTTGGCGGGCTTTTTCAACCTCGGTCGCCTCGCGCATTTCGCGGTCGGCCTTTTTCTCCACAAAGTAGGCGTAGTTGCCCTGGTAGCGGTACATCTGGCCCTTGTCGAGCTCCACAATTTCGTTGGCCACTTTGTCCAGAAAGTACCGGTCGTGGGTCACCATCAGCAGCGTGAGGGTGGGGGAGGAAAGTCGGTTTTCGAGCCACTCTATGGTAGCCAGGTCGAGGTGGTTGGTGGGTTCGTCAAGCAGCAGTACGTCAGGCTCTTCTATGAGCACGCGGGCGAGCGCTACGCGCTTGCGCTGGCCGCCCGAGAGCATGCTCACATTGCGCTGCAAAAGTTCGCCCAAAATGCCCAGCCGGCCCAATATCTGCTGCACCTGCGCCTCGTAGTCCCAGGCGTTGAGCGAGTCCATTAGCTCCATCACGCGCTGCAAGTCGTCGGGCTTGTGGTTAGGGTCGTTCACCACGTGCTCGTAGTCCTTGATGGCGCGCAGCGTATCGTTTTGGCTGGCAAAGATGGTTTGCTCCACCGTCAGGCTTTCGTCGAACACCGGCTGCTGGCCTAGGTACGTCACCCGAATGCCCTTGCGCACGCTCACCGAGCCGGTGTCGGGCGCCTCCAGGGCGGCCAGCACCCGCATAAGGGTGGTTTTGCCGGTGCCGTTGATGCCCACAAAGGCTATGCGCTGCCCTTGTTGCAGCCCAAAATTCAAGTCCTTAAATAGCCAGCGGTCGGCGTAATTCTTCGAGATATTCTCGGCGGATAGCAAATTCATAAGTCCCGTAAAGGTACGGCTCATGCCTAGCCTTCCTAAACACCAGCAAAGGCACCCTAAAAAAGAACGTCAGGCTAAGATGTTTTTGAGCGGGCTAAACGCTATTTTAGTTTGGCCAGGCTAGCCTTGATGCGCTCGAAAGCCACGCGCAGCTTCTCATCGGCCGCCGCCGTGCTGAAGCGAATGCAATCGGGGGCGCCAAATGAGTCGCCGCTGACCGAGGCCACGTGCGCATCGTTGAGCAGATACAGCGCCAGGTCGGAAGAGTCTTTGATTACCGCGCCATCGGGCGCAGTGCGGCCGAAAAACGCCGACACATTGGGAAATACGTAAAATGCTCCGTCGGGCGTGGGCGTTTTCAGGCCCGGAATAGCCTGGGCTAGCTCCAGCACGAGGTTGCGGCGGCGATGGTAGGCCGCCACCATCTCGTCGGCCGAGGCGCGGCCGCCCTGCAGGGCGGCCAGCCCGGCGCGCTGCGCAATGGAGCAAGTGCCCGAGGTGATCTGGCCCTGAAGCTTGTCGCAGGCCGCCGCAATGTCTTGGTGGGCAGCCATGTAGCCGAGGCGCCAGCCCGTCATGGCGTAGCCCTTCGAAAAGCCGTTGACGGTGATAACCTGGTCTTTCACCGCCTCGAACTGGGCCAGGCTCACGTGCTCACCCGTGAAGTTGATGTACTCATAAATCTCGTCGGCCAGGGCAAAAATGCCGGGGTGCTGGGCGAGCACCTCCGCGATGGCCTCCAGCTCGGCGCGGCTGAACACCGCGCCGGTCGGGTTGCAGGGCGACGAGTACATCACCAGCTTGGTGCGCGGCGTAATGGCGGCGGCAAATTCAGCGGCCGTTACTTTATAGTCGTTTTCAAGGCTGCCCATGATAGGCACGGGCACACCCTCGGCTAGCTCCACAATGGCGGCGTAGCTCACCCAGTAGGGCGAAAAAATGATGACCTCATCGCCGGGGTTTACCAGCGCCAGCACGGCATTGGTGAGCGACTGCTTGGCCCCGGTGCTCACCACAATCTCGGTGGGCTTGTAGGATAAGTTGTTGTCACGCTGAAATTTATCGCAGATGGCCTGGCGCAAGTCGAGGTAGCCAGGCACGGGCGTGTAGAAGGTGTAGCCCTCATCCAGCGCCTGCTTGGCGGCGTCCTTGATGTACTGCGGCGTCTGAAAATCGGGCTCGCCAAAGCTCAGGTTGATCACATCGACGCCTTTGGCCGCTAGCTCGCGGCTCTTTTTAGCCATTGCGATGGTCGCCGACTCCTGCATGTTCAGGATGCGGGCGGAGAGATAGGTGGAGGGGTCAGCCACGGGGGCCGGGGCAACGCTACTAGTAGCCATAACTTTAGAATAAGTAAACGGGCGAATTGCAAATGTAGTCGCCGGCTAGCCTACTATTCGGCCTTCACAACGCACTTCGCTGATATTTCCTTAGTTTTTTTAAGCTAGGGTAGTGCTTGAAATAGGGACTTAGGTAATAAGCAGCGACCCCGCTCCCGGCTAGCCACAGGCAGGGCCGCTACAGTATCTTGCGCGGCCACCAAGTAGCGTCTGGCTTCCGCGTGGTTACGCATGTATTATGACTCACAAACTGGAAATCTGCGCTGCTTCGCTAGCCTCGGCCTTGGCCGCCCAGGCCGGAGGAGCCCATCGCATCGAGCTGTGCCAGAACCTGGAACAAGGCGGCATTACGCCTTCCTATGGTCTTATCCGGCAAGTGCTGGCGCGGGTTAGTTTGCCGGTGTTTGTGCTTATTCGGCCGCGGCCGGGCGGCTTCGTCTACAGTCCAGATGAGCTGGCAATTATGGCTGCCGACGTGGTCAGCTGCCGCGAGCTGGGTTGTGCTGGGGTAGTGTTTGGAGTATTAGATGGTAATAACCAGGTAGATGTGGCCAGCTGCCAAAAGTTGCTGGCGCTGGCTGGCCCCATGGCCGTCACCTTTCACCGCGCTTTCGATACCTGCCCCGACCAAGCCCGGGCGCTGGAAGCTATCATTGGCCTAGGCTGCCAGCGGGTGCTTACCTCCGGCGGCCAGGCTACGGCCATGGCGGGCCAAGACCAGCTAGCCGCCCTGGTAACGCAGGCGGCCGGGCGCCTGCAAGTGATGCCAGGAGCGGGTATTACGGCGGCCACTATCCAGGCGCTGGCAGCCCGCACGGGCGGGCGCGAGTTTCATGCCAGCGCCAAGCACCAGCTACCCGCCGACTCCGCCGATGGCCTATTTCAGGCAGTGCGCTTCGAAACCGACGCTGCGCAGGTAGCCAAGTTGGTGAGCGAGCTGAATCTAGGTGCCAGCAGCCAGCAGCCAGTTGGTTTTCCGCAGTAAGTAAGCTGGCCCTGAGCTGGCGAGCAAAGGCGAGCGCTTTCTGCATCAAGCATTGCCTAGCTGGCGCCAGCCGCGCCAGAGCGTGCGCAAGTCCATAGCAAGCTCGTAGTCTTTGGCGTACAAAAACTCGAGGCGCCGCCGGGTAGCCACATCGGGCGGGGGGCCGCCCGGCACCGCATCGGCGGGCGAAAGCACGGCCGCGCTGCCCGCGGCCTCGGGCGTGTAGCGCAGGCCCACCCAGCTGCGGCGGCCCAGTAGCACCCGGCCGATATTGGGCAGCAGCCCGCCCGGCTGGCGCTGGCTCCAGAAGAGCAGGGGCGCGGCGAGCAGCAGCAGCAGGCTAGCCAGCAAGTCGAGCAGGCGCTTGGTGCGGCGCTGGGTCGGCAGGGCCAGGCGCAGCGCTAGGTCGAGGGTGTAGTAGTCGCCCGAGGTATTTTTGCCATTGCTGCCGATGATGTACTGGCTGTCTTCGGGTAAAATCTTGTAGGCAATCGCCGGCTGGGCGGGCAGGCTCAGCATGAGTTCAATAATCTGGCTGGCCGGCAAGTCTTTACCACAAAAAATCAGCTCGTTCAGTTCGTAGAGGCGCACCAGCTCGGGCAACTGGCGCAGCTCGCCGAGCTGGTCGGGTAGGGGCAGCGGCGCGGCAGGGGGGGCTAGCGGCGCTGGGGGGGCAATGTAGCCGATAACGGTGGCCGGCACGTGGGCATTGGTCAGGAGCTGGCGCACGCGCTGGCTCTCGGTAGCCGAGCCGATGATAGCCAGGCGCTTGGGGCGGGTTTCAGTGAGGCGCAGGTTGCCGTGGCGTAGCCAGTGAGCGAGCAGCCGACGGCCCATCAGCGCGGCCACCGCCCAGGCACCGCCCAGCACAATGAGTGCCTTCGAGAAGCGCCAGCTATCCAGAAAGTTAGAGCCCGCCGAAATGAGAATCGTGCCCGCCGTAATGCCGCGCACCACCGGCCCGGTGCGGGCGGCCCGGTCGTAGCCGCCGCTCAGCCAGGCAGCCAGCAGCCATACTCCGATGTAGACCGGCACGGCCACCAGCATGTACTGCGGCGGGTAGGGCAGGGGCACGTACTTCTGGTTGCGCTCCCAGTAGGTTTTGAGGGCGTACATCCCGCCGTAGAGCAAGCCCGCATCGGCCAGTACGGGCGCGGCGGCGGTGGCCCAGCGCTGCGCCACTGCCACCCCGGCCCGCAGCCAAATGGCGCTATTAATGAGCAGCGAAAAAAAACCGGCCTGGCCCGGCGCAAAGTGCTTTTGGGCAAAAATGACCATGGCCCGGTAAAACACAAACACGTAGTTGACGCTCGTGCGCTTCGTGCTTTCGCCCTTGTAGTGGATGATGCGGGTGCCGGGAAAGTACCAGTTGTGCCACCCACCCTGCGTGAGGCGGTACGAGAGGTCGATGTCCTCGCCGTACATAAAGTAATCTTCGTCGAGCAGGCCCACCTGGGCGAGCGCCGCCTGGCGCAGTAGCATAAAGGCGCCGCTCAGCACCTCTATTGCGTGGGCCTGCTCTTTGTCGAGAAAGCCCAGGTGGTAGCGGCCAAACGTGCGCGACTTGGGAAAAAACTGCGCCAGCCCGAACATCTTGTAAAAGGCCACGGCGGGCGTGGGCAGCCCGCGCTTGCTCTCGGGTAAGAAATGCCCCTGGCCATCAAGCATTTGCACGCCGAGGCCGCCGCAGCGCGGGTGTGCATCCATAAACTCGCAGCACAGCCGGAAGGTGTCTTCCTCCACCAGCGTGTCGGGGTTGAGCAGCAGCTGGTATTGGCCGGTAGCTAGCCGCAGGGCTTGGTTATTAGCTTTCGAAAAACCGGGATTATCCTTGTTTTCGAGCAATATCACCTCCGGAAAGCGCGCCCGCACCATTGCCACCGAGTTGTCGGCCGAGTTATTATCAACCACAAAAACCTCGGCGGGCTCGCCCAGGCGCTCCACTGCCTGGCGAACCGAAAGCAGCGCCTGCTCCAAAAAGTAGCAGACGTTATAGTTGACAATGACGACGGAAAGCTTCACGTTTTAGCTGTTAGCCACTGGCTGCTAGCTGTTCGCTTCCTTCAGCCCTTTGTTTACCCACCAGCGTGAGTTGGGCAAAGCTAACAGCTAGCAGCCATTAGCTAGCGGCTCATTTTTGGCGCTGCCGCTCCACAATGCTGCGGCCCAGCGTGATTTCGTCGGCATATTCCAGCTCGCCACCCATCGGGATGCCGCGCGCAATGGTGCTGATATTGAGGTGCTCCAGGTCGCGCAGGCGGCGCGAGAGGTAAAACGCGGTCGTGTCGCCCTCCATGGTAGGCGAAATCGCCAGGATGATTTCGCGAATCTCCGAATCTTCGGCCGCCGCGCGGGCCACCAGCGAATCGACCTGCAAGTCGGCCGGGCCAACGCCCTCAATGGGCGAAATAACGCCGCCCAGCACGTGGTACACTCCCTGGTACTGGCCCGTGTTTTCGATGGCAATGACGTCGCGCACGTCGGCCACTACGCACACCAGGGCGTGGTCGCGCAGCTTGTTGGCGCATATTCCGCATTCTTCACTGTCCGAAATGCTGTGGCAGGTGCGGCAATACGTGATGTCGAAGCGCATCTTGGCGAGCGCCTCGGCGAGGTTGGCAGTGGTATCGGTTTCGGCTTTGAGCAGGTGCAGGGCTAGTCGCAAGGCCGTTTTTTTGCCGATGCCGGGCAGGCGCGACAGCTCAACTACCGCGTTTTCAATCAATTTGGAAGGAAAATCCATAGGTGTCTAAAAGTGCCTTTATCAGTGCAGAGAGGCACTCTTTGGGAGAGATAATAACAGAGTGGTCGTTAGCAGCAACAGGCAAGCAAAACGGGAAAGGATAGCGAATGAAAACAAGCAAATCAACCCCGTGCGTTCCCGTTTTGAGCAGGTTCTCGCCCAGCTGAAGAGGTAGCGCCAGCGATGGCTGGCTACCAAAGCAGCGAGCCTCGCAAGCTTGAGTTCAAACTTGCGAGGCTCGCCTTTATTTTGAGTAGCCCAAAGGGCATTGCCTCAAACGATGTCGGCCGAAATGCCGCGGTCGTGGATGGCCGAGCAGCGCGGGGATAGCTCTTCGAAGGTGCCATTTTTGACCGCGCACTTGCCCTTGTAGTGGATGAGCAGCGTGCACTGCTCGGCTTGCTCGGGCTCGTGGCCGCACACGTCGATGAGCGTTTGGATGACGTGGTCGAAGGTATTTACATCGTCGTTATACACGATGAGCGTACGCAGTTCCTGCTCTTCTTCGAGCAGCAGTACCTCATCTTCGTAATCAATCTGCGGGCGAGTAGCGGGGAAAGCCATAACACAAAAATACGCCAACGGCGGCTGACAGTAGGAAGGCAGCATTCGGGTAATAACCCGCGCAACGGCGGTTTCGTTTCGCTCAAACCAGGGAATCCTCCCCGTGAGAACGTCAGGCTGAACAAGTTGAAGCATCGCTAGCTGAAGCGGTAGAAACGCTTCAACTTGCTCAGGTTTATGTTCTTATGAGTGACTTAAAAACCGGCTACTCGGCTTTGCGGTCGCCGCCGGTGAAGTCGAGCATCCAGCCCGGATACTCGGGAGCCAGCTTGCTCACTTTATCGAGCTGCTGCAACTCTTCGGGCGTAAACTGCACCGCCACGGCCGTGAGGTTGTCTTCGAGCTGCTCCATTTTCTTGGCCCCGATGATGACGCTGCTCACCACTTTTTGGTGCAGCAGCCAGGCCAGCGCCAGCGCGGCTACGGTGCTGCCCTTGGCGTCGGCCATGGGCTTGAGCTGGTCGATGATGTCGAAAGCCAGGTCTTTATTGACGGGCGGGAAATCGAAGCCACTGCGGCGGCCTTCGCCCTGCTGGTTTTCGCGGGTGTACTTGCCGCTGAGGAAGCCGCCGGCCAGCGGGCTCCACACCATGAGGCCCACTTTCTGGTCGTTTAGCAGCGGCACGATTTCGCGCTCCAGGTCGCGCCCCGCGATGGTGTAGTACGCTTGCAGCGACTGAAACCGCTCGAGATGTTGGTAGTGCGAAATGTCGAGCGCCTTCATCAGCTGCCAGGCGGCCAGGTTGCTGGCCCCGAGGTAGCGCACTTTGCCGCTGCGCACGAGGTCGTCGAGGGCGCGCAGCGTCTCGTCGAGCGGCGTAAGCGGGTCGTAGCTGTGAATCTGGTAGAGGTCGATGTAGTCGGTATTCAGCCGCTTGAGGCTCGCCTCGGCCTGGGCCACGATGTGCTTGCGGGTGAGGCCCACCTGGTTGGGGCCATCGCCCATTTTGCCGCGCACTTTGGTGGCTAGCACCAGGTCGTCGCGCTGCACGCCGAGGTTGCGGATGGCCTGGCCGGTGATTTCCTCCGAAATGCCTTCGGAATACACGTTGGCCGTGTCAATAAAGTTGATGCCGGCATCGAGCGAGCGCTTGAGCAGGGCGTCGGCGCCAGCCTGGTCGACCCCGCTGATGGCCGCAAAGCGCCCGCCGCTGCCGAAGGTCATGGTGCCGAGGCAAAGCTCGGATACTTTCAAGCCGGTATTACCTAACAGATTATATTTCATGGTACTTAAATGTGAGTGAGCGGGGCCAACACCAGCCCCGGTGCTACTACGTTAAACTGCCCAGCGGCCGGGGGGTTGCGGCGGGATGGTGGCTAGCGGGCTGCGGGCCGTAATTTTCGGCCTGGCTCGGTGCCTGTTTAGCCGGTTTTGCCAGTCGTCATGCGCTATGCCAGTTCCCTCTTCCGATTTTAAAAAAGCCCTGGCTCGCCTTTCCGATAAGGAAAAAGAGGCGCTGCTGCTGCGCGCCGTGCGCCGCGACGCCGAGCTGTACGATACCTACAGCTACGAGCTGCTGCCCGAGGTGACGCTTGCCACCGTGTATGAAGCCAGCGCCGACCGCATCCACGAGCTGTTCAACGTGGCCGTGACGGGCCGCCTGCTCAACCGCAGCCTCGTGAAAGCCCTGCGCGGGGCTACCCAGGAAGCCACCCGCGCCCGCCGCGTCACGAAAAGCAAGCAGCTCGAAATTGACCTGGGGCTGTACACGCTGCGGCTGATCTTTGAGAACTACACCGGGCAGTTTGACAGCGTATACCAAGGTTTTTTTGTGGGCACGGCGCGGCTGGCGGTGCGCCTTACGCAGGCCATTCCCAAGCAGTTGCACGAAGATTTGTGGCTGGAATACAAGCCTGAGCTCGACGACTTCCTGACCCAGCTGCACGGGCGCAAGAAAAGCCGCGAGCTGAAATTTGAGCTGCCCTGCGAACTGACTTTACCCGCTTAACCAATGGCTGACCAACCGCTCGGAGCGCCCGGCTGGCCGCAGGTGCCGCGCCTGCTTACGCTGCACAACTCGATGAAATCGACTCGCGATCCGATTGGGGCACTCAACCAGCTGCTGGCGCACTACGGCGACACGGTGCGCCTGTACCTGGGCGGCGTGCGGCCATCGGTGGTGACGCGCGACCCCGTGCTGGTGCAGCATATTCTACGTCAACACCACCGCCGTTACTTCAAGTCGGACCTTACGCACGGGCTGCTGCGCTACCTGGGCCGCGGGCTGCTCACCAACAAAGGTGCCGATTGGCTGCGCCAGCGCCGGCTCATTCAGCCGGGCTTTCACCGGCAGCGCTTGGCCGGCCTCACCTACCTCATGCGCGAGGCCACCGACGAGTGGGTGGCGAGCCTGGCCAGCCAGCTCACCGCCGAGCAGCCCGTGGTAGAGCTCGACGCCCACGCCGCCATGACGCGGGTGGCGTTTCGCATCGTGGCCCGGTCGGTGTTTGGCGATAGCCTCGGCGAAGGCCAGCTGGCCCAGCTCAGCGACTGGCTCACGGCTATCCAGGCGTTTTATGTCAACCCCATTCGGCAGCCGTACTTGCGGCCCTGGCATTGGGTGCGCGGCAACTACGGCCGCCACGACCAGCTAGCCGCCCAGCTGCGCAAGCTGGTGCGGGCGGCCATTGGCCGGCACCGGGCCGCGCAAGCCGCCCTGCCGGCCAATGGCCGCCCTCGCCCGACGACCTGCTGCAAATGCTGCTCGACGCCCGCTACGAAGACGATGGCCAGCCTATGAGCGAAAACCAACTGCTCGACGAGCTGAATATTCTGCTCGTAGCTGGCCATGAAACGTCGGCCAACGCCCTGGCCTGGGCCTTTTCGCTGCTCGCCCACTACCCCGAGGCGCAGCGCCAGCTGCGCGCCGAAATAGCTGCCCAGCTACCAGGCAGTCAGCTAGTCGAATTTGCCGACCTGCCCCGGCTGCCCTACGCCCTGCAAGTGGTGCAGGAAGCCATGCGCCTCTACCCACCCGCCTGGATTATGGACCGCGTAGCCACCGAGGCCGACGAGTTTCGGGGGTGCCTATTGCCAAAGGCACGCTGTTTTCGCTCTATATCTACGGCCTGCACCACCACCCTGATCTTTGGCCCGATGCCGAAGTGTTTCGGCCCGAGCGCTTTGCGCCGGGTGCTGTGCCCGCGCCGCCGGCCTACGGCTACCTGCCCTTTGGCAGCGGCCCGCGGCTGTGCGTAGGCAACCAATTTGCCCTCACTGAGTTGCAATTGGTACTGATTCAAACTCTGCGAAATTTTTGCATCGAGCCGGCTAGCCCGGTAGTGCCGGGTACCAATCCGCTCATCACCCTGCGGCCCAGCGGCAAGATGCGCCTACGGTTTAGCCGCGCATAATCCGTAAATTAAAAACCCCGTCTTGCTGAGTGAGTAGCAGAACGGGTTTTTCATGGGTTATTGAGCCAGAATATCCTGGTACTCGGTGTGGTGGCGCTGGGTGAAGAAGGCCATGAACTCGCAGCTGGTGCGCACCTTAAGGTGCTGCTGGCGCGCAAAAGCCAAGCCGGCGCGGGCTAGCGCATCCGACTCGCCCTGGCCGCGGCGGTCTTCGGGCACGAAGGTGTGCACAAAGTCGATAACGCCGGGCGTGGGCAGCGTATAAGCCAGCTCGGCGGGCTGGTCGGCGGGGCCGCTGGTAAATTCCTGATCGGCGGAGTTGTGCTGAACGTTCATTATCAAGAGGGAAAAAGGGGGAAGTAGCTTGGTTAGGCTAGCGCGGCGGTGGCCCAGGCTAGCCATAAAAAGCCAGAACCCGTACAGTGAGTAAGGATAAAGCCGGGCGCGGCCCGAATGGTTTTCTAATTCTTTCCCCTCCCTTGCCATGAGCAATATAATTTCTGCCCCCGACTCGTCCGAAAATTCATCGGCTGCCGACCCTCGGCCCGCCGGCCAGCGCGAACGCGCCGCCAACGCCTATCTCAATCCTAACGACCCTGCTAAGGATGCCGAAGCCGGCACTCCAAAGTATGGTGATTTTGGTAAGCCCGAAGATGTCGATGCCACCCCGCCGAAAAGCAGCCAGAACGACGGCAGTAACGACAACCCCGACGAATTCAGCGAATTCCGCAAGTCGGACAACGTCGAAACTGAAGATACTACCACCGATGCACAGGATGAAAATGCCGTGCAGCAGCGTGGCCACGTAACCCAAAACCAGGATCCCCAAGCCGTGCGCGCTAGCCAAAACGCCGATAACGACGTGCAAAGTGCTGCCTGGGCGCAGGACGACCCCCGCTACGCCGGTGGCCACGCCCGCGCTTCGTGGGAAGGCGAAAACGATAAAGAACACGATAACAACGACTAAGCTCATGGCTTCTATCCCGCAATCTGCCCCCGGCAACAACCTCAACGGTAAGGCTGCCGCCACCGCTACTACCGACGCGCAAGCCGACGCCTCGAACAACGCCCGCACCGAAACCGAAAAGGAATCGGACAGCTTTCTTGATCGGGAGACGGCCGGCCAGGTATTCGATGACAACAGCGGCCAGCAAATGGACGATATGATGGACGATTCGATGCGCTCCGACATGCAAGCCCCCGTTGGCCCAGCCCCCGCTTCGGACGAAAATCTTCCCGATGAGCTCATCCGCCCCAGCGAAGCCGGCTTCACGCTCCCCGAAATGCAACACCAGGGCAAAACCTTGACTGCCGAAGGTGACGACGAGAAATAGCCTCGGCTAGCGCCAGCGCCTAGCCACCAAAAAGCCCACAGCTGTTAAGCTGTGGGCTTTTTGTGCATTTGGGGCGTGGGTGGCATCAGGTGAGCATGCTTGCATTTCGCCGTTTCCCGCTTCGTCTGGTGTTGCCATCAGTATGGTTCGCGCTTTGGTTTCTACTCACACTATGGTTCAGCCTGACACTATTTCCAGAACCAGTACCACAGCCGAAATCAGAAATTCAGTGGCAGTTGCCTTTTGGGAGTTCTTGCAGTGGAGGAATGATATTACTGTATATGTGCCCTTTGAAGCCATCTCTAGCCGAGCGGGAACGGGTAGCTATTATGTATAAGCCACGTCATGAGCTCGATACCTTACGCCAGTGGCATGACATTGATTTTATAGGCGTTCCTTTGGCAGATTTTATCAACCTCCAGGGCACCATAGAAACTATTAAATTGCAGCAAGTGAGTGCTAATAAGAGTCTAGGTGTAAGAATTCGGTTTCATCAACGAGCGACCTATACTAGCTTGCTCGGTGTGTTGGATGTAATGGGTATTTTCAACCAGAAAATGTATTGGCTTGATGTGCAGCACCAACCTATGACGTTATATGCTGTCGACTACGGTGATGAGTAAAAATGTTGCTAGGCCAAATCATGAATTTGCCAGCCTACTTGCAACCTGACCCTTACCGAGCCGGTATCATCGCCCATGCCTGCCCTCCCGCCCGACTTGCGCCGTGCCCTCTTCGACTTGCCGCCGAAGGAAAAAGACCAGTTACTAGCCCGCCTCGTGGCCCAAGATGCGGTGCTCACCGAGCAGTTAGCTTTCCGCCTGCTCGAAGGACCCGAGGCGCTGGACGACCGCCGCGCCGCCCTGCGCCACCAGGTCGACGACCCCGTGCGTGGCTACCACCAAACCCCAAACGACCTGCTCGTTATCCTGCGGCAGTTGCAAGCCCGGCTAGCCTACCACGCTCGCATCACTGGCGATACCTGGGGCGAGCTAGAGCTGAGCTTGCGCTTGCTCGCCAACGTATTTCGGCACCAGGCCGAAGTAGTAAGCCGGCTGCACGGGCCCACGCAGCCCTTGCTTCAGCACTTGGTGCGCCGTACGCAGGAAGCCCTGCGCCAAGCCGAAAAGCTGCACTCCGACTATCACCTGGAATTGGCGGAGGCAACGGGTATTGTGCTGGCTGGCCTCTATGCTTCGGGCGCGGCGCCCCTAGCTCGCGAAGTCGGTTTGCCCCGGTATTGGCCCAGCACGTAGCACGGATGATGGTTTGAAATAATCCAAAAAAGGGGGTGGTGACCAGAGAGTCGCTAACCCTTTTTTCGTAAGTACTTAATGCGTAGTCATCCTTACCTTTGCGATTGGCTTAACTGCTTGATAATGTGTTATGAGTAAATTCTTTATTCTTTTAGTGCTATTGGGTTTTTGGCTGGTTCCTGGGTGGGGGCAAACGGCACCACCTACCATACCTGGCAGACTCGTTATAAAGCTAAAACCAGGTGCTAGCCTAGCAGCCGTACAACTTGCGCTGCAGAATCTAGGAGCTAGTGGGGCCTCCCAAAAATTTCCGTATACCCAGGCGCCCAACCCCGAGCAGCCCGGCAGTGTAGATCTGCGCCTGATTTATCAGCTCGATGTGCCGGCCCCGGCTAACCTGGCCAAGGCTCGGACGCTGCTGCTAGCCAGCGGCGCAGTCGAGTACGTAGAGCCGCTCTACATCCGCGCGCCGCTCTACCAACCCAACGACCCTAGGGCCGATTCGACCTACGGCAACCAGTACCACCTGCTGCTCATCAAGGCGTACCACGCCTGGGATTTTACGCAGGGCGATACGAGCGTGGTGATTGGCATGACGGACACGGGCTTTCGCCTGAGCCACGAAGACTTAGTGCACCAAATAAAATATAATTATGCCGACCCAATCAATGGGGTGGACGATGATGGCGATGGTTACATTGATAATTTTAGAGGGTGGGATATGTCGAATAACAACAACGACCCCAGCTATGAGGTCCGCACCACCCACGGCTCGCTGGCGGCCGGCCTGGCTGCCGGCCAGACCGATAATAGCAAGGGCATTGCGGGCGTGGGCTTTCGGTGTAAGTGGCTGCCCCTACAAGTATTTTCGGGCCTAGCCACAGGAAGCTTCGCTGGGTTTGAGGCCATTGTGTACGCGGCTGATCACGGCTGTCGGGTCATTAATATGTCGTGGGGCGGAGCAGGGGGCTACTCGCACTTCGAGCAAGATGTGTGCACCTACGCCGCCGTCAATCGCGATGCGGTGCTGGTAGCCTCAGCTGGCAACACGCCGGCCAATCTGCTATTTTATCCCGCTTCCTACGAGCACGTATTATCAGTAACCTCTACCGATAGCGGCGATAATATTGCCAATTTCTCGACCTATAACCCCCGTATCGACTTGGCCGCGCCGGGCGTAGAGGTGCGTAGTGTGGGGGGTAGTAATGTAGGTTCGATTGCCGGTCCTGTCGATGCCGACTATTGGATTGGCACGGGCACATCCTTTTCGGCGCCGCAGGTAGCTGGGGCCGCCGCCTTGGTGCGGGCGCGATTTCCACAGCTCACCGCCGAGCAAGTAGGCGCACAATTGCGCCAGGCAGCCGATGCCAGCATCTACACCCAGCCAGCCAATATTGCTTACGTGGGCCTGCTGGGTACTGGCCGCCTCAACGTGGCTCGGGCAGTAGTGGCCCTCACCCAGCGCGAAGTGCGCGTGGTGGCTAGCACCTTCGCCCCGGTCCGGTCCGGGGGCTACGTCCCCGGCGATACCATTCGGCTGGCTACCACGGTGCGCAATCTGCTGCTGCCCGTGACGGGCCTCACGGTCACGCTCACGTCGTTGTCGCCTTATCTCACCGTGCGACAAGGCACATTTGCCGTGGGCAACCTAGCTACGCTAGCTTCGGCCGACAATGCAGCAGCACCCTTCCGGCTGGCCGTAGCAGCTAGCGGCGTGCCCCTCAATACGCTGGCGCTGGTACGCTACCACTTTGCGGGCGACAACGGCTACCAGTCAGACCAATACGCGAACATTCTTCTCAACTCCGACTTTGTGCAACTCGATGCCGGCGACCTTAGCTTGAGCCTGACCAGCCGCGGCAACCTGGGCTACGACGATCCCACAGCCGCGGTGGGGCTGGGAGCCAGCTACTTGGGCGGCCCCCCGCTGCTCAGTGAAGGCGGGCTGCTGCTTGCTACCTCACCCACCCGCGTGGCCGACCGCCTGCGGGCTACTGGGGGTACCATACGCCAGTCTTTTTTCTCCCTGGCCCAGGTGAAGCGGCTAGCCCCTGGCCCGCGCGCCGACCAGGAGGCACAAGGCACGTTTCGCGATTCGCTGCCCGATCCGCTCCGCCCGCGCTCGGTGGGTGTGTGCGTGCGCCAGCACGGCCAAAGCTGGGCCGCTCCCGCCGCTCGGCGCAATGTGATTTTGCTTGATTACTCACTGCGTAATCTCACGGCCGACACTCTCAAGCCACTCTACGCTGGCATCTTTACCGATTGGGACTTGCCAGGCAAACCCGCCCGCAATGTGGCCAGCTGGGACTCTATTAACCACGTGAGCTATTGCTACGACCCCGTGGCTAGCCAGGTATATACTGGCGTGCAAGTGCTGGGCCCAAGTGCCGCCGGTGTATACGCCATCGACAATAATGCCCCAGTTGGTACGCCCGTGTACCTAGCCGATGGCTTTAGCCCCGCCGAAAAATACCTGGTGCTGAGCGGCGGCTTTGGTCGGGCACACCGCACGGCCGGCACCAGCCTCAACGGAGCCGATGTATCGACGGTCGTGAGTGCTCTTGTACCTAGTCTCGCCCCGGGCGACTCGGCCAGGGTGGTTTTTGCGGTGCTAGCTGCGCCGTCGCTGGCCGAGCTGCAAGCAGCGGCCCAGGCGGCCACCGCGGCCTATAGGCAGCAGGCGTTGGCCGCGGCAGCGCCAGCTGCTAGGGCTGGCTGGCTGGCCTATCCTAACCCCACGAGTGGGCGGCTGCACATCGAGCGGCCTTCAGGGGCCGGTAGCTCCTGCGTGCAGCTATTCGGTACTGTGGGCCAGCTGGTTATGGCTACGCTGCTGCCCGCTAATGGCGAGTTGGATCTGAGTGCCTTGCCGGCCGGCCTATACGTGGTGCGCATCCCCGGCACTGGCTTTGCGCAGCGGGTAGTGCGGCAGTAAGCACAGTGAAGAGCTAGCGTTGCCGGGCCGCTAGTCGCATGCAAGGCTGCTCTACCCAGCGGTAGAACAAGCCAGCTACGCCTAAGGCCACAGCTAGGCATACACCCATAACCAGCGTACGGCCAATGTCGGAAGTGGGAGCAAGTAGGCGGAAAAGCACAAATTCTGTGGTGCGGCCCACCAGGACATGGGTTAGGTAAAGGGAATAAGAGACCTTGCCTACCCAATCGAGGCCCGGTATTGGCCGGTGCAGCAGTACAAGAGCTAGTGCCGCGGCTAGCCCCGTTTTAGCTGCATATTCATCCAGCAAATAGTACGTCAGGGCTGTAAAAACCACCAGGCAGCTTCCAAAGGCTAGCGTGCTTAGTTGGCGCTGCTGCCAGTGCAATGCCGTGCCACCCAGAGCAAAAAGTGGGCTATATACAAAAATTGTAGCTGGAGGTAGCAAATGCAGTGCGGCCACGACCGCCAGTAGTCCAAAAGCCAGCCCAAACCCCGTAAGACGGGCCTGCTTGTACACTACCCCAAAAAACAGGCCTACAAAGCAATAAAACTGTAGCTCGGTAGCCAGGGTCCAGCAGGCTCCTACAAACCAATTTTGCTGGCTGAATGGTACGGTGAAGAATAAGTTGTGCAGCACCCGGCTAGCAGTGAGGCCGCTTAAAAAGTGCGCGTTGTGATTAAGGAGCTTATCGGTGATAACCCATTGAGTAATAACCAGCAGCATAGCCGCGTAGGCCGGTAGGTTGATGCGTACCAGTCGGCGTCGTAGGTACCCACCAAAGTCGCTAAGCTGATAACCCTTAGCCAATAAGCTATAAGGGATGATAAAGCCCGAAATCACAAAAAAAACGTCAATGCCCAGGTAGCCGCGCTCAAATAGCTGCTTGCTGAAGCTCACGAGCTCGCGCTCGGGTAGCAGGCCCGAAAAGTAATGAAAGCAGCATACGCTGAGTGCTGCTAGTGCCCGCAGGCTGTTGAGCCCCGCCTGGTACGGCAGGCGAGGAGCTAAAGGAGTGGCTAGCATGGCAATAGCGACAGCTGCACTATTAGTAGCAACTTGGCAAGTAAAAAATAACTACTATTGAGCTAGCAAAAAATAAAGGTCCTTACCTAACGCGGTAGCTGGCCCCATTCAAATGCAAAAAGCCGGGCCTAGATGGGCTTGTCCTTACCCACATCTTTTTCCGGCTTCGCCGAGGTAATGCCAAGGCCCTTTTTCGCTGGCTTACCCTCGCTTGAAAAGCGGCAAATTGGCTAAGCACCCATGCAAAAACGCCCTTCCAGCCGTATGGCCGGGAGGGCGTTTGAGTTTTGAGTAAGGACCAGCCCATCTAGGCCCAGCTTTTTAGTGGGTAGCTGCTTAGAGGCTTACATGCCCGAGTGCGTGGTGCTATCCTTCATCGTGCCTTTGCGGGGCTTGGTGGTAGCTTTCATGCGGTTGCCGGCGTCATCTTTGCCCTTTACCTTCATTTTGCCGTCTTTTTCAACTTTGGTTTTAACGGTCATGCCGTCTACCGTTGTTTTGTTTTTGTCGCCGCCGTCGCTGGTAGTCGTTGTCGGAGTAGTTTGGGCCGAAGCAGCGGTAGTGAGCAGGAAGCTCAAGGCCAGCGTAGTAGCGGAGAGAAGAGTCTTTTTCATGGGTTGAAAGTAAAAAAGGTGTGGCTGCCTATACGGCCGAGCTTGGGGTTGGGGTTATGTAGGAATCGGATTATGCTGCTAAGCCTTTGGAAGCAAAAACCCAGCCATCCTGTGATGGCTGGGCTGGCGTAGCTAATGAGGTCAGGCTAGGGCCGGCGGTTTACCGCATTCAGGTCTTCGAAAGCGTGCTTGAGGCGCGCCACGAAGGTTTCCTCGCCTTTGCGCAGCCATACGCGCGGGTCGTAGTACTTCTTGTTGGGCGAGTCGGCCCCGCTGGGGTTGCCAATCTGGCTTTGCAAAAAGCCTTCGTTTTTTACGTAATAGTTCTTGATACCTTCCCAAAACGCCCACTGCAAGTCAGTGTCAATGTTCATCTTGATAGCTCCGTAGCCGATGGCCTCGCGGATTTCTTCTTGGCTCGAGCCCGAGCCGCCGTGAAATACGAAGTCGATGGGTAGCTCAGCCTCAATGCTGTGTTTGACCCGCAGATGCGCCTGCGAGTTATGCAAAATTTTGGGTTGCAGCTTCACATTGCCGGGCTTGTACACGCCGTGCACGTTGCCAAAGGCTGCCGCAATGGTAAAGCGCGGGCTGATTTCGCTTAGCTGCTCATAGGCGTAGGCTACTTCTTCGGGCTGCGTGTACAGCTTCGAGCTGTCCACGTCCGAGTTGTCAACGCCGTCTTCCTCACCGCCGGTCACCCCGAGCTCGATTTCGAGCGTCATCCCGATTTTGGCCATGCGGGCCAAGTACTCCTTGCAGATTTCGATATTTTCCTCAATTGGCTCTTCCGACAAGTCGAGCATGTGCGAGCTAAACAGCGGCTGGCCGTGCTGCGCGTAGTACTTCTCACCCGCTTCGAGCAGGCCGTCGATCCAGGGCAGCAGCTTTTTAGCGGCGTGGTCGGTGTGCAAAATCACGGGTACGCCGTAGGCCTGCGCCATCAGATGCACGTGGTGGGCGCCCGAAATGCCGCCCGCAATGCTGGCTTGCTGCTTGTCATTGGGCAAGCCTTTGCCAGCAAAAAACTGCGCACCACCGTTAGAAAACTGAATAATAACCGGCGAATTGAGATCACGAGCGGCTTCGAGCACGCCGTTCACGGTATCGGTACCGGTCACGTTCACCGCGGGCAGGGCATAGCCATTGGCTTTGGCGTGCTGGAAGAGGGCCTGCACTTCGTCGCCGTGCAGTACGCCGGCGCGCAGGCCGGTGAGAGTGGATGTTGCCATGAGCAAATAGAGGCGGCGCAAAAGGGCGGCGCGCCCACAAAGAAAACAAGCAAACGGCGGTTTTGGCGTTGCCTGAGAAACTGCTTGCCAAATGACCATAAAAAAACCCCTGCTTACCTACTAGGTAAAAGGGGAGTAGGGCCGCGTGCCTATCACTGTTTCCTGACTAACTTCAACCGGCCACGATCGGCAAGAAGAGCGAAATAACTAGTGCGCGTAAGGCACTACCGGCCCGCCCGATGCTTGGAGTAGCCGCTCTACCAACGGCATCACCAGCCGCAGCTTAGCCTTGATGCGAAACCAGTCGGCATATTGATTTAAGTACTCCAAATTTTCATCATCCAGCCACCGCAGGGTTTCGCGCAGTTGTTCCACTACCTTGATTCCCACGATGAGTTCGGCCAGCTGCTGATCGTTTAGCTGCTCACGTTGCTGGCGGTAGTACTGCTGCAAGGTCGCGTCGCCCAATTGTAGTAATTCGCGAGCAAATTCCCAATGAGCCAGGTGATTACCATCGGACTCCAGCACGCGGACTATGTAAAACTTGAGTATGGTCAGCTGCTTCGCCGTAGCTGCATTTTCTACCGGCATACGAATAGAGCGTATGGAAGAAGTCGAGAAAACGTGCATATATACACTCTGTAAGACTTTTTTGCCCTTTACTTCACGATAAGAAAGCAAGGGAGGATGTCTATTTTAGGAAAGCTTAGCTGGCCAAGCCCAACCCGGCTGAGCAAAGCGAGCTGCTTTACCATGGTGATATAGCAGCTTTGTTTTGCGGGTCGTGTGTTGAGCGCGTAGCTAGTTAAAAGAAGAAATGGAATAGGAATAGGGTAATTAATCCGTCGTGAAAGAACTGCTTTTTAGAGAAGCAAATAGTTTTGCGCGCTAGGCGTTTGAGTC
>Ga0160429_1000745_pt1 | contig 22418 bp, 17 predicted proteins | sample SolpanmetagenomR_FD_108199 | JGI IMG/M metagenome (GOLD analysis project Ga0160429, IMG submission 108199) | Solar panel surface microbial communities from Lawrence Berkeley National Laboratory, California, USA - R | ecosystem: Engineered > Built environment > Solar panel > Unclassified ...
CAGGGTGCGCCGCTTGCAGAGGGCCCGTCAGCCGTTGCGCCGGCCTCAACGACTGGGACTGCTCCTGCTCATCACTGCTGTCCTGATCACGCCCGCTGCCGCCGCCGTGCAGCCAGCCGCAGCCGCGACCGCCACTGATCACTGCGTCCTGGCCTCAGCCCCCCGCTGAGCATCAACCACCAGCGAAGGACCACCCGTGCGCCGGCGTCTACCGGGGCGCAGCGCCGACACGAGCGCAGCACACCTTGTTCCACTTCGTGGCTCAGCGCTGAGTACCTGCTTGCCTGACTGCCCAGCGGCTTCGACATCGTCTACTATGTTGCCTCGTAGATGAGGCCCGCGCCTGGAGGAGTGGCAGACAACATGAGCAGCTCACGGCGCGGTTCACCCGCGGACGCACCCTCCGACGTACCAAGACCTGCAACGATGCCGTCCTCAGACTGCCTGACAGATCCGGACCAGACGCAGGTACCTCCTACCGCCCGGCGAGAACGCAGACCGCACCGGACGTTGACGCTGATCGGGGTTTGTCTCTTCCTTGTTCTGATGGCCTCTGCGAGCTGGGCCTACTGGCAGACGCGTTCACGGTCCACGGTCGGAGTGTCAGCGCCGTTGACGACTGCCTCCGGGCCGGTCAGCGAGATCAACCCTGGGCAACGCGGGCGGCCCGTGACCCTGTCGGGAACGACGCTCACCGACGAGAGCGTGGACCTCGACACCCTGCGCGGCAACGTGGTCGTCTTGAACGTCTGGGGCTCCTGGTGCGCACCGTGCCGTCAGGAAGCTCCCGTGCTGGCGCAGCAGTCGAATGGGTTCAAGGACCAGGGCGTGCGCTTCCTCGGAATCAACGTGCAGGACAACCGGCCCGCCGCGCAGGCCTTCGAGCGCCGCTACGGCATCTCTTATCCCAGCATCGAAGACACTGATGGGCGAGCGCTGCTGAGTGTCGCCGCGTTCGTGCCGGCACGAGCAGTCCCGGTCACTCTCGTCCTGGACGGCCAGGGTCGCGTTGCAGGCCGGGTCGTCGGGATCGTCGATGCCGCGACCCTGTCAGGCCTCATCGAGTCAGCCAGGGACGGCCTTCCTGAGTCGACGACATCCGCCTGACCGGCTACCCACCCACCTACGCCTCGACGGCGTCATGCGACTGACCTGATCGACGACGACCGCCCCGTCCTCGTCGCGGCCGCCCACCGCTGCGCCACCACTCAGCTGGAGACGACCCAATGATCGACGAGCACCTTGCCGGAACGAGCAACCTGTTGCTCTACTCCGCGATGGCGAGCTACCTGCTGTCTCTGATCGCCTACGCAGCTGATCTCGCCGGCGGCGGACGGGAGGCGAAGGCACAGCAGGGTCGCGGCCCAACGGCAGCCCAGCTCACAACCTCCCAGCGCAGAGGCGCTCAGGAGCACGCCTCGCCGACGGGCAGCGCGACGACGACGCTGACGCCGCCGACACCTCCTCGTCGTCGTCGCGCGGCCGCCGTCGGCACTGCCCTCTTCGTCCTCGCTGCGCTCCTGCACACGGGTTCTGTGCTCACCCGCGCGCTGTCAGTCCACCGCGTCCCCTGGGGCAACATGTTCGAGTTCGCCCTGACCGGGTCCCTGGTGGTGGCCCTCGGCTACCTGGTCGCCTTGGCCCGAGCTCAGCGCGCCGGGCTCGGCGGTGGCCGAGATGCCCGCTACCTCGGCACCTTCGTCGCGGGCCCGGTGCTCTTGACCTTGGGCCTGGCGCTGCAGAGGTTCTACGTCGAAGCCGCGCAGCTGGTACCAGCCCTGGACAGCTACTGGCTGGTCATCCACGTCTTCGTCGCGATCCTGGCCTCGGCACTGTCCACCCTGGGCTTCTCCGCCACGATCCTGCAGTTGCTGCAGACCCGTCAGCAGAGGAAGAACGACAGCGGCCCGAGCCGAGGGGCCACCTTCATGCAGGCGTTGCCGCGGCCTGCGGAGCTGGAGCAGACGGCTTTCCGGCTCAACGCCATCGGGTTCGTCATGTGGACGTTCACCCTCATCGCCGGCGCCGTCTGGGCGCAAGTTGCCTGGAACCGGTACTGGAACTGGGACTCCAAAGAGGTCTGGACCTTCATCATCTGGGTGGTGTACGCCTGCTACCTGCACGCTCGCGCCACCCGGGGCTGGAGCGGGCACCGCGCGGCCTGGTTGTCCCTGCTGGGCTACGCCTGCGTCCTGTTCAACTACCTGATCGTAAACGTCTTCTTCCCCGGACTGCACTCCTATGCGGGCGTGTGATCTGTCGATGCTTCCCCTCGTCACGCCCCCACGCCTCGCTCGACGCCCGCAGCAGGGACCACATCACTGCGCGTCACTGCGGTGGCGTGCGGCCTGTCGTTGGAGGTACGGCAGGATGACGACTCCGGGCCCCACCAGCAGCAGGGCTGTCACGGACCGCAGTGCACGGGCGGAACTAACACCCGTGCAGGGACCCGACACGACCTGGCGGGGCAGCTGTGGAGCCTGATCGCCGCCCCAGGGCAAAGGCAGCTCCTCTGAAGACTCTGGAGCTGCTCGGCTTCTGCTGGCGGTCACTGACCAGCATGCGCACTGCGCTGCTCCTGCTCATGCTGCTGGCTGTGGCGGCCGTGCCCGGCTCGCTCTTCCCCCAAGTGAACGTCGACCCCTCGCGAGTCGCGCAGTACATTGCCGTGCATGCGACAGCCGCTCCGTGGCTGCAGCGCTTCCAAGTCTTTCACGTGTACTCGTCCGTGTGGTTCTCCGCTGTGTACCTCCTGCTCTTCATCTCCCTCATCGGGTGCGTTCTGCCCCGCGTGCGCCGGCACTGGATAGCGCTGCGCTCGGCTCCCCCGAGCACACCGCGCAACCTGTCCAAGCTGCCAGAGCATCGCGAGTTCCTCGGCGCGGGCGCGGCGGACGCGGTCGCTGCGGTTGCGCACACCCACCTGCGGCGGCACCGCTTCCGGGTGCTCTCGAGCACGACCCCAGGTGATGCCTCGAGCTCGACCGGTGGGGGTCGCGCCAGCAGCAGCACTCCGGTGCTGACGCTGGCCGCAGAACGAGGTCACCACCGTGAGAGCGGCAACCTGGTCTTCCACCTCTCGTTGGTCGGTCTTCTCCTCGCTCTGGCCGCAGGCTCGTTGTACTCCTATTCCGGTCAGAAGCTCCTCGTCGAGGGGCAGTCGTTCACCGGTTCAGCACCCGGATTCGACAGCTTCACCTCTGGTGCGTGGGCGGATATCGCCGACCTGCCACCCTTCGCCTTGACGCTTCAGCGCATGGAGGTCTCCTTCGAAGCACAGCAGCGGTCTCAGATGGGCCAGCCCCGGCGCTTCGCGGCGGACGTGCTCCTGACTGCCGATGCGGGCGGTAACGAGAAGCAGGAGCGAATCCAGGTCAACCATCCAGTCAAGGTCGGAGCCACGCAAGTCTCGCTGTCAGGCAACGGCTACGCCCCAGTCATCGCGCTGCGCGACGGCTCAGGTCAGCTCGTGCAGGAGGGCCCGGTTCCCTTCCTGCCTCAGACGTCCAACTACGACTCCACCGGCGTCGTCAAGGTGCCGGACGCTGTCCGCGCTGACGGAACCCCCGAGCAGCTGGGGCTGCAGGGGGTGTTCCTGCCCAGCGCTACGCTCGACCCGTCTGGGCGACCGGTGTCCGGCTTCCCCGATCTCGGCAATCCCGTCCTCGTGATGTCCGTGTACACCGGTGACCTGGGGCTGGGCTCCGGTGTTCCGCAGAGTGTCTACGAGCTCGACACCTCGCGGTTGCGCCAGGTCGATGATGCCCAGGGGCGCCCGTACGTGCTGCAGCTGCGTCCCGGCGAGACGGCCGTTCTGCCTGACGGCGCGGGCATGGTGACGATGGAATCGGTGAAGCGCTTCGCCTCACTCGACGTGCGCTCCACACCGGGTCAGCGGGCTGCGCTGATCTTCGCCTTGCTGGCGGCTGCGGGATTGGCGATGTCGCTGTTCGTTCCCCGCCGCCGGGTCTGGGTCCGCATCACCGGTGCCGTGGGGAGCAGCCAGCACTGCCGGGTGGAAGTCGCCGGGCTCTCGCGGGGAAGCGACAGCGCCCTGGCTGAGGAGGTGGACCGGGTCTGCGCCGCGATACCAACCGTTGCGCCAACCGTAGAGCTCGCCTTTCTGCCCTCTCCGCTCCCCCAGCAGACGCCGCGGTGACCCCCGAGACAACAGACCCGCCGCCTGCTAGGGCAGCCGGTGGCCTGGTATCAGCCGGGGTGCCCGTGCCCGCCGACGGCACCGACATCGACCTCACAGGTGCCCTCACCACGCCGGCCACCCTTGCCGGGTCCACCACCCATGCGTCTGGCCATCCGGACCTGCCCAGGATCAGTGGCCTGAAGCCATGCACGATGCGCCTGGCGGCGTCGGGGGTCTGGGCCGGAGGTCTCGTTGAGGGTGACCCGGTTGTCACCTCCTCAGGCCTCGGGACCCAGGCCGGCAGAGGGCGCGGTGTCCGCTTCCTCTGTCGTGGACTCGTTGGTCTTCGCCTTCCACGACGTGAGCACAGCCTGGACGATGTAGCGCTGTCGAGCCGAATACCTCGGGTGGCAGGCTGTCAAGGTCAGCAGACGCTCCTGCGGCTGTTCGCCCGGGCGCTCGGGCACTGGTGCGATCACATCGATCCGGTCGGGGGTGACTACGAGACTAGAGCGAACGGTGTAGGTCAACAGCGCCCGCTCAGTTTCGACCTGCACCACGTCATCCACGCGCAGTTCGTCGATGCGGAAGAAGGGTCGACCGTAGGTGACGCGGTGCCCAGCGATCGCGAGATTGCCCACCGCTCCGGGCAAAGCTGTCCCCACGTAGTGACCTACCCCAGATTTCAGCGTTTGCGTGTCGGTGCCTTCCAGCAGCGGCTGCACGTAGTCGCGACCGAACGCGGGAATGCGCACCAGCGCGAAGGCGGTACCCACTTCCGGCGGCGACGCAACGACGGGTGGCGCCTCCATTCCGGCGGGCTTCCCCTCGGTAGCCGAGCGTGGGCCGCTAGGAACAGCGGGCAAGGGGCTCTCGGTAACCGCGGGGTCCTTCCAGCGTTGCTCGAGCCGCTCGCTCGCCCGATCACTCTGCGCCCGCGCCGTCACGTCGGTCCACCACGCCTGCCACACGACGAACAGGAGAACCAGTGCCCCCGCTGTCACCAGGCACTCCCCCAGGACGGAGACGACTCGTGCCGAGAACTTCATGGCGCCCAGACCCCCGTCCTAGCGAGCCACATAGAGCGACGTGGCCACAGAGAGGAGAGGGCACGGTCGAGTTCCTGTCCCCGGGCAAGCGCTCCGCTCCCACACCGCCCGCCGTCAAGGTGCATGCGCGAAGCCTCCCATCTAGGAGAAGCTGGCCGCAGCGCTTGCTCGCGCCCACGGGGTGCGCGATCGCGGCTGCAGCGGCGGGGATGTTGCTGGACACGGCATTCCCCTCGCGTGGCTGGTGGGCCATGGCTCCGTTGGCTCTGGCCGCCTTCTTCCTGATCCTCCGCGGGCGTCGAGCGCGCGGCGCAGCCGCGCTGGGCCTCTGCTTCGGCCTCGGGTTCTTCGTGCCGCACCTGGCGTGGTCGGGAACCTACGTCGGGGCAGTGCCATGGTTGGCGCTGTCGGTCCTGGAAGCTGGCTTCATCGCCGCTCTGGCGGCGCTCATCGCCGTCGCTGATCGCCCCACCGCTCGAGCCGGCGGGGCGGTGTTGCGATCGCTCGCAGTAGCCGGACTGTGGGTGCTGCAAGAAGCAGTTCGTTCCCGTGCCCCCTTCGGTGGCTTCCCCTGGGGACGCCTGGCCTTCTCCCAGAGCGAGTCGCCCCTGGTGGGTCTGGCCTCGATCGGCGGGGCGCCGCTGGTCTCCTTCGCCGTCGCCCTGGCGGGCGCGGCGATCGCCGCGTCCATCAGCGAGCTCAACCTTCTTCTGCGCCGGCGACGCCGGGCTCGCCTCGTCGCAGTCGGTGCAGCCACTCCGCACAGGAGCCCCATTGCGCCCATCGGCGGTGCAGCAGCGGTGAGCAGTAAGCCGTCCCGGACCGCACGGGGCTTGCTGGTCAGCCTGATCCTGGTCACCGTCACCCTGGGCGCCGGTGAAGTCGTACCCCGTCCCAGTGCAGGAGCCGACGTCGTGAACGTTGCCGCGGTACAGGGCAACGTTCCTCGCCCCGGTCTGGATTTCAACGCCGAGCGGCGAGCGGTGCTCGACAACCATGCTGCGGCCACCCAGGACTTGGCCGCTGCGGTGGCGGCCGGGCAGCGTGAGCAACCGGACCTGGTGCTGTGGCCGGAGAACGCTAGTGATGTCGATCCCCTGCGCGATGACGCTGCGGCGGCCACCATCGACGCGGCGGCCTCCGCCGTGGGCGTCCCCTTGCTGGTGGGAGCCGTCTTGCAGGAGCCCACCGACCGGCTCAGCAACGCCGGGCTGGTCTGGGTGCCCGGGCGCGGCGTTGTCCAGCGTTATATCAAGCAGCGCCCCGTTCCGTTCGGGGAGTACGTGCCCTACCGCAGCTTCTTCCGCCGCCTCAGCGACAAGGTCGACTTGGTCCGCCGCGACTTCGTCGCCGGGACCGGAACGCAGCCACTGGTCATGGGTAACGCCCGCATCGGTGACCTCATCTGCTTCGAGGTGGCCTTCGACGATCTGACTCGTGACTCCGTCCGCGCCGGCGCGAACCTGCTGGTGGTACAGACCAACAACGCCACCTTCGGTCGCAGCGATGAGAGTGTTCAACAGCTCGCGATGTCGCGTCTGCGGGCAGTGGAGTACGGTCGGGCCGTCGCGCACATATCCACCGTGGGTGTCAGCGCGCTCATCCTCCCCGACGGCACGTCCGTGGCCACCTCGGCGTTGTTCACCCAGAAGGTCCTGCAGAGCGACCTGCCGCTGCGGGACGAGCAGACCATCGCCACCCGCTTCGGTGACCGCATCGAAGAGGGCTTAGTAGGCGTTGGCCTCTTGGCTGCCGCATCCGGGCTACTCGCTGCGGCATTCGGCGCTCGGGCCCGCTCAGTTCCCCGCAAGTATCGGCGGCGCACAACCTGACCACTGCCTGCGGTGACCCCGGTAGTCTCCTCTCGAGAGCGTGTGACCATGGACATGAGCTATCTACCCAGCCCCACACGCGGCGTGTGGGCCTTGGGCCCTCTACCGGTGCGGGCCTACGCCCTGTGCATCCTGCTCGGCATCTTGGTCGCCATCGCGCTGGTGAGACGTCGTTGGAGCGCCGGTGGGGGTGCTTCGACCCAGGTCGTCGACATCAGCGTGACCGCTGTGGTCGGTGGCATCGTGGGGGCACGCGTCTACCACGTCCTCACCGACCCCGAGCTCTACTTCGCCGCTGGGCGCGACCCGTGGGACGCGGTGAAGATCTGGGACGGGGGCCTGGGGATACCGGGCGGACTGATGGGTGGTGCCCTCGCGGCGTGGTGGGCGTGCCGGCGAGCCGGCATTGCTCTGACTGCCTACGCCGACGCGGCCGCGCCGGGCGTTGCCCTCGCGCAGGCCATCGGCCGGTGGGGCAACTGGTTCAACAACGAGTTGTACGGCAGGCCCACTACGCTCCCTTGGAAGCTCAAGGTGTACGAGTGGGCTGACGGGCGAGCCGTCACCACCCCCGAGGGCGAACCCGTGGTCTTGGGGTACTTCCATCCGACCTTCCTCTACGAATCTCTGTGGAACGTGGGTTTGGCAGCAACCCTGCTGCTGATCGATCGTCGTCGGCAGTTGTCACGCGGTCACCTCTTCGCGACGTACGTAGCAGGATACGCACTGGGACGGCTGTGGATCGAGGCCTTGCGCAGCGACTTCGCCAACACGATCTTCGGCCTGCGGGTCAACACTTGGGTGAGTCTGCTGGCTCTTGCCGTGTCGCTGGCCGTCCTCGTGCTGGGCCGGCGCACGGCATCTCAACGCGATGATCAACGCACCTGACCAACGTCTGACTGAGCCCGGGATCGACAGAGCGGCTCGAGAGCTGGTGTAGCGGCCACTGCTGATCACGCCCAGCCCACGAGCGGGCGTCCTGCGCTCATCAGGGATGATCGTGTGGTCGGCGACGCCGCTGCGCGCAGCCAGTCACTGCGATCGCTGCCACCGACGCGAGGGGGGCGACTCCGTCAGCGCAGCAGCGACCTCGAGTGCCACTCAGCCGCCCCCGCTGTGGTCACTTCTCACGGTTCCCGTGCCGACCAGCACGGCCCCGCCCGCACCGGGCCACGGCCGTCCCCCCGACAGCAAACCCCCGGCAATTGCCAGGGGCTGAACCCGTCGCGGTGGTTGGGGTCGTGGGAGATCTGAAGGGAAGGCACACCGCCGCTCCACCTCAGGCGAAGGTCAAGGGGGACGACCGTGGTCTTGCTCGGGTGAGCTGCCCCTGTCCCGTTTGTGCGGTCGACACGCCTCACACCTCGTACGACATGACCGTCATCATGCCCTGCTCGCCGTGATAGGCGTTGTGGCAGTGCAACAGCCACTGACCGGGGTTGTCTGCGTCCAGGTCGATCGAGACAGACTGCATGGGCAGCACGTTGACGGTGTCTTTGCGTGGGCCCCTGGCAGCCACCCCGTTGACGGCACTGAGGGCGAAGGTGTGCCCATGCAGGTGCATGGGATGGAACATCATCGTCTCGTTGATCAGATTCAATCGCACCCGCTCCCCCTTCGACACGGGCAGCGCGGCGTAGTCCGGATACGCCCGTCCATTCAGCGTCCACGCTCGCCCACCGTCGACCATCTGCAGGCGCACCTGCATCTCCCGATCCGGGGTGTCGGTGCGGAGCGTGACCGCCTGCGTGGGCTGGAGGTCGGCGTAGCTGAGAAGTCTTCCGGTGAGCTCTGCGGGTCGCACCTGCGGTGGGGGTGTACTTCCGGAGGCGGTCCGCAGCAGCGCCAGCGCGGAGGGGTCGTCTTTGCCTTCGGCGACCGCGACGATCGGGAACACACCGTCACCGGCCTCCACAAGCAGGTCGTAGCGCTCCCCCATGCCGAGCATCACCGCATCGACCGTTACCGGCTCAACAGGAAACCCATCGCTGTGCGTGACCGTCAGGCGATGCCCCCCGATTGCGACGCGGTACGCCGTATCTGCGCCGGCGTTGATCAACCGCACGCGCAGCCGTTGACCGACGCGGCTGGAGACGACGAAGGGATCACTGGGCAGGCGTCCGTTGATGAGGTGCGCAGCGTAGGAGACGTCACCGGTGTCAGAGCCCAGCGGTTGCGTTGCGTTCACCACCCCGGACGTGCTTCCCGTGGTAGTCGCTCCGGAGGCGTCCATGCCAGCCATGCCTTCCATGCCTTCCATGCCGGGCGGGCTCTCGGAGCCCATCGTGCTGCTCGTCATCCTCATCCCGTCGGCACGCGATCGCGCCAGGATGTCGTCCGGCGTATCGCCGAGCCCATCCGTCCAGTCGTCGAGGACCAGGGTGACGTCCGCCTCGTACGGCGCGTCCTCGTCGGGATCTTCGACGATGAGTGGCGCGTACAGGCCGGTGTCGAGCTGCACGCCGACGTGGGGGTGGAACCAGTAGGTGCCCGCATCTGGAACGACGAAGGAGTAGGCGAATGAGTCGCCGGCGGCAACGGGTGCCATGGTGACCGAGGGAACGCCGTCCATGTCGTTGCGCAGAGCAAGCCCGTGCCAGTGCACACTGGTGGGCCGAGGCAAATCGTTGAGAAGATCCACGCGCAACTCGTCGCCGACGTTGACGCGGATCTCACTACCGGGAACCTGGTCGGCGAAAGCCCACGTGGACACCAGCTGCCCCCCCAGGTCGATGGTTCGGGGGCTGGCTCGCAGCTGCCGGTGAACGACGCGACCGGTCCGTGACCGCGCCGCCTCGCGCGTCGCGATGGCGCCGGTGAGACTCGTCGGTTGCGGGTCACGGCTTCGATCGGCGATCCACAGTCCCGTCCCGGCACCGACCAGAGCCACCGCGCCCGCTCCCAGCACACGCCGACGCGATGGCTTCTTGGCGTGCGTCTCATCCACCTCGAGATTCTCAGACTGTGGGCACATCGTTGACCTCGTTATGGTTGTCGGAAGTACTTGGTGAGTGTGGCGAGTGAGGCCGCGTGACGGTGGGTTGCTCCTGCTGGCCGTCACGCGGCCTCATGTTCTCAACCTCGATCGTCAGTCAAATCCGACGTGCACGTGGTCCTGGTGGACGTGATCGGTGAAGGATCCGGCACCGATCCTCTGCGGGCCACCGACCTCTCCGGAGACCTGCAGGGCGGCCTGCATGACTGACTTCCAGGCGCTCGTGGAGTGATCGATGACGGGTACGTCATCGATGGACCAGATGTCCACCGCACGGCCCCGCGTGTGGTTGGAGACGCGGTCGGTGGCGAAGACGTTGATCGGATGGCCACTCCTGATGACCTGGACGTGCAGCTTCCACCGTTGGGCCAGCGCCAAGAGCGCCTCGCTGACCCGGTCATCGATCGCTCCCGACAGCAGATCTGCACGCGCAGCCCCCGGCAGCAGGATTCTCGGGTGAGCAAGGACGCTCACCGCCGCCGGCGAGGGCGTCCCCGCGACCGCTGCCGGGCTCGAGGCCGGTATCACCTCCGTGACCGCCCATGCCTTTGCTTGGCGCTGCAGGCGGACATCGAAGGTGGAGGAGAGAGCCTCGACGTCGCGGCGCCCGACGGCGACACGGTACTGGTTCGCCACGAGCATGACGCTGGCGTCGGTCAACGCAGCCGTCAGACCGCCGTACTGCGGATACACCACTTCCAGGGCCGAAGCCTCACCTCGGGGCAGCATCGCTTGCAGGGTTGCGGCAGGACGAGCGTCCATCCCTCGCGCCTCCAGACGCGCCGCCAGGTCCGCCACAGACGCTTCACCCTTGTCACCCGGGTCGGCTGACAGGGCGGTCTGCAGGTAGTCGACAGCGGCCTGTTTGCAGGCCGGCTCGACCTCCCCTTCCATCACGACGTACTCCGCGACCGTTGGCAACCGCACTTCCGGGGTCGGTGTGGGTGACGGCACCAGCGTTGGCGAGGACGTAGCCGTCGGCGCAGCATCAGCAGAGGACCCGGTAGCTGACGACTCACCGCCGCGGGTGCACGCCGCGGTCACCGAGCCCAGCACCATCAACGTCCCTACGAGCAGCCCGCGCCGAGACGGTGACCGGTCCCCGACTGGCGCACCAGCGCTCAGTGCCCGCACATGGTGGGCGTCGTCCGTCTCTGCATCGGCGCCCGTTGCTCGGAGCCGCCTGCCTTCATCGGAAGCTGTCATGCGTGCGTGATCCTTGCGTCTCGTGATGCTCGCCAGATGCGTGGGGTGGGTGCAGGTGAGTGGCGGACCGCTCACCTTCATACCGTCGCGGTCTCAGCTCGGGGGTCGTCGTCCTCAGCCGGGGACGTTCGGCTACCCACCGCGGGTCTGGTGCGGCAAGGCAGCGACCCACCGTCGACACCCGCGTGTTCCAGTAGTGAGCCGAGCATACGTCGGTACTCCAAGATGCGACGCCCGTCGCGGACGCGTTCTGCAGTGCGTTCCCATCCGAGGTGTTCGTACAGGCCGGCTGCCCCTCTGCGAGGCCCCGGGGCGCAGCCGCTGGCGGCGTCCTGCGGGGGGAGGTCGTCGGTGACGAGCGCGATGACCGTCGCGCCGTCTTCCCTGGCACTGCGCTCAGCCGCGTCGAGCAGGGTCGCGGCACAGCCGAGACCACGCGCTGATTCGACGGTCACCACAGCGTGCACGACCGCCTCGACGACCTGGCTTGCGGTGTCCGAGGCCGCCACAGCTGCCTGCGCCCCGGTGATCCGCCTGGCGGCTGTGGTGATGATGCGGCGCACGTACCGCACAGTGCGGGTGCGAAGGAAGTGAACGAGGAGCCGGGGTCGGCCGGCCAGGGCGAGGGTTGCGCTGGCGGCCATCGACAGACCCTGGGATCGAATGACGCCCTCGACGAAGTCGCGCTGGCGGGTGGCCACCAAGGCGTAGGAGACGATGCGCTCGTCGGCATCGACCACGACCGCCGCCCACCCGTGAGGCTGCTGGACGAATGCGCGATGCCAGCGCGTGACGAACGCCAGGCCGAGCCGGGGAAAGAAGCCCTCAGACAGGTAACGCAATTGCAGCTCGGCGGTGGCGAGCGCGTCTGTCGACGTCATCAGACGTGCACGCAAACCCCCTCCGTGCCAGCGCTCCTCAGGCAGGTCATCATCACGATCAACGAGCAGCCGATCACCACTTCCCGTGGGACGCCCAAGCATGCCGTCACTGGTGCACCTCGTCAGCGCACCGTCAGCAGACGGCATGTCGAGGTGCTCACCCCCTGGTAACGCTCGCCTCGAACGGGCTCCAGACGAGACGCGTGTGAGAACCCCGTCATCGCTGGCATCAGCACTGACGGCGGGCCCGTCCCCAGTGTCGGTGCCGTCGCCGGTGGCTCGATTCGAGATCGCAGCGTGGGCCGCGGTGTCGGCGGCCGGATCCGCGTCGTGCGCCGTGCTGGTGGCGGGGGTCCCGGACGGGTTCACGTGGTTCAGTGCGCGTGAGGAGCTGCTCACCGACCCGGCGCCGGCTCGTGGGGGTGATTGGTGTGGTGTCGTCCGGGCCGACTGGCCTACGCGCTTCGCGGGGCCGTCCACGCGGGCCGAGGCGGGAGGGGCGTTGTTCGGGAACTCGGGCATGTGCTGGCTCCTAGCGGGGGAGATGAGTGGAGTCCGTCATCGAGCCCGCCGCCGCGTGGTGGACAGCTTGGTCAGCGCAGCCCGTGGCTGCACAGCTGTCTTTGCGCCGGCCCCGGCGCGAGGATGAGCGCCGATACCCGGCGGAAGATCACGCACATCGGGGAGCTGGCGGAGGCGGCAGGAACTCGTGATCGGACGAGCGGCTTGACAGGACGTCAAGAAGCACCGGTGCGACATTGCCCCGATGCGCTACGGAGACTGGGTCAGTCCGCGTCGTAGCCCGCGATCACACCCGATGGATGCACAAAACGATGTGGCGGCGCCTCAGCCACGCCGTGCGCCGCTGCCCCTGAGACACCGACGGCGAGCTGCGGAGGTGGCGCAACGTCAGCCAGCTGATCAGCCACGACGCCCTGAGGTTCACCTTCTGCCCGCCTCGGCTGCGCACAAACCGCCTCAGCACCCGCGCGAGCTGGTTCTCGCGGGGTCCCGCGTCCTCGCGGATGTGGTGGTGTGCCGAAGCTGAGGAGTCCAAGGACCCGCGGGACTCTGCGTTCGCAGCGCTGTAGACCTGCGCAGAGAGGTGACCTGGCAGACCTGCGGTGTCAGCCACCCGGTGGGCGGCGCCGCCGAAAGCCACGGCTAGGACACCGAGGAGGACGGCCAAGAAGACGACTGTCAAGGAGGCCCTGGACGAGGAGGTAGCGCCACCCCGCACGGGCACGGGCTGGGAGCTGCCGAGCATCGTCACCACCCCCTCCCCCTTCCTCTGCCACCACAACCGGCTGCAACCAGTGTCAGATCGCCTCACTCACCGTAGGGCCTGAGGTCTTCGCGAGTGGCTAGACGCCCCCGGGCGACGTCGCGACGACGCCGCAGTGCGCCACCCACAGAAGCAGCACGACGCCGGCAGCCACGTAGCGCACGTCACTCGACGATCTGTGGCCGCTAGCTGCGTCCTCGAAGACCCCAAGCCCCTGATCACCGCGGGAGCGGTGAGCCCGGTGGAGGACACACGCTCGCCGTGCTCGCGGACGTCGTCCGCGGAGCCGCAGGTGTGCGCGCGACACCTGATGCAGGCATCCCCACCACCCTCGCCACAGCGTCCGCACCGTTCTGAGCACCGCGCCCCCATCGGGCCAGACAGCAGATGCGAACGGCAGAACCTCCCGACGAGGGCCCCACCTGGACGCAGCGCGACAAGACCCCACAGGTCCAGGCCTGCCGATCAGTGACTGGCATGCCCACAGGCTAACCGGGAGGGGGTATGTCCGCCGAGCGGTGAATGGCCACTGCGCTGCCGCCCGCACTGACCGCGCCGGCACATCCCCCCTTCCGCGCCAGCGTCGCCTTCGCCCGCGAACGGACCGCGGGCGACGGCGACGGCGACGGCGACGGCGACGGCGACGGCGACGGCGACGGCGACGGCGAGGAGGACGATCGCAGCACACAGCCCTCCACGTCTCAGCCGAGCGTGGTCGCCGCCCGCATCACCGATCGCCCGCGCAGTTGAGCTCGCTCAGGGCGCACCACGTCCTTCTGACACCTCCTCACGCATCCCGCCTCCCTCCTCGTCCTGGAGAAGGGAGTGATGGAAGGTGAGCTGCCGGAGGTGTCCACCGCAGCATGTAACGGCCCCCGAGTGATTGCGATCTTGAGGAATGCTGCCACTATCAGGCCCGTTGGGCAGTAGGTACCACCCCCGGGTACTTGCTGACGTCGGGTGGGTTGGCGTAGAAAGGTCGTGAGGGTGAAGGAGACGGCGGTGATCGGGTACGGCACCAACAAGGACGACGTGCTCAAGCGTCTGCGCCGGATCGAAGGGCAGGTTCGTGGACTGCAACGGATGGTGGAAGAGGAGACGTACTGCATCGACGTGCTGACGCAGGTGGCGGCGGCCACGAAAGCTCTTCAGGCGGTCGCCCTGTCACTGTTGGGCGATCACCTCGCTCACTGCGTTGCTGACGCGGCACGCCAGGGTGGTGAGGTGGCCGACGAGAAGGTGGCAGAGGCCTCCGCAGCCATCGCTCGCCTCGTTCGCTCCTGATGTGAGCCCACGGTCAGAGTTCGACAGCTCACCGGTCTTCTCGAGAAGCGTCCCCGGACGTTGTCCAGGAAGCGACGACGAGGGCGCCCGTCCCCATGGACCGCCCGCGTGCAATGCGACGAGCGCAGGGTCCCGCCTCCTTCATGCGGGCCTGAGGACCACCGCGTCTCGCGCCCCACTCATAACGCGAAAGGAATGTCGACCTCATGACCGAAGACCTCAAGATCACTGCCGCTCCGACTGACGCCGCCGTTGCGAGCAACTCGGGCTGTGCCTGCTGCGCTCCGAGCGCTGCCACGAGCGAGCCCGCTTCGTCCGCCTCGTCGGAGGACGTCATCGTGGTACCGCAGGGCTCAACGAAGCCGGTGACGCAGGCGTATGACATCGCCGGCATGACGTGCGGGCATTGCGTCGGCGCGGTGACGGACGAGCTGCGCGCTCTCAGCAGTGTGAGCGACGTCCACATCGATCTCGTCGCCGGTGGCACGTCCACCGCCGTGATCACTTCGACGTCTGCCGTGCCAGACGCCGACGTCGCCGCCGCCGTGGACGAAGCCGGCTATCAACTGATCGGGCGCAGCGCCTGATCAGCCCGCGCTGACCCTGTGCTCGCGAGCGGCACCGTCATCCGGCGACTGGTGGCTCTCGCACGTCGACACGGTGCTGGCGCACCCGATTTCAGAGAGCCTGACCATGAGCAAAACCAGCACCGGTGACTCACCTCACGTCTTGCCCGGCAGCTACTCCTCGGTGGAGCTGATGATCGGTGGCATGACGTGTGCCTCCTGCGCAGCACGCATCGAGAAGAAGCTGAACCGCATGCCAGGCGTTCAGGCGTCCGTCAACTACGCCACGGAGAAGGCGCGTGTTCGGCTCCCGGCGGGAACAGACGCCGCGGCCGCCATCGCCGTAGTACGAGCCACGGGGTACACGGCCGATCTGCCTCCTGTCCCTGTTCGCAAGACACCGCGTCAGGAATCCAGCACGGGCGTGAAGGAGCAGGACAGCGACAGTCGAGGTCTGCAGGACCTTGACGGCGACGGCGCGTCGGTGGAGACGGCGACGCTTCGCACACGGCTGTCCATCGCGACCGCTTTGACGGTGCCCGTCGTGGCCTTGGCGATGGTCCCGGCGCTGCAGTTCACCAACTGGCAGTGGCTGTCGCTGACGCTGGCGGCTCCGGTGGCGGTGTGGGGTGCGTGGCCGTTCCACCGGGCGGCGTGGGTCAACGCTCGCCACGGCGCAGCCAGCATGGACACCCTCATCAGCGTCGGTGTCCTCGCCGCCTTCACCTGGTCGCTGTACGCCTTGTTCTTCGGCCAGGCAGGCGTGCCTGGCATGCGGATGCACTTCTCTGTGCTGCCTGGGCGAGGGGGTCAGGAGATCTACCTCGAAGTCGCCGCAGCGGTCACGGTGTTCATCCTCACCGGTCGCTACATGGAGGCACGAGCCAAGCGCCGCAGTGGTGCGGCGCTGCGGGCGTTGCTGCAGCTGGGCGTCAAGGACGTCACCGTCGTCCGCGAAGGGATGGAACATCGCATCCAGATCGAGGACCTCGCCGTCGACGACATCTTCGTCACCCGTCCTGGGGAGAAGATCGCCACTGACGGCGTGGTCATCGACGGCTCGGGAGCTGTTGACGCGAGTCTGCTGACCGGGGAGTCCGTGCCGGTGGAGGTCGGCGTCGGTGACGCCGTGACCGGGTCGACGATCAACGCGGGCGGCCGACTGCTGGTCAGGGCCAGCCGGGTCGGGGAGGACACTCAGCTGGCTCAGGTGGCCAGGCTGGTGCAAGACGCACAATCGGGCAAGGCTGCGGTACAACGCCTGGCCGACCGCGTCTCAGGGGTGTTCGTGCCCATCGTCTTGGTCTTGGCCGTGGTGACGCTGACGGGCTGGCTGCTGGCTGGGCACTCCGCGGAGGCGGCCTTCACCGCCGCCGTCTCGGTCTTGATCATCGCATGCCCGTGCGCGCTCGGGCTGGCCACTCCCACGGCACTGCTGGTCGGCACCGGCCGCGGCGCCCAGCTGGGGTTGCTGATCAAGGGGCCGGAAGTCCTGGAGTCGACACGCCGCATCGACACCGTGGTGCTCGACAAGACAGGAACCGTCACCACCGGACGCATGTCCCTGCTCGAGATCCACCCCGCAGCCGGAGTCGACGAGGGCCAGCTGCTCCGGCTGGCCGGCGCCGTGGAACACGCTTCGGAACACCCGATCGCGACGGCGATTGCGGCAGCTGCCACCGACTGGTTGCGCACCTGGGACGGCGAGGAACAACTGCCGCCCGTCACGTCCTTCGCCGCCAGCAGCGGCTGGGGGGTCAGTGGAGTCGTCGAAGGACACGCTGTCGCAGCCGGGCGCGCGTCTTGGCTGACGGAGCAGTGGGCCCAGGGCCTGGACCGCGACCTGCTGGCGGCCCTGAGCGCAGCCGAAGAGGCCGGACGCACGGCCATCGTCGTCGGCTGGGACGGTTGTGCACGGGGGGTGCTGGTCGTAGCCGACACCCTCAAGCCGACCAGTGCGGCAGCTGTCGCGCAGCTGCGCCATCTCGGGCTGCGAGCCGTTCTTCTGACCGGCGACAACTCCCGCGCAGCGCACGCGGTGGCAGCGGCAGTGGGCATCGACGAGGTCATCGCCGAGGTGTTGCCGGAAGGGAAGGTCGACGCCGTGCAGGCCCTGCAAGGCCAAGGTCGAGTCGTTGCGATGGTCGGTGACGGGGTCAACGACGCCGCCGCACTGGCCGCCGCCGATCTTGGTGTCGCCATGGGCACCGGCACGGACGTCGCGATCGAAGCCAGCGACCTGACCGTGATGCGAGGTGACCTGATGGCTGCCGTCGACGCGCTGCGCCTAGCCCGATCGACACTATCCACGATCAAGGTCAACTTGTTCTGGGCGTTCGCCTACAACGTGGCGGCGTTGCCTCTGGCTGTCGCCGGCCTGCTCAACCCCCTGCTGGCGGGCGCAGCCATGGCGGCCTCCTCGATCTTCGTCGTCTCCAACAGCCTCCGGCTGCGTCGCTTCAAGGCTTCCCCGGTTGCAGCTCCGGCTGATCATCTCCGGCCATCTCCTCAGCCGTCGCTGCTTTGAGGTCCACCCTGTCCGCACGCCACAGCCGTCCCCAGCTGACCTTCGACGCAGGTCGCAGCCGAGCTGGTGCCCCATGAGATCGTCCTGCGTCCTGCTCCTCGGCGGCCGCTGGTGGTGGCACAGACGTGTGCCTGCAGCCAGCCTCTGATGGTCGGGATCGGCGACGGCGACGTCTCAAACGGGTGCGCCTGCCGACCTCAGCGCCACCTACAGTGCCTCACCGGTGCGGCCGAAGACAGGGAGGACGATGCAGCACCGCCGGGCAGATCAGCCCTGACCGCACTGGACGTGAGCTGACATGACCTCCCGCCGCCGCTTGCTCCTGCTTGCGGGCTCGACACTGGGCGTCGGGTGCTTAGCCCTGAGCGCGGTCAGCGCCAGCGCCGCAACGGTGGGGGCAACGGTCATGACGGCGAGGGTGTCCGAGGGTGGCCAGTTGGTCCCTGCCATCACGGCTGGGCTCCCCACCTCCGGGGAGGTTCAAGCGGCCCAGCGAACGGTCGAGGCCTCGGCCGCGGCCGCAGCCGCCTCTCAGACGCAGTTGGAGGTGGGGCAGGCGCGCCTCGACGCGGTGGCCGAGCAGGCCAACAGTGCACTGGAGGCCTACCAGCAAGCGGTGGAGGCCCGTCAAGCCGCGCAACGACAGGAGGTCCGGGAGCAGACGCGCCTGGATGAAGCGGACACTGACCTCGACCGAGGCAAGAAGGAGCTGGGGCGCTGGGTGTCGTGGACCTACCGCGGCGGCTCGGTCGTGCAGCAGTACGGCGGGCTCATCGGCTTCCTGCAACGTGGGGGAACGGCTGACGCCGCGCAGGCCCTGGTCTCTGCCGATCGCATCGGTGCCCACCGCAGCAAAGCCGTCACCGACTTCGCGTACATCCAGCAGGTGCAGGCCGATGCCGTCGTGAGCACCGCCGAGGCTGGGGTGCAGGTCCAGGTCCGCGAACAGGAGGCCACCGCTTTGAAGCGGCGGTCAGACGCGCTGGTCACCGAGCAGAAGGAGCGAGTGGCCTCGCTGACGAACCTTCAGAGGAGCACTGCGGTGACGGCTGCCGGTGACGCTGCGCGGGCGCGGTCCCTCGCCAACGCCCGCGCCTCCGCTGACGCCGCCCTCGCAGACGCGACGGAGCGCGCAGCCCAGGACACGGCCGCGGATCGGGCCACGACTGCCGCGTACCCGCGGATCGCCGACGTCCCCTCACCGGTGTGGATGTCCCCGGTCACCGGAACCTGCCGGGGAAGCAGCACCGCCGGTTACCCCAACGGACTGATCCCCCGCAGCGCACTGTGTCCTCTGTGGGGGGCCTCGAACCACGCGCTGCGCTCCGATGCCACCGCCGCGTTCAACCGGCTCAGTCAGGCCTACGCGCAGGAGTTCAGCTCGCCGATCTGCGTCACCGACTCCTACCGGACGCTGGCCGCGCAGATCGACGTGAAACAGCGCAAACCCGCCCTCGCCGCTATCGCTGGTACCAGCCGTCACGGCCTCGGCATCGCCGTTGACCTCGGCTGCGGGGTGGAGAGCGCCGGCTCGGCGCAGTTCACCTGGCTGAGACGCAATGCCGCACTGTACGGCTGGCTGCATCCCGCGTGGGCCGAGCGGCAGAACGGGCCCTTCGAGCCTTGGCACTGGGAGTACACCGGCTGACATGTGAGAGCAGTGCGGAACCAGACAGCGACCTTCACAGCTGCCCCTGAAGCCTGGTTGCCGGCGCTCGAGCGGTCGTTACGGCGCCCAGGGTGGCCGACCACATCGTGTGGCACTCACCGCGCTGACGCTGGCAAGGCGGCGAAGGTACGGCCTCCGTCGGTGGAGGTCACCACGCTGGTGTCGTTGACGACCTGAACATGCACATCACCGGTGCCGGCGCTGCTGGCGCTCAGCGCCTGGGGAGCTCCCTCAACGCGTCCTCGTCCGCTCCAGGTCACTCCGGCGTCAGTACTGGTGACGACCTGCCCCTCGGGGGTGATGCCCACAGCGGTGTCTTGAGTGCCGCTGGCCCAAGCCACCAGCAACAGCAGAGGCGCAGCGGGGATCGTCGACCACGTCTGACCGGCGTCGCCGGAGCGGACCGGGCCGTCCTCGCTGGTGGCCAGCAGGACCGCACCGTCGGGTGAAGAGGTCAGCGAGAACGGTTGCACCGGTGGGCTCAAGTTCGTCCAGGTGGCGCCGTCACTGCTGGTGCGCAACGTGCCGTCGTAGCCGACGACGGCGCGGGGAGAGGCGGCGAGGGCGTGGAAGTCCGACCGTCCCTGACGCGAGAGTTGCGTCCAGGTCCGCCCTGCGTCGCGGGACTCGATCAGCCCCACCGGGTCGGGCAGGTCGCTGCCCGCACCAGGATGGCCGGAGGCGTAGTAGTGCGCTGGACCGGCGATGGTGAAGCCCATGAGGTCGTTGACCGGCCCGACGCGCACCGGGCCGGTGGGCTCGTAGCGGAAGAGCCCGTCGTGGGTGGCCAGGTAGAGCAGTCCATCACCGGGGTCGATGCCGACTCCGTGGACGTGCGAGCTCGGCAACGCCGCCGCACCAGGATCCGCCCCTTGCTGGTGCTGAGTCGTCGGCTGCGGTGTTCGTGACGGTGCGGACTGCCCCTCGGCGGCAGTGTCGCTCGCACTGCCTGAGCAAGCGGACAACCCTGCCGCCAGAGCCAAAGGCACCACGACCAGCGACCTCTTTTGACGCCACCACGCGCGCATCGTCAGGAACGCACGAGTCGGGCGATGGCGGCCGAAGCCTCTTTGATCTTCGCTTCGGCGTCGTCGCCGCCGTGGGCGATGGCGTCGCGGACGCAGTGGGCCAGGTGCTCCTCGAGGAGGCTGAGGGCGACCGCCTCGAGGGCCTTGGTGGCGGCGGAGACCTGGGTGAGGACGTCGATGCAGTAGGTGTCTTCATCGATCATGCGTTGCAGGCCACGGACCTGACCCTCGATGCGCCGCAGCCGCTTCAGCTGCGAGGTCTTGGTGTCGGCGTATCCGGGGGACGGCGTCACCGTCATCGGTCTCTCCTTCTGCAGCAGCTGGGGTCGCCCATCATCGCGGAGACGTGGCGCGCCCCTGTGGGGGTGGTCGGATGGGCGGGCTACAGGTGCTGGGTCCGCAGCCGCAGGGCGTTGGTGATGACGCTGACTGAGGACAGGGCCATGGCGGCGGCGGCGATGATCGGGGAGAGCAGGATTCCGAAGAACGGGTAAAGGATGCCGGCGGCGATGGGGATGCCTGCGGCGTTGTAGATGAAGGCGAAGACGAGGTTCTGGCGGATGTTGCGCATCGTCAGCTGCGAGATCCGCCGAGCTCGCACGATCGCGGTCAGGTCGCCGGTGAGCAGGGTGACCCCGGCGCTCTCCATGGCCACATCGGTGCCGGAGCCCATGGCGATACCCACATCCGCCGCGGCCAGGGCGGGGGCGTCGTTGACGCCGTCTCCGGCCATGGCCACGACCCGTCCTTCGGCGCGCAGGGCCTTCACGACGTCGCTCTTGTGGTCGGGCAGCACCTCGGCCTCGACGCGGTCGATGCCGAGGCCGGCCGCGACGGCCTGGGCGGTGACCCGGTTGTCGCCGGTGAGCATCACGATCTCCAGGCCGGCCTCGCGCAGCTGGCTCAGCGCGGTCGCGGTGCTCTCCTTGACCTGGTCGGCGATGGCCAGCACGGCTACCACCTGTTCGTCGACGGCGACCAGGACCGCGATGGCACCGGTGGAGCGCACCGCGTCGGCCTGCTCCTGCACGGCACCGGAGTCGATGCCGAGGGAGGACAGCAGTCCGGCGCTGCCGATGGCCACTCGCCGGCCCTCCACGACACCGCTGACCCCGCGCCCGGCCGGAGCTTCGAAGTCCTGCACGTCAGGTACCTGCAGGCCTCGCTCCTGCGCGGCCCGCACGATCGCCTCCCCCAGGGGGTGTTCGGAGCCGCGCTCGACCGCAGCCGCTAGGCGCAGCACCTTCGTCTCTTCCTGCGCGGAGGCACCAGAGACGACGAGGATCCGGTCGAGGGAGGGCCGGCCCTCGGTGAGGGTTCCGGTCTTGTCCACCACGAGGGTGTTGACCTTCTCCAGGCGCTCGAGTGCTTCGGCGTTCTTGATGAGGACGCCGGAGCGGGCGCCGCGACCGACGCCGACCATGATCGACATGGGGGTGGCCAGGCCGAGCGCGCACGGGCAGGCGATGATCAGCACGGCGACGGCCACGATGAGCGCGTGCGCCAGGCGCGGGTCGGGGCCGACGACGGCCCAGATGATGAACGCGAGCACGGCGACGGTGATCACCACGGGCACGAAGATGGCTGCGACCCGGTCAGCGGTGCGCTGGATCGGGGCCCGGGAACGTTGCGCGTCGGCGACCATGGCCACGATGCGCGAGAGCATCGTGTCCCGGCCCACCGCGTCGGCGGTGATGACCAGCGAGCCGGAAGAGTTGATGGTGCCACCGAGCACCCGGTCACCGGTGGCCTTGGTGGTGGGCAACGACTCACCCGTCACCAGGGACTCATCGACGGAGGAGCGGCCCTCGACCACGGTGCCGTCGACGGGGACCTTCTCCCCGGGACGCACCCGCAACCGGTCGCCGAGCTGGACGTCCTCGAGGCTGACCTCACGCTCCTGGCCGTCCTCATCGAGGCGGCGAGCGGTCTTCGGGGTCAGGTCCAGTAGGGCC
>Ga0160429_1000746_pt1 | contig 22336 bp, 17 predicted proteins | sample SolpanmetagenomR_FD_108199 | JGI IMG/M metagenome (GOLD analysis project Ga0160429, IMG submission 108199) | Solar panel surface microbial communities from Lawrence Berkeley National Laboratory, California, USA - R | ecosystem: Engineered > Built environment > Solar panel > Unclassified ...
AGGAATAAACGCCTGGAATTTGCGGATGAAATGGTAAACTTGGCTGCTGGATTGTGGAATTTTAAGCTGACAAAAAAACTGTGATCTGCAAATTACTGGTTGTCAAACACTAACAAGTCTATTTACGTAAAAATCCTGTTTCTTTAGTCTCTCATTCCCACACTGCCGCCTTTTGCCCCGCTTTATGGACGTCCGCCGCTCTTTCGACATTCTACCCAATCAACTCGAAAAATTTCCTCAGCCTGATTCTCTAGCCGCCAAAATCGGCGGCCAGTACCAGCCGCTCAGCACGCAGCAAGTGCAGGATCAGGCCAATTTGGTGAGCTTAGGTTTGCTGCGGCTGGGTTTGCAAAAAGGTGATAAAGTGGCCATTATCAGCATGAACCGGCCCGAGTGGATGCTCGCCGACTTTGGCATTGCCCAAATTGGGGCTACCAGTGTGCCGATGTACCCCAGCATCACGGTGGAAGACTATAAGTACATCTTCACCGATGCGGGCGTGCGGGCCGTATTTGTGTCCGATCATCACTTATTAGAGAAGGTGCAGCAAGCTACCGCGGGCCTCGACATTCCGGCCGCGAACGTATTTACCTTCGACAAAATTGAGGGGGCCCGGCATTTTAGTGAATTGCTGGAGCTGGGTCGACAGGATAACCCTGCCAATCTGGAGCCACTGAAGGCCGCCGTGCAGCCCGACGATCTGCTCACGCTCATCTACACCAGCGGCACCACGGGTAAGCCTAAAGGCGTGATGCTCAGCCACGACAACATACTCAGCAACTGCCACAATTTAGCGGACGCCATGCCCGTTGGTGCCGAAGACAAAGCCTTGAGCTTCTTGCCTTTGTGCCACATTTTTGAGCGCATGGTGACGTACTTGTATATGATTCACGGCGTGAGTATCTACTACGCCGAGAGCATGGAAACCATCGCCGACAACCTGCGCGAGGTACATCCCAGCGTCTTTACCACCGTGCCACGCCTACTGGAGAAGGTGTATGATAGAATCGTGGCTAAGGGCCACGAGCAAACCGGCATCAAGCACAAGCTCTTCTTTTGGGCCTTGGACCTGGGGCTGAAATTTGATACGCAGAAGGATCACGGCTTCCTCTACAATACCGAGCTGGCCCTGGCCAACAAGCTCATTTTTAATAAGTGGCGGGAAGCCCTGGGTGGCAATCTGCGCTGCATTGTGAGCGGCGGCGGGGCCTTGCAGCCGCGGCTGGCGCGAGTGTTTTGGGCAGCTGGCATCCGGGTGATGGAAGGCTACGGCCTCACCGAAACATCGCCCGTGATCACCGTGAACGGCTATAAGCGCGCAGACAATATGATTGGCGCCGTGGGGCCGCTGGTCAAAAATATAGAAGTGAAGCTTGCCGAAGACGGCGAAATTCTCACCAAGTCGGCTTCCGTAATGAAGGGCTACTACAATAAGCCCGAACTGACGGCCGAGGCTATCGACCAGGACGGCTGGTTTCATACCGGCGACATTGGCGAGCTGGTGAATGGGCGCTTCCTCAAGATTACGGATCGTAAAAAAGAGATGTTCAAGACCAGCGGCGGCAAGTACATTGCTCCGCAAGTTATTGAGAATAAGATGAAGGAAGACCCTTTTGTCGAGCAAGTTATGGTGGTGGGCGCCGACCAAAAGTTTCCGGCGGCGCTTATCATTCCGGCTTTTGATGAGTTGAAAAAGTGGGCCGGTAAAAACGGCGTTGCGGCCGCGTCAAATGCCGACTTAATAAAAGATAAGCAGGTTATCAAGTTTTACAACGACCTGACCCATAAGTACAACAAGGACTTTGCTACGTGGGAGCAAGTGAAGAAAATCGTACTGCTGCCCGAACAATGGACCGTCGAAAGCGGTGAAATGACGCCCACGATGAAGGTAAAGCGCAAGGTGATAACCGAAAACAACAAGGATATTATCGAGGAGATCTACAAACGGGCCGAGCGTGAGCCGCACACTCCGGGGTGGCATTAAGCAAGCTACCCGTAAGGTAGAAAAGGCACACCATGCTACGGGCAGCGAGGTATCTCGCCGCTCGCAGCATGGTGTGCCTTTTTAGGGAGTACTTGTTCTTTCCAAGCGCCCAACTAGTATGCAAGCCTAACAAATTTTTTCGTATGTTTACGGCACTTTCGCCGCCCCATGAAACCTGAAGAAACTGTCGATTATAACATCAAAGTAGCGTGGCACGCCATTTCACGCATGTACAACACGCAGGCGGCCCGCCACGACATTACGACTAGCATCGGGTTTGTGCTCCTCAATATCGACCAAGAGTTGGGTACGCCAGCCACCAAAATTGCGCCGTTGCTGGGCCTCGAAACCCGCTCGCTCACCCGAATTTTGCGCAGCATGGAAGAAAAAGGCCTTATCTATAAGCAAGCTGATACGCAGGACAAGCGCTCGGTGCGCATCTTTCTCACCGAATTGGGGCTGGTAAAGAAGGAGATTGCGCGCCAGACGGTGCGGCACTTCAACATAAAGATGCGCGACAAAATACCCCAGGGTCAGCTTGACACCTTTTTCAAGGTGGCTAGCCAGATTACCGGCATGATTGAGAGCAAGACGCTCTTCGATGACTTTGAACTGCGGCCGCTACGCAAGGAGGCTAGCCAACTTTAATGCCTTTGTCAGGCTGGCAAAGGCGGCAGCTATTCACGGGCGCCTTCGCTAGCCACTATTTTCCACCCATTTAGCAGTCCGGACGCGAACAAGTCCTTCGCCGTGCGAACCCTAGATAAAGATTACAGCGTAATCTATGAAGCGCATCATTAAGAAAGTTGCCGTGCTGGGCTCGGGCATAATGGGCTCGCGCATTGCTTGCCACTTTGCCAATATTGGCGTGCCGGTACTGCTCCTCGACATTGCCCCGAAGGAACTGACGGCCGATGAGGAAAAAAAAGGCTTGCCGCTGGACGCGCCTGCCGTGCGCAACCGCATCGTAAACAACGCCTTGCAGGCAGCAGTGGCGGCCAACCCATCGCCGCTCTACCGTAAGAGCGAGGCTAGCCGCATCAAGACGGGCAACTTTGATGACAACCTGAAGGAGATTGCCTCGTGCGACTGGGTGATTGAGGTCGTGGTGGAGCGACTTGACATCAAAAAAAGCCTCTATGAGCGCGTAGAGCAGTTTCGGAAAAAGGGCACGCTCATCACGAGCAATACCAGCGGCATCCCGATTCACTTGCTGGCGGAAGGGCGCTCACTGGATTTCAAAGAAAACTTCGCGGGCACGCACTTCTTCAACCCGCCCCGCTACCTGAAGCTGCTGGAAATTATCCCAACCCCGGAAACCAAACCAGAAGTCATTGACTTCCTGCTGCATTACGGCGACCTATACCTGGGCAAAACGGTGGTACTGGCCAAAAACACCCCCGGCTTCATCGCCAACCGCGTGGGCGTATTTGCCCTGCTCGATGCCATGCAGACCATGCAGAAGCTAGGGCTGACGGTGGAAGAAACTGATAAGCTAACCGGCCCAGTGATTGGCCACGCCAAGTCGGCCACGCTTCGCACGTCGGATGTAGTAGGCTTGGACACGACCATCAACGTCGCCAATGGACTCGCCCAGGGCCTGCCCAACGACGAAGCCAAGGACGTATTTGTGCTGCCCGACTTTGTGAAGCATATGGGTGAGAACAAGTGGCTGGGCGACAAGACCGGTCAGGGATTTTACAAGAAAGTGAAGGGTGCGGATGGCAAGTCGGAAATCCACGCCTTGGATCTCAACACCTTGGAGTACAAGCCTAGCCAGAAGGTAAAATTTGCCACGCTGGAACTGACCAAGAGCATCGACAAGCTAGCCGATCGCTTCAAGGTGCTGGTAAGCGGCCAGGACAAGGCCGGCGAGTTTTATCGCCTGAGCTTCGGTAGCCTGTTTGCCTACGTGAGCAATCGCGTGCCCGAAATCGCGGATCAGCTCTACAAGATTGATGATGCGCTGCGCGCTGGCTTTGGCTGGGAGCTGGGACCATTTGAAACCTGGGATGCGCTGGGCGTGCCGGCCGGTATTGAGCTAGCTAAAGCTGCCGGGCGCACCGTAGCGCCGTGGGTGGAAGCAATGCTGGCTGCTGGCAACCAGACCTTTTATAAAGTGGAAGCCGGGGTGCGAAAGTTTTACGATAAGGAAACCCAGCAGTACCAGCCGGTGGCGGGAGTGGAAAACTTTATCATTCTCGACAACCTGCGCGCCAGTGGCAAGGTGCTGTGGAAGAACGCCGGCGCGTCGGTTATCGACCTTGGCGATGGCATCCTGAACGTGGAGTTTCACTCCAAGATGAACTCGCTGGGCACCGATGTTATCCAGGGACTTTTGAAAGGCGTGGAACTGGCCGAAAGCGGCTACCGCGGCCTCGTGGTAGGCAACGACGCGCCGAACTTTTCGGCCGGCGCCAACCTGGGCCTCGTGTACATGCAGGCCCTGGAGCAGGAGTTTGACGAGCTGAATATGATGATTCAGCAGTTTCAGCAGGCCATGATGCGGATGCGCTACAGCAGCATTCCGGTGGTGGGCACGCCGCACGGCCTCACCCTGGGCGGCGGCTGCGAGCTAAACCTGCATTGCGACCGCGTAGTGGCCTCGGCCGAGTCTTATATCGGCCTCGTTGAGTTTGGCGTGGGTTTGATACCTGGCGGCGGTGGCACTAAGGAAATGACTTTACGCACGGCCGCCAAGTACGAAGAAGGCGAGCCGGAATTCAATTTACTGCGCAACACCTACATGACTATCAGCACGGCCAAGGTTTCGACCTCGGCTGCTGAGGCATTCGACCTGGGTTTCCTGCGGCGGGGCGATGAAATAGTGGTAAACCCCAACCGCGTAATCGCCCAGGCCAAGGCCGCCGCCATCGAGCTGGCCGACGCTGGCTACTCACAGCCCAGCCAGAAAACCAACATTAGGGTGCACGGCAAGGGCGCACTGGCCATGTTCAAAACCGGCGTGTACGCCATGAAAGCGGGCAAGTATATTTCGGAGCACGACCAGAAAATAGCCGATAAGCTGGCCTACGTAATGTGCGGCGGCGACCTCTCCTCGCCTACTGAGGTGAGCGAGCAGTACCTGCTGGATTTGGAGCGTGAGGCGTTCCTATCGCTGACTGGCGAGCGCAAGACGCTGGAGCGAATTCAATCCATTCTCACTACTGGCAAGCCACTGCGTAATTAATTATTTAGCACAGAGTTGAAGGAGGCAAAAAGAGTTTCACTGAGAAAACTCTTTTTGCCTCCTTCAACTCTGTGCGGAAAAATTCCACTCTAGTATCATGGCTAATACCGCATATATCGTGGCCGGCTACCGCACGGCCGTTGGCAAAGCGCCCCGGGGCGTCTTCCGCTTTACCCGCCCCGACGACCTGGCAGCCGAGGTTATCAAGCACCTCGTCAAATCGGTGCCCGCTCTCGACCCTAGCCGCGTCGATGACGTAATCGTGGGCAACGCCGTGCCCGAGGCCGAGCAAGGCCTGCAAATGGGCCGGCTGATCTCGCTGCTGGCGCTGCCTATCAATGTGCCAGGCCTCATCGTGAACCGCTACTGCGGCTCGGGAGTCGAAACTATCGCCATGGCGGTGGGCAAAATCACGGCCGGCATGGCCGACTGCATCATCGCGGGTGGCACCGAGAGCATGAGCATGGTGCCCACTGTAGGTTGGAAAACCGTGCCCAACTACAAGCTAGCTACCGAGCACCCCGATTATTACATGGGCATGGGCCTAACGGCCGAAGCAGTGGCCCAGGACTATAAAATCAGCCGGCAGGATCAGGACGAGTTCGCCTACAACTCGCACCAGAAGGCTATTAGGGCCATTAAAGACGGTAAGTTTGCCAAGAGCATCGTGCCCATTACGGTGGAGGAAACTTACCTTGACCAAGCCACCGGCAAGAAGAAAAACCGCTCCTACGTAGTCGATACCGACGAAGGCCCGCGCGCCGACACCTCACTAGAGGCGCTCGCCAAGCTGCGCCCCGTATTCGCCGCCGACGGCAGCGTGACGGCCGGCAACTCGTCGCAAACTTCCGACGGCGCGGCCTTCGTGCTCGTGATGAGCGAGCGTATGGTGAAAGAGCTTAACCTGGAGCCCATCGCCCGCATGGTTACGTACGCCACCGAGGGCGTTGACCCGCGCATCATGGGTATGGGACCAATTGCGGCCGTACCGAAAGCGTTGCGCCAAGCTGGTATGAAGCTGCAAGACATTGACTTGTTTGAACTGAATGAGGCCTTCGCCTCGCAGTCGCTGGCCGTGGTGCGTGAGCTAGGCATCGCCCCCGAAAAGCTGAACGTGAACGGTGGCGCTATCGCATTGGGCCACCCACTGGGCTGCTCAGGGGCTAAGCTTTCAATTCAGCTATTTGATGAGCTGCGCGATCGCGGTCAGAAGTACGGCATCGTTACAGCCTGCGTGGGTGGCGGCCAGGGTGTGGCTGGTATCTACGAGCTTTTAAAATAGACCAGCCTACCAAACGTCTTTAGGTACTCCTAAGCAATGACTCATGAGCAAACGCGCCTATACCTACCGCTTACGCCTGGAGCAGGCCGGTCACATTCAGCCTGCTAGTCCCACGCATAAACCTTTGGAGCTAGAGTTTGAAAACCACGACGATATTTTCAACATCATTGAGCGGCTGCAAGAGCGGGATTTATTTCAGGTGCCGGGCCAGTCGACCGAGTTTGCGATCGGACTGAAATTATTCAGTGAAGTGATGCTCAAAAACCGTCAGCACCCGCTGTTTGAAGAATTAGCTCCCGCTTTCAAATCGTTTATGCAGCGGTTGAAAGCGCCTACGCAAGAGTAATTTTTAGCAATAAACTCCGTATGACTATGGAGTTTATTTTTACTTAAATAGTCGGCACGCCTAACATTTTTTCTTATCTTGCAACACTAATTCGGGCGGCGCAATGTTGCCCAACTGCTCGGCAAGCCTAACAGTATACGCTCCCACCTTATCTAATCACCAGCATGGAAGTATCAAACAAAACCGCTCCCAAAGGCGGCGAATTTATTATCAAGTCTACTGAAGCTCAAGACGTTTTCACGCCCGCCGACTTCACCGAAGAGCAAAACATGATGTACCAAACTTGCCTGGACTTCGTGGCTACTGAAGTGACGCCCCTCCTCGACCGCCTCGATAACCACGAGGAAGGCCTGATGCGCGGCCTGATGGAGAAAGCCGGCCAGCTTGGCCTATTTGGGGTGAGCGTACCGGAGCAGTTTGGCGGCTTGGATATGGACTTTGCCACGGCCTTGCGCGTGACCGAAGGTGTGGGCGGTGGGCACTCGTTTCCGGTAGCCTTCGCGGCGCACACGGGCATTGCGTTGCTGCCAGTTCTGTTTTTCGGCAACGACGAGCAGAAGAAAAAGTACTTACCCGGCCTCACCGATGGCACCTTGATGGGGGCGTATTGCCTGACGGAACCCGGCTCGGGCTCCGATGCCTTGGGCGCCAAAACCAAGGCCGTGTTGAATGCCGAAGGCACGCACTACGTGCTAAATGGCCAGAAAATGTGGATTACCAACGCCGGTTTTGCCGACGTATTTATTGTGTTTGCCAAGATTGACGGCGAGCAGTTTACCGGCTTTATTGTCGATAAAAACACGCCCGGCCTGAGCCTCGGCAACGAGGAGCACAAGATGGGCATCCGGGGCTCATCGACGCGCCAAGTATTCTTGAGTGATGCACTGGTACCCAAGGAGAACGTACTGGGTGAGATTGGCAAAGGCCACCTCATTGCCTTCAACGTGCTCAATATCGGCCGCATCAAGCTAGCGGCGGCCTGCCTGGGGGGTGCTAAAGGCGCTGCTAACCAGAGCGTGAAGTATGCCAACGAACGCGTGCAGTTTAAGCTGCCCATCAGCAAGTTTGGCGCGATTCGCTATAAAATCGCTGAGCAGGCTATTCGCCTCTATGCCGTAGAGTCGGCTATCTACCGGGCCGGCGACGACATCTATCGCAAAGAGCAGGAGCTACTAGCCGGCGGTGCCGGAGCCAACGAAGCCTTGCTGGGAGCCGCCCGCGAGTTTGCCGTAGAATGCGCGATGCTGAAGGTAGAAAGCTCAGAAGTGCTTGACTACGTAGTAGATGAAGGGGTACAGATTTATGGTGGCTATGGCTTTTCGGCCGACTACCCCATGGATCGTGCTTACCGCGACTCGCGCATCAACCGAATTTTTGAGGGCACCAATGAAATCAACCGGATGCTAGCGGTTGACATGATTCTGAAAAAGGGCCTGAAAGGCGAAATCGACTTGATGGGCCCGGCTCAGGCCGTACAACAAGAGCTACTGGCTATTCCGAGCCTAGGCGGGAACGATGATTCGCCGTTCGCTAGCGAGAAGAAAACCATTGCTAACCTCAAGAAGACTATCCTGATGGTGGCGGGCACGGCGGTGCAGAAGTACATGAATTCGCTCGCCAAGGAGCAGGAAGTACTGATGAATATCGCCGATATGGCCATCAAAACCTACACGGCCGAAAGCGTACTGCTGCGCGTAGAGAAGGAAATCGCCACGAAAGGTGAGGAAGCACTGAGTCGCCAGCTCGACATCGCCCGCGTTTACCTCTCCGACACCGTGAGCACGGTTGAAAAGGTAGGCAAAGAAGCCATTGCCAGCATGACGGAAGGCGATGAGCAGCGCCTACTCGCCATGGGCCTCAAACGCTTCACCAAGACCGAGCTCTTCAATGTGAAAGACGCACGCCGGCGCATCGCAGCTGGCGTGATTGAAGCCAACGAGTATTGCTACTAACGGCTTTATTATCAAGGATAAAAGCTAAGCTTACTGATTTTACAGATAATCACCAAAGTTAATCCAAACAAAAAGGCTGCTCATAAGAGCAGCCTTTTTTACGTTTATAGAACTCCGCAATCTACTTTAAGCCGCACGCGTTAGCAGCCTACTTTAGCTTTACTTCGTTGAGTTGAAGAGCCGCCGACTTCTTGTTGGGGCGGCTGACACCAATGATTATTTTCGGACCTAGCCACGTGGTAAAGTCTTTGACATAGGCTAGCTGCTGGTCGTTGGCAACATTCAGCTTCAGGCGCTGCGGAGCGCTAAGCACACCAGTGGGCGCCTGCAACTGTCGTAAATAAAGGTCCGACTTGCCAGCAATATTTTCTAAGGTGAGTAGCTGCACTTCTTCACCAAAAGTGGCGGCGCGCAAGCCAATACCCGTGTAGCTGTCAATGGCCGGGGCCACCTGATCTTTGGGCACCACCACGTGCCAGATGGGGGCCACAAACGAACTGTAGCCAAATAGATACAGCTCACGCGCGTGTACTGGCAACTCGGGGCCACCTTCTTCATAATGGCGCTCGGCAATTATCACCAGGTTTTTACTGTCAGTCAAGAGCATATCACTCAAGTAAACATCAGCCAGGCGCTTTACTTCCGCGCCCGTAGCCTTGGCTACTTCAGCTAAAAGAGGGGCGCTAAAAGGCAACTCATCAGCTAGCTTCAGGCGGTTGGTTTCGAAGTCGAAGCGTACAACTTTCAAGCCCGTGAGCTCGCCGGTATCGTAGTTGGCACATAGGGCGGCGGCATACAGCTGGCCATCGGGCAGCAGGCTAAATTTTGCGTCGCGAATAGTGATGGGCTGGCCCCCAAACACCCCACCCACCGGCACCCCCAGCACCGAGATGGGCGTTGCTACTCCCACGCGGTCGGGCGTGGCGGGGTAGTGCCGCACCGTCAGCTTGCGCATCCCATCACTGAGCAGCGTTACGTACTGGGTACCATCGTTAGCGAGCAGGATATTAGGCGAAAAGAAATCTCCCTGGTCGCGAAAGTCATAAGTCCGATCCAGGATTTTGGTTAGTTTCTGGTCGTATAGAGCGCCTTCCAAGGTGCGTATCTGGTCATTGTGGGTGGTATAGCGGAAGGCTACCAGGCGCGTGCCATCGGGCGACAGACGAACGCTGGGGCGACGGGCGCCCGCCGGAGCCGCCACTACCACTACTGGGCTACCTTTCTGCCCACTGGCTAGCCCGATTGGCTGCACCGTCAGGTTTTGACTGTTCTGGTCGGCGTGGTGCAGTACTACCCACGCCTGCTCAGCATTATGCCCAAAAGCCTCGACTGTTTCGCCCGGCGCCACGGCTAGCGTGGTGCTCCACTGCTTCTTAAGGTCCGCATCGTAGCGTTCTACTGCGTACGCACTAGCACTTTGGTGGGCCAATATTATAAAGCTCTGACCATCGGCCAAGGCCAATGACTTGTACGGCACCCGCTGATTATAGCGGTCTTCGCCCTGCTCGGGCAGATAGCTAAAGGGTACTGATTTAACTTTTTGAGCCTGAACCGGAGTGGTTCTGACTACTAGTCCACCGAGCGCGATCGCTACGGCAAGAGAAAAAAAACGCATACTGCTTGGCAAGTAAAAAGGCGCTCGTTAGGGCTTGGAACGCCAAAAATACCAAGCTACCATCGATACGGCAGCAGCAACGTCATTTTACCCGGCCGGGCTGACAACTCACGCTGCTACTCCAATCCAATTTAGTACTCGCCTACGTAGGTAACTAACAAACTGATGTTACGCAGCACCTGAGCTAGTTTGCTGGAAACAGGCTTTTTCTGCTCTCTTGGAGGTCATTTCCAGCAAGCTGACGTGGCTGGTGCGTAACATCAGTAACAAATCAGTAACTTAGGAAGAGTAACTCTAAGCCTCTTCCCCCGTTTAAGGGTCGCATCTGCGCCTTTAAACGGGCCGATTCTTGTACTATCCATATCCCACCCACTTTTTAATCAATCCTTATTCATACATAACTAAGCAATTTGGCACTACCTTTGTAGCGTTGCGCCTGCCTCAGCTTATCCCATGAAATCATTCTTGAAACTCAGTTTATTATTCGCCCTTATTATTATTGGTCGTTATATGCAGTCAGTCCAGCCTGGCGCAACCGGCATCCAGCGTAAGCCACCATTAGTGCTCTTCGCTCCTGCTAACGTGAATATTACCCAATACGCTAATTACACCGATACCACTCCAGCCCGCGTTATCCCAGCTAGCCAGCCCAAGCGCACAGTGGCAACTTGGTATTAGATTTTTACTCTCTTTATAAAAAAGGCGATCTTTTCCAAAGATCGCCTTTTTTATGCTTTTCTTGAAATCTTTTCAATTGCACTGCTGAGAGTCAGCTTATGCGACTCCAGTTTACGGCAGTGGCGGGTAAGCTTTCAATATGGCGCCGGATATTATTATTTTCCGGCTGGGCCAGGTCTGGATCTTCATTTAGTAGCGTTTGCGCTGCCGCCCGGCTTTCCGTAAGAATGCGGCCATCTTTGGCTAAGTCGGCAATCAATAAATCGAGCACACCGCTTTGCTGAGTGCCCATCAGGTCGCCCGGGCCACGTAGCTTCAAGTCGATGTCGGCTATTTCGAACCCATTATTGGTGCGCACCATGGTTTCTAGGCGCGTACGGCTGTCTTTGCTCAACTTGTAGCCCGTCATTAGGATGCAGTAGCTCTGATCGGCCCCGCGGCCTACCCGGCCCCGCAGCTGGTGTAGCTGCGACAGTCCGAAACGCTCGGCGCTTTCGATCACCATCACCGAAGCATTGGGCACGTTCACCCCGACCTCAATGACGGTAGTGGCTACCATGATCTGCGTTTCTTTCTTGACGAAGCGCGCCATCTCGAAGTCCTTTTCCTCGGCCTTCATCCGGCCGTGTACGATGCTAATCTGCATCTCTGGAAAGGCCCGCTGCACGCTCTCGTAGCCATCAGTAAGGTCCTTATAGTCCAACGTTTCGCTTTCCTCAATCAGCGGGTATACGATATATACTTGTCGGCCCAACGCTACTTGATCGCGAATAAACTGAAAGACCTTCAACCGATTGGCATCGTAGCGATGCACCGTTACGATGGGTTTGCGGCCGGCCGGCAGCTCATCAATTACGCTCACGTCGAGGTCGCCGTAGAGAGTCATGGCTAGCGTGCGCGGAATGGGCGTGGCCGTCATTACCAGCACGTGCGGGATCACGTAAGGGTTTTTCTGCCAGAGCTTCGAGCGCTGCGCCACCCCAAAACGGTGCTGCTCGTCCATGATAGTCAAGCCCAGGTTGCGAAACTGCACTACATCTTCGAGTAAGGCATGGGTGCCCACCAGCATCTGCATCTCCCCACTGCGCAGTTGCTCGTGCAAGATGCGCCGCTGCGCGGTGCGCGTGCTACCCGTAAGCTTGCCCAGGTTTATGCCCAACTGGTCGGCATACACTTTAAGACCTTGGTAATGCTGATCAGCTAAGATTTCGGTCGGGGCCATCAGGCAGCTTTGGGCACCGTTATCGGCCGCCATCAGCATCGAGATGAAAGCCACAATGGTTTTGCCCGAGCCTACATCACCCTGCAACAGCCGGTTCATCTGCTTGCCCACGCAGAAGTCCTTGTAAATCTCGTGGATAACTCGCTTCTGGGCGCCCGTTAGGTCGAAGGGCATGATGTTTTTGTAGAAGTGCACTAACGTGGGCACTACACTAAAAATTTGCCCCGCTAGCGTCACTTTGCGCTGGTCTTTCTGGCGCAGCAGCTTGAGCTGAATATAAAACAACTCTTCAAACTTGAGCCTGAATCGCGCTTTCTCAAGCATTTCCGGCGTCTGCGGAAAGTGAATCTGTTGCAGCGCCGTTGCCTTGTCCATGAGTGCGTAGTGCTGCACCAGCGCCGGCGACAACGTCTCCGTTACGTGGGGCAGCGCGATTTTGAGCAAGTCGCTCATCATCCGCATAATAGCCTTGCTATCAATGCGATGATAGTTTTTAAGCTTCTCAGAGGTATTATAGACCGGCTGCAAAAAGCTTTGACCGGCCTTCTGCTCCGATACTTCTTCCAGGTCGGGATGAGCCATCTGCGGGCGGCCATTAAACATCGTGGGCTTGCCAAAACGATGTATTCCTGGTGGTTTTTAATGACTTTCTCCAGGTAGTTCACCCCTTTGAACCACACCACTTCCAGCTCTCCGCTAGCATCGCCCACCTTCGCTACCAGGCGTTTTTTGGGCCCCTCGCCTATCACTTCCCGCCCGCGCAAAATTCCCTTCACCTGCACAAAAGGCAAGTCATCGTGCAAGTCTACAACGTTATAAAACTGAGTACGGTCGAGGTAACGGAATGGGTAACGCTGAATCAGGTCGCCATAGGTAAACAATCCCAGTTCTTTACCCAGCAGTTGCGCCCGCTGTAGGCCCACGCCACGCAGGTATTCCAGCTTTGTATTAAAAAAATTACTCATTACTGCAATAGAATAAGAGTAGTGCGAAACCCAAAAAGAGCGTTAAGCTGCGCTTGTCGAAGTGTTTTGCTCGCGCCGCCAAGGTTACTAAACCAACGATTCGAGCGAGCTGCTCCAACGAGCGCGACGTGATGTTCTTTCAAAAATCACTTCGTGTATTTTAATGAATTAAGCAAGTGAATCATATCGTACTTAACGTACTCAATCACTGGAGCTAACGAGTCGTTTGCAGTAGCCGTACGGAAGTACAGAGCTGCTCTGAAAAAGTGTTTGGTGCTATCGGTAGTATAAAACTGAAACTGGCTAGGAACCTCTCCTTCTAGCTCAAACACCGAGGCACGCATCCCACTGGGGGTACGCAAGATTTTCTCCTCAATGGAAGTCGCTTTGATCTGGTGCTTTCCCGTCAGCTTGCGGGCATCCTCCATCATCTTGTTGTAAAGCTGACGATTGCGCACCACGTTGGTGTACGTGATCTGCACATTGGCGTGCAGCTGGGGATAATATACATTCAACCAATCGGGCTGCGCCAAGTACGACGAATCGCGCAACACCTTCGCATACTGCGAATACTCAAATGTGTAGGGATGCCCCGCTCCCAACATTCGGTAGCGATGCGGCGGCAGGTCTATGCGATTGTAGCCCTTCGGCTTGGGAGTAAAATCGGGGGCCGAAGAGCAGGCGCCGAGCAACCCGATCGCACTCGCTGCCAGCAGCACAAAACCCCAAAATCGCACAACACTCATAAGATGCAAAGGCCAAAATCAACCTCAAAGATAGCCTACTGGGCAGTGAGGATTTTCAGGGCTTTCCCAGGTTTGGGATAGGACGTACTCGATACGAAACCCAATTGCGAAGGCAAAAAAAGAACAAGGCTTGCTAAGGCAAACCTTGTTCCCACTCTTCACTCAATTGTTTATAAAAAGTCGGTTGATGCGCTAGCTTGAGAGCTAGAAGGGTAGCTGATCGAGTTCTGGTTCTTGGCGCAAGCTCACGGTTTCCTCGGACGCAGGGCTAGCCGCACTGGTAGTACCACCGCCCCGATTAGCTAGTAAAGAGATTTCATCAGCTACAATCTCGGTGATGTAGCGGGTTTGCTGGTCCTTATCCTGATACTGTCGAGTGCGCAATTTGCCCTCTACATACACCTGATTACCCTTCCTGAGGTACTTTTCGGCTAGCTCGGCTAGGCCGCGCCAAGCCGAGACGTTATGCCACTCGGTACGCTCGATGCGATTGCCTTGTTTGTCTTTATAAAAATCGTTGGTGGCCAGCGTGAAGTTGGCCACGCTGTTACCACCTTCCAAGTGCCGTACTTCCGGGTCCTTGCCCAAGTTACCCACCAAGATTACTTTGTTTACTCCGGCCATAATCGTACTATTTTACTTACTTATGCGGCAGCCAACCACAGCTGCCATTAACAAGTTAAAAGTACGAAATATTTTTCGCAATTGCAATTATAGTTAGCAATTAAAGCCAATATAACTAGCAAGCAAAGTCTTCTTATTCAGAAGCTACCCAACCTTGTAGCTGGTCGGCCTAGTACTTCGGTAGCTTAGCCAAGTAATTACTAATGAGTACTGGTTTGGGAAGTTTTTCGATCTCCGCTGCCGAGTAAGCTCGCAAGCCGGTATCACGTAGCGCGGCGGGTGGGAGCTCGTTGGCAAGCGCTACGGCGTGAAAGCGCGCTTCTAGCTTTTGGTGGCTTAGCACGTGGCGCAAAGCTGGTGCGGGCTGGTCTTCGGCCACTTGCGCAGTATTCAATATGCCACCCAAAGCTTCGACGTGGCGCAGTATTTCAGCCGCGGGCAAATTGACGCTATCAGTTTCGGCTAGCGCAAAGTCGTAGAGGCCCTGCCAAATGTCGCCACTCAACCGCTCTTTTAGGTATAGCTGTTCGCCGTAGCGCAGCACGAGATAATGGAAGTAGCGCGTGCGCGTTGCCTTCGCCTTCGCCTTAACGGGCAGCAGTGCCACCTGCCCGTGCTGAAACGCCCAGCACTGGCTTTGCAACGGGCAAAACAGGCAGTCGGGCTTGGCGGGCGTACACTGCAAGGCCCCAAACTCCATAATGGCTTGATTAAATTCTGCCACGTGCGCCGGGGGCAAGTGTTGGTCGGCCAACGCCTGAAACTCTTTGCGCGAGCTAGGGGCCGCAATGTCAGAATGCAGCCCAAAAATGCGAGCCAACACCCGAAAAACGTTGCCATCGAGCACTGCCACTGCCTCATCGAAGGCAAAGGAAGCGATTGCGGCCGCAGTGTACGGCCCTACTCCTTTGAGCTGCCGCAAGCCCGCATAGGTAGCCGGAAACTCGCCCCCAAACTCGGCCACCACTTGCTGAGCGGTATGGTGCATATTGCGAGCCCGGGAGTAGTAGCCTAGCCCTTGCCAGTGGCGCAACACTTCTTGCTCGGGGGCATTGGCCAGGTCCTGCACTGTGGGGTAAGAAGTCAGAAAATCAAGGTAGTAAGGCAAACCTTGAGCCACTCGCGTCTGTTGCAGAATAACTTCCGATAACCAGATGGCGTAGGGGTTGCGAGTGTCGCGCCAGGGCAAGTCGCGACGATGGCGCGGATACCAAGCCAGCAGTGCTTGCGCCAGAAACGCAGGATGCTGAGCTGAGGTGTTTGAAGGAGACGAAGAGAGCAAAATAATGAGCTAGAATATCTTGGCTATGGCAAAAACTTGAAGTTTTCCATTGTCCGAACAAAAATTAAGAAGTACCTTTGCGCTCCGTTTCAGATGGCGAACCCCTTACCGGGCAAGTAATTACGCTGAGAACCGGATGCTTACCCGCCCGATAATTTTTTTTTCACTTCCAGTACCCCCTTACCAACGTGACCAAAGCTGAGGTAATTTCCGAAATTTCGCAGAAAACCGGCATCGAGAAAGCCGACGTCCTGACGACCGTTGAAGCCTTCTTTAAAGTAGTAAAGGATTCGATGACCGAAGGCAACAACATTTACGTTCGTGGCTTTGGCTCGTTTGTAAATAAAAAGCGTGCTCGCAAAGTAGCCCGTAACATCTCGAAAAACACGTCGCTCATCATCGAAGAGCACTACATTCCTAGCTTCAAGCCGAGCAAGACTTTCGTTGCCAAAATTAAGGGCAGCAAGAAAATCACCGGTGAAGCTTCGGAAAAAGCCCCCAAAGCTGCTAAAGGTAAAGGCACGAAAAAAGCCAAAGCTTAGTTTTAAAGTTGTGCACACTACGCAATGAGGTGATGAAGGCCACCAAGTGCCCCCACGGGTGATTTGGTACTGCTCATCACCTCATTGCTTTCTGCCCTACTCCTCTCGGCATGGCCTCTGTTTCTCAAACTGGTACGCATCAGCTTTTAGTGCTGGCTGGCGCAATAGCGCTGGCTGTGGGCCTCTATGCTTTGCCGAAAGGTATTGTAAAGCCTAAAGAAGGCAAGGCTGAGATGAACCAGGATGCAGCCCGCACGGCAAACCGTGACGGCGGCGGCATGGCAACCAACGGCTCAAAGACAGAAGCTTCGTCGGGGCCCCGGCCGGCCGAAACTGGTACGGTAGCTAAGGCTGCTGATGGGGCTGCTGCTCCGCACACACAAGCTTCGGCGTCTCAGCGTCAAGAGTTGAATTCATTGTTAGCCCAGTATAAAGCTAGCCCCAATGAGGCTACTCGTCGCCCGGTTGCTACGGCACTAGCCGAGCGCTATGCGGCCGTCCAACGTTTCGATAGTGCGGGCTACTACCTAACGGTGGTAGCGGCGGCCCAGCCCAGCGAGAAAACCTGGCAGCAAGCAGCTGATGCTTATTTCCAAGGGTATAAATTTGCGGTTTCGGAAGAGCGTCGTAAGATGCTCGGCAGTAAATCGATTGAATTGTACGATAAGGTTTTAGCAGCTAATCCGAACAACTTGGATGCTAAAACCAACTTGGGAATGGCTTATATGAGCACGGACAATCCGGTGAAAGGGATTAGCCTGATGCGTGAAGTACTGGAACAGGATCCTAAAAACCAGAACGTACTTTACAATCTAGGAACGCTAGCCATGGAAAGCAACCAGTTTGACAAAGCCACCGAGCGCTTTGGCGAGCTAGTAAAGCTTAACCCAAACAATGTAAATGCCCAGTTTTACTTGGGTATTGCGTTGGCTCGGACCAACCGGGCGGCTGAAGCTCGGCAAGCTCTGTTAAAAGCAAAAAGCCTCAGCAACGACCCGGCCCTAGCGGCCTCCGTTGAGGAAGCAATTGCCAAATTACCCTAGCGGTTGCGTGATCGCTAGCTTACCTAAAGTATTTTATCACCTCTTACTTACCCAAAAGATGCCCTGCGGTAAAAAACGTAAACGCCATAAAATTGCCACCCACAAGCGTAAGAAGCGCCTGCGCAAAAACCGCCACAAGAAGAAGTAATCTTCTGACTTAGTGCGGTGTAGGGGGTGGGCAGCTAGTTGCTAAGGCTAGCGGCCCGCTTATCTTTCACTCACGTAGCCTCCGCTGTGCGGACGACTACCGTGATGCGCCGAGCTGCCCAAAGCGGGCAGCTTCCGTGGCTCGCGAGGGAAGCTAGGACATCCTTGGTCCTGGCTTCCCTTTTGCTGGTTTCGGGGCATACTGCGGCAGTAGAGTTAGCAGGCTATATTAACCAACCAATACGTTGAGCAATGAATTAATAATCAATTCGACCCCCGAGGGCGAACGGATTGCCTTGCTCCAGGATAAGCGGCTGATTGAGTATCACTTTGACCGCAACGACACCAATTATGCGGTGGGCGACATATTCCTGGGCACGGTCCGCAAAGTAATGCCCGGCCTCAATGCCGCCTTTGTAGATATTGGCTCCGAAAAGGATGCCTTTCTACACTATGGCGACTTGGGCGAGCAATATCCTTCACTTCAAAAGTGGGTGAATGGAGTAATGAAACACCAGATTCAGACGGCCGGTTTGGAGAAATTCAGCCTTGAAGCGCCCCTGGACAAAGTTGGCAAAGCCGACAGCGTGTTCAAAAAAGGCCAGTCGATGCTGGTCCAAATTATCAAGGAGCCTATTTCGACGAAAGGCCCGCGGGTAAGCACCGACATTTCGATGGCTGGCCGCTACCTGGTACTGATGCCGTTTACCAACAGCATCAGCGTGTCGAAAAAGATCGTGAGTAAAGCTGAGCGCGACCGCCTCAAGCGCCTTATTGCCAGTATTAAGCCTGAGGGGTTTGGCGTTATTATCCGCACCGTGGCGGAAGGCCATGAGGTAGCCGAGCTAGACCGCGATATGCAAAGCATGGTCGAAAACTGGGAAACGCTCTACACTAACCTGCGCAAGGGCCAACCTCGCGATAAGGTGCTCGGTGAGCTGGGCCGCACCTCATCGATGCTGCGCGATATGCTGAACGAGTCGTTCGATTCGATTGTAGTCGATACACCGGCTCGGTTTGAGGAAATGCGCGACTACGTGCAGAAAATCGCTCCCGACCGCGCTGGCTTGGTCAAACTGCACAATACCAAAGTGAAGGTATTTGAGCACTTGGGCATCGAGAAGCAGCTCAAAACGCTGTTTGGCAAGACGGTGAGCGTACCCGGCGGGGGCTACCTAGTGATCGAGCATACCGAGGCGCTACACGTGGTAGACGTAAACTCGGGCTCGAAGAGCAACCAGGAAAACGATCAGGAGGCTACTGCCCTCATGATTAACCTGCTGGCGGCCAAGGAAGTAGCACGCCAGCTGCGCCTGCGTGATATGGGTGGCATCATCGTGGTAGACTTTATCGACATGCGCGCCGCTGAGAGCCGCAAGAAGGTGGAGGATGCGGTGTACCACATCATGAAGCAGGACAAGGCTAAGTTCACCATTCTGCCCATTACCAAGTTTGGGTTGATGCAGATAACCCGGCAACGGGTACGGCCGGCCGAAACTATTGTGACCGGCGAAGTATGTCCTACTTGCGGCGGTACTGGTAAGATTTCGGCTTCCATCCAGGTGACCGACGAGATTGACAACAGCATCGACGACTTACTGATCAATCAGAACCAGTCGAGCATCACGCTGTACGTGCACCCATTCCTGCATGCTTACTACACCAAAGGCTTGGTAAGCCGCCAAATGAAGTGGTATTTGAAATACTACAAATGGGTGAAAATCATGAAGGACACTGCCTTAGGGCTGACTGACTTCCGAATCGAAGACGAGCAGGGTGAGCAGATCGAGCTGCACTCGGCTTCGGCCGCTATGGCGCGGGCGCAGGACCGGGAGGTAGTCGAAATCACCGAATAGCCTGCTGACCAGCCAACTGCTGACTACCAGCTGTTCAGTGCTGCGTATTTAATTGCTACCGCTATAAAAAGGCCACCTGAATGGGTGGTCTTTTTTCGTAAATACGTGAGCGCTACCTATGGATTGGTGAAACTAGCGCGGGTTGTTTCTATAGTAGCATTGCGTACAAAGAGCCCTACGTTAACCTTCCTGAGCCTTGGGTCACTCTTCCTGAGCCTCGCCACGAGAACCCTAATCCAAGATTCGCCTTCCCTGACCTATATTCCACGATCGAAAATATGCTTGCCAGCCTTCAGAATAAGAAACATGAGGTTAGGGAAGTGTAATTTTACTTGAAAACACCCTGCGCTTGAAAAGATCTGCTTATATCTCGGCCCTGCTACTAGTCGCTACTGGGCTGCTGGTGGGCTGCCGCCAAGGCTCTGAAGCGGGCTGTCGACCTGACCCAGCCGCTGAAGCGCCAGCGGCGCCCGTGCACTTGCGCTACCTGGAGCGGTCTTTTTTCCAGATTAAGAATCCGGCCGAAGGGTTGCAGTTTATGCGCGCTAATCCGGTGTTTGCGCAGTATTACTTGCAGGCGGGCCAGGCCCCGGCCGATACGTTGGCCAAGGCCCTTGCGCAGTTTGCCACCAACGATGGCTTACGCAAGCTCAGCCAGCAGACGGCCAAAGCCTTTGCCGATTCGGCTAGCCTGCGGCGGGACATTGGGGCGCTGTTTGGGCGGGTTAAGTATTATTTTCCCGATTTTAAAGTGCCGCCGGTAGCTGCCACCTACGTGAGTGGCCTGCTGGGCAAGGATGTGTATGTGAATGATAGCTTGCTGGTAATCAGCCTCGACTGGTTTGCTGGCCCGAAGGCTAGCTACCGGCCCGACCTGCCACAATATATGCTGCGCCGCTACCAGCCGGCCAACGTGCTCCCAACGCTCGCGCTCGCCGTGTCGAGCAAATACAACCGCCATCGGCTGACGGCTACCTCGATGCTCGACCAGATGGTGGACCAGGGTAAGCGCTTGTATTTTGCGGGCCAGGTGCTGCCCTGCACCCCCGACTCGCTGCTGCTGGGCTATTCGGGTAAGGAGCTCAAAAACGTGCAGTTTAACGAGGCCCGGATTTGGGGGCATTTGCTGGAGAATAACCTGCTGTTTAACACCACGCCTTTCGTGATTCAGAAATACGTGGGTGAGCGGCCCAACGTGCCCGAAATCGACCGGACGTGCCCCGGCCGCATTGGCCAGTGGGTAGGCCTGCAAATCGTGCGCAAGTACATGGCCGAGCATTCGGAGGTGACGCTAGCCAAGCTGATGGCGGAGCAGAATGCCCAGCGCGTGCTGAACGACTCGCACTACCGACCTAAGAAGTAATGCTGAATTACGAGCTGCTACGAAGCTAGCCTGATCGCTAACGCATAACTCCCTATTCACAACTCACCGCTTGTGCACGTTGCCGTTTTCAACCAGTACCACGCCAGCCCCGACTGCCCGGCCACCAGCCGGCACTATTCGCTGCTGGCCGAGCTGGCCCGGCACCACCGGGTAACCTTGTTTACGACGCCCGCTTGGCAGGGGCAGCAGCTCACGCACGAGTTTCCGTGGGTGCCACCGGGCGTGGAGCTTCGGCAGGCGACCATCCCTTACGAGAATAAAATGGGGCCCGTGCGGCGGGCACTGGCCTTTGCGCAGTACGCGGCGTGGGCCTGGCGGGCAAGCAAGCGCATAGCGCGGCCCGACGTGGTGTGGGGCATCAGCACGCCGCTGACGGCGGCCTGGGCCGCCGCGCGCGTGGCCCGGCACTGGCGGGCGCCGTGGGTATTTGAGGTGCAAGATCTGTGGCCGTCGTTTCCGGTGGCGATGGGTGCGGTGCCTACGGGGCTAGCCCGGCAGCAGCTCTTTGCCTTGGAAAAGCGGTTGTATAAGAGTGCGGCGCACATCGTGCCGCTCTCGCCCGATATGAGCCAGTACGTAGCGCAAGTAGGGATTCCGACCGCTAAGATTACGACTCTACTCAATGGCACCGACTTCGACTTAGCGGCGCGGGCTACACTTACCGCCGTGGCCGCCCTACGCCACGAGCAGGGACTAGCCGGCCAAAAGATAGTCCTCTACGCTGGCACCTTCGGCCGGGCCAATGATATGCCGACCGTGGTAGCTGCCGCCGAAGCGCTGGTAGCCACCATGTCTGGCGTGACGGTTCTTTTTCTGGGCCACGGCTACTACGCGCCGCTGGTGGCCGCCGCGGCAGCGCGCTGGCCGGAGCGCATTCGGCTGGTGGGCGGGCAGCCGCGCCACGCGGTATTCAGCTGGTTTGCGCTGGCCGATGTAGCCGTGGTTTCCTTTCTTGGCATTCCGGTGCTGGATACCAATTCGCCGGCCAAGCTCTACGATGCGCTGGCAGTGGGCACGCCGGTAATCGTGACCAACAAGGGCTGGACCAAGCAGCTGGTCGAGCAACACGGCTGCGGCTGGTACGTGCCCGCGGGAAATGCGGCTGCCTTGGCCGAACAGCTGCGAGCGGTGCTAGCCGACGCTGCCACGACCGCCGCGGCCGGCGCCCGCGGGCAAGCCTTGGCACAAGCTACGTTTGACCGGCGTGACCTGGCCAGGCAAATGCGGATGATACTGGAACGAGCGGCTGGCATGCACGCCTAGCAGCTTACGTAATTAGAAAACAAAAACCCAGCCGCAATGCTTGCGGCTGGGTTTTTATCAATCCCAAGGCTAGCAACAAATCTATTTGATTTTAGGGTCATTGCACCAAACGCATAGTTAGCGAATTTTGGGGGATGGACTATGCTGAATTTTTTGAGGAAGTAACGGATTACCGGGTGTCAGGCCGCTGCCTGCATGAATTAAGCGACATTCTA
>Ga0160429_1000747_pt1 | contig 22301 bp, 21 predicted proteins | sample SolpanmetagenomR_FD_108199 | JGI IMG/M metagenome (GOLD analysis project Ga0160429, IMG submission 108199) | Solar panel surface microbial communities from Lawrence Berkeley National Laboratory, California, USA - R | ecosystem: Engineered > Built environment > Solar panel > Unclassified ...
GAGTACCGCGCCGGCAAAAAGTCGCTCACCGGCATGTTCATGGGCGAGCTCATGAAGCTGACCGGCGGCAAGGCCGACCCCAAGCTGGCCAACCAGCTGCTGCGCCAGGGCCTCGACGGCTAGCCCCTAAAAAGGGCTGCTGCGGAACCAGTTGGCCCACTTTTAGCTTTGTGCGGCAGCTGCCAGCCTCGGCTGGCTAGCCTTTTCTCTTATTCGTCAATGACTTCTTTTATGAAACCAGCGCTCGTCGCCGTGGCCCTGATTGGCCTCACCAATGCCTGCCAGAACGCCAGCGCCGCCGAGGGCTACGAAATAACGGGCCAGCTGCGCAACGTGCCCGCCGGCACCACGCTGCACCTCGCCGAGCTCACCAGCAGCCAGTTTGTGGAGCGCGGCACGGCTAAAACCGACGCCGCCGGCAAGTTCACCTTCAAGGGTACGCTGCCCGTGTCGGCGGCCGTGTATCAGCTCAAGGTAGACGAGCCCAACCAGGTACTGCTCGTGCTCGACAACAAGACTCATATGACCCTAGCGGGCGATGCCAAGCGGCTGGCTGCCAGCTACTCGGTGAAGGGTTCGAAGGATTCGGAAGTCATGCAGCAGCTGACGCAGACCCTGAACGCCAGCCGCGACCAGATGCAGCGCCTGGGCCAGCGCTACAACGCCGCCGGCCAGGCCGGCCGCACCGATTCGCTGCCCATCATTGAGGGTAAGTACAACGTGCTGGCCCGCGCCACGGCCAACCGCGCCAAAGCCGTGATTCGCCGCAATGCTTCGTCGGTAGCCGCCGGCTTCGCTGCCCTCAGCTTCGTGGACCCCAACGAGGATTTCGCGTTTGCCGACTCCATTGCCGCCATTCAGCGCAAGGCGCAGCCGGCCTCGCCCTTCACCCAGGCCTTAAGCGAGCGCCTGGAGCCGCTGCGCGCCACGGCCATTGGCACCACGGCGCCCGACATTACCCAGACCAGCCCCGACGGCAAGGCGATTTCTCTCAAAAGCCTGCGCGGCCACTACGTGTTGGTTGATTTCTGGGCCAGCTGGTGCGGCCCCTGCCGCCAGGAAAATCCCAACGTGGTGAAGGCCTACAACCAGTTTAAGGACAAGGGCAAGGGCTTCACGGTCTACAGCGTGTCGCTGGATGATGACAAGGCCCGCTGGGCCCAGGCCATTGCCGCCGACGGCCTCGTGTGGCCCAACCACGTATCGGACCTCAAGAAGTGGAACAACGCCGCCGCCGCCGCCTACGGCGTGCAGTCCATCCCGGCCTCGTTCCTGCTCGACCCCAACGGTAAAATCGTCGGCAAAAACCTGCGCGGCGCGGCCCTGGAAGCCAAGCTGGCCGAGGTGCTGAAGTAATACCCTCAGCTCTGATAAAAAAAATACCCTTCTGTTTGCAGAAGGGTATTTTTTTTATCAGAGCTGAGGGTAGGACTCGAACCTACGGAGGAACTGCTACTAGCTTCCATCGGCGTGCTTGCGCACGACGGCAATCACCGCTCTGCCACCTCAGTTGCGTAGCAAATTTAACTCAAAAACATGCGCTGTAAGCCGCCCCAGAGGCGCTTTTTGAGGCTCACGTCGTACTCTATCATCTCGACTTCGGCGCCCGCCAGGTAGGCTAGCCCCACGGTGGGGAATTGCACGGGCTCGTAAATCTGGGTGGTGCGCACGGCCACGTCGAGCAGGTTGCGGCCGAAGGCCAGGATGTGGGTAGCCGCGATTTCCTTGCGCAGGTTTTGCAAGGCCACCGGGTAGGGGCCTTCCACGTTCACGAGCACTACGTCAGCCATCACCAGGTTGATGGCTTGCAGCAGTTTGTTGAGGAATACGTTGCGCGGCAGCTTTTTGAACTGCTCGGGCGGCAGGCGCACCAGCAGCACCACGCCCTGCGGGTTGTTGCCCAGTGTGGCAAACGTAGTGAGCAGATACGGTGCCACGGCGGGGGCTTCAGCCGGGGCGCTAGGGGCTAGCGCAGGTGCCGGGCGGGCGGGTAGCGGCGGGCTAGCCACCGCCGGCGCGGGGGAAGGCGGCGGCGCGCTCGCCAGCGAGGGTAGCCGACTCGCTGGCGGCGGGGGTACGGCGGCAGTGGGGGGCACGGCGGCAGTGGGGGGCACGGCGGCAGTGGGGGGCACGGCGGCTACCGGCACCGCAGGCTGGGCTGGGGCCGAAGGGGGTACAGCGGGCGCCGCTGCCACGGGCGTAGCGGGCGGCAGGGCAGCGGCCGGCGCGGGGCTAGCCAGCGGCTGGCTAGCTTTCGCAGCCGGCCGCTCGTCGGCCTCGGCCGGCAGGTAGAGGGTGACGCCGGTGTAGAAGTTTTGCAAGAAGGCCAGCGTGCCGCTTTGCTCGTCCTCAGTCATGTATCAGATAAAGTTAAGCCAGCTCGAAGAGGGCTTTGAGCTCGGCGGCATCGCTGGGTTTCATGCGGCCGGCCAGCACGAGGCGCAACTGGCGGCGGCGCAGGGCGCCGTCGTAGAGGGCGATTTCCTCGGCGGTTTCGGGCACGGCCTCGGGCACGTCGATGGGGCGGCCGCTCTGGTCGACGGCCACGAAGGTGAAGAACGCCTCGTTGGTTTTCATACGGGTGCCGCTCGGGATGTCCTCGGCCCACACATCGATGTGCACTTCCATGCTGGAGGCAAACGCGCGCGTCACCTGGGCCTGCAACGTGACCACGTTGCCCAGCCGGATGGGGTCGCGAAACGACACGTTATCGACCGAGGCCGTGACCACGATGCGGTTGGAGTGCTTCTGGGCGGCGATGGCGGCGGCAATGTCCATGAGGTGCATCATGCGGCCGCCCATCAGGTTGGTGAGGGTGTTGGTATCGTTGGGCAGTACCAGCTCGGTCATAGTGACAAACGAGTCGGAAACGGGGCGTTGCTTGCGCACGGGGATGGGTAATGGAGTGATGGAGATGAAAAGCAGTGAGGTGGGAAGGAAGGTCGGGCAAAGGTACGGCCAGGGGCTAGCCCAACTCCGTTTGCCCGGCCGCCCGGCCAGCGGCCTGTATTTTTATTCCAGCAGTTCTTCATCGGCCCGGGCCACGGGAGGCCGGCGCGCCTCACTGCCCCCTTACTCCCTTCCCACTACTGCCAGCCGGCTGCCCCGCGCAGGGGCACGAAGCGGCAGTCGCCGAACTCCTCGCGCAAAAACGATTCGGGGCCTTCGCGCGTGATGCGTAGCAGCAGCTGCTGGCCGGGGTCCTGGGTGCCCACCGGCACCACCAGCCGCCCCCCGATGCGCAGCTGCCGCAGCAGGGCCGGTGGCAGGGCCGGCGCCCCGGCCGTGACCAGAATGCCATCGAAGGGGGCTAGTCCGGGCAAGCCCAGCGAGCCATCGCCCCGGTGCAGGCCCGCCGTGGGCAGGCCCAGCGCTGCCAAGCGCTGCCGCCCGCGCTCAAAGAGCACGGCGTTGAATTCGATACTCTGCACGTTATCAGCCAGCTGGCACAGCACGGCAAACTGGTAGCCCGAGCCCGTGCCGATTTCGAGTAGCCGGTGGCCGGGCTGCACGCCCAGCAGCTCGGTTTGCAGGGCTACCATGCTGGGCTGCGAAATCGTCTGGCCCTCGCCGATGGGAAAGGCCTTGTCCTGGTAGGCGTGCGCCTCGAAGGCGGGCTCAAAAAACAAGTGGCGCGGCACCGCGCCCACGGCCGCCAGCACCCGCTCGTCGCGGATGCCGCGCCGCTCGCGCAGCAGCGTGACGAGGGCCCGGCGCTGGCCCCGGTGGCGGTACGAGTCGGGTAAAGGTTGAATAAGCGGCGATTGAAATAAAAAGTGGTACGGAAGCCGCCCGGCCTGCCGATGGTCGTGGGTAGTTAAGCCGTCGAGCTACAAGGCGGGCGAGCCTATTTGGCCGGCGCAACTGCCTATTAAGCTGGCAATGCCCCTATTTTTGCGGTATTCCCGGACAAAATTACACGCTATCGCGCTCCCCTTGCAGCTCCGACGCATCCAGTACCTTAAACTAGTGGCGGCCGATTTTGGCGCGGCGCTGCTCGCCTGGGCCGCTTTCTTTCTGCTGCGCAAGTACTTGCTGAAGGAGGGGCCGGCTTATCGGCTTACCCCGCACGACCTGGTTTACCTATCGGGGGCGGCGGTGCTGGTGGCCTCGTTCTGGACCACGCTCTACGCCCTGGTGGGCGAATACCGCAATATTTTTCGCAAATCGCGCCTGAGCGAGCTCATTCGCCTGGCCAGGGTGTCGCTGCTGGGTGCGGTGGTTATTTTCTTCGTGCTGCTGCTCGATGACCAGGGCGTGAACGATTACCGGGCCTATTATAAGACGTTTACGGCCTATTACCTGCTGCATTTCGGCTGCGCCGCCGTGCTGCGCATCTGGGCCGTGAGTAGTATTCAGCGACTGGTGCGGCGCGGCATTATTTCCTTTCCCACGTTGCTGGTGGGGTCCAATCAGCTGGCTCTCAGTACGTACAATGACTTGCAGCGCAGCGGCCGGCACCTGGGGCTGCGCATAGTGGGCTACGCCCCGGTAGGCGGCGCCACCGATGCCGGGCTGGCCCAGATACTGCCGGCGGTGGGCTCGTTTCAGCAGCTACCTATTCTGCTGCAAGGTCTTGGCATAGAGCAAGTCATCATTGCTATCGAGCCGAGCGAGCACCGGCTTATTCAGGAAATACTGACCCTGCTGGAAGACGCTACGGTGCGCATCAGCGTGCTGCCCGACCTCTACCAGATGCTGCTGGGCTCGGTGAAGGTAAACCATATTTTTGGCACTCCGCTCATCGAGATTAAGCACGATTTGCTGCCCGTGTGGCAGCGCGTGGTCAAGCGCGTGCTGGATGTGGTGGGGGCCACGGGCTTTCTGCTGCTGGCCTGGCCGGTCTACGTGTTCACGGCCCTGATGGTGCGCTCGTCGTCGCCGGGGCCCATCTTCTACCACCAGGCGCGCATTGGCCGCGGTGGTAAGCCCTTCAACATCATCAAGTTTCGCTCGATGTACGTGGATGCCGAGAAGATGGGCCCCTCGCTGAGCTCCGACCACGACCCGCGCATCACGCCCTGGGGCCGGTTTATGCGCAAGGTGCGGCTCGACGAGTTTCCGCAGTTTTGGAACGTTATCAAGGGCGACATGAGCCTGGTGGGCCCGCGCCCGGAGCGGCAGTTTTTCATCGACCAGATTATGCAAATTGCGCCCCACTACCGCCACCTGCACCGCGTGCGGCCCGGCCTCACCTCGCTGGGGCAGGTAAAATACGGCTACGCCGAAAACGTGGCCCAGATGGTAGAGCGCCTCAAATTCGACATCCTCTACATCGAAAACATGAGCCTGGCCATGGATTTCCGGGTGATGCTCTACACGCTGAAAATCATCCTGGAAGGCCGCGGCAAATAGACCGCAGATTCAAACGGATTTAACGGATTTCGCAGATACGCCCACCTACGGTGGGCTGGCTAGCCAACTTTTTCGCGTGGTTGGCTGGTTGGCAGCTTTATGGCCTAGTGTGCTGGCTAGCTAACTCTGTGGTGTAGCGGACTCACTGGCGGCTTCGCACAGCGAGCAGCTTGGGACTAGGCTACCACCGTGAGCGCAGTTGGCCGAGCCGCTGGGGCGAGTAGCGAGGCCGCAGGGCCAACTTTATCCCGGCCACCCGGTTCGCTCTACAACTTTGCCAAGCGGCTAGCCAGCCCGCGCCGCGGGCGTATCCGTTAAATTTGTTAAATCCGTTTGAATCTGCGGTCATGTTTACAGGAATAATTGAAGCCGTGGGCACCGTGGTGGCCGTGGCCAGCGAGGGCACCAATCGCCATTTTACCGTGCAGTCGCCCTTCGCCAGCGAGCTGAAAATCGACCAGAGCGTGGCCCACGACGGCGTGTGCCTTACGGTGGTGGCCCTTGATGAGGCGGCCGGCACCCACGTGGTGACGGCCATCGATGAGACGCTGCAAAAAACCAACCTGGGCCAGTGGCAGCCCGGGCGCCACCTCAACCTAGAGCGCTGCCTGGCCGCTGGCGGGCGCTTCGACGGCCACATTGTGCAGGGCCACGTCGATGCCACCGCCGAGTGCCTGCGCGTGGAGGACCAGAACGGCTCCTGGCTGTTTCGCTTCCGGCACGCGCCCGGCCCGCAGCGCCTGACGGTGGAAAAGGGCTCCATTACCATTAACGGGGTGAGCCTGACTTGCTTTAACAGCACGGCCGACGAGTTTTCGGTGGCCATCATTCCCTATACCTACGCGCACACCGGCTTTCACCAGCTGCAAGCCGGCGAGCGCGTAAATCTGGAGTTTGACATCGTGGGCAAGTACGTGGCCAAGCTGCTGGCCAGCCAGGGCCTCCTTGCCAGCGCCGAGGGGTAACTTGTTGGCTGCTTGCGCGTAAGGAGAAGGGCGCGGCGCGTTATACCCGGCTGCGCGCCCATCCGAATGGCCAGCAAACGCGAAGAAATCGAGCCCAACCCGGGCGATAAGCGCTACGTGCGCCGGGGCGAAGGCGGTGAGTTTGAGACCGAAGTTGATTTGAACCGCTCGCTCTCGCAAGACGATAAGCATAACTCCAAAAAGACCAGCGCGCCCGGCCAGGGCGACCACGGCGACGGCCACACCGGCAATCGCAAACCAGCTAAATAAAATAAGCCAAGCGCCCCGCTGCGTCTCAGCGGGGCGCTTGGCTTATTTTATTTAGGGCTAGCGTGCCAGTGGGGGCGTGGCCGGCGGCCACCAGTAGGGGTCAGCTTTGGCAAATAGCCGGGCGGCCAGCCAGCCCAGCAGTGCGCCCACCAGCCAGCCGCACGCCACGTCGCTAGGGTAGTGCGCGGCCAGGTACACGCGGCTGTAGGAGAGCAGCGCGGCCCACAGAAGCACGCCGGCTTTCAGCCCGCGAAACCGCCCGCCCGGCAGGGCCAGCAGCAGAAAAACGGACAGCGCCACCGAGTTGGCCGCGTGCGACGACATGAAGCCGAACGCCCCGCCGCAGCCATCGGGCAGGTGCAGCAGGGGGGCCAGGTCGGGGGCGTGGCAGGGGCGGGGCCGCCCCACCAGCGGCTTAAAGAGCTTGCTCGTGATGCTGTCGGCCAGGGCCACAGCCGCAATTAGCAGCGGTAGCACTGCTTTAGCCCGGCTGCGGTAATGGTATAGCAGCCAGATTATTAAAATCCCATAGCCAGGTATCCACACGTAGCGGTCGGAGGCGAACGTCATCGCCTGGTCGAGCCAGGGCGCGTGCGCGCCGTTGACGGCTAGTAGAAGCCGGTGGTCAAGGTCAGTGAGGGGATGAAAAAAACCGGTCATTGCGAGCAAAGCGAAGTAATTGCCCCAGCACAAAAGCGGGGGCTAGCAGCGTGCCGATGCGAGCGCTCGCACTGACGGCTTTAGGCTAGGCCCACTCTACACCCTTGCGCAGCCAGGCCAGGGTGGTGGCCTCGGGGGTACCTGCTTCGGGCGGGGCGGGGTTGTAGCTCCAGCCGCAACGGGGGGGCAGGCTCATGAGAATGCTTTCGGTGCGGCCACCGGTTTCGAGGCCGAAGCGGGTGCCGCGGTCGAAGGCCAGGTTGAACTCGGCGTAGCGGTTGCGGCGCAGCGTCTGCCAGGCTTCCTCGCGGGCGCCGAAAGGCAGCGCATGGTTTTCGGCCATGATTTCGGTGTAGGCGGGGGCGAAGGTCTCGGCCACGTCCTGTACGAAGGCGAACAGCTCTTCTACCGAGCCATCGGGGCCCACGGTGAGGCGGTCGAAGAAAATGCCGCCCACGCCGCGCGTTTCGTGGCGATGGGGCAGGTAGAAGTAGTCGTCGGCCCAGCGGGTGAATTTGGGGTAGTAGGCAGGGTTGTGCTTATCACACGTAGCCCTGAGGCGCTGGTGAAAGCGCCGGGCCTGGGCCTCATCCACGTAAATGGGCGTGAGGTCGATGCCGCCCCCAAACCACGCCTCGCCGTTGCCGGCCTCGAAGTAGCGCACGTTCATGTGGATAATGGGCACGCGGGGCGAGCGCGGGTGCAGCACCAGGCTCACGCCGGTAGCGAAGAAATGCGGGTCGGGCATGTGGAGCTGCCGGGCGGCGGCGGCGCTCATTTCGCCCTCCACGGCCGAAAAGCCTACACCGCCCTTCTCCAGAATCTGGCCGTTTTCGAGCACCCGCGAGTGGCCGCCGCCGCCGCCGGGCCGCTGCCAGTCGTCTTGGCCAAAGCGGGCGCTGCCGCTGTCGGCGGCTTCGAGCCGGGCGCAGAGGCGGGTTTGAAAATCCTGGAGCCAGGCGGCGATATCGGTGCGGGTGAGGGGCATTACGAGATAAAAATTGGTTGTCAGCGCGAGCGCAACGAAGTGAAGCGCGGCAATTTTTCCTTCAACTTTTGGATTAGTAGCCTTGGCAAAAAGGAAAGATTGCCGCGCTTCACTTCGTTGCGCTCGCACTGACAAACGTCCCTAAAGGCTCAGGATTTCTCCGCAAAGGTCGGGCCGGGGCGTAATTTTACCATCCCCACTGGCTCTACCCACCCCTGATTATGCTTGCTGACCCCCTAGCTGCGCCCCCCGCGGCCACCCCGGCCGCGGCCGAAAGCGACCTGCTGCGCCGCGCTTACCTGCTCATGCACACGGCCGCCGAGATGGCCGCCCTCTACGAAGCCCAGAAAGCCGTGGCCGCCCGCTACGTGCACGCCACCGCCCGGGGCCACGAGGCCGTGCAGCTGGCCGCGGCCTTTTTGCTCACCGGCGCCGACTACGCCGCCCCGTACTACCGCGACGACGCGCTGCTGCTGGGCATGGGCCTGCGGCCGTATGAGCTGATGCTTCAGCTCTTGGCCAAAAAGGACGACCCCTTCAGCGGCGGCCGCACCTACTACAGCCACCCCAGCCTGCGCCGGCCGGGTGTGCCCGTGATGCCGCACCAAAGCTCGGCCACCGGCATGCAGGCCATTCCGGCCACGGGCATGGCGCACGCTATCAGCTATTTAGAAAGTCAGGGCTTGGGCGATAAGGCCAGCCAGCCGCTGGTGCTGTGCTCCATCGGCGACGGGGCCATGACGGAGGGCGAAGTGAGCGAGGCCCTGCAAATGGCGATTCTGCACCGGTTGCCCATCGTGTACCTGGTGCAGGACAACGACTGGGGCATCTCGGCCACCGGCCGCGAAATGCGGGCGATGGACGCCTACGAGTTTGCCGCCGGCTTCCCGGGCCTGCACCGCGTGCGGGTCGATGGCGCCGACGTGGTTTCCTCCTATAATGGCCTGGCCGAGGCGTTTGCCCACGTGCGCGCGCGGCGCGGGCCGGCGCTGGTGCACGCCAAGTGCCCCCTGCTGGGCCACCACACGAGTGGGGTGCGGCGCGAATGGTACCGCGGCGACGACCTCACCAGCCACCAGCAAAACGACCCGCTGCCCCGCCTGCACCGCCGCCTGCTGCACGCCGGGGCCAGCGAGGACGAGCTAGCCGCCTTGGTCGAGCAGGCCCGCGCCACCGTGGCGGCCGACTGGGCCGCGGCCCTGGCCGCGCCCGACCCCGACCCCGCCACCTTTGCCGACCACGAGTTTGCGCCGCCCGCCGTGCGGGCCGAGGCCGGTGAGCGCGCCCCCGCCGGCGCCGACAAAGTGCTGATGGTGGACGCCGCCCTGCACGCCGTGGACGACATCCTGCGCGAGTTTCCCGAGGCCCTCTTCTACGGCCAGGACGTGGGCGGCGAGCTGGGCGGCGTGTTCCGCGAGGCGGCGCTGCTGGCCAAGAAATACGGCGATAAGCGCGTCTTCAATACGCCCATTCAGGAGGCCTACATCGTGGGCAGCACGGCCGGCATGGCGGCGGTGGGCGCTCGGCCGATTGTCGAGATTCAGTTTGCCGACTATATCTGGCCCGGCATGAACCAGCTGGTTGAGGAACTGTCGAAATCGTGCTACCTGAGCCTGGGCAAGTTTCCGGTTCCTGCCCTCATCCGGGTGCCGGTGGGGGCCTACGGCGGGGGCGGGCCCTACCACTCGGGGTCGGTCGAAAGCACGCTGCTCACCATCCGGGGCATCAAGGTGGTGTACCCCAGCAACGCGGCCGATATGAAGGGTTTGCTGCGCGCAGCTTTTCTTGACCCTAACCCGGTTATTCTGCTCGAACACAAAGGACTATACTGGAGTAAGGTGCCCGGTACCGAAGACGCCAAAACTACCGAGCCGGCCGCCGGCTACGTCATCCCGCTGGGGGTGGCCGCCGTGGCCCAGGCCGCCGACGCCGACAAGCTGGCCAGCGGCGAAACCTGCGTGGTCATCACCTACGGCATGGGCGTGCACTGGGCCCGGGCGGCCAGCCGCGACTACCCCGGCCGGGTCGAAGTGCTCGATTTGCGCACCCTTAACCCCCTCGACTGGGACGCCGTGCAGGCGGCGGTGCGCCGCCACGGCAAGGCCCTCGTGCTCACCGAGGAGCCGCTGCTCAACTCGTTTGCCGAGAGCCTGGCCGGGCGCATTCAGCGCCACTGCTTCCGGCAGCTCGATGCGCCGGTGTTCACCCTCGGCGCCGCCAACCTGCCCGCCATCGCCCTCAACGTGGAGCTCGAAAAGCAGATGCTGCCCAGCGCCGCCAAGGTGGCCGTGGCCCTCGGCGAGCTGCTGGGGTACTAAGAAGTAGAGCTAAAAAGGCGCCTGGCCTTCGTGTCGTTGTGTCACGAAGGCCAGGCGCCTTTTTTTTACTGCGGACTTTTAAAACGGGTAGCCCAGGCCCACGTTCACCACCGTTTGGTTGTCGACGTGGCGCACGGCGTTTTTCAGGCGCCAGGGCTGGCCGAGTTCGGTGGGGTCGTACACCTTGGTGGCGATGTCGAAGCGCAGGATGAGGAACGTAAAATCCATGCGGATGCCGAAGCCCGAGCCCACCGCAAACTGCTTGTAGAAGCTGCCGAGTTGAAACTGCGCGCCTGGCCGGTTGGCGTCGTCTTGCAGGGCCCACACGTTGCCAAAATCGGTAAACAGCGCGCCCTTGATGAAGGAGTACACCGGGAAGCGGTACTCCAGCGAGCCCTCCAGCAGCACCTCGCCGGGCTGCTCGGTGAGGTAGTCGCGGCGCGTGGTTTTGTTCTTGCTGTCGGTGATGAACGTGGCGTAGGAGCCGGTGCCCAGGCGGCGCGGGCTCCAGGCGCGCACGCTGTTCGAGCCGCCCGCAAACAGGTACTTGTCGTAAGGCAGGATGTAGCGCTGCTCGGCCGCCTGGCCGGGTAGCGGGTTCGGGTCGGGGCTCTCGGTGAGGGCGTGGGCCACGCCGCCGTTCAGGCGCCAGGCTAGGTAGGTGAGAGGCGAAAGCTTGTAGTAGCGGCGGTAATCGACCGTGAGCTTGGCGAAGTTGTAAACCGAAAGCCCGGTGTCTTTAAACCACTTCTCGTTGCGGTACAGCCCCCGCGTGAGGCCCCCTAGCTCGACGAAAATGCGCAGGAAATGCGCGTTGCGCGTCTGGTTGAGGTCGTTGGAATTGTAGATGGAGGTGAAGCTGAAGCTGGGCTCGTAGATGGGCTGAAACGAGCGGTAGAGCGGGCTGCCCTGCTCGTAGCGCAGCGTATCGAGGCGCCGCTGGTAAAAGGGGCTGATGTTGCGCGTGCTCACCAGGCCCAGGTCTACGGGCGTGAAGATATACTGCTGATAGCCCGAGGTTTGCCACAGGTAGTCGAGCGTAAGCTCGGTGTTGCTGCGGGTGTAATAGTTGCTCGACGTGTAGGTAGTGGAGAGGGCCAGCCGGGTGCGGGGCTGGTAGCTGTTGAGAAAATTGCCCAGGTGAAACGGCGTCAGAAACTGCGGCAGCAGCAGGGCCAGGGTGGCGCCGTACTGCGTGGTGTAGGTGGCAGCCGTGTTGTTGACGGTGTCGCCGAGTTGGGTAAGCTGGCCCTCCACGCCGGCGCGGCCGCTGAGCTCCAGCACCTCGGCCCCCCCGAAGGGGTTGCGCCACTTCAGGCGCAGGTTGGCAAACGGCCCCACCAGGCCCGCCACGTAGGTGCCCCCAAATTCGGTGGTTTCCGAAAAGCGCGGGCTGGGCGAGGTCGTCACGATGGCATCGAGGTAGTTCAGGCCCGGGGCGGGGCTGGCGGCGCCCGGCGTTAGGGCCTGGCTGCTGTCGGCGGGCGCGGCCTCGGCCGCGCCCGCCCCGGCTACTTTGCGGTAGCCCACGGTGTTAAACCGGAACATGTCGAGGTTGCCGAGCTGGCGCGTGGTGCGCTGGCTGCGGGCCTGGTTGTAGAGCTGGCCCGGCCGCAGCGCCACCTGCCGCGCCAGAATGCGCGGGTTGATGGGCAGCGGCCCCCGGCTCGAAAATAAAATAGAATCGACCCGCACCGTATCGCGCGGAATGGCCGCCCGCCCCGCCCGGCGCAGCCGCCGCGCGCTCAGCGAGTCGGCCACGGCGGCTGGGGTCACGCCCGCTGGCATGTTGGCCGTCGAGATGCGCCCCGAGCCCGGGGCCCGGCCCGTCACGTTGGTAGTGTCGGCGCTGGTGCCGAGGCCGGTGGCCAGCCGGCGCCCGGGCCGGCGGGTGGTGTCGCCCGAGGCCAGGCGCAGGGCGCGGGCCTGGGGCACGTCGGTGAGCACCGTCACGTGGCGCAACCGGTAGGCTCGGTGGCCGCCGGGCGGGCTGGCAATGAGCAGGCCCAGGCGCACCCGGTTTTTCTCGAAGCTGGTGTCGGCTTCCAGCGTAATGTACTGGGCCCGAAAGTCATAATAGCCCGAGTTCTTGAGCAGCGTTTCGAGGCGCTGGCGTTCCTGGCCGATGAGGTCCTCGTTGTAGGCGTCGCCCACGCGCAGCAGCGTGGCGCCCTGCGCCCGGGCCACCACCCGCGCCACGCCCGTGTCGGGAATGCTGCGCGTGAGGCGGCTGAGGGTAAATTCCGGCCCCTCGTGCACCTGGTAGGTTACCGTCACGAGGCGGTGCAGGCGCCCGCCCATCGAGTCGCGCAGCGGCACGGCCCGCACGGGCTTGCGCAGGCCCAGCCCGCGCAGGGTGCGGGCAATGATAGTGGGCTTCGAGCGGGCCGAGTCGGTAAAGCTGGCCGTGGCCCGGAAATAGCCCTGCGAGCGCAGGTAGGTGGTGAGCTGCTCCACGGTGCGCTGGCTCAGGCTAGGGTCGTAGATGACGGGCGGCTCGCCCAGGCGCATAATGGCGTTGCCCTTTTCGAGGGCCGTGCGCTTGCGCGCCAGCAGCTTATCGCGCCGGGCCAGTAGCTTGCCGGTGCGGGCCGAGTCGCCCTGGGCGGCGGCCAGCTTGTCGGCGTAGCGCTGCCGCAGGCGCGCCATCTTGCGCTCCAGGCGCGTCGAGTCGTAAAACGAGTGCCCGAGCTGGTACACGGCCAGCTTCGGAATGGGAATGGTGCGGTTGGGCTTTTGCTGCACCAGCGTCAGCATCCGCTCCTGCTGGGCGGGCGTGAGGCCCTCGCTCTGCACCACCACCTTGGTGAGCAGGCGCTGCTGGGGCTGCAAGAGGCGCAGCGGCGAGCAGCCCACGGCCACCAGCAGCACGGCCAGGGCCAGCAGCAGCCCGGTAGCCGCCGCGCGGGGGCCGAAGCGCGGCCGGTCGTTACTTTGTTGTTGTAATGGTTTCAAAAGCCCTCGCTAAATACATCCGGTCGCTGCACCAGCGCAAATATCGGCAACGCCACGCCGCCTTCCTGGTCGAAGGTGCGAAAAGCGTGCTAGAACTGCTCGGCTCGGGCCTCGAAGTCGAGCATTTGCTGGCTACGCCCGCCTTTGCCGAGCACTTGGCCGGCCAGTGGGCCAGTCAGGTGCACCTGGCTTCCGAAGACGAGCTCACCCAGCTCGGCACCCTGCAAACCAACGCCGCCGCGCTGGCCGTAGTGCGGCAGCCGCCCGAAGTGCCGCTGCCGCCCGCCCTGCCCGCCACGCGCCTCGTGCTGGCCCTCGACAACGTGGCCGACCCCGGCAACCTCGGCACCCTCTGGCGCCTGGCCGACTGGTACGGCCTGCCCGGCGTGGTGTTGTCCGAAAACTGCGCCGACCCCTACAACCCCAAAGCCGTGGCCGCCAGCATGGGCGCCTTCGGCCGGGTGCCCGTGTGGGCGGGCGTCGACCTGGCCGCCTGGCTTTCAAGCTTGCCTGCAAGCGCGGGTATCTTCGGGGCTGATTTGGAAGGCGATAACGTGCACAAGCTGCACCTGCTGCCCGCCGGTGTACTCGTGATGGGCAGCGAAAGCCACGGCCTCAGCCCCGCCGTGGCGGCTGGCCTCACGCGGCGCCTGCACATCCCGCACGGCCCCGGCGGCCGCGCCGAAAGCCTGAACGTAGCCGTGTCGGCCGCCATTTTGCTGGATAATTTTTTCCGCAACGTGTAGCCCATGTCGCGTAGGCTGAAGCCTACGCGACGCTTTAGCTGCCCAGCAGGCGCAGGCCAAAGCTCAGCGTCTGGGCCTGCGGGCCGCGGCCGTCGCGAAACAGCTCGTTGAGGTTATACTTCACAAAGAAATTGAACGAGCCGTAGCCAAGCTGGGCCTGCAAGCCGTATTGCCAGTCGTTGAGGTTGTACGAACCGTAGTCCTTGTCCTTATAAGTCGAGCCGTTCTCAAAATACTTGAGCTTGGTCCAGCTAGCCAGGCGGTAGCCCACGAAGCCGCCCGCCCCGAGGCGAAACGTGTTGCGGTGGTGCTCGTCGCGCAGGCGCAATTGCAGCATCAGCGGCACGGTGAGGGTGGAGGTAGCCAGTTTGGTTTTCTGGTACTGCCGGGCGGTGGGCTCCAGCGCCACGCTAGTAATGCCGTTGGTATTCTGCCACTTGTAGTTGCCCTCCAGCATGTAGTTATTAAATGCTATTTCGGGGCCACCCAGCAGGTAGAGCGGGCTGCGGCGCCCGCCCAGCCGCTGCCGGTAGCTCAGGCCCAGGTTCACGTAGCGCGAGCCTTCGGGGCGCAGCTCGGGGGCATTGGCGCCAGCTTTATTCACCAACGCATTGAGGCCCACATCGAGCACGAAGTAGGAGGCGTGGCGGTTTTTAGTCTGCTGGTCCTCGCGCAGCGAGTCGCGGTGGGCCTGGCGGTCGGCGCGCTCAGCCGCCGAGCGGGGCTGGTCATTACTCTTGCGGTCGGTGTTGATGACGACCCCAAATTTCTTTTCCAGCAGCACCTCCACCTTATTGCTGGGGCCGTAGGCGCCGCTCGCCGGCTTACTGGTCGTGATGCGGATTTCCTCGGGCAGGCCCTGGCCGGGCTTGTCCTCGTTGGGGTGAAAAACGGTCGTCAGGCGGTCGGTATCGGCCACTTTGGTCGCTGCGTCGGCCCGCTTGATGTAGCCGCCCAGCCGCGCCACCAGCGAGTCGAGGTGGTACTGCGGCAGCTGGCGCAGCTGGGCGGCATCGCGCACCACCAGGGTCATGGTGGCTTTGTTGGGCAGGCGCACCACAATGGTATCGCCGGGCACGGCCCCCAGCGAGCGGGCCTGGGCACTGAACGAAGCGGCAGCGACCAGCGCGGCCAGCGAGGCAGAAAAAAAGAGCGGTTTCATGAGTGCTAAGGCGAAAAGAAAGGCTGTGAAAGAAAAGGCTGCCCCGCAGCGGGGCAGCTAAACCAGAAAAATCGACGAAATGGGAGAGCTATAGTTGAATGGTTTTGCTCAGCGTGCGGCCGCCGAAGCGGGCCTGCACCGTCACGGTTTCGGCCAGGCCGGTGGCCTCGGCCAGGCTCACGGGCTCGCCGTGCACCAGGTGGTCGGCCTGGCGCAGCAGACCCCCGAGGCGCAGCCGGGGCCGGCGGATAGGCGCCGGTTCGGCCGCCGCCACTACCGGCGCCAGGGCGAGGCTAGCGGGCGCCGCCCCGCGCCGCACCTCTACCTCGATTACCTCGGGGGCTGAAGTCATGGCTACCACCGGCGGGCCGGTTCGCTCTGCCAGGACGGGCACGGTTGGCGGGGTCGGAGTGGGCTGGCTGGCCGGGCTGTTCCGCCGCCCGGTGGTAGCCAACTGGCCGGCTGCCGCGTCCAGCGGCCGGGGTTTCGGGTGAGAGCTGCCGGCTGCCTGGGGCACCGTGGCGGCGCGGCGCGGCCGGGTAGTGGTGGCTATCGAGGGGCTAGATGAGGAAGCAGGGGTGGCCGTTGCCTGGCGGGAAAAATTTTTCTGTTTTTTTTCAACTGCCGAAGTAGTTGCTTGTGCAAGTGCTTGTTCAGTACCTGCTTGGCCCAGTCCGGGGTTGGCCGATTGAGGCACGCTGGCTGCGCCAGTATCAGCTAGCACCGGGTGGCTGCCCCCGCTGCCCGGTCCGTTGCCACTAGACCCAGCGCCAGTTGGCTGGCTGGCTAGGCCACCGGTGGGCTGCCAGTACCCGCCGCGCCACAGGCCGCCGGCCAGCAGCATGAGCAGCAGCACGGCCGCGGCCGACAGCTGCCACCAGGCCACCACCGGGCGCCGGCGCCGCGGCTGCGGGCGCAGGTGCTCGTCTTCGAGCCGTTCCCAAAGCTCACGGCGGGGCTGGGAAGCATGGCTTCCCAGCCCCGTGCGAAACAGGGCGTCGAGGCGCTCGGCCTCGGCCAGCTCGGCCAGGCGGCGCGCCAGCTCGGGGCTGGGCGGCGTGGCGTGCTGGCCCAGCTGCTGGCGAAAAAGGTCGTCGAGGTTATCGGAAGCCATAGAGTAACAGGAGATTAAGCACTCATCACTACGTGTAGCCGGCGTTGCAGCAGGGCCCGCGCCTTGCTGAGCTGCGACTTGCTGGTGCCCTCCGTGATGCCGAGTAGCTCCGCGATTTCGGGGTGCGAGTAGCCTTCCAGCGCGTAGAGGTTGAATACGGTGCGGTAGCCGGTGGGCAGGCCCTGGAGCAGGGCCAGCAGCTCGTCGGCTTGCAGCTGGGTATCGGCGGTGGCGGGGGTGGCGGCCAGGTTTTCGGGCTGCGTAAAGTCCTCGAACGAGAGGTGCAGCGGCTCGCGGCGGCGCAGCTCCATCAGGGCCTGGTTGACCATGATGCGGCGCACCCAGCCCTCAAACGAGCCCTCCTGCCGAAACGTGGGCAGCGCCTGAAACACCTTAGCGAAGCCCAGCAGCAGGGCTTCTTCGGCGTCTTCGGGGCGCTTCAGGTAGCGGCGGCACACCGTCAGCATCAGCCCCGCAAACTGGTTGTAGAGCTGGCGCTGCGCGCGCGGGTCGCCCCGCAGGCAGGCGGCAATGAGGTCGGGCTCGGTCACGGGGCAGGGTAGGTGTGGGGCAGCGGCTAGCAGTAGTTGGGGCGTTAGATGCGGGGCCGGGGCCAGCGGTTGCCCGGGGCGGCGAAAATATAAAAAGGGCGTTCTGCGGCGCCGCCAGGGGAGCGTGCCGTAGCGCACCCAGATAGCAGGCAGGCTAGCTTCGTTGTCGCCAAAGCTGCCCCGCCGCTGAAAATAAAATCCGTAGTGATTATGGTCGCCACCGAAATGACTGGTCATCAAGGGCCCGCATGGTGCACAAAATGCCATCCAGGTGGTCGCACTCGTGCTGCAATAGCTCAGCCACGGCGCCTTGCACCGGCCAGCTGTGCGGCTGCCACTGCGCGTCGCGGTAGCGTACGGTTAGGGCTTCGTGGCGGCGCACGCGCACCAGCAGGTTGGGAAAGCACATGCAGTCGTCCCACAATTCAAGCGTGGCCGCGCTCAACTCGTCCAGCTCGGGGTTGAGCAGCACGTGAGGCTGGCCATCGAGGTGCAGGTACACCAGCCGCTTCATGATGCCGAGCTGCGGCGCTGCGATACCGCGCCCGAAGTGGTACTTGGCGCGCACTTCCTGCATCACGTGGTGCAGGTCGGTGACCCAGCCGGCGACCAGCGGCAGGTCGGCCTCAGTCACGGGCGCGCACGTTTCGTAGAGGCGCGGGTCGCCGAGGAGCAGCAGGTCGGCCAGGGTCTTCACGCGAAATAAGAGCTGGATAAGGAGTTGTTTATTTTGATAGTCGCATCAGACAGCGCCTGCTGAGGCATTCTACCGGCCCGCTAGACTTTTCAGGTTAAGCCTCTTATGATATCCAACTGATTGCTCGGCGCGGTTGGAGAAAGAAAATTGGGAATAGTAGTATCGGTTCTTCGAGGGCGACTTAAAAATTCAGGCGGCCACTCAGTTAAGCGCTCTTCCTTTCGATGAATAAACTCGCCCGGCTCCGGCTCTTCTATGTATTCTTTCTGTAGAATCAGCGGCAAGGGCTCTTCTGCGCCAGCGCTTTCCAGTGAGAATTGCAGCGCTTCCCCGTACGTTTCAAATACGTAGTAATAGTCGTCGCCATTCTCCGTATCGGGTGCGCCATCGTGCGGATGGCACCAAACCCGGTATTCCAATACGTCATCCCATACGTAGCCGCCCCCTGCCCCCACGAGCGCCGGATAATTGCCTACTTCATCAGGGTCTTTAACCTGCGGATAAGTTGTCATTTTAGGAGAAATATCGTCTGGCATCAATCGCGGTAGTTCAGCGCCGGCTTGCGGTCGCCGAGCAGGGGCTTGTACACGTAGCCGCCCACCTTTTGCCGGAGTTCTTCCTTGGCTTTCGCTACCAATTCGGGGCTGGTGAAGAGGTCGATGGCAGTGAGCGTCATGGTTTTGGCGGCCACCATCAGGCCCTTGGTGCCCACTTCGAGGCCGCTGCACGCCACCGCCTGCCAGCTGTGGGCGGGGGTGCCGGGTATCCAGGTGGCGGCCGTGAGGCCCACGGTGGGCACCACGTAGCTCACGTCGCCCACGTCGGAGCTGCCGCCCAGGTCGCGGGCCTGGTAGGGCAGCACCTGCGCGGCCTGGGCCACCGGCGGCGCGGGGGCACCCAGCGACTGCTGAATCTGCTGGCCGAAGGCCATTTCCTGGGGCGAGTAGGCCACGCCGCCCACCTGCTCCAGGTTGGTTTGCAGGGCGTGGGCCAGGGTTTCGTTGATGAGTAGGTCGTGGGTGCCGCCCACTATTTCGTAGTCCATGGTGGTGCCGGTGCCCAGCGCGGCGCCCTCGGCGGCCTTCACCACGCGCGCGAACACGGCCTGCACGTCGGCCCGGTTGGGGTGGCGCACGTAGTAGTAGACCTCGGCAAAGTCGGGCACCACGTTGGGCGCCTTGCCGCCGTTGGTGATGACGTAGTGAATGCGGGTTTCCTGGGGCACGTGCTCGCGCAGCATGTTCACCATGTTGTCCATGGCCTCCACGCCGTCGAGGGCGCTGCGGCCGCGCTCGGGCGCCCCGGCGGCGTGCGCCGCCACGCCGTGAAACCGGAACTTGGCGGATGAGTTGGCGATGTACTTGCCGGCCATCGTGGCGTTTTCGCTGCTGGGGTGCCAGTGCAGCACCGCATCCACGCCGTTGAAGAGGCCCTCGCGCACCAGGTACACCTTGCCACTGCCGCCTTCCTCGGCCGGGCAGCCAAATACCTTGATGGTGCCGTGCAGCTTGCCTTCCTTCAGCAGCTTCTTGAGTTCGAGGCCCGTGGCCACGCTGGCCGTGCCAAACAAATTGTGGCCGCAGCCGTGGCCGGCGCCCTGGCCCGCAATGGGTGCCTTGGTAGCCACCGCCTGCTGGGCCAGCCCCGGCAGCGCGTCAAACTCGGCCAGCACGCCAATCACCGGCTGGCCACTGCCGTAGGTCGCCACGAAGGCTGTGGGAATGCCCGCCACGCCCGCCTGCACCGCAAAGCCCTGGTCGCGCAGCGTCTTTTGCAGCAGCGCCGAGCTCTGGGTTTCCTTGTAGCCCACCTCGGCAAAGCCCCAGATGCGCTGGGCCAGCTGGCGGTAGTCGGCGTAGTGGGCCTGGATATCCTGGCTGGCCTCGGTTTTGAGGGTGTCGGCGGGCGGGGTGGGACTAGCAGGCCGAAACGCCAGCAGCCCGGCGGCTAATAGACTGTATAAGTACGGTTTGTTCATAAGGGCGACTGCGTGAGAATTGCCCAAAAGTAGCAATAGGTTTTACCCAAAGGCTAATGTACTTCTAAGTAAAAGCCTTCTTGTAGAGCCGCTGCTTCCTGAAAGACCGCCAGCGCTTTATCTGCGTAGTCGCCTAGCAGCAGCTGGCTCTGCGCAAAATCCTGCCAGATGAGGGTGACAGGCAGCGGAATAGAGGCGCTGATTAAATCCCAGAGTGCGTCTAGGTTGCGCCCGTAGTAAGCAGGAAAGACGAGCGCCTTAGCCAGCCAGTCGTGTAGGGCATCCCGGCTGGTTAGCTGGCTGCCTGGTAAAGCTACAGTTTGCATAAAAAAAGCAGGAGCTTGAACTCAATGGTTGCGCTGCCTACTCCCGCAGCCAGCGCGTCATGGCCGGGAAGCCCTCGGTGGTGGTCAGCCCCATCCACACCAGCAGGGGCAGGCCCAGGTACTGGCCATTGGTGAAGCTTTCGATAAGCCACTCGCTACTACCCTTATAGCCCTCGGGGTGAAAAACCACTACCGGCGGAATATCCAGGTGCCGGCAGGCGGCGTAGGTCCAGAGCAGCACGGCCAGTTCCTCGCCCTCTTTTTCGGGGTGGTTTTCGGTTACGTTAGCGCCCAGCAGCGGGCGCTCGGCGGCCACGGTTACGGCGATGTGGCCGGCCTCGTGCAGCACGTCGCCGGGGTAGAGGAGGCGGGCACGGTCGAGTAATAGTTCGCCCTTATCAATGAGCAACCCCGGCAGGAAACCTGTTTTTTCAAACGAGATTTCCCGCACGGGGAGGCCAATGGAGGCAAGAAAGTCAAGCATCCGGTCAAGATAATCGGCCGGGGCTAGGGTGGTGGAGAGGGCCAGGGGCTGAGTAGTGGGTAACATAGCAAAGCAGATAGAGCCAGAGGCGCCAAGATACTACTCCGCTAGCCCCCACCTACTTCGCGTACTGCCCCACGCTGAGCATCACCAGCGTGCAGGCTTCCTCAGTCTGGATACCGGCCGCCTGGGCCTTGCGCTCCAGCTCGGGGTTCTCAGTACCAGGGTTGAAGATGATACGACGCGGCTTGAGGCTCAGCAGGTAATCATACCAGCCAGGCTGATTTTGCGGGCCCACGTAGAGCGTGATGGTGTCAACGCCAGCCTCCTGTGGCCGGTCGGTGTGAATATCAATACCGGCCACCTGACCCTTGCGGATACCCACCGGCACCACTTCGTGGCCGTGGCGCTTGAGGGCGTGCACGGCGCGGTAGGCGTAGCGGTCGGGGTTGTCGGTGGCGCCTAATACTAAGGTTTTCATGGAGATAAAATCAAAAATCGTTGTCATGCTGAGCTTGTCGAAGCATCTCTACCGTGCCGCTAGGGTCGGGAGCCCAACTGGCGCGGTAGAGATGCTTCGACAAGCTCAGCATGACAACGATTATAAGACGAATGGGTTCTAATGCCGCGCGGCTACCGCCAGTGCCTCGGCCACCCGTTCCCCATCCATCGCCGCGCTCACGATGCCGCCCGCGTAGCCCGCGCCCTCGCCGCAGGGGAAGAGGCCGGCCACTACCGGGTGGCGCAGCGTCTCATTGTCGCGCGGGATGCGGACGGGCGACGAGGTGCGGCTCTCGACGCCCACAATCTGGGCCGCGTTGGTGGCGAAATCAGGGATTTTGCGGCCGAAGGCGCGGAAGCCCTGCCGCAGCCGCTCGCTGAGGGCGGGGCCGAGCACGGCGTCCATCTCTACCGAGACAAGGCCGGGCTGGTAGCTGGTTTCGAGCAGGGTGGGGGAGAGCTTCTTTTGCAGGAAGTCGCCGAGGCGCTGGGCGGGGGCTAGCTGGGTGTTGCCGGCCAGGCGGCAGGCGCGCTGCTCTATTTCCTGCTGCAAGCGCAGGCCAGCCAGCACGCCGTGGCGGGCCACGTCCATGTCGGCCAGCTCCACGGCGGCCACGATGCCCGAGTTGGCAAAGCGCGAGTCGCGGCGGCTGGGGCTCATGCCGTTCACCACCACCTCGCCGGGCGCGGTGGCCGCCGGCACGATGAAGCCACCCGGGCACATGCAAAACGAAAACACGCCGCGCTGCGCGTCGCGCACCTTGGTTTGCTCGACTAGCGCGTAGCTGGCGGCCGGCAGCAGGCCGCGCTCGGGCTGCCCGTACTGCGCCCGGTCGATGAGCGCCTGCGGGTGCTCGACGCGCACGCCCAGCGCAAACGGCTTGGCCTCGATGGCCACCCCGCGCCGGTGCAGCAGCTCGTAGATGTCGCGGGCCGAGTGGCCGGTGGCCAGCACGGTGGCCTCGGCCTCCAGGGCCTCGCCGGTGTGCGTGACCACGCCGCGCAAGTGGTTGTTTTCCAAGATTAAGTCCTCGACCCGCGTTTCAAACCGCACCTCGCCGCCGGCTTCGATGATGGCATCGCGCAGGCTCTGCACCACGGCGGGCAGCTTGTTGGTGCCGATGTGGGGGTGGGCATCGACCAGGATATCGGGGGTGGCGCCGTGCTGCACCAGCCGCCGCAAGATGCGGCCCACGTCGCCGCGCTTGGTGGCGCGGGTGTAGAGCTTGCC
>Ga0160429_1000749_pt1 | contig 22233 bp, 20 predicted proteins | sample SolpanmetagenomR_FD_108199 | JGI IMG/M metagenome (GOLD analysis project Ga0160429, IMG submission 108199) | Solar panel surface microbial communities from Lawrence Berkeley National Laboratory, California, USA - R | ecosystem: Engineered > Built environment > Solar panel > Unclassified ...
GTTCTCAAAGATGTGGATAATGTCACACTGGATGGTGTGCAGGCTGATCTAGATGCGTCCGCCTTGAAGCAAGTCACCTTGCTGGCTATTTTGGCCCACAAACAAGCTGTAAAAGCCGCTTCGCAAGACTTCCATGCACAGGCAGTCGCTTGGTACAACTTGGGTTGGACTGAATACCGAGCTTACAGTTGCCTAAGCAAGGAAACGAGCGCAACTTCTCAGGGCAAACTCTCGAGATACACAAAGGCCTCCGTGCGTTGTTTCAAACGAGCCATCGAGCTGGAAGCAGGAAATGCAGATTTCTGGAACGCTTTGGGTGTAGTAACTACATCTTTGAATCCGAGTGTTGCACAACATTCGTTCATCAGAAGTCTGCACCTTAACGAGAGAAGTGCTCGCACATGGACCAACCTTGGTACGCTCTACATGTTGCAAGAAGACTACGAGCTAGCACACAACGCCTTCAGCCGTGCACAGTCGACAGATCCCGAATATGCGCATGCATGGCTCGGCGAGGGGCTTATTGCGCTGACCGTGGGTGACACTCGAGAGGCGCTCTCCCACTTCACTCATGCTGTAGATATTGCAGATGCTTCATCGCTACCGGTGAAAGGTTTATACGTGGCAGCAGAATTCGACAATATCTTGTCTTCAAATCTTGGGCAAACGGATCTCGCAAAGCTTATCCAACCTATCTTTGTCTTGCAACAGCTTCAAACTCAAGCAGCAAATCCAGTTATGTACTGCCATTTGACTGCACTATTGCAAGAAAGGGTTGGACACTTTGCGGCAGCAAGTGCCAACCTGGATTCGGTTTGCTCATATGCAGAAACTCGCTACGAAGAGTCCGAGTCGGCTATGGACCTTGCTCAATTCGTACTAGCCAAGGCCGATCTTGCACGCGTGCAGCTTGCGGCCGGTGAGAACAGCTCTGCAGCAGAAAACGCTGGCACGGTACTGGACCTAAGTGCGGAGGCCGATGCTTTGGCTCTATCTGGTGACAAGACAAGAAGACTTCGGTTGTCGAGTCACTTGACTGCAGGACTAGCGAACTATTCTCTGGGCTCGATGGACGATGCAATCGAGATGTTCAGGGCTGCTCTAGAAGAGAGCAATGCAGCGCCTGACATCGTCTGCCTCCTATCTCAAGTTCTATGGGCAAAGGGCGGTATCGAAGAAAAGTCGGTCGCAAAGGATCAGCTTTTCGACTGTATTGGAAAGCATGCCGGACATGTTCGCGCGACCTGTCTTCTAGGAGCCATGTCGGCTATCGATGATGATAACGCGGCACAAGAAGCAGTCCTGGCAGATCTTCAGGACATGAGAACGAATGCAAAACTTGATCCAGGGCAGCGTCAGCAAGTCGAAGCGTTGCTAGTATTGTTGGCATCGCTCTCCAGTCCTACAGGTGTCATAGGGTCTGATGAGATTGCCGAGGTAGCGACCTCGATCATCCTGGAGCCGTGGAATTCGACCAAATGGAGTCGGCTTGCCGAAAGCAGTGATAAGCTATATCCTGTCGAGATGGCAATGAAGATAGCCAGCAAGCAAGCGCCTCCGAAAGGAACCCTCCGGACGCAAGATGTGGCTGCAACGTTCGCAAAGGCTGAGACGGTGCGAGATGCGCAGCGGTCAATCTTCCTATGTCCATGGCAAAGGTTAGGTTGGCAGGCCTTCGAGGCATGCCTTTCATGAAAAGCGATGGAATGGAATATTTTGCACGTTTCACTCGTTGTTCTCCACCGTAATACCACTATTTAGCCGTTCCTTCCTTCCCTTCTTCCACGCCTCGTGCAGCGTGTCCAACTTACCCCCTAAGACCTGCACACCGCCTGGTTCCAGCAGTATCACACCTCTGGCAACACCTACTCCCTTGAGCACCATCTTGGCTCCTATATCCATCTTATCAAGCCCCTCCACGTTCTGCAGCTCAAACGCATATACCCTTACACCTTCGATGTCCTGCAGCAGTAGTTTATGCGGCCCCGTGCTTCCCTTTCCCTGCGCCTCGGCGCCGGATCCCTCAGCACCACCCGCCTCGCCTGGAACAACACGTATGATCTCACGGCCTTTTGTCGTCTCACCGCGCTCATAGGCTTCGATGGCTTCCACCTGGCTCCAGCGTGAATGGCCGACGTCCTCAACGTCGAGTACCTGAACTACAACTGGGCCGGGAAGGCGCCGAGATACGATTTCAGCATTGAGGATGTCGGCTGGCAACGCTGCAGCGGGGGTTGAAAACAGCGATGTTGTAATGTCAGAGTTGAGTAGTCGGAACAAAGCTGTACGCTGGATTGCGGCGAGGGGAGTAGTGGGACGCTGGGTCGCGAGAAAGGCGGCTAGCCAGGCTGGCGAGGGTGCAAGATGCTTCGCGTTCAGGTGCTGGGAGAGCTCGTTGGTGAGATGATCGAGCGCGCTCATCACGGGTATCGTGGGATGCCTGTTTTACGACGTTTCATGATGGTAAGAGTCTCAAGTGTATGACAACGAAGACAACGGCCAACAACCTCGCTCAGATCCAGGGGCTTCAGGGGCATGTGATCGCAGGTGCCAAGGCTCAAGCACGTCGTGCAACCAGCAACCAGCTGGAGTTATATACTGTATAGCCATGTGCATTTCGTGCATGCTTGCTACACTGCTGAAACATGCATGATGCCTCTTGGTACGACACGTTCGTGCCTGCGTCCAGGGCTTCGGCGGAACCCAGGAAGCACGATAGGAGACAGTCTCTGCTGAAGCAGCCGAGCGTAAGTTATTTCCCTCGAAGCTCCATCTGGCCGCTGCCACAACATGCCGAGCCTCTTCAGCAGTGCTGATGATCGTTCAGGAGAGGACGGGCGCTGATGTCCGCCCAGAGTCGCCAGTATTAGAAGATGTCGATGATTCAAATGACAACGGACCACCTACCGCGAATCTGGCTCGCCGGGCGAAGTCATACACGGACTTCTACCATGTTGCTCGTGCGCAAATAAGAAAGGAACAAAAGACTGCCAATGTCGCAAGACGGGCCTCAACGGAAAGGTTGAAGAAAGCAGAGGTGGGATTTCAGGAGTTATACATGGCTGCTGCGGATGAGTTGCTAGGTGCTAGCCATGAGAAATACCAGTCGGTTCCCACAAGATGCTAGCTACTGCGCAATATGTTTTGTCTGACAGAGCGGAACAGGTTGTACTACGATCAACTTCGCCTCTCGCGCCGACATCTTGACGCTCTGCTTGAAGACACTTCCGAAAACCTCAAACTGTTATCAGCCGTCTCAGACGCCTTTCGAGCAGTCGACGCACAGACATCATCATTCCAAGCACGATGTCAAACTCTTCTTTCCGAACAGGCTCGCCTGTCGTCGTTGGCTGATGGTATCACCGAGAATCTTCAGTATTACAATTACTTGGATCCAATCACTCGAAGGCTTAACGCGCCAGGAGCAAGGCACTTTGTTCGTGGGGATGATTTCTCGGAGACTTTGTACAACCTTGATAGATGTCTGCAGTACATGGAGGCGCACGTGAGTATATGCCAACCATGTCTGCAGCTCGGGACTAACATAGTCTAGCCTCAACACAAAGAATCTGCAACATACCGTTCAAGATATCGTCTCCTGCTAACCAGATCACTCACGCTCATCAAGGTGTACTTCACTGACAAACTACGAGAGGTTTCCGCGGATGTCTCCAAACGAATCACCGAGAGGCAGCTCAACGATACAACAAAGTCTGCCCTTTTGTATGCAAAGTTTCGAGTGGACGCGGCTGAGCTCAAGAAGCTTGGATTGGAGATTCACCAACGCGCGTTTTCGCCTGCTGGCGATCCTGGTGCACCAGGGGAATATCAAAGTTTGATGAACGAATTGTACCAAAGCTACTCTGCAGCGAGAGGTCGCTTGATCGTTCCGCTGGTCAAGAAGAAGATGGCTGATATTGCCGCGGCTCCTAGCACATCCAAAGACCTGGTTCCTTTTGCACGAAGCGCTATAGGATACATACGGAGTACATGTCTTGACGAGTACGACCTCTGGCATGAATGGTTTGATGGAGACGGCGGTCTCTACGAGTTCCTCGAAGCGATGTGTGAACCGCTATACGACTACCTCCGGCCTAGAATCATTCGCGAAGCCCAGCTGCCGAAGTTATGTGAGATGGGCAGTCTACTACACGTTCGCTACATGGATGAGCCGGAGAACGAGTATGCCGAGCCGGCAGCTGAAGTCGAAAAGCTGGATTTTGCTCACCTAATTCGACCAGCACTAGAAGACGTGCAGACGCGACTAGTCTTCCTCGCGCTTGCCGTTCTTCGTGATGACATTGAGCGATACAAGCCGAAGCCTGAGGATTTAGACTACCCAGCCAAGTCCCGCAAGATATCCCTGGCAGGCAGGAAGGCCAGTGCGCCAGTACTATCAGGCAGGAAAGAGTCCACCCGTGCTCTGCAAGCGGACATGGCTAAGATGCCAGAGGTGGTAGAAGAGGACAACTCGGACGCCTTTGGTCTCAACTGGCAATATAATAATGGCGGCAACATGCAAGGCTGGTATCCGACTCTGAGCAAAGCCATATGGCTGCTGAGCCGGATTTATCGTCTCGTCAACGTGTGTAACTGCGCTTTTCAACCAAATCTGTATGTTCCCACTGACAATGCTTAGTCCACGGTTTTCGACGACCTAGCCCACCGCATAGTCCATCAAACAACTCTCTCCCTCGTCGCCGCGTCCAACGTTATTCTAACCCGCAGGGTTTCCAAACCCACACCCGCCCCCGTCCCCGCGGACGCGCAGCTCTTCCTGTTGAAGCAGCTGCTCATCCTCAAACAGCAAATCGTCGCCTTCGACATCGACTTCGTCAGCGCGCCCGGCACAGACCTCTCCTTTTCCAACCCCTCGGCCGGCGGCGGCGGCGGCAGCATCTTCAACCCGGCCGCGCTCTTCCGCCGCGCCGGAAACCTGCTCCCGCGGGTCGTCGAGAACATGTTGGACGCCAAGACGGAGCTGGACGCGCGGCTGCGCGAGTGCATTACGGCGCTGACGAAAGGCTTCGCCGCCAACATGACGGCGCCGCTGGCCGCAGCGCCGAGGACGAAGAAGGGCGTGGGCGGCGTCCCGGCAGAGGCCAAAGACGCCGTGGCCGCCGTGCGCCAGGCCATCGAGAGGGAAGTCCCCGGCGTGCGCCGTAAGCTGGCCGAGTACCTCGACGAGACGCGCACGGTGGAGACGCTGGTGGGCGCGGTTGAGGACGTCGTGTTGCACGAGTACGAGGAGTTTTACGAGGCGTGCAACGCTGGGCGGCCGGGGGCGGGGCGCAAGGGCAAAGGCAAGGGCCGCGAGGACGACGTCTGGGACCCGGAGACGTTTGCCGAGTTCACGGGGAATGTGTTCGGGGTTGTGCGGTTCGGGTACGAGGATGAGGACGAGCGGTTTGATGACGAGGACGAGGGTTAAACAAGCTGATGGCGAAATGCGTGGAAGAAGGAGACACTGGGTAGACGGTCAAGTCGAAAGATGTTCAGCCAATGGCTGTAGTTTACTAGTGATTGTTTATAGACGATGTTTATCATTTCTAAACGACAGAACAACCTGTCTACACGATAAAGGAGCCGCCAGAAACGACGCCTGCACACCCAAACGCCAAACCCAGTCCACAAAGCAAAGAACAAAGTCAACCCCGACACACCATCCCTACGCAGAAGCCCCTCCAGGCCACGCGAGAAACGACCCCCACTCAAGGGAACGCAAACTTGAAGTTCGGCATCCCTTGCCCAAAGTTCGGCATCCCCCCTGCACCGCCGCCCTGCCTGAAGAACTGCTGCGCGCCCCCACCTCCCGGCTGACCTCCAAAGGGGAAGCCTCCCGGACCGCCGGGCCCGTGACCAGCGTGCGGATCGTTCGGGTCCTCGCCGCGGTCAAACTTCTCCTTGAGCTCCGGGTCGCCGAGGACTTCGTAGGCCTCGTTGATGCTGGCCATCTTCTTCTCGGCGGCCGGGCGGGCGTCGGGGCTGGCCGCCTTGTCCGGGTGGTGCAGCTTGGTGGCCTTGATCCAGGCGCGCTTGATGTCCTTGGCCGAGGCGTCGCGCGGGATGCCGAGCACGGCGTAGTAGTCCTTGATCTTGGAGCGCTTGAGCAGCGTCTGGGCCTTTTGCGCGAGCGGCGTGATGCGCTGCTGCGCGCCGGGGTGCGCGTTTTGCGTCGTTTCGAGGACGCGCAGCGCGCCTTCGAAGTCGTCGGCTGCGAGGAGCGTGGTGGCTTTGTGGAGGAGGCCGAAGAGCGATTCGGGGCGCAGGGCGAGGGCGTCGGTGCAGAATGGACCGGCGCGTTTCGGGTTGTTCATCTGCGAGCGGGCATGTGAGAAGGGCTGAGGGTTAAGTGGGAGTTGGCATGGAAGGACTCACCTCCATGTATGCCTCGCACGCCATTTCCAGGACGTTGGCCATGAGCTCGTCACCTGCTTTTGCGTGGATGATCCCTTCGTGCCTATATTCCTTGACGTCGTCCTTGATCATCTGTATAAGGCCTGGCGAGACATCGGCTCCTGCAGCTGCTGCAGATCCGGCGAGCAACTTGGCGGCCGCGCTGAAGGTTCTCTTCTCCATCAGCGCGCGCACCTTCTTCACCTCGCGGTCGAGCTTCTTCTCCCGCTTGAACAGCCGTGAGCACGCCTTGTTATCCGGATCACGGTGCAGGCAGCGTTTCACCGCCTCGACACCTATGTCGCTCTCCCCAAGAGAGTAGAAAGTCATCGCACTGATACGCATCGGTGGATCTGTCAACGATGGGTTGATCTGTAGCACGTGCTGCAGGTCGTTCAACGCCTCCATGACCTCGCCCTTCTCCAGCCGACATCTCGACCGTAGCAAGCGCAGGTCCGCCGTCGCTCCCGCCGTCAAGATCGCCACTCCAGCTTGCGAGACACACTCCTCCCACTTCTTGTGTTTCTCGGCTTCACGCGCAAGCTGCACTGCGCCTTCGGCCTCGGCGAGCGCCGCAAGCTCCTCGGATGTGCTGGAGCGTCCGGCGGCCTCGTAGTCGCGGCGCGCGCCTGTCCAGTCGGCGGCACGGGCTCGGAGCTTGGCACGTTGTGTTAAGGCGCCCTCGAAATCGGGCTTGATTGCGAGTACATTGTCGAAATCCCGTAGTGCCTGAGCGGATCTTCCGAGTGACAGCTGGGTAGCGCCACGTTTGAAGAGGGTTAGGTAGTTGGAGGGGTCGCGCGAAATGGCAATGTCGTAGTAAGCTAGGGCGTCGGCTGATGAGCCAGAGGAAAGGGCGGACGAAGCGAGGGTGAGGAGTTGAGAGATTGGGAGATCGTTAGGGACTGTGGAAAGGTCGAGGGCCGTTGCAGAAGAGACGACAAGAGCGCCCAAGACGAGAGCAGAGAGCCGTAGTATCATGGTGCAGACAGGTGTGATGTGTCCTGTCAGGTTGCAGTCGAAACAAAAGATGGACGAGCCCCAATCGCGCCACGTTTGCAATTCAGGGGTCGGGGCTAATCGATAAGCGTCCCCTATGTATGCGCGAACTTGTATAAACAACAATGTCGGTCTTACATATGTTTGTGCAATTGTGTTCAATCATTACAGATGTAAAACCTGTCTAATCTCAGCTACTACGCCACGCAATGACTGAAGCATGCCAAATGCCTGGCCATATCTGTCCTGCTGTGCTTGAGTTGGGGAGTATGTTTGATCGTACGCGCAGCACTAAGGGTGACCATGGGGCTTGCTGCTGCCAACCTTCCGCATATCTATACCCGAGCTCTCTCGTCTAGACTCCCTCTCGTCCTCGCTGTGGTTTCCGCTGACCTCGCCGTCCGCGATTTCCTGTCGAAGGCGGTCCGCATGGTCCTTAAGGATCTTCGCCTCCTCCATTGCTTTTTGGGCGCGAACCTGCTTCTTCCACATGCCAGCATAGCGTCCCTTCTTGGCAAGCAGTTCGTCGTGACTGCCTCGCTCGTCAACACGGCCTTCATGCAGTACGAGGATCTGGTCCGCCGTGGTGATTGTGCTAAGTCTGTGGGCAATGACCAGCATCGTTCTGCCTCTTCCCAAAGTAGTCAAAGCATCCTGGATATGCTGTTCCGTCTCTGTATCAAGCGACGCTGTTGCTTCATCTAAGCAGATCAAGACTGGGTCTTTAAGGATCGTGCGTGCAATTGCTACTCGCTGTTTCTCTCCACCAGACAGACGAAGCCCACGCTCTCCGACCTTAGTGTTATAACCATCCGGGAACGCGAGAATCTTGTCATGTATTGAAGCTGCGCGACACGCTGCGTACACTTCCTCATCCGTAGCCTCTTGTCGAGCATACCTGAGGTTGTACATGAGTGTTTCGTTAAAGAGTACGGTATCTTGAGGCACGACACCGATTTGACGACGCAACGAGTCGATGGTGATGTCTTGCACGTCATGTCCATCAAGCTGGATTGATCCTGATTGAGCGTTGTAGAAGCGGAAGAGAAGTCTGAAAACGGTGGATTTGCCACCACCCGACTCGCCTACCAGTGCAGTAGTAGTGCCGGCTTCGCATGTGAAATCCAGGTCTTGTAGTGCGGGTTTGCGGGCATCATATGCAAATTTGACTGAGCTGAACTTTAGACTGCCTTCGCAGGATAGGAGTGGCTTTGCAGTTGGACTGTCAACGACTGTGGGCTTTTCCTTGAAAAGCTCGAGCATGCGTTCTGAGTTGATCATGGCAGACTGGATCATACGGTAGAAGGTGCCGAAGAAGTTGAGAGGACTTTGAAGCTGAGCCATGTAAGTGAGCAGAGCAACAAACTTGCCAACCTTACGCTGCCCAGTTGTCACCTGGTATGCCGCAATGAAGCAGACTACAAGTAAACCAAGCATGAAAACGAGATTCTGAACAACGTTCATGATGTTAAGAGAAAACATCACTTGGTATTCCGATTTTTGATATTTCTTGACCGCTTCTCGATATCGGTTGAACTCATATGCTTCGGCGTTGAAATACTTGACGGTTTCGTAGGAAACCATGGAGTCGTTCCTGGTATGACGTTAGCAACGTAGCTACAGTAACATAGATCAAAGCGCTCACTTGACTGCATCTTCTTCTCGATCCGCATTTACCATGTCGCGACGGATCTCTGCGCGCCATTGCGCCATTCTAATCGTCAGATAGATGTACCAGAAAGTGACAACGGCGATGACCAGAGCATAGTAGGCATCAAATTGGTTCAAGAAATAGGCGATGGCTACGCAGAGATCAACAAGCATAGGGACTACTTGAAATGTTACTTGCTCCAAGAAGGTGTTGATAGAGCTTCCTTTGCCTAGAGCAGACAGAACTTCTCCGGTCTTCTTCCCTAGATGAAAGTCCAGACTAAGTCCGTGAACGTGTTCAAATGCGGCCACAGAGAGTTCGCGGTATGAGTACTGGCTGATTGGAATCCACATGGTCGAGCGAGCCGCTCCAAGTAATCCGTTGCTGCCTTGTAGGATACGATAAAGGATATACAGACAGATTTCAACCCATGGCGTACGTGCGGGACCATTCTCACCAGAAAGAATATCGGTGATGACGCCGACTTGATATGGAACGAGAACATTGATGACACGCTGTACCACAACGATGACCAGGCAGATCAAAACGATGATTTGGAGTCTCGTGTTCTTTGAAGGCCAAAGGTACGGAAAGAACATGGCATATCCTTTCAAATATTCCCACCAATTGCGTGATGGAGTGGTTGAAGGACGCTCCCATCCAGGAGGAGCACCCTCGGTATGCTTGTGTTTACCACCGGCAGCTGCGCCGTACCCGTTCGTGTTTGTATGAGCCGAACCATTCTCCGCTCGTCCGTTTTGTAAAAGGCCGCTCGACTCCGAAGACCCATCTTGCGAAGCAGCTTGCACTTCTCGAATCCTTGCGTTTCGTGCAGTCACGAAGAGTAGATAGAAAGAGACCAAAGCAAGAAGAAGTAGTATGCGAACGACGTCAATAACGACTTCCGTAATTTCCCAGTTTGTGATGTGTCGCCTTAGTTGACCGCCCCGTTCATTTCCTACTTGAGGTTCCCTATGCTTCTTGGTGTATATCGCTAGAGACGCTCCGAGTAAAGAGAGTTCGATGATCAGTGAAAGACTCCAGGTAGCTAGATGAGCCGTAGTAGGAGATGGCTTCGTATCGATCAGAGAGATCAAGAAAAGACAGTATACGAAGAACGTGGCCACGATGTAAAACTAGAGATGAATCGTCAGCTTCCCTTTAAGCGAACAACCTCACGTCAAGACGCACCACAACCGACTTTCCACACCACCAGCCATCTTTGCGGTTTATAAGACTGTGCGCTATAACGATCCCCGCGTTGGCAAGGAATGTCAAAGCAGCGGCAAGCGATAACCAGTCGAAAAGGAGCTTTCGTGTCTTGCTGAAGTCCAATGAAGCCGTGTATGCTTTGTCCCTTTGCGCCGTTGTCTTGGGTAGTGGTTTTCCACCTGGGCCCGTTTCCGCCGGTGAAACACCTGTAGTCTGACCCGGGCTTGCAGAGATAATGCTGCGTAGGGTGAAGGCAAAAAGGAAAAAGAACAGGAGAACAATCGGGTTGGCATAGTGAAGAACACGCAGAACGGTGTGAGCAGCCTGGTTCGAGACCCCTAAGAGAGCCATGATGGGCGAGGAAGACGGCCAAGCGTTGCGGAGGGGAAGATTGAAAAGACAAGAGTGAAGTGAAAGCCGGTCGCTCAATCAAGCAGCAGGAAGACTCTCATGCTTGTTCACAGCGAAGTGACAAACAAGCAGCAAACTTGACGTTTTCCGTGGCAAACAATACAGAAATAGCCCAGCCAGCCAGCCCTCATTGCGTCGTCGTCCGTCCGACCTCTCCTGTCCCGAGAGTACTCTACGGGGCAGTCAGCAACACTGAGAGAGGCAATTGTCAACGACAATCCTCGTCTGAACCTCCCTTGCTACGACTCTAAGTGACTCTTCATCTTGCGCAGAGCGTAGAGAGTCGGTATATGGATGCCAGTGCATCTTCCGAGCGATGATCCTTGGCTGCGCGTTGGCGCAACTCTAAAAATCTTCCCCATTAGCAAGATGCCCGACGCGTATCTGTTGTGTAGCCAAGCATTCGATCTCCCAAAGGCTACTTGATTTGGACGTTCAGCTTGGAGTTACAAACCCGTTCCAACGCTTGGGCTACCACGCTATGGCGGACTCTACTAGCCCCGTACAAGCATCCCCTGTGGCAGGCCACACTGGAGCCTCACAGTCACGGCCTATTGTACAACCACAGAAGTACTCGGATGTTGCGAAAAACTACTTAGACAAGTTGCGCTATGCAGGGAGGAGATCTAGTACTCAACCTCGCAGGCCGGAAAATGACCCACTCTTCGCTGAGAACTACGGGTGAGGCAGTCTAGTACTCTATTAAATCCCCTTCAAATGACCGAGAGGGGCCGATTGAAAACTACGGGGAACAAGTGCTGACTCTTGAGTAGTCCAGCATCCTCGCAATCGACCATCTACAGCGCTCGCTTCCCCCTACGAGCCCTCGATATCAACAAGGAGCGAACGCACGTTATCTTGGCTGGTAGAAAAACGCTGAAGACTGTTCGTATCGACGGAACGAACTGTGTGGAAGACTTTGATCTCCGTTCCACTGCAGTCGAGCGTGCGTCAACCCACGGTCCTTCAGGCTCGAGTGAAAATGTATCATCAGTGCAGCGAGAAACCTTCGATATCGAAGACGTGGCCTGGTCCAACGGTATTTACTCCAACTGCATAGCAACTGCGGCTTCAAACGGAAAAATAATGCTCTACGACATGAAGCGACCTGAGGTGGAGGTCGCGCGACTTCATGAGCATTATCGACAGGTGCACAAAGTCGACTTCAACCCCATCGAAGGCCAGTTTCTCTTGTCCGGTAGTCAAGACGGTACCGTTCGGCTTTGGGATCTTCGAGTCTTCCGTCAAAACATGATGGTCTGCTCAAGCACCACCTTCCCAGGCCGCAGTGATGGAGTTCGGCACGTGAAGTGGAATCCAGTTGACCGTTGGACTTTCGCCTTTGGCACTGACAATGGCACCATACAGCGATGGGATACTCGTAAAGCTCGCGCGCCCGTTCTAACTATCTCTGCTCACGGCTCAATCTGCAACTCTGTTGACTGGCACCCAGACGGCAAACATTTGGTCAGCGCTGGCAAGGATCGGGAGGTGAAGGTCTGGGATATGTCTATGGAAGGACTGCGTAAGCGGAAGCCTGCGCATCAACTACGTACGCCCCGAGAAGTTCAGAATGTGCGCTGGAGACCCGCATGCCTATCTCCGGATCCCCAGGATCCAAGCAACACAATAAGACAGTGTACGCATCTGGCCACGTCTTATCGGAATACTCCTATAGTGCATGTGTGGGATCTACGACGGCCGTTCATGCCCTTTCGAGAAATACACCACAGGCAAAATACTGGAACCACCGACATGCTTTGGCACTCTAAGGACCTGCTTTGGACGGTGGGGCCTGAAGGTGACTTCACTCAGACCGATATACATTATGCGCCGAAAGTGTTGGATCGGCGCTGTCTGCAAACAGTCGCTTCTTCGCCTCTTGGCGAGATGGCTTTCTTCACTTCTGCAAGACCTCCTCGATCCGGTCAGGGAGGCCCGCTACATCCTGGAAGTCTTGAGGCTCGGGCTGCAAGTCGGATAGATAAAAACGGAAGGAGTCCTGGCGATGGCAGTTTCGAGGAACACTTCCTAACAGCAACATTTCGCAAGAAGCATTCTACCGTTCCGGTCGGTGCTAAGCCTGTTCGGCCAGTGGCCGTCCCGAACGTGCCGACTGAGGATTCGAAAGAGAAGCTAGTAACGGATCTAAATGTAACGATGCGTGAGTACGATGGGTTCAGACCATACCAGCTGTCTCAACGAGGCGTCCTGCCTGGGTTTCTGCCTAGTTCAACATCTACATACCTTGCCTGGAAGTACAAAACAGAACCATTTGGACAACCAGCTGGTGTCGAGCCATGGAAATTCCCCACAATCACGTCGATTTCTGGCGTCAAGGAGATCTTCGAGAGGAATGGAACCAACGCTCAAAGGTCAGGTTTATATCGCGAAGCGCAGACGTGGCGAATTTTTGGTGCTACTTTAGATCGTGAGTTTAAGGTTCGCGCAGAATTCAATCGTAAATTACGGTTGAGCAAGCCGAGCGGGGACCAGTCTTCATTAAGAACAGCCCGGAATTCGACACCTCACATGTCGTTGAAAGATTCCAGTAGAAGCATCAAAGGAACAGAGAGCACATCCAACGTTCAAACGCCGTTAACCAGACCCGCTGATCATACCGCATCACATCCTCCGCAGGATTTTTCAACTGCCCAACACGAACTCGAATCAGAATTGCAATTACTTCCACCCTTGCAGATGTCGTCAGATTCACAAACAGAAAACAATAGCCTAGAAGGTCAGGCGAGCACAGTATATTTGAATGCGAAGGGAAAGATCCCTGTTAGCGGGTGGAATAGCTCGTCCGTAAAGGAGCAAACTGAAAAGCTAGCTTTGATCAGCCAATGGAAGGCCCAGCCAAAAACGCCTTTTAGTTTGGACCAACAACTGGAGTCTTCAAGGAGCGTGATATCACGACCCTCGTTCAACCAACGAATCTCAGAAGAAGATATGATTTTCCCCGCTGGCTCTTCAGACTCGCACCACAATCTTCCTATCAAGGAAGACTCGTTCGCCTCAGAAAACAATCAAGACAACGTCGCTGGATCACGTAAAGTGTCAACCTTACAAAAGTCGTCCAGTTTCTTGAGCGAGGTCTCAGCCGATTCAAGTCTTTCAGATCAAGATGATTCACAAGAGGAAATCTTCGCCTTTGGTAGCAGTGCCTCTGATAATGCGTCATCCGCGCCAGATACCAATCAGGAGCGTCAGGAAATGCCTCAATCTTACGATAATCTGACTGGTGAATCAACAAGCAGCAGCTCGGCTGGGCATCCCTCTGCCCTTGAAAATAACGAGGTTGACGGCCACGTCGAACAGCGCGGACGTCATTTCCATACCGAATCACTCGGCGAGAAAACCAGCAGGAGCATGTCGAGCCCAACTATGCGATTGAAACATCCTGCAGAGGGCGCTTCAGACACTCAAGTCCGAAGTGAAGCGTCTCAAGATAAACAGGACTCTATTGACAAGACCATGACTAGCAGCGCGCCGGCTCTCATAGAAACCTCGTCCGAACGCGACAACACCAATCAGGAAGAGTACATCATATCTGACTACCTGATCCCCCTGCCACCTAATGTTGCTAGCTCCCCGCTTCCTTTTGGAGGTCTTGAGATGTTCCAGAGATTGCTGGCATGGTACACCGCGCACGATGACCTTCAAACAGCGAGTCACCTGCTTCTCTTAGGTCTACCTCTGTTTGCGCCGGTCGGGTTCGCACCTCCCAACGACGACTTCCTAGCGTCACACGAGGTGCTCGTAGCATCCTACCACGAGCACTACGTCAATGCCATCTCATTGTCCCCCGAGCTCGCCTCCGAGATCATCTCCACGCGCCTCGCCCCTCTAGAAGCCCTGGACATGTCGCCCGCGTGGGTCGAAGCCATCCTCTCCACGTACCACCAGCGGCTCCTCTCGTTGGATCTCCACACGCCAGCAGTCGCCCTCCGGCGCCTCGCATACCCGCAGTTTCCAGGCGTGTACGAGCAAGGCTTGCAGGACGTGCAGATAGGCCTCGTGTGCACAGACTGCAGAAGCCCCATCAACAACCCCAGGACCAAGACAAGGTGTGAGACGTGCAAGGGTGCGCAGACCCCGTGCCCGATCTGTTGGTCGCCTGAGAGCCCGTATGACATGCCGGCACGCAAGCGCTGGAAAAATGCCAAAGCCGGGGAGCCTGGCGGCCCGGGCACAGCGCACGCTGGCAGTGATGACTTTGGCGAGACTGCGTCGCAGCCGGGTGCTTATCACGGTACACCGTTGTGGGCTTCTTGTCTGGTGTGCGGTCATGCAGGACACACGGCCTGCTTGTTCAAGTGGTTCGCCGACGTGGATGCGCACGGTGCGTGTCCAACGACGGGCTGCATGTGTGACTGTACGGTCGGGGCATATCGAGATGCTCGCCTCGCTGGGGTGGAGCTGGAGGAGCGATTGATGAACGCGAAGAAACCTTTGCGTCCAAACGACACGTCTCCTGCAGGGGAGAGGAAGCCGCTGAACCATGTGAAGAGCGTTTTGAGACGCACGGGCTCGATGAATGCTCATAATGAGGGGAGTAGAGGAGTTCAGCATGGCTCTTAGACCTTGAGACCGCGGGCGGCAGGGTTTGATTAGGGTTTGTACGATGTCAATTATATTTACGCTATTCGTTCATCAAGAGCCAGTATGTAATGAAGCGTGTTTAAATTGCCTGAGCGATGTTATCGCTCAGGTAATCCATTACCCGCTCAATCATCGGCTCTATCATTGAGGGCCGCAGCCTTTGTCTTCATCATGTCATAGAACTTCTCGAGAACCATACGACGTTGTGCCTGCGTCCACGATTCCACAGCGAGCGCGAACTCCGTCGGATCAGCGAAACCAAACGTCTCCGCCATAGTGCAGAACTGTCTTTTGCGCACGTCGTCAGGTGGGTGATACTTGGAAGCGACTTGCACGGAGCCATCTTGCTCGACCGCCTCGTCCTCCCCATTTTCATCCAGATCCCCGAGATCGCCATGTTGTCCATGGTGGTGGGACTGGGTAGGGGCGAAAACAAATTCTCCCGCCATAGTGACGTCGTTGCCAGCCTCTTGTGCGCGTCGACTGAGACGTTCTTCGACTTTCGACGTTCCGATGACCTCGGAATTCTCGTGGGTATATTCGACTCCTGCGCTCGCCAATATCGCCTGAACAGCATCAACGCGACGTGAACTACGCGGTCTCGAGTCACCTGTTACCGCCGCCGCTGCGTTTGTGTCACCGCTTTCAATCAGTGAAGCTAGTTGGCTCATGGTGCCATCAGGGTCATCGTGCGTTGTTTTACCTAGTGGGTCGTCCTCGTCGTGAGTGTTGTCGCTCGTGTCCTCAATCTCGAGCCCGACGACTGAAACTCCAGCACGTGCTTCGGCGACGTTCGTCTTATTTACAATGTCCCTAAGGACAAGATTCTCACCGTGAAAGGCGAAGAGGTTGGCGAGTCCAAAGATCTCGCCCTTTTTCTCGGTATTATCTTGTACACCTTTGAAGTACCTCCGCTCGTTACTCGCATTGTAGCCAATGTTGGCTTGTTGCTGCTTGTAGATTTGCCGAGCATACACAATCTCTTCGATTGTGCCTGCGGAGACCAAACGAAAGACCTCGACGTCGCGTACTTGTCCAATGCGGTACGCTCGGTCTTGCGCCTGTAGGTCATGTGAGGGATTCCAATTTGGATCCATGATCACTACTTTATTAGCCGATGTAATGTTGAGCCCTACTCCACCAGCGCGTGTGCTAATTAAAAAGACGAATTGCCCAGGATCGGAGTTAAAGTCATCAACCACTCTGGTCCGCTCGACGTACGAGAGTGAACCATCAAGATAAGATACGTTGTAGGAAGTTGCGTTGAAGAGATGATGCAGCATGGTTAAAAGACGAACGCTGTGCGAGAAAACCAAAACTTTGTCGCCGGCCGCATGCCAGAATCGGAGGAGCTTCTTCAGGATTTTCCACTTGCCGCAGAACTCCGGATTGGCGAGGTTCTGGATGCTATCACGAGTGCGCCAGAGCTCTTTCCAGATCTTCGGAAATGTAACCTGCAGAAATTCCAGGCCTTTGTCTTGCTTTTCCTTAGGATCCTCGCCTCGCGGAATCAGAATTGCAAGATGATTCGCTATCTTTTGCAGCGTCAAGATAGCAGGGAAAACATAGTCTTGCCATTTGTGGCCATTTGGTAAACGTTGTTTGCAGCACCAGCCACTCTTTTTGCCAGAACCACACTCACAAGGCTCAACAGCGGTCCGCACATAAGTGACTATATCGCCGCCGACAAAGTTCTCATACGCCTCTTTCTGCGTTTCTGTGAGCGGACAGAACACGACTCGATCGCTCTTCTTCGGTAGTTGGTCGGCGATCAGACTCTTCATGCGGCGCAGGAAGAACTCGGGCAGAAGGTTGAACACGAGCTTCTTGGCCAACGTGCGTGCTTTGGCTAGTTGTGGCACCGTAGCATCATGGGCTTGTCCTATTTTCAGTGGGCCACTAACCGTAGACTTCCAAGCTGAGAGCGGACCGAATTTTCCTATACAGATTAGGTCAGTAAGAAAACTCAACTGCAAGACAAGCAGATGGACGGACCGGGATTGGTCCAATTAAGAAGAGTCCAGAGTTCGTCGTAGTTGTTTTGAATAGCAGTCCCAGTGAGACCGATACGACACAAAGCATTTACTTCATCCATGGCCTTTCTAGTCTCAGAAGTTTTGCCTTCTCACCAGCGTTAACTTCACATCTTCATCCAACTAGGAGTAATTTACTCGCCTTTGATAGCGTGACATTCGTCGGCGACGACACAATCCCATTGGATCATGTTTATTGCATTCTTGTCAATCCGGTAGCTGACATATGTAGTGATCATCACCTCAAGGCGCCCTTGTGCTGCAGTCTGTAAGATGGTTTCCTTGTCGCCGTATTCGTTATGGTAAATCTCGACATTCCACCAACCCCACTTGTTGAATTCTGATTTCCAGTTTTCCATAAGTGAACCTGGACAAACGATAAGAGTGCGAGGATACCATCCCTTCCCCGGCGCACGACGGATCTTGCGCATCCTCTTGAAATCTCGCTCATCGGCTGTTTTCCCATAAGCTGCGGTCAGACATGCAATAACTTGGATAGTCTTTCCCAGGCCCATGTCATCCCCGAGTAGGCCACCCTTTTGATAGACAAAGAGCTCGTGGAGAAACGATGCTCCTTGACGCTGGTAATCTCGAAGCCATTGAGCAATAGGCGCTGGGATGATGCCTAATGAGTAAGGAAGCTCGACGTCCTCATACGAAGCGCAGGGCTTAATGGCTTTGAAGTCTGGCTTTTCCTTGAGAACCTCTAATCTTTCATCGTCGGAGAAATCTATGTCATCGTAGGTAGGTGGTAGGCGAAGGCCAGAGTTGTCAAGCTGGTTTAGCTCGGCGTCAAACAGATTCCTTCTCTTCTTCAGGTATTCCGGAATCGCTTTTTCCTCTGCATCATCCGAAGATCCTTCTCCTACGTCCCTGTACTTCGGTGTTTTGTCTAATTTACGACGCTTCACCACCCTTTTACCGACTATTGTGGAAGCTTGCTTGCCAGAGCGTGGCGCTGCCTTTTCGGGCTTTTTCTTGCGCGATTTGAACTGTGCGTAGACATCTTGATCGTCTTCACCGTCACTCCACTCGATCTTCTTTTCAATGTTCGAGGAAACCAAGCTGCGGGCATGCCCGACGACTTCTACATCATTATCATCATCGTTTGAGTCAGTATCAGAATCTGACGCCAATTCTTTGTAAGACCACGTTAGCTAGTATCTATCACGCTCCAATATGGTAGTGAACGCACTTTTGGCAAGCTTGCGCTTAGTTTTGCCCTTGTCGAGTTTGTTCCCGCTGCCCTCAACATCCAGCTCCTCCTGGTCCACCCATTCGTCGGGATAGACGCGACGCGCCGTTGTTCGCTCCATGATCTGCGCTCATTTCAGATACTGGATTCCTGTGTCGTTGTAAGTCTCGTGAGTGTCAGAAAGCTTGTGACGTTGAAAGGGCAAGAGCTTCGCGCCAGCAATCGTACGCGACTTCTTTCGCATCGAAAATCCCAGATCGCAGCCCCGAATCATCCAGTGGTCGCGCAACTTTCACAACATGCCTTTGGACACTTCAAGCTACTCATTAGCGCTTCTTCGCTTGGATGGCCGTCGTTGGAATGAGCTTCGCCGACTTCATGGACAAATCTCAACACAGGCCGCGGCCGACGGATCGAGTTACTTCGAGATGGGCAACACAAAGGTCATGTGCACGGTTTCCGGGCCAGAAGAAGGGAGACGGGCAGCAGGAGGTGGTGGAGGTTCCGCAAAAGCACAAATTCAAGTGGACATCAATGTAGCAGGCTTCAGTGGCGTGGAGCGCAAGAGAAGAACAAGAGGTGACAAGTGAGTGGACAACGCTTCCTATACTGGCGCGTCGTGCACTTTACTGACTATTCGTCGTCCAGGCGCACAACTGAGATGCAAACGATAATCGCTCAGACTTACGATTCGGCACTGTTCACGCAAGCATATCCTAACTCCACCATCACTCTTACCCTTCACATCCTGTCCCAGGACGGATCTCTGCTCGCTGCGTGTCTGAATGCTTCGACTCTAGCTCTCATCGATTCCGGAATACCCATGGCAGACTACATTGCAGCATGTACTGCGGGTAGCACAGCATCATATAGTGCGAACGACGAGGCCGCAGATCCTTTGCTAGACTTGAACGGTCTGGAGGAGCAAGAGCTACCGTTTTTGACAGTCGCAACTCTTGGCGGTGGTGATGATGTTAGCGTGTTAAACCTCGAGACACGGGTGCAAATAGAAAGAGTAGAGAGCATGCTTGCTGTGGGTATAGACGGGTGCAAGCAAGTCAAGCAGATATTAGATCAGATTGTGCGTGCACACGGGAAGGAAGTACTTCGCAAGGCATTATAGAGCAATATCAGCTGCGCAAAAGACATTCTTTACACATTACAATACTTTAACGCACACAAGACAGCAGACTCGGAATGAGTGCCAGTCTCAGAGTATCGGCATCATCGTCTCATGCTGCCATACTATGCTCGTGACAGCCTAAAGCGACATCCTTATTCCGTGAATGGAGGAAGGATCTTCTCGGCGACAAGCTCCTCGAAGGACTCCTCGAAAGCATCCCAGGTGTCTTGATATCCAGTCCAACCAAGTTTTCTCGCCTTAGACATGTTGAGGACCATGCTGTAGTTACGCCCGAGTACGAAACCCAGAAACCCCCACGTAGCCTTTTCGAAGGCATCCTCCTCAAGATCGTGACGCTTGGCAAGCAAGGCCCAGGTTTTCTGGACCACCTCGCTCTTACTCCACTTTTCCAGATCTACCTGCTGAACAATCTTGGATGGCTTGAAAGCACCTTTCATCCCGATCTGTGCGTCAACGTCACTAATTGGCGGCTTAGGGTCTATCTCGGTCTCGCTCGAGTCTTGCGTTGGGCCGGAGAACTGGTCCTCTGGAAGGGTACAACCGAACAACTTAGCGATCTTGGGCCAGAGGTTCTGATAGCTCTCGCAATCGCCGTTGACGACATTGAAGCCTTCATTGGAAGCTTTCGGTTCAAGTGCCGCCCACATGTTGAACTGCGCGTGTAGTTTACTGCTAGTCCAGCAATTGAAGCCCATGTAGAAGTCTGGAGAGCCCGGGAACTGCAACTTGGACTCGGGCAGAGCTTTGCAAATGCTGGCGTAGATACCTAGGGACGTGGAGAGGTTCATGAAGTTACCACGTGCAAGTCCTATGACATCCTGCGGATAAGTCACGACCCAGTCCCAGTTCTTGTCTTTGGAGAGCTTGGCAAGCGAACGTTGCTGGTCGTAGTAGAAGTTTGGAGGCCGCCCTTCGCCCTCCACCCAGGGATCAGATTCCTCCATTGGGTTTTTTACTTGGCCTAGATGCAGGCCGTACTGCTTCGCTCCGGCGGTAAGGACGACTCTCTGGAGCTTCTTCTCTGCACCAGTCATCTCAAGGGCTTGCATGAAGTTCTGCAGCATGGCGTTGTTGACCTCTGCCGCCTCGCCTTCGTCATCCTTGGCGAGGTAGGCGGCGAAGAAGACATGGGTAACCTCGATGCCTTTGATCTGCTCCGCCATGTCCTTCACCGAGCCCTGAAGATCAATGTGGGAAAACTCGACGTTCTTTGGGAAGTTATATTTCTTCGATCGCGACATGGCGTAGACCTTTGTCCACGTCTTCGTGTCTTTGCCGAGCTCCTTGACAATGGCCAGGCCGTTCATGCCTTTACGGGTAGTGTTAGCTGTTAGCAAAGGCATCAGACGTACAATTCATACCTGTCGCTCCGAGGACTATTGCAGAAGGCATAGCGTAACACGGGACTTTTTGTAGGAATTTACGAGGGATGCAGGCCGATTCAAGAGGCGTTCAGAGTAGTTGAAGAGGGATGCAGGCTGGACGAAGAGTGATGTACTTGTAACTGGTTGGAGAGCGACGCAGTCTGGTTCAATATAGAAATCAACTCATCGATGCTCACTTTGTTATGACGATGCCAAGCCGGGACAAGAACCTCGATGGACCAGCTTAGTCATCGTCGTCATGTTCCAACCTGATGCTGAGATACTGTACCTGTACTATACTCACAGTATCTCCCTCCAGTGTTCTCGGTCTCCTTCCTTCTCCAGCTCAACTCGTCCAAACAAACCCGTTCGGCAATTGACCTCAGACATCCAAAGATGGCAACCATCGCGCATTGTGCCTTCTGCTTCGAAACAATTACTTCGAATCTAGAAAACCGGCAGCCGCTCAGCCTCAGCGAGATCGAGCAGTTGTGGAATCAGTATAACGAAGATGCAGATCTTAGCGAGCCGGAGCTACCTCACAAAACTGCAGCGGGAAAGATACAAGCGGAGAACATCAGCCCTTCATCATCGTCCTCTGGGCAGAAAGCTGTTCCTTCATCAAGCTCGGCAAAATCTACCACTTCACTTCAGTCTACAAACGTGCCCAAAGAGGCGCCGATGTTTGTAACATGGGATACCATCTCTAATGACGACTCAAAACGCCTGCGAGGATGCATAGGTACCTTTGAGCCATATGAGCTCGAAGAAGGCCTGAAAACTTACGCAAAGATCGCGTAAGTCCTTACTGACGAATGGCACTACAAAGATCATTGCTCATATAGCCTCAGCGCCTTCGAAGACCATCGGTTTCGCCCAATTGACCAGCGTGAGCTATCTACTTTAGCATGCAGCGTGACGCTTCTCACAGACTTCGAACCCGCGCCTGAGCCCATGGATTGGGAGATCGGCAAACATGGAATCCGTATCTCCTTCTCTCACAATGGCCGGCGTTATGGCTCAACGTATCTTCCGGACGTGGCACGTGAACAGGGTTGGACAAAAACAGAGGCCATGGTCAGCCTTATGAGAAAGGCGGGATGGAGTGGCAGGAGCAGCGAGTGGTCCAAAGTCGACAATCTCAAGGTCATCAGGTATCAAGGGAAGAAGACAGGCTTGACCTACCAGGACTGGAGCGAGTTCAAGGACTGGTGTGACGCAGA
>Ga0160429_1000750_pt1 | contig 22191 bp, 21 predicted proteins | sample SolpanmetagenomR_FD_108199 | JGI IMG/M metagenome (GOLD analysis project Ga0160429, IMG submission 108199) | Solar panel surface microbial communities from Lawrence Berkeley National Laboratory, California, USA - R | ecosystem: Engineered > Built environment > Solar panel > Unclassified ...
AGGGCCGCCACCATCGAGTCCACGAAGTGCTCGGGCGTCCAGCTCTGGTCGCAGCCGCAGATGTTGACTACGAAGTTGGCCAGCAATTGCTTGCCCTCCGTAGAGTGCGTTACCTCGGGGTGAAACTGGATGCCGTAGGTGTCCTGGCCGGGCAGCTTGTAGGCCGCCACCGCCACCTCGGGCGTGCTGGCGATGATGTTGTACTCGGCCGGCAGGGTTTTAATGGTGTCGCCGTGCGACATCCACACCTGCGTATCCAAGTGCAGGCCGCTGAGCAGGGGCGAGGCCTCGTCGAGCTGGCTCAGCCGGGCCCGGCCATACTCGCGAATAGTGGCGGGCAGCACCTCGCCGCCGCCTTGCTGGGCCAGCAGCTGCGCGCCGTAGCAAATGCCCAGCACCGGCACCTGGCCGAGTATCCCGCTCAAATCGGGATTGGGCGACTCGGCATCGCGCACCGAGCAGGGCGAGCCCGAAAGAATAACGCCCCGCAGGTCGCCGGCGCTAATGCGCTCGGCCAGCTGAGAGGCGTGGGTGTAGGGGTGAATTTCGCAGAAAACGTGCAGCTCGCGAATGCGCCGGGCAATGAGCTGTGTATACTGCGAACCGAAGTCTAAAATCAGAATTTGCTGCATAGGGCACAAAGTTAAGGATAGATAAGACGCCCTAGGTAGTGGCTGGGCAGTTTAATGGAGCAGCGGCTAGCCTACCTAAATAATTTCTTTTGCCCGATAGTCTGATGGTTAGGCGCTGTGAAGGATGGCAAAGCGCAAAATTTTTAAAGCAGTGCTTTAATCAGCGCTGCGGCTGCGTACCTTTGCACCGGCGAGTCAGAACGACCAGCTCCTACTGAACTCCCCCAGGGCCGGAAGGCAGCAAGGGTAGGTGGTTGAGCGGTGCGATTTTGGCTCGCTTTTTTTTGTCTTTTCGAGCCGGCCCCGAGCCGCGTTTATCGGCCAGGTTTGGGCAGGTAGCGCGTAGCTTTGGGCCGGTTTTATTTTTGGCCGTTGGCTACCAGTAGTGCGCTGGCAGCTACGGTCGGGTTTTTATTTTTTAAGGCCGGCGGCGACCTGTCTGCCAGCCACTAGCTACCAAATGAAGTTTTTCATTGACACGGCCAACCTGGCCGAAATTCAGGAAGCCGTCGACCTCGGCGTGCTCGATGGCGTGACCACCAACCCCTCGCTGATGGCCAAGGAAGGCATCCGGGGCACCGATGCCGTGATGGCCCACTACCGCGCCATCTGCGACATCGTGGACGGCGACGTGTCGGCCGAGGTTATCGCTACCGACTTTGAGGGCATCATCCGCGAAGGCGAGGCCCTGGCCGACCTGCACCCCAACATCGTGGTGAAAGTGCCCATGATTAAGGAAGGTGTAAAAGCCATCAAGTATTTCAGCGACAAGGGTATTCGCACCAACTGCACGCTCATCTTCTCGGCTGGGCAGGCCCTGCTGGCCGCCAAGGCCGGCGCCACCTACGTGTCGCCCTTCGTGGGCCGCCTGGATGATATCGGCGCCGACGGCCTGGGCCTGATTGCCCAGATTATCGAGATTTTTGCCAACTACGGCTACGCCACCGAGGTGCTGGCCGCCAGCGTGCGCCACGTACCGCACCTCATTCAGTGCGCCGAGCTGGGCGCCGACGTGGTGACTTGCCCGCTCAACGTCATCACGGGCCTACTCAACCACCCGCTCACGGATAAGGGCCTGGCCACGTTCCTGGCCGACCACAAGAAGGTAAACGCCTAGACCCGTACGGTATTGGTTAAAAACGTCTGTCATTGCGAGGAGGAACGACGAAGCAATCTTTCCGGCCGGCTAGGGCAATGTCACAGACGATAAGGAAAGATTGCTTCGTCGCTCCTCCTCGCACTGACAGACGTTTTAACTTATAGCCAACGCATAACGTGTACATCATCAAAGTAAAAGGCAAGGCCAAGATTCCGGATTACATCCAGCTGCGCGACGAAAATTTCGTACTGATTGCGTATTTCCGGGCCGACCGGCCGCTCAAAGACCTGCACCGCTACGGGCTGGAAGGCCAGGAAGTGCCGCTGGCCGCCGTTATCGCAGACCTGGAATTTGGGAAGCTGCGCAAGCTGGAGTTGTGATGACTAACGGGTAATGACTAGTGACTAGCGGCTAGTAATTAATTGCCAGTCATTACCCGTTAGTCGTTGATAAATAGTCACTAGTCACTAAAAAAATGACTGAGCCCATCGTTGAGCTGCACGGCGCCACCATCACCCAGGAAGAGCGGGCGGTGCTGGAAAACGTGTCTTTTGAGTTGGAAAAGAGCGAGTTTGCCTACCTGGTAGGGCGCACCGGCGCGGGCAAGTCCTCGCTGCTCAAAACGCTGTACGCCGACCTGCCGCTGCTAGTGGGGCGCGGCGCAGTAGCGGGCTACGACCTGGCTAGCCTGCCCACTCGCAAAGTGCCGTATCTGCGGCGCCGGCTGGGCATCGTGTTTCAGGATTTTCAGTTGCTGAGCGACCGCTCGGTGGGGGAGAATCTGCTGTTTGTGCTCAACGCCACCGGCTGGCGTGGCAAGGCCAAGCGCCAGCAGCGCGTGCAGGAAGTGCTGACCCAGGTGGGCCTGAGCGGCGTGGGCAACCGCATGCCCTACCGCCTTTCGGGCGGCGAGCAGCAGCGCGTGGTGATTGCCCGCGCCCTGCTCAACGAGCCCGTGCTGCTGCTGGCCGACGAGCCCACCGGCAACCTCGACCCCGAAGTGGCCGAGGGCATTATGGAGCTTTTCGCCGAAATCAACCACGCGGGTACGGCCATTCTTATGGCTACGCACAACTTTCAGCTGCTCGAAAAATACCCGCACCGCGTGCTCACCTGCCAGGGCGGGCAGCTGCTCGACTCGGGCCGCCGCTAGCCCCCACGTGGTGCGTATGCCGGCCGGCCTCTCCATCCTGATTCCCGTGTTCAACCGCGCGGTAGCGGCGCTGGTGCGCGCGCTGGTGGCGCAGGCCGCCGACTGGCCGGGGTGGCTCGAAATTAGGTTGTTAGATGACGGCTCGGCGGCAGTCTTTCGAGCGGCGAATGCCGCGCTGGCTAGCCTGCCGGGCGTGGTTTACGAGGAGCTGCCGGCCAACGTGGGCCGCGCCGCCATTCGCAATCAGCTAGCCACCCGCGCCCGCCACGAGTGGCTGCTGCTGCTCGACAATGATAGTCTGCTGCCTGATAATCAGTTTCTGACGCGCTACGTCCAGGCCGTGCGCGCGCAGCCGGCCGCCGCGCTGCTCATCGGCGGCACCACCTACGAGGCCGCGCCGCCCGCCGACCCGGCGCTGTACCTGCGCTGGCACTACGGCCGCGCCCGTGAGATGCGCCCCGCCGCCACGCGCCAGCGCGACCCCGGCGGCCAGCTCACCATCAATAATGCCCTGCTGCGGCGCGAACTGCTGCTCAAATTTCCGTTCGATGAGCGCCTGAGCGGCTACGGCCACGAGGACACGCGCTTCGGCCTGGAGCTGGCTAGGGCAGGTGTGAGGGTGCACCACCTCGACAACCCCGTGCTGCACGACGGCCTGGAATCGGCCGCTGACTTTCTCACCAAAAGCCAGCAAGCCGTGCGCAACCTGGCCCAGGTGCTGCGCACCGATGGGCTGGGGGCCGATACGCGGCTGGCCCACACGGCCGCCCGGCTGCGCGCCGCCGGGCTGGCCGGCCCAGCCCGCGCCATCCTGGCTGCCCTGGAGCCCGTGCTGCGCCGCCACCTGCTCGGCACCCGGCCCAGCCTGCGCGCCCTCGACCTGCTGAAGCTGCGCTGGCTGCTGAAGGAGCTAGCGTAGCGCAGGCTTTTAGTCCGCGACCCGGTACTCGCGGACTAAAAGTCCGCGCTGTTCTAGCTCCTTTGACTTAAAATTGCGCTAGGCGCGCTAGCTAGGCCAGTATCTTTGACTTTCCCCAACCGCCTGCCGTGTCTTCTTCGCCGCCGCTGCCCATTCACTTGCTCGACTTAGTTGCCGAGCACGCTGCTTACCAGGCCGAGCTCGACGAGGCTTGGCGCGCCACCGTGCAGCAGGCTGCCTTCATTCAGGGGCCGGCGGTGGGCGAGTTTGCCGCCGCGCTGGGGGCGCACCTGGGTGGCGCGCACGTGGTGCCCTGCGCCAACGGCACCGATGCCCTCACGCTGGCGCTGATGAGCCTGGATTTGCCGCCCGGCGCCGAGGTTATCGTGCCCGCTTTTACCTACGTGGCTACCCTGGAGGCGGCGGCGCTGCTAGGGCTGAAACCGGTGCTGGTCGACGTGCAGCCCGACACCTTCAACGTAGACCCGGCGGCCGTGCGGGCGGCGCTTACGCTGCGCACTGGGGCCGTGGTGGCCGTGCACTTGTTTGGTCAGTGCGCTGACTTGGAAGAGTTAACCAGGATTTGTCAAGCTGCTGGGGTTGCCTTGATTGAGGATAATGCCCAGGCGCTGGGCGCCACCTTCACCTTTGCCGGCGGCGCCACGGCCTACGCAGGCACGGTGGGCGAGGTGGGCACCACGTCGTTTTTCCCCAGCAAAAACCTGGGTTGCCTCGGCGATGGCGGCGCACTCTTCACCCGCGACGCGGCCCGCGCGGCCCGGCTGCGCCAGCTCGCCAACCACGGCCAGAGCCAGAAATACCTGCACCAGCGCATCGGCCTCAACTCGCGCCTCGACACCCTGCAAGCCGCCCTGCTGCGCGTGAAGCTGCGCCACCTGCCCGCCGCCCAGGCCGCCCGCCAGGCCGTGGCCGCCCGCTACGATGCCGCGCTGGCTGGCCTGCCGGGCGTGCAAATTCCGGTTCGCGACCCGCGCAGCAGCCACGTCTTTCACCAGTACACCATCCAGGTGGCGGGCGAAGGCCGGCGCGATGCCTTGCAGAATCACTTGAGAGAAAACGGCGTACCGAGCGCCGTGTACTACCCGCTGCCGGTGCATGCGCAGCCGGCCTATGCCTACCTGAGCTACCAGGTAGGCGATTTTCCGGTGGCCGAGCGGCTGTGCCAGCTGGTGTTATCGCTGCCCGTGCATCCGGGGCTGACGGCCGGGCAGGTAGAATTTATTGCCGTTCAGGTAGCGAGTGGGTTACGTTAGAATTGCGAAGGAATAAACTAACCTGAGTTATAACACTAGCCTCGAAAGCCCGTGAGACTTATCTGGCAGTTTGTAGAAGGACGGTTACTGCTTCTACAAGTGGCAGTGATGCTGGGGTTTGCGGCCCTGGGCTTCTGGCTGTGGTATCGTACCATCCACCTTTACGTACCCGCTGCCGGCGAGCCGCCTCGCTGCCTTACTGGCCTCGGGGGCGTGCTGTTTCTGCTTCTGCTGGCCGAAGTGTACGGCTTCTTGCTAACCCTATGGCAATGGGTGCTGTTGCAGCGGCGCTGGGAGGGTATCGGGGGCTGGGTTGGCACTCCCTGGCTTTTACTGGTCCTGAGCTTGCTACCAGTTTGGCTGGCGGCGATTAGTTGGCTGGGCGCATAGGCCACGGTTTGGGCTGCATCTTTACGCTGCTTACCGATTAATTTGCCTGCTTTATTGAATGGCCGATAGTATTTCCGTTCGCTTCGCCATTTGCGGGGTGGGCCACATTGGCCGGCGCCACGCGGCGCTGGTGGCGCGCCACCCCGGGGCCAGCCTCGCGGCCCTCATCGACGTGCGCACCGAGCTGCGGGTGGGCCTAGCGGCCGAATTCCCGGGCGTGCCGTTTTTCCGTTCGTTGGAAGACTACCTGCACTCCGGCCCTGCCGCCGATGTGCTTACCGTGGCTACGCCCAATGGCCTGCACGCGTCGCAGGCCCTGGCCGGGCTGCGCGCCGGGCTGCACGTGGTTATTGAAAAACCCATCGCGCTGCACAAAACCGACGCCGAAGCTATCGTGCACACGGCCCGGCAAACTGGCCGGCTGGCCTTCGGGGTAATGCAAAACCGCTACTCGCCGCCCGCCGCCTGGCTCAAGCAGGTAGTGGAGGAAGGCCGGCTGGGGGAGGCGTACCTGGTGCAGCTCAGCTGCTTCTGGAACCGCGATGCGCGCTACTACCAGCCCGGCGGCTGGCGCGGCACCCGCGCCCTGGATGGCGGCCCGCTCTTCACGCAGTTCAGTCACTTCGTGGATTTGCTGTCCTGGGTGTTTGGCGATATTACCAACATCGCGGCGCGGTTTCGCAATTTCAACCACGCCGGGCTGACCGAGTTTGAGGACAGTGGCCTCGTCACCTTTGACTTGGTGCGCGGCGGCAGCGGCACGCTCAGCTACAGCACTGCCGTGTGGGACCGCAACCTCGAAAGCTCGCTTACGGTAGTGGCCGCCCGCGGCGCGCTGCGCATCGGCGGGCAGTACCTCGACCGGGTCGAGTATTGCCACTTGCAAGATTACGAACTGCCCACGCTGCCGCCCACCAGCCCGGCCAATGACTACGGCCCCTATCAGGGCTCGGCCGCCAACCACGCGCAGGTGATTGATAACGTAGTAGCCACCGTGCAGCACCGCGGCACGCCCACCACCAACGTGCTGGAAGGGCTGCAAGTAGTGGACATCATTGAGCGAATCTATGCCCTCCGCTAGCCCCTTTGGTCGAGTGCTGCCACGCTGGGCGCGGCGCTGGCCCGCGGCCCGGCCCTGGGTGATTGGGGGCGGGCTCGCCTTGCTGCTACTGCCTTACCTAGCGCTGGCTTTTTACACCCAGCCGTATTGGGACGACTACAACTACGTCGACCTGCTGGCGCAGCATGGCAGCCACTGGGCAACCTACAAGTATTTGTATACGCACCATACGGGGCGCTATTTCTCCATCTGGGTTACCCAGCTCAACCCGCTGGTGCACGGGGGCGCGGGGGGGCTGTGGGGGCTGTCGCTGGCGTGGCTGGGGGCCACGGGGCTGGCCCAGTCCTGGGCGTTGCGGGTGCTCACGCGCCGGCAGCTGGGCTGGGGCCCGGCGGCGGGCTGGTCGGCGGTGCTGCTGCTGGGGCAGCTGTTTTCGATGCCCAGCCCCTACGCGGCGTTCTACTGGTTTTCGAGCGCCAACGTGTACCAGGCGCCGGCCATCTTGGGCGTGGTGTGGCCGGCGGCGGCGCTGCAAGCGCTGCGCGCCGCGAGCCCCTGGGCCCGCGCGGGCTGGCTGGGGCTGGCCGCCGCCGCCCTGCTGGGCATGGCCGGCTCGCTTGAGCTGGCCTTGCTGCTGCTGGGCTGGGCGCTGGCCTGGCTAGTCTACCTGGCCTGGCGCCGGGCCGATGCGCGGGCCCTGCGCTGCTGGCTGGGGCTGGCGGCGCTGGCCGTGGCGGCCGGGGTAGTGGTGGTAGCCTCGCCCGGCAATGCCGTTCGGCTGCACCACGACGGCGCCGGCCCGGCCATCCCGCGCTGGCTGATACTCGGCCGCGCCGCGCTGCAAACCGTTGTCTTCCTGACCGAGCCCCGGCAGGTGACGGCCCTGGTGGTGCTGCCCTTGGTGCTGGCCCGGCTGGGCTACCGCTACCGGCACCTGCGGCCGGCGGGCCTGCGGCTGCCGCTGCCGGCGGGCGTGGCCTTCGCGGTGGGCGGCGTGGCCCTGCAAATGCTGTTTCTGAGCTTCGCGGCCTGGGGCTACCCAGCCGTGCGGGTGCTCAACTTTTTGTGGTTTGGGTTGCTGATGAGCTGGTTGGTGGTGCTGTGGGCTGCCCTGCCCGATGCGCCGGGCCCCGCCACCCGGCTGCTGCTGCGCCTGCGGCGCCCGGCCCTACTCTACGGGCTGCTGCTGGCTCTGGGTGGCCCCGAGCGGGCCGCCTGGCGCGAGTGGCTTGGCAATGCCCCTGCCTGGCAGCGCCAGCTGGCCGCCCGTGACGCCACCATCCAGGCGGCGCGCGCGGCAGGGCAGCGCCAGGTGGCCGTGCCGCCGCTCATGGGCATTACCCCGCAGTATGTGCTCATTCTAGGTGAGCCCCTGAGCGACCGGGCCAGCGCCCGCTACAACCAGTCGGCCGCCACCTACTACAGCCTCGACTCACTGCGCCTGACCCGGCCGGGCCTGGCGCCGGCCGACGTGCGCGTGCACTAGAGGTGACGAGAGCACAAGAGCGTCCCGCCGACGAAGGAAGCCTCCTGCTCGCCCGCACGACCCAACGGTGCGGGCGAGCAGGAGGCTTCCTTCGTCGGCAGGACGTTCTTTTGTGTGTTATCTCCCCCACTTCATCACCTCATCTGCCATGAACCTAGCTGCCCGCTGGCACGCCCGCACGGCCCCTTTACTGCCCGATACCGCGCGCCGCGAGGCCGAGTGGCAGCGGCTGGCGGCTGCCTACGAGGCGCCCGGGCGGCACTACCACAACCTGGCCCACATCGAAAACCTGCTGGCTAGGGTCGGCCATTTCGCCTTGCGGGATGCCGTGGTGGTGGAACTCGCCATCTGGTTTCACGATGCCGTGTACGACGCCCTGCGGCACGATAACGAGGCCCAAAGCGCCGACTGGGCCCTGGCCTTCCTGGCCGAAACCAGCCTCGAACCCGCCCGGCGCGCGCGCGTGGCCGACCTCATCCGCCGCACTGCCAACCACACCCAGCCCCAGCCGCCCCACGACGCCGACCTGGTATTGTTCCTGGATGCCGACCTCAGCATCCTGGGTGCGCCCGAAGCCGCGTACTGGGCCTACGCCCGCCAAATACGCGAGGAGTACCAGCGGGTGCCCGACGACCTCTACCGCCCCGGCCGCCGCCAGGTGCTGGCCCGGCTGCTGGCCGCGCCGGTGCTTTTCCACACGCCCGCCCTGCGGGATGAGTTAGAAGCGCCCGCCCGGCGCAACCTGCAACTGGAAATCGACGCCTGGGAGCGGGGCGAACTACCCGGCTAGGCTCATCAAACCAACATTCGGCCGTATCTTTGCCGCAGTCGAGCAGGCCCCGCGCCCAGCTTGTTTTTATAAAGAGGCGCTGAGAGATAGGCTCTGCGACGCGCCGGCAACCCCCCGCTCCCCGCTGGAACGGTGCCAACCGACCGGCCGCTAAACTATAGCGGCCATATAAAAGCCCGTGGTGCTTGCTGCTGATTTCCCTGCGTTTGTTTCCTTTCCTGCTAGCGCTGCGGCGCGGGCCGGCCACCGCGTAGCGGGCTGTTGTTGCTAGGAGCCGCGCGCCGCCAGGGGGCGGCAAACTACTCATTTTCCTAACTTTTTAGAGGGTTGACCACGGCTGGCCGGGCGCGTTTGCGCACTGGCGGCGCGGGTCGTTTTAGCGCGGGCCGCGGGGTTCGCGTCGCATCATTTTTATGCTGAAAAAATCATTGGACCTGCTGCGGCAGGAAGCGGCCGAGTCGGGCGCGGGCACCCTCAAGCGCACGCTGGGCGGCTTCAGCCTCATTGCGCTGGGCATCGGGGTTATCATCGGGGCGGGGTTGTTTTCGCTCACCGGCATTGCGGCGGCTAATAATGCCGGGCCGGCCGTGACGCTCTCCTTCGTGGTGGCGGCCGTGGGCTGCGCTTTCTCGGCGCTGTGCTACGCCGAGTTTGCGGCCCTGGTGCCGGTGGCCGGCTCGGCCTACACCTATTCCTACGCCACGATGGGCGAGTTATTCGCCTGGATTATCGGCTGGGACCTCGTGCTCGAATACTCGGTGGGAGCCGCTACGGTGGCCATCAGCTGGTCGCGCTACCTGCTCAACCTGCTCGGTAAGCTCGGCCTGCACCTGCCCGCGCAGCTGGTGCTTTCGCCCTTCGACGCCCCCGCCACCCTGGCCGACGGCTCGGTGGTGCACGGCTTCGTTAACCTGCCGGCCATGCTCATCGTGCTGGTTATCACGCTCATTATCATCCGCGGCACCTCGGGCTCGTCGCTGTTCAACGCCATCGTGGTGGCCCTCAAGGTGGCGGTGGTGCTGGTATTTATCGTGCTGGGCTGGCAGTACATCGACCCGGCCAACTACCACCCCTACATCCCCGACAACACCGGCACCTTCGGCGAGTTTGGCCTGAGCGGCGTGCTGCGCGGGGCGGGCGTAGTGTTTTTCGTGTTCATCGGCTTCGACATCGTGGCCACCATGGCCCAGGAAACCAAAAATCCGCAGCGCAACATGCCCATCGGTATCATCGGCTCGCTGGTGGTGTGCACCATTTTGTTCGTGCTTTTCGGCTACGTCATGACCGGGCTAGCCAATTACAAGGAGTTCAAGGACAGCGCCGCGCCGGTAGCCATCGCCATCGAAAAAACGCCCTACGCCTGGCTCAGCCCCGCCATCAGCCTGGCCATTCTCATTGGGTATACCTCCGTTATTCTGGTCGATTTGCTGGGGCAGTCGCGGGTGTTTTTCTCGATGGCCAAGGACGGCCTGCTGCCGCCGGTGTTTGCCAAAGTGCACGAGCGCTTCCGCACACCGGTGCAGAGCAACCTGCTGCTAGGAGTGTTTATCGCACTGTTTGCGGGCTTCGTGCCCATCTCGGTGGTGGGCGAAATGACGAGCATCGGCACGCTGCTGGCCTTCGTGATGGTGTGCCTGGGCGTGCTCATCATGCGCCGCACCAACCCCGATGCCCCGCGCAGCTTCCGCACGCCCTGGGTGCCGCTGGTGCCCATCCTGGGCATCGCTACCTGCGTGCTTATGATGGTGAGCCTGCCCTGGGAAACCTGGCTGCGCCTGGCCGTGTGGCTGGGGCTGGGGCTGCTTATTTATTTCGGCTACGGCCAAAAACACAGCAAGCTGCGGCAAGCCGCGGCCGGCGAGCTGCCCGCGGCCGGTGCTGCCCGCTAGGGTAGGGCTGGCCAGCCTGTGGCGGTTACTAGCCGCCCGCCAGCTTAATTTTGTGCAACAAGGCTGGGCCGCTACCGCGTAACCGTCTTAAAAATCGCCATTATGGGCAACCTACTCCGTATGAATCAGCTTTTGCTTGACGTGAATTTGCAGCAAGTCCCCGACCCCTACCTGCACGGCAGCTGGCGGGTAGTCGACCGGGTGCTGAGCCGGGCCGACTCGGATAACCCGCTGGCCCAGGCTACTTTTCTGCACTTGCAGGAGGGCGGCCTACGCCTCGACACCCCTGAGGCCGACGCGCACGCCACCGGGCAATGGACGATAGAGCGCGACGACCTGCTGAGCCGCCCCTACCTGCAATTGCAGCTGGCTTCGGAGCAAGTTATCGCCCTCGTTACCCGCCTGCGCCGCTCGGCCGATGGCGCCTACCGCACGCTGGTGCTCTACTTTCAGTCGGGCCTGGAGCTGTTTCTGACTTACCCCTAATTTTCTGCCAATCAACTCGTGACCACCCAAGATTTCACTTCCTTCGAGCGCCTGCAAACGGCCGTCGATGCCTCCGGCGTCGGCACCTGGGACTATGACCTGCTCGGCGGTACGCTCACCTGGTCGCCCCGCTGCAAAGAGTTATTCGGCGTGCCGGCCGACCAATCGGTTACCTACGACGACTTCGTGGCCCTGGTGCACCCCGACGACCGGGCTGCCACCGTGGCCGCCGTCGAGCGGGCGTTCGACCCCGCCGGCTCGGGCAGCTACGACATCGAGTACCGCACCCGCTGGCAGGTGCCGGGCCAGCCCGTGCTGTGGGCCCGCGCCACGGGCCGCGCTTTTTTTGATGAAGGCGGCCAGCGGGTGTACCGCTTCATCGGCACCATTTCTGACGTTACGGCCATGCGCCAGCTGCAAGAGCAGCTCACCCGCTCGTACCAGGATTTGGAGGTCAAAGTAACCTTCCGCAACCTGGAGTTGGAGCGCGAAGTACAGCAGCTGCGCGCCCGCGTGCAGGAGCTGACCGCAGCCGCCGGGTAGCCTCCTTTGCAGGACAAGCCACTAAAATAGAAGCTTCCGAATTTCGCTTAAAAAGCCCGGTGCCTCAGCTCGAAGCACCGGGCTTTTTAGTGGCTAGCCCCAGCCGCCGGGCCAGGGCCGACACCTCGGGTACCCAGCCGCTGAGCAGCAGCCCGGCCCCGTAGAGTAGCGTGAGCACGCCGCCGCGTAGCAGCAGCGTGAGCCAGGTGTTGGGCAGGCTGGGCAGCGCCCAAGCCGCCAGCCCCGCCGCGCCCGCCAGCCCCAGGATGTAGAAAATACGCCGGTCAAACGGCTGCCAGCCGAAGCTGCGCCACACAAACCAAGTGCGCAGCAGGTTGATAATCACCAGCGCCAGCGCGTTGGACAAGGCCGCCCCCGTGAGCCCCAGCCGCGGGATGAGCAGCGCATTTAGCCCAATAATGCCCACGGCCAGCCCCACGTTGAACAGCAAATCGTAGCGGTAGCGCGGCGAGGTGACCACAATAATGCCGTTCACGCCCGTGATGCCGTCGGTGAGTCGGCCGGCCAGCAGCAGCAGCACCGCCACGGTGCCCGCCGCGTACTCGGGCCGGTGAATAAGGGAATAAATAAACGGTAGATTAAGCCCGATGCCCAGCGCCAGGTAGGCGCCCAGCGCGGTGGTGAGGCGCGTGCTGCGGCGGTAAAAATCGAGTAGCTTATCGGTGGCGCCCTCCTTCCAATATTCGGCAATGAGCGGGTAGGCCGTTTTGTACAAAGCCCGAAACGGCACCGCCAGCGCCGTGCTGATATTGAGGGCAATGGTGTAAATACCAGCGTCGGCAAAGCTGTGCGAGCCCAGCATCAGCGAGTCGATGGTGAGCAGCAGCGTGCCCGAGATATTGCCCAGCAGCGCAAAGCTGCCGAAGCGCAGCAACTCGCCCACCGGCCGCACCCGCAGCACCGCCCGCGTGGGCCGCAAATGCAGCTCGCCGATGGCCGCCAGGTACCCCAGCAGCAGCGCCGCAATGGCCGCGTAGCTCCCCAAATACGCCAGCACAAACCCATCAAACGACAGTACGCCCGCCCCGTAGAGCACCGCCGCGCCCACGATGAGCAAGCGCTGCAAAATATCCGTTAGGAACGACGAAAAAGCCGTGTGAAACAGCGACTTGGTGTACGCCTCCAGCAAATTATACAGCAGAATGCAGAGCGCCAGCCCCAGCATCACGCCGTAGTGCGGGCCGAGCAGCGCGGCATCGTGGGCGTACCAGCGCAGCACCAGCGGCCGGCCCAGCCACAGTGCCCCCGCCACCACCCCAAACAGGGCCAACGGCAGCCCCAGCAGCAGCACCAGAAACCCCGAGTGCCCCGCCTCACGGTTGCGGAAATACGGAAAATACCGCAGTGTGGTATTCGTAAACCCCAGCGCCGACACCAGCGCGCCCATCGTGGCCAGCGACACCAGAATGGACGTGAGCCCAAGCTGCGCCGGCGCCAGCAGCCGCGGCAGCACCAGCGTGGTATTGACAAAGCCGATGCCCAGCCCGACGTAGGAAATAACCGTGTTGCGCAGCCCCTGCCGCTGAACGATACCCAAATTTTAGTTATGAATTAGGAGTTATAAATTAAGAGTTGGACTCGTCGGTAAACTCTTCCCATATTTCGTTGCCGGTCAGGAAGGCGGCGCCCTGCTGCTGCAAGTGGGTCATTAGTTCGTGAAATTGCTGCGGGCCGTTTTTGGTATTTTGCGGGTCGAAATTCTCGTTGTGCCAGAGCACGGAGGCTACGCCGCCGAAGCATTTTATTTCGGCAAAAACGGGGGCCAGCGCGGGTAGAATTTCGGACGGGGCCAGCTGCAAATAATTGGGATGGTGCAGCGTGGCGTCCATTACGTTGAGCGGAATTTCTAAAAATGCTGCCGCCTGGCCAGTGGTGAAATTGAAAGGATAAAACGGCTGGCAATAGCTGTGGCGAAAACCGAAATGCTCGGCAAAACCTAACGTCGAATCAAAGAGAAGCCGGGCTTCATCTAGTACCGTGAGGGTTTGGGCCGGGTCCCAGCTTAGGTAATGAAACCGCACGCCTAGGGTATCAAATAGCTCATCCTCTGCGCGTAGCTTTGCGGCGCTAGTGGCCGTGCCGATGCTGCCGTGCAGGGCCAGCGTACAAGCCAGAGTAGGCCAGCGTTGCCAGATTTTCGATTTGGGCGTCAGCTCATAGTCGGCATTAGGAGTGCCGTTGGCTGCCCGGCCCTTAGCTGGCAGTAAGAAAAATGTTGACTCGGCGCCGTACTGTGCCGTGGCCGCTGCTACTGCTTCCAAATTATCCCAAGCATCAGGCTGGGTCAGGTGCTGACACAGTAACTTGCAGAAGCGACCAAGCAGCCGCTGCTGCCACGCCGCCTTGGCGGGCGCTTTCCAGCCACTGTATAAATTATCAACGTCGTGCGAGATAAAGGCGGCGAAAGTAGCTCGCTGATTGCCCCAGCGGCGCGGGTGCAGCGGCTGCCCGCTTACGCATTCCACCGCCGTTCTCAGTACGTCGAAATAATAATTAACGACCGGCAGCGTCACGAAATTGTACTGCTTTTGCACGCTCGCCGCGTAGGGAAAACGGCCGTGTTGGTCGCGCTCGGTCGAGAAATATTCTTGCCAGCCGCTCAATAAATAAAACGCCGCTGAGATAATATCAGCCGAAATAAAAACCTTGTTTTCGGCGTGGGAAATTAACGGCTGCTGCGGCGCGGTATCGAAGAAAAACGGCACGCGCTGGCCCAGCCACTCGCGCCAGGTGGGCGCGGCTGGGTAGGGGTTATTTTCCGCGAAGAAATTGCCGCTGGCCGCCGCTATTTCTACCTGCGGCTGGGTATCCGCGTAGCCGATGGCCGCGGCCGGGCCGCCGGGGTAGGCCAGCCGGAAGTGCCGCAGCACATACGCCAGGCGCACCTCGGCCAAAACGGCGACGGGGGCAGCGGGGGCTAGGGCAGGAGCGGGCATAGGGCGAAATTACGCCCCACTAGCCGGGGCGGCCAGCCACTCGGCCAGCCGGCGCACGGCCAGCGCGCGGCTGTGGCCCTCATCGGGGGTACCGAGGGTGGAGTTGTAGTAGGCGGCGCGGCGGTAGAGGTCGGCGGGCTTGTGCCGGGCCAGCCGGCGCAGGGCTGCCGCCAGCTCGGCCGGCGAGTGAGCCCACTCGCTGAGGCCGTGGGCGGCGTAGCCGTAGTAGTCGGCCAGGCTGGCGGTGGGCGTGAAGCGGTAGTAGAGGCTGGCCACGTTGAGCAGCGTGGCTTCGAGGTGAGTGCTGGTGTCGGCGGCCACCAGTGCATCGTGATGCTGCAAAAACTCGAACACGTTTTCCTGCTGCGGGTCCGACCATTGCAGGTCGGGCAGTGCCTGGCGCAGAGCGCCGAAATCGCGCCGGTCGCCGGGGTGGGGGCGTAGCGTGAAGGTCAACTCGGGCAATTCGCGTAGCAGGTAGGTCAGCGTGTCGGCTACGGCGGGCAGCTCGTCGAGCAGGTTGCAAGCCACGGCTACGCGGCGTACCTGCGGCGCGGCGTTGCGCTGGCTCAGGAAGGCATCGGCCTTGGGCATGCCCACTAGGGTCACTTGCCCGCGTACGGGGCCGCACTGGCGGTATTTATTCAGCGCGTCCTGGCCTTCCAGTAAGCTCAAATCGAAACCCAGCGGCGGGAAATTGGTGCTCACGCTGGCGTGCTGCACGTAGGCCGTGGGCACACCCTCGGCGCGGCAGGCCAGCAGCAGGGCGCGGGCGTCGTCGTTGTGGTCGTTGGCAAATATTATGGCCCGCGGCCGGTAGTGGCGCAGCGCCCGCCGGTACACCTCGTAGTAGCCCACGGCGTAAAAAACGAGGTCGAAAAACCGCGTGGCCCGCGCCCCCAGCTGCCGCCGCAAACCCAGCAGCGCTGCCGGATACTGCCCATAGTACAGAATCTTACGCCGCAGCGACAGCCGGTTCACGGCCCCGCCGTAGCGCCCGATATTCTTACCCTGACCGGCTACCAGCACGGCGTCGGGCCGCGCCTCTTTTATAAAGCGCAGCGCCTCGTAATTATTGGCGCTCACCACGTAGAGCCACACCGCGCCGCGCAGCTGCTCGGGGTTTTTGATGGGCTGAAACAGGTGCCCCACCAGCCGCAGCCCGGCATAGGCGGCCACGCGGGCTAGCCGCCTGAAAGGGTTAACCGGCGAAATACTGGCCAGCACCGAGGCCGGCAGCCCGGCAAATAAATCGGAAAAGCGCAGCTGCAAAACGTCGCGCAGGCGCGCCACCACCGGGCTCACGGCTGCGGGGCCGGCGCGGGCTCGCCCAGCAAGGCATCCCAGGTGAGGGGCTTGCCGGGGGCCAGGGCGCGGGCGGCGCGGCGGCCCAGCACCACGTCCCAGTGGCGGGGCAGCAGGCCATCACCGGGGCGAATAATACGCAGATTTTCAGCCGTTAATACCTCGCCCTTAGCAATAGGCTTGGCCACGTAGATGCTGCGCTTAAAGACGCGGCTTTTCTCCTCGCTGGCCTGCACGCAGAGCTGCACCGTGCCCAGCGCCTGGTGGGCGCGGGCGGTTTCATCGACCAATAACTTCAATTCCTCAGGCTCCAAAGAGAACGCCGAATCGACGCCGCCGTCGGCGCGGCGCAGCGTGAAGTGCTTCTCGATAACGGACGCGCCGAGTGCCACGGCGGCCACGCTGGCACCCACGCCCATGGTGTGGTCGCTCAGGCCCACCGGGCAGCCGAAGGTTTCGGCCAGCACCGGGATGGTGCGCAGGTTGGTGGTGGCCGGCGAGGCGGGGTAAGTGCTGGTGCACTTGAGCAGCACCAACTGCTGGCAGCCGGCGGCGCGCAGTACGCGCACGGCCTCGTCGATTTCGCTGAGCGTGGCGGCGCCGGTGCTCACAATTACAGGCTTGCCGGTGGCGGCCACGCGGCGCAGCAGCGGCCAGTGGGCATTCTCGAAGGAGGCAATTTTGTAGGCCGGCACGTCGAGCGTTTCCAGAAAATCCACGGCCGACTCGTCAAACGGCGAGCTGAAGGCCAGCAGCCCGTGCTGCCGCGCCCGCTCGAAGATGGGCGCGTGCCACTCCCAGGGCGTATAGGCCTCTTTATAAAGCTGATACAGGTCCTTGCCCTCCCACAGCGACTGCCCTTCCTCGCGAATGACGAAGCCGGTATCCATGCTGATGGTGTCGGCGGTGTAGGTCTGGAGTTTGAGGGCGTGCACGCCGGCGGCGGCGGCGGCATCCACGAGGGCCAGGGCCCGGTCAAGGCTCTGGTTGTGGTTGCCCGACATTTCGGCGATGATAAACGGTGGGCTGTCGGGGCCAATCGGGTGGCTACCGATAGAGAAACTAGGCATGGCGCAAAGTTACGGCGGCCGGCCGGGCCCGCTGGCTAGGCCCGCGGCCGGGGGCGCAGCGTGTCGCGCACCTGCTGCCACTCGCGCCGCAGCATGGCTAGCCCCACCACGTCGACAAACTGCTTGTCCTTGTAAATGTGCTGGCGAAAATAGGCCTCGCGGCGGAAGCCGAATTTCTCGTGCATGGTCACCACCTTTTCGTTGGTCACGAAAACCTCGCAGGATAATTTGTTAAGCTTCAGCTCCTCAAACACGTATTCGAGCACGGCCAGCTCCACCTTGGCGCCAATGCCGCTGCCGTGCAGGTTCTCCTCGCCCAAATAAAAAGCCCAGTAGGCCGAGCGGTTGCGCTGGCTGATGGCGTAGAGATTGGCCACGCCCACCGGCCGGTCCTGGTAGTAAATCAGCCAGTACTGCACCGTGGCATCCTGGCTGATGCGAGCGTACCAGGCCTGCTGCTGCTCGGCCGAAATGGGGTCGGCGGTGTACATGTACTGGGCCACGGCAGGCGAGTTGCGCCAGGCGCGCACCAGCTCTAAATCGTCGGGGCCGAGGGGGCGCAGAAGGTCGGTAGTCATGGCAAAGGGTTAGCGGTCAAGTAGCTGTTTAATTTCCTGGCGCAGGATGTCGGGCCGAAGCCAGGGGGCGTAGGGCTGGCGCGAATGGCTAGCCAGCCAAACCATCCCTTGCCCGAGCACCGCCGCCAGCGGGCCGGGCGCAAGGTCGGCAAAATTTCCCACTGAAAACGCCTGCTCATGGGTGTGCACATAGCTAGCCAGGGCCTGCTGATTGTCGGCGTAGTAGCCAGTGAGGGCCGGCCGCCCCAGCGCCAGCGCCTCAATGAGTACCGTGCTGGCCGGCACCACCGCCACGTCGTAGCCTTGCAGCAGGGCCACCAGCTCGGCCGCGCCGAGGTTGCGGTACACCTGAATTTCGCGCCCAGGATGCGCGGCGAGGGCGTCTTGCAACACCGCCTCACCCGCAAAAGCGGCACCCACCAGCAGGCCGATGCGCCGCACCTGGGGCAGGGCCAGCAGCGCGGCCAGCGCGCGCGCCGTGAGGCCCAGCGGGTCGGCCCCGCCAAAGCACACCAGCGCGCTGGCCAGCGCGGGGCTAGCCAGCGGTGGCGCGGCCTGCTCGATAAACGGCCGCCGCAACAGCGAAAACGCGGGTCCCAGCAGCAGCCGGGCCGCGGCCGGGGCCTCATAATCGGCCGGCGCCACGCCCGGCGAGTGGTTGATGAGCACATCGGCCACGACCGGCCAGGCGCGCAGGTCGTCGATGTACACCAGGCCGCAGCCGCTTTGGCGCAATTGCTGCTGGTAGGCCAGGTCGAAGGCGTAGCCATCGAGCACTAGCACGTCGGCGGCCTGCAAGAAATTAGTAGCCAGTGCCTCAGCCTCAGAGGTCAATGGCTGGGCGGGGAGGGCGTGCAGGGCCCAGCCGGCTTGCGCCACAAGGTCGGCCACGGCGGGTGTGGGCTCGCGCACTACGAACATGCCGGGGGCCAGCCCCCGCAGCATATCGGCCAGGGCCAGCAGGCGCACCAGGTGCCCCAGGCCGATGGTGGCGTTGCCATCGGCCCGAAAAACCAGGCGGCGCGGCGGAAGTGCTATCGCTGACATACGGGCTTAGCTGGCGTAAAACGACGAGTGGCTAGCGCTGCACATTGGCCGCGTTGATGGACCCTAGCCAGGGGTAGCGGTCCAGCAGAGCGGGCAGGCCAGTAGGGGCGGTGAGCGAAAAATCGGGCCCTAGCTCCGTAAAAAGCAGGCTGAGCAGCGCGTAGTCGCTGGGGTAGTCGAGGGTGAGGCGCAGGGCGGCCACGACGGGCGGCACGGCCAGGGCCAGCGTTTCGAGCCGGAACAGCGCGGGGTGGCGGCGCAGGTAGGGCGTCACGTGCTCGCGCTCGTCGGGCTGCGCCGCCTCTGCCGCGGCGCGGCGCAGGGCGGCGGCGCTGATGATTTCAAAATTGGTGCCCAGCGGCAGGCCGGTGGTGTGGGTGTAGTCGGCGCCGGTGGCGAGGTGGTGGGCCACGGCGGCATTGAGCAGCGCGGGGTCGATGGCCGGGTTATCGGCCGTGAGGCGCACGATGGTAGCGGCGGGGCTAGCGGCGGCCAGCGCGCCCGCAAATCGCCCTAATACATCGGCCTCCGAGCCGCGAAACACGCCTGTGCCCAGCCGGCTGGCCAGCGCGGCCAGCTCATCGTCAAGCGGTTGGGTGGTAGTTGCCACCACAACCTCTCCGATGGAGGCCGCCTGCCGGGCCCGCCGCACCACGTGGCCCAGCACGGTGTGGGCGTCGCCGGTGGCCGATAGTGGTAGCGGCAACTGCGACTTGCCCGGCAGCCGCGACGACCCCAGCCGGGCCTGGATAAGAGCAAGTACCATTTTCAGTTAAAAAGCTGTTTAGAAAGGCGGTAAGGGATAGTTGCGAATCGGCTGACAGTGCGGGCGCAACGCGGCAATCGCCCCTGAACGAAATCCAAACGACTCGTTCTGGGGCGATTGCCGTGCTGCGCTCGCACTGACAGCCAATTTCTTGGCATTTCAAACAGCTTCTCCAACTCGTACCTCATCGAATAGTCCAACCGCCATCCACTACCAAATTGTGGCCCGTCACAAAATTGGCGGCGGCCGAGCTGAGGAAGACGAACGCGCCGGCCAAATCCTGCGGCTCGCCCACCCGGCCCAGCGGAATGCGCCGCTGCAATTCGCCCTCGAAGCCCGCGTTTTGCCGCACGTTGTCCGACGGGAAAGCGCCCGGCGACACGCAGTTGACTTGAATGTTTTCGGGGCCCAGGTAGGAGGCGAAGTACTTGGTGAGCTGAATCATGGCGGCCTTGCCGGCGCCGTAGTGCGGCGGGTTGAGGAATTGCGGCGCCTCGGCATATGCCCCAAAATCGGGGGCTACCACGCCGTACATGGAGGCCACGTTGATGATTTTGCCGCCGCCCGCGGCGCGCAGGTAGGGCAACACCTCGCGCAGGCAGCGGTAGGCTGTGCCCACCGAGCCATCGAGGCTGAGGGCAAAATCGGTATCGGACAAGCTGTCGGGCTGTTGGCCCCGGCCGTAATAAGCGTTGTTGATGAGCACGCTGGGCGGTCCGTAGAGGTCGAGGCTCTGGCGAAAGGCGGCCTGTACCGAGGCCGTTTCCGACACGTCGCAGAAGACAAAGTGCAGGTTGTCGGTCGCTTCGCCAAAGGCCTGGGCGAAGCTTTCGGCGCTACGGCCCAGCACCACCACCCGCGCGCCGTGCGCCAGCAGGCCCGCCGCAATGGCGCGCCCCAGGTGCCCGTAGCCCCCGGTGAGCAGCACGGTGCGGCCCGTGAGGTCGAACATCGTGCGGTAGAAATCGGCAGTTAGGGGTGCGGCGGCCATGCGTAGGGGAGGATAAAGGTGTCGGTAGGTTCGGCCAATTCAGCCAGGGCCGGGCGCAGGCGCTCGGCGGCGGCCAGGTAAGCGGCGGCGGCCAGGTTCTCGTGCAGGTTGGCCACCGAATCGACGCCAATAACGGCCCGCGCCACGCCCGGCGCGTAGGCCGCGAATAATAACAGCGCAGCCGGCAGCGGCACGTTGGCTTCGGTTGCCAGGGCACGTAGCTGCCGGAGCTTCTGGGCTAGCGGCTGAAAGAAAAGGGGTAAATCGGTGGGCTCGCGCAGCAGTAAGCCCTGTAAGAAAGCCGACCGCACGTGCACCGCTACGCCGCGCGCGGCCAGCCGGGGCAACACGGCCGCAAAGCGTTGGTCGAGCACATTATACGGCACCTGCACGAGGTCCATGTCCCAGCCCTCGGCCAGTAGCCACTCGGCCTCGTGCGGGTGGTAGAGCGACACGCCGATGCGCGCTACCTGCCCCGCCGCCCGCGCTGCTTGCAGCGCCTGCCAGGCCGCCGGCTCGGCTTGCAACGGCCCAAAGGCGTGGAACAGCACGCCGTAGAGCCGCGGCCGGCGCAGCCGGGCCAGCGACGCGGCCAGGTGCTGCGCCACCAGCGCGGGCGGGCCGGCCGGGAGCTTGGTAATCAGCTCGAAAGCTGAATTATCGCCGAGTAGCTCGCCTAGGCGCGCCTCGCTGTTGCCGTAAGCGGCGGCCGTGTCGAGCAGGGTGAGGCCGGCGGCCTGGGCGGCGGCCAGCACCTCGGCCACGGCGGCCGGGCTGGGCTGGCCGGCTTGGTTGTTCAGGCCGTAGGCTAGCCCAAACTGCGCGGTGCCCAAGGCCAGGCGCTGAGCTAGCGCCTGGGTATCGGCCAGAGGTTTAGGCGGGCTCACGCGGGGCTTTGGGCTAGAAACTCGCGCACGCAGGCCACCACGTAGGCCTGCTCGGCGTCGGTGAGGGTGGGGTAGAGGGGTAGGCTGAGGCAGCGAGCGTAGTAGGCCTCGGCGGCCGGAAAGTCGCCGGCCTGCCAGCCCAGCTTTTCGTAGTAGGGCATGCGGTGCACGGGCACGTAGTGCACCTGGGCCAGAATGTTTTTGGTGCGCAAAAACTCGTACAAGCCCCGCCGATTCTCCACCTGCACCACGTACAAATGGTAGGCGTGGCCCGCGCGGCCGGGGGCTAGCACCGCCACGCCCGGCGTGGCGGCAAAGGCGGCGTCGTACTGCGCGGCCAGCTCGCGGCGGCGGGCCAGGCCCTCGTCGGCGCGGGCCAGCTGGCTGCTGCCCAGGGCGCACAGGATGTCGGAGATGCGGTAGTTGTAGCCCAGCTCCTGCATTTCCATGTACCAGCCGCCCTCGTCCTGGCGCAGCAGGCCGGTGGCTTCGCGCTCGATGCCGTGGGTGCGCAGGCGGCGCAGGTGGCCGGCCAGCTTGGGGTCGTTGGTGGTTATCATGCCGCCCTCGCCGGTGGCAATGTGCTTGACGGGGTGAAAGCTGAAAATGGCCAGCTCGGCCAACTGCCCGCTGCCGCAAAAGCGCTTTTCGCCTTTGCTATCCATGAAAAAGCCGCCTGGTGCGTGGCAGGCATCCTCGATTATCCAGAGGCCAAACTCGTCGGCCAGCGCCCGGGCTTCCTCCAAATTGACGGCCAGCCCGGCAAAATCAACCGGAATTAGACCCGCGAAATAACCTTTGGGGTGCGCTTCCAACAGCTTTCTAACGGCTTGCAAGTCAAGCAGGCCGGTGGCGGGGTCGATGTCGGC
>Ga0160429_1000751_pt1 | contig 22137 bp, 18 predicted proteins | sample SolpanmetagenomR_FD_108199 | JGI IMG/M metagenome (GOLD analysis project Ga0160429, IMG submission 108199) | Solar panel surface microbial communities from Lawrence Berkeley National Laboratory, California, USA - R | ecosystem: Engineered > Built environment > Solar panel > Unclassified ...
AGCTCGGTCGGCGTGCCGGCGGCCGGGGAGGGAACCGGTTCCGTGGCCGACTCCGGCTCCGGGACGGGCGCCTGCTCGGCGACCTGCTCCTCCTGACCGGTGGTCGGGGAGTCCGTGCCGGCGTCGGCGGTGGACGTCTCGCCGGGCCCACCGATCACGACGATGGGCGTGCCCACGGCGACGGTCTCGCCCTCGCCGACCAGGACCTCCAGCACGGTGCCGGAGACGTCGCTGGGGAACTCCACGCTCGCCTTCTCGGTCTCGACCTCGGCCAGGGGGGCACCCACGGCCACGTCGTCGCCCTGGTGCACGAACCAGGTGCTGATCACGGCCTCGCTGGAACCCGCGAGGATCTCCGGCATGCGGATCGTGGTGGCCATCAGTGCTTCCCCATGCCGGCGACGACGCGCTGCAGGCCCGCGACGACCTCCTCGGTGCGGGCGATCGCGGCTCGCTCGAGCACCCGGGAGATGCTCGGGCTGGCCTCGCTGCCCGTCACCCGCTCCACGGGCTGGTCCAGCCAGTCGAAGAAGCGCCGCTGGACCTCGTCCGCGAGCCACCCGCCGTAGGAGGTGCCCTGGGCGCCCTGCTCGACGATCAGCACGGCGCCGGTCTTGCGGATGCTGTCCCCCAGCGTGTCCCAGTCGAGGGAGGCGCGGTCGAGCCACCGCAGGTCGACGACCTCGGCGTCCACGCCGGTCTGCTCCACCGCCTCCAGCGCGTGGCGGACCATGTTCAGGTAGCTGATCACCGTGACGTCCGCGCCGGTGCGGCGAACGGCCGCCCGGCCGGGCGGCAGCCGGTAGTCCAGGTCGACCGGAGACTCCTCCACGAGGGGGTACAGGTCGATGTGCTCGATGACCAGCACCGGGTCCTGCAGGTCCAGAGCGGCGTTCACGAGGCCCACGTAGTCGGCGGCCGTCGACGGGGCGACGATGCGCCAGCCCGGGCTGGTCGCGAAGATCCCCGCCGGGTCCATGAGGTGCTGGGACCCGTAGCCCGAACCCATCGCCACCTTGGTGCGTAGGACGAGGGGGACGGGGTTCTCCCCACCGAACATGTGCCGCGCCTTGCCGATCTGGTTGAAGACCTGGTCGGCGGCGACCCAGAGGAAGTCCGGGTACATGAACTCCACCACCGGACGGAAGCGCCCGTCCAGGGCCATGCCGCCGGCGAGGCCGACGAAGGCGTTCTCGCTGATCGGCGTCCCCAGGACGCGGTCGGGGAACGCCGCGGCCAGGCCCTTGGTCGCGCCGTTCGTGCCGCCGCCGAGGCGGTGGACGTCCTCGCCCAGCACGACGATGCGGTCGTCGCCCTCCATGCGGTGGCGCATGACGCCGGCCACGGAGTCGACGAACTTCCCCTGCCTCGTCGGGCCCTCGTGGTCGAGGGGCTCCAGCGTGCGGGCGCCGGACAGCTCAGCGGCGTCGCCGCGGACGCCGACGTCGACGAAGGCCGGGTCCGGCCAGAGCTCCGGGCGGATGCGGCGCTTGCCGTCGACCTCGGGGTCGGCCTCGAGCAGGCGCGCGGCGACGTCGCGCATCGCGGCGACGGCCTCCTCGCGCGCGCGGTCGACCTGCGCGGGCGAGAGCACGCCCAGCCCCACCAGCTCCCGGCCGACCCGGGCCACGGGGTCGCGCTCGCGCCAGGCGGCCTCCTCGTCCTTGGGGCGGTAGCCGAACGCGCTGCCCGGGTAGGGGCCGTTCTGGTGGAAGAAGCGGTACACCTCCGCCTCGATGACCGCGGGGCCCTCGCCCGCACGCATGCGGGCCGTCGCCTCCTGCACCGCCAGGTGCACGGCGAGGGGGTCCATGCCGTCGACCTGCCACGCGGGGATCCCGAACCCGGGCCCCCGCCCGGACAGCCGCGCCTCGCCCGTCACGTCACCGACGCCGGTGGAGACGGCGTAGAGGTTGTTCTCGATGAAGAACCCGAAGGGCAGGTCCCAGGCCGCGGCGAGGTTCATCGTCTCCAGGACCGAGCCGATGTTGACCGCCCCGTCGCCGAAGTAGCTGATCGTGACGTCGCTCGTGCCGGCGTGGCGCTGCGACCACGCGTTGCCCGCCCCCATCGGCACACCTCCGCCGACGATGGCGTTGGTGCCGAGGGCGCCGGCGTCGAACCACTGCAGGTGCATCGAGCCACCGCGGCCGCGGCAGTAGCCCTGCGAGAGACCGAGGATCTCGGCGAGGGTGCGCTGCAGCACGTCCTCGACCGCGGAGGGGACGAGCTCGTCGACCGACACCTTCCCGCCCGTGACGTGGGTGAGCGCCTTGGCGAGGAACTGGTGGTGGCCGCGGTGGGAACCGTTCACGGCGTCGGAGGAGCGCAGGCCGATGATCGACCCCACGGCACCGCCCTCCTGGCCGATGCTGGAGTGCGCCGGACCGTGGACGAGCCCCTCACCGGCCAGCTCCAGCACGGTCTCCTCGAAGGCGCGGATGAGCTGGAGCTCACCGAGCATCGCGACCAGCAGCTCGGGATCGGCCTGCTGCCAGTCCTCCGGGACGGTCGTCAGGCGGACCCACGGGACCGCGGCGTCCAGGCGCTCGTGCTTCGGCATCGACCCTCTTCTCCATCGACGGGGGGACAGGCGCGTTCGCCCACGCCCACCCTAGGAGTACATTGGCGACAATCACAAGGTGCTCGCGCCCTGAGGCTCCAACTCACCTCCGCTTTAGCGGCTCATTGGATACAACGGACGGGTGAGCGCGCAACCGCCCGGAGCAGACGACGAGAGGGAGCTCGATGGCGATCCCCGGACTGCGTGGCACCGACCACGTCGGCTTCACCGTGCCCGACCTCGACGAGGCGCGGCGCTTCCTCGTCGACGTCCTCGGGTGCACGCTGGTGTACTCCCTCGGACCCTTCGCCCACCCCGACGACGACTGGATGGCCGAGCACCTCGCCGTCCACCCCCGCACCGTCATGCGGCGTCTGGACTTCTACCGCTGCGCCAACGGGTCGAACTTCGAGGTGTTCAGCTACGAGGCCGCCGACGGTCAGCGACCGCAGCCCCGCAACAGCGACCTCGGCGGGCACCACCTCGCCTTCTACGTCGAGGACCTCGACGAGGCGGTGGCGTACCTGCGCGCCACCGGGGTCCGCGTCCTCGGGGAGCCGACCGCGAGCTCGGGGGCGAGCGCGGGCCAGCGCTGGGTGTACTTCCTCAGCCCGTGGGGGATGCAGCTGGAGCTGGTCTCCTACCCCGGCGGCAAGGCCTACGAGGCCGACGCACCCGTCCTGCTGTGGCACCCGGCCCGCCCCGAGGCATGATCCGGGGGTGACCACGACGCGATCCGCCGACGCGACACCCTCCGGCCCGGGCGGGGTGCGGGCGGCGCCGCGGGACGGCTCGGCGGGCGCGCGCATCGCCGACGGGCTGCGCCGGGCGATCCTGCAGGGCGAGCTGGCCCCGGGCGACCGGATCCGCCAGGAGGAGCTCGCCGAGGCCCACGGCGCCAGCCGCGCACCCGTGCGCGAGGCGCTGCGGATCCTCGAGGCCGACGGGCTCGTGACGACCGTGGCCAACACGGGCGCGTGGGTCTCGCACATGAGCCTGGCGGAGTGCGCCGAGGTCTACCAGGTGCGGGAGCGGCTGGAACCCCTGCTGCTGCGCCTGAGCATCCCGGACCTCGGCCCGGCCCGCACGCGCCAGCTGACCGGCCTGGCCGCCGAGATGGAGGCCAACGACGACGTCGAGCGCTTCCTGCGCCTGGACCGGGAGTTCCACCTGCTCTCCTACGCCGGGGCGCAGACGGCGATGCTGGGAGACACCGTCCACCGGCTGTGGAACTCGACCCAGCACTACCGGCGCGCCTACGCCCTGCTGCACGACCCGGACAACGACCGGATCGTCCACGACGAGCACCACATGCTCGTGCGGGCCATCGGCGACGGGGACGTCGAGGACGCCGAGCGCGTGCTGGGCGGCCACATCCGCCGCACCCGGCTGCAGCTCGCCCACCACCCCGAGCTCTTCGCCTGAGGCGGGGCCGGGACGCGGCCGGCCGGCGCTAGACGCTGGACACGCGGGGGCTCGACGGCGGGTGGTCGCCGTGGACGAACCAGACGCCCTCGAAGACGTCCGGCCCCGGGTTGCGGTGCACGTGCGGGATCGAGGAGTCGAAGCCGATGGACTCCCCGGCCCGCAACGTGAAGGACTCGTTCCCGACGGTCACGACGAGCTCGCCGGTGAGGACGTAGGCGTACTCGTAGCCGTCGTGCGTCACGAGCTCGCCCCCCGCGGTCGAGGTCGCCCCCGCCGCGTAGACCACCTTCATGAAGTTCACCGCGTGCTCCGGGGTCGCCGCGAGCCGCTCCCAGGTCACCCCCTCGGCCATCTCCAGGTGCGAGCGGTGCGCCGGGTGGACCACCGAGACGCGGTTGGCGTACTCGGACGGACGCCAGGCGTTGGCCGGGTTCATGCGGCCGTCGCCGTGCCACTCGTCGTCCGCCACGAGCACACCCTGCGGGTCGGCGTCGAACAGCTCGTCCACCGGCACACCGAGCAGGCGCGAGAACGAGTAGAGGCTGGCGACCGACGGCTGGGACTTCCCGTTCTCGATCTGGGACACCAGCGACGGCGAGACCCCCGCGCGGCGGGCCAGCTCGCGCAGCGACATCCCGCTGCGCTGGCGGACCTCCTTCAACCGCGCACCGAGGAAGACGACGGCGTCGTCGTCGTCGGGGGCTTGAGCTTCCACCAGGTGACCTCCCACGGTGAGGTCGTTCGATGCCGTCGAACAGGGTCGGTGCGCGGTGACCGGGAGGCCCCACGCCGAGCCCGGCAGACTCTACAAGCACGGGCGTCAGGCCGGCATCGGCAACGCACCGAGCGGGTCGGGCGTGCTAGTGTTAAGTGACAACATACACCTGTCGACACGAGGAAGTGTTGATCGTGCCCCTCACCGGCGTGCACCACACGGGCCTGGTCGTCCAGGACCTGGACCGCTCGATCGCCTTCTGGCACGGCGTCCTCGGGCTGGAGCTCGTCACCGAACCCAGCCCCTGGTTCGCCGGCCCCGAGCTGTCGCGGGGAGTCGGCGTCCGCGACGCGGAACTGCGCCAGGTGTGCCTCGCAGCCGGTGGCGACGTGGTCGAACTGCTGGAGTACCGCCACCGCCTGGACGCCGGCCACCCGGTGCCGCAGAACCACCTCGGCGCGATGCACGTCGCGCTGCGCGTCACGGACGTCGTCGGCATGAGGCGGGACCTGGCGGCCCACGGCGTCGAGTTCCTCTCCGAGGTGAACGTCGTCGACGACGGGGTCCTCGCCGGGTGGCGCTGGGTGTACTTCCACGACCCGGACGGGATCTCGGTCGAACTCGTCGAGCAGGCGTACACCGACACCGCGGCGCGCTCCCAGGGCATCGCCGCCTACCTGGCCACCCGTCCCCCGATCCGCTGAGACAGAGACGAGAACCGCATGAGCTCTCCCACCCCCTCCCGAGCCCTCGTCGTGGGAGCGACCGGGATCGTGGGTCAGAACCTGGCCAGCCGGCTCGCCGACGAGGGGTGGCAGGTCGACGGGCTCTCCCGCCGCGGCGCGGTCGCCGACGAGCGCGTGCACGGGCTGGCCGCCGACCTGAGCGATCCCGGGGCCCTGGCCGCGGCGCTCGAGGGCCGCGCCCCCGAGCTGGTCGCCATCACCGCCTGGAGCCGGCAGGCCACCGAGGCCGAGAACATCGCTGTGAACGGCGGTGCTGTCCGCAACCTGCTCGCCGCGCTGGAACCTCAGGCCTCGGTGCGCCACGTGGCGCTCATGACCGGCCTGAAGCACTACCTGGGGCCCTTCGAGGCGTACGCGGTCGGCAGGATGGGTGACACGCCCTTCCGCGAGGAGGAACCCCGGCTGCCGTCGCCGAACTTCTACTACGCGCAGGAGGACGAGCTGTTCGCCGCGGCCGGGCGCGCCGGGTTCACCTGGAGCGTCCACCGCTCGCACACCGTCTTCGGCTTCGCGACCGGCAACGCCATGAACATGGTCCTCACCATCGCCGCCGCCGCGACGATCTGCCGGGAGCTCGGCCGGCCCCTGGTCTTCCCCGGTTCCGCGACGCAGTGGGACGGCGTGACCGACGTGACGGACGCGGAGCTGCTGAGCGAGCAGATGATCTGGGCTGCGGGTACGGGACGCAGCGACGCCTACAACACCGCCAACGGCGACGTGTTCCGCTGGCGGAGCCTGTGGCCGCTCGTCGCCGACCACTTCGGCGTCGACTGGGAGGGCTACGAGGGGGCACCGCGTCCGTTCGAGGTGCAGATGGCGGGGACCGAGGACGTGTGGCGCACCCTGGTCGAGAAGCACGACCTGGTCGAGCCGGACCTGTCCCGGATCGCCTCGTGGTGGCACTCGGACGGGGACCTGGGCCGTGGCATCGAGGTCCTGACCGACATGAACAAGAGCCGCAAGGCGGGTTTCACGGCGACGCGCGACACGCGGGAGAGCTTCTTCCGCCACGTCGAGGCCTACCGGGCGGCGCGCGTCCTGCCCTGAGCGGACGCAGGAGGGGCGGCAACCGGTTCGTCGAACCGGTTGCCGCCCCTCCTGTTCCGGCTCACAGCGCCGCGGAGAACTCCACGTGAGCCTTGATCGTCGTCGGCGTCGGGTGGCTCGCCACCTGCAGCGCGTCGAGGGCGTCGGCGGCGGCGAAGCGCTCGGTCACCAGCGGCGCCAGGTCCAGGCCCGTGCGGGCCAGGAAGCGCAAGGTCTGCGGCCAGACGCCCGGGGAGCCGATCGAGCCCGTGATCCGCAGCTCCTTGGACTGGATGAGCCCGAGCTTGGCCGGTGCCTGCCGGCCCACGTCGATGCCGATGCAGGCCACGCGACCGCCGGGGCCCACGAGCTCGAGCGACCGGGCCATGACCGCGGGGTGGCCGCTGGCCTCGACCACGAGGTCGGCGCCCCGCCCGCCGGTGAGACGGTCGACGGCCTCGTCGGCCTGCTCCGGGGCCACGGCCGCCTGCGCACCGAGGGACGTCGCGGCCGCCCGCCGATGCGCCGACGGCTCGACGACGAGCGTCGCCGCCCCCATCGCCGCGGCCGCGGCCGCGGTCAGCAGCCCGACCGGTCCGCCACCCAGGACCACCACCGTGTCGCCAGCGTCGACGCCCCCGGCACGCAGCAGCGCGTAGTAGCCCACGCTGAACGGCTCGACCAGGGCTCCCACCGTCCACGGCAGCTCGTCGGGAAGGCGGTGCAGCCACGAGGGCCGGGCGACGAAGAAGTCCGCCGCGGCACCGCTGATCGAGAACCCGAAGTGGTCGGCGCCGATGACGCACTCGCCCACCACGCGGTCGCCCACGGCGAACGCGGTGACGTCGCTCCCGACGCGCGCGACCTCACCCGCCCACTCGTGGCCCGGGACGACCGGGTACTCGAACGGGATGATGTACCGGCCCTCGAGCAGCTCGATGTCGGAGTGGCACACCCCGACCGACCGGGCCGCCACGAGCACCTCGTCGGGACCGATCCGGGGAACCTCCACGTCCGCGACCTCGGCGTGGCCGGGGCCGGTGTAGATCAGCGCTCGCACCGCAGCTCCTCCTTCATCGGGTCTCGACGAGGACCTTGACCTGGTCCCCGGTCGGGGACAGCAGGGTCTCGAAGCCCTTCTCGACGATGTCGGCCATCGCCACCTCCGCCGTGACGACCTCCTGCACCCGGTAGCGCCCCCGGGCGATCAGGTCGACGATCCGCGGGAAGTCGTAGACGGGGTAGCACCAGGTGCCGGTCAGGGTGATGTCGTGCTCGGACAGCTGCATCGGGTCGATCGCGGCGGGGCGCGTGTGCAGGCCGGTCTGGGAGATGCGGCCGGAGGAGCGGACCGCGGCGAGCGCCGTCTGCAGGGCCCGCTCGTTGCCCGAGCACTCGATGACCGCGTCGACGCCGAGGCCGTCGGTGGCCTCGCGCAGGTGGGCCGCGACGTCCACCTCCGTGGGGTCCAGCACCTCGCCCACGTCCATCCTGCGGACGAGGGCGGCGCGGGTCGCGTTGACCTCGGAGACCACGACGCGGGCTCCCAGGGCGGACGCGTAGAGCGCGGCCAGGGCACCGATCGGACCGGCCCCGGTGATCAGGACGCGCTCACCCGGGCGCACTGCGGCGATGTCGACGCCGTAGGCGGCCACGGCCGCGGGCTCGACCAGCGCCCCCTGCAGGTCCGAGACCTCGTCGGGCAGGACGGTGAGCTTCTCCGCCGGCACGACCGCGAGCTCGGCGAGGCCGCCCCACGCGGAGCTGAGCCCGATGCACGCCATGTTCCTGCAGAGGTGGTTCTTGCCCCGCACGCAGTGGTAGCAGGTGCCGTCGAAGAGCAGGGGCATGACGGTGACCCGCTGCCCGGCCGCGACGGTGGTGACCCCAGCCCCGACCTCCACGACGTCCGCGGAGAACTCGTGGCCGAGGATCTGCGGCAGGGTCGAACCGTTGAGCCGGTGCGGCTGCGCGGGCGTGACGATCGGGCCCATGGCGTACTCGTGCAGGTCGGTTCCGCAGATCCCGCACCAGGAGGGACGGACGAGGACCTGCCCCGGCCCCGGAGACGTGGGCGCGGCCACCTCCTCGACACGGACGTCGTGGGCGGCGTGGAAGACCGCGGCTCTCATGGGTGCTCCTCTGCTCGGGTGGGGTCGAAGAGGACCTTGCCCTCCAGGGCCCCGGTGGCCAAGCGCTCCAGCTGCCCGGCGAGGTCGGACAGCGGCCGGACGGAGTCCAGCAGCTCGGCGGCGAGGCCGGTGGTGGCGAGGATGTCCAGCGCGGGCGCCAGGTCCGTTCCGCACACGTGGGCCAAGGTGGTCTGCACGGTGATCTCCCGCATCACCAGGCGGTGGACGTCGAGCTCCTGGGGCCGCGCGGGGAGGCCGACCTGCAGGACGGTCCCCCCGTCGCGGACCATGCGGACCGCGGCGTCGAGCTGACCGGGAGCACCGCTGGCCTCCACGACGACGTCGGCCCCGCGGGGACCGACCGCAGCGGCCACCCGGGCCTCCAGGTCGTCACCGACCTCGAGGGTCCGGGCGGCGCCCAGGCGTCCGGCGCGCTCCAGGCGGTGGCCGGCGAAGTCCACCACGACGACCTCCACGTCGGCGAGGTGGAGCAGCCCGACCAGGACGAAGGTGCCGATCGCGCCCGCCCCGAGGAGCACGACCCGGTCCCCGGCGGCGGCACCCGTGCGCCGCGCCGCGTGCAGGCCGACGGCGAGGGGCTGGGCGAGGCCGGCGGCGTCCAGGTCGATCCCGTCGGGCAGCGGCACGAGCGTGCGCTCCGGCACCGCCACGAACTCGGCCAGGCCGCCCGGGGCGTTCAGGCCGTGGGTGTGGTAGCTCCGGCACAGGTTCGTCCGCCCCTCCCGGCACCGGTCGCAGTCCCCGCACCACACGCCGGCGCCGCTGGCGACCAGCGTCCCCACCGCCAGCGAGGCGTCGGCGGCGGTCTCGACGACCTCGCCGACGAACTCGTGGCCGAAGACGAGCGGCCCGACGTGCCCCGTGACCGGGTGGGGACGCCGGACGGGGAACGTCAGCGGTCCCGCCCTCCACTCCGTGGCGTCGGTGCCGCACATCCCGGACCGCAGGACGCGCACGAGGACCTGCTCGCCCGTCCGCACGGGGACGGGGACGTCCTCGATGCGCACGTCGTGGTGGTCGTGGAAGACCGCGGCACGCATGAGGGGCGGCCGCACGCCGGCCTCAGGCGTCACCTCGCCCCCAGGGGGTGTTCAGGTGGGACTGGGAGCTGCGCACCAGCGGCAGCGAGCCGTTGACCGTGGTGAACCGCTGCCCGGCGACGAGCAGCTCCTCGGCGGGGAACTTGGTGACGACCTCGCACCCGGTGGCGGTCACCACCACCTCCTCCTCGATCCGCGCGGCCCCGATGCCGTCGGCGCTCGGCCAGTACGTCTCCAGGGCGAAGAACATGCCCTCCTCGAGGACCTCGGGGTGCTCGAGGGAGACCAGCCGGGAGAAGATCGGCTTCTCCCAGATGGACAGGCCCACACCGTGTCCGTACTGCAGGGCGAAGGCGGCCTCCTCGTCGGGGAAGCCGAACTCCTCGGCTGTCGGCCACTCGCGCACGACGTCGGCGGTGGTGGCCCCGGGACGGACGACCGCGATCGCCCGGTCCATGTACTCGCGGGCCCGGGTGTAGGCGTCGTTCTGGGCGGAGCTCGCCGAACCGACCGCGAACGTGCGGTAGTAGCAGGTCCGGTACCCGTTGAAGCTGTGGAGGATGTCGAAGAACGCCGGGTCACCCGGGCGGATGATGCGGTCGGAGTACACGTGCGGGTGCGGTGAGCACCGCTCGCCGGAGATCGCGTTCACGCCCTCCACGTACTCCGAGCCCAGGTCGTACAGCGTCTTCGCCACCAGCCCGACCGTCTCGTTCTCCCGCACGCCGGGCCGGAGGAACTCGTAGAGCCGGTCGTAGGCCGCGTCGACCATCGACGCCGCCTGCGTGAGCAGGGTGATCTCGTCCTGCGTCTTGACCTTGCGCGCCTCCATGAACAGCTGCTGGCCGTCGACCACCGTGACGCCGGCGTCCTGCAGCGCGGTGAGCACCGGCATCTCGATGACGTCGACGCCCAGCGGTTCGTCGAGCAGGCCGAACTTCTCGAGCTCGTGCCTGATCTTGCGGGCGACCTCCTCGGCCGCACCGGCGCCGGGGTGGAAGGCCCCGCGCAGCGTCGAGATCCCCGCCCGCGCACCGGACTCCAGCCGCGGGCGGACCGCCCCGTGGTGGGGGGCGTGCGGGTCGGCGTCCATCTCGGCCGTCGTCGTCGACAGCCAGGGGTTGTACAGCTGGTGGTGCTTGGCCGCCGAGCCGAAGTCCCAGACGACCGGGTCGGAGTTGCGGGTGAGCAGGGAGAACCGGATCAGCTTGTCCACCGCCCACGTGCCGATGTGGGTCGCCGTCATGTAGCGGATGTTCGCGAAGTCGAACGCCAGGACGGCCCCGAGGTCGGAGCGCTCCAGCTCCGCCTTGAGCCGGGCCAGGCGCTCCTCGCGGAGGCGGTCGAAGCGGACCCGCTCCTCCCAGTCGACGCCGTTGGTGCCGTAGGTCGCCGTGCTCACCACGAGCGGACCGCCTTTCCGGAGAGGGGGCGCGCACGGGGCGCGCGGGGCTGGGGGACGGAGGGCGACGGGCTCACGCCGCGACGCCCACCTGGCGGCGCCGCCGGAGGCGGCCCGCGCTGTAGAGGACCGCTGCGACGAGGATCAGCCCGCCCTGGAAGAAGTACTGGAAGACGATCCCGAGGCCGAGCAGCACGGTCGCGCTGAGCACCTCCTGCAGAAGCAGGGCGCCGAGCAGAGGACCGATGAAGGACCCGCGCCCGCCGAGCAGGCTCGTCCCGCCGAGGACGACCGCGGTGATGCTGGTGAGGGTGAACGCCGACCCCTGCGTGGGGTCACCGATGCCGTACTGGCCCATGAACATCAGGGCGGCGAGGAAGGTGAACGCCCCGGTCGCGACGTAGCCCAGCACGACCGTGCGCGTGACGTCGGTGCCCACGGTGCGCGCGGCGTGCTCGTCGGACCCGGCGGCGCGCAGCTGCCACCCCCACCGGCTCCGGCGCAGCGCGAGCTCCATGGCGATCGAGAGGACCACCCAGAGCACGAAGAACAGCGGCACCGGACCGAGGCTGAGGTTGACGAAGTCCTGGAAGGCCTGGCTGATGTAGCCGCCCTGCTCGGGGCGCAGCAGCAGCGCCAGACCGCCCAGGGCGATGTAGGTGGCGAGCGTCGCCGCGATCGGGGTGAAGCGCGCGAAGCGGATGAGGCTCCCGTTGACGGCGCCGACGCCGAGCGCCACGGCGAGCATGAGGACCAGACCGAGGAGCACCGTCCCCGCTCCTCTGCCGTCGTTGACGAAGAAGGAGGCCACCACGACGAGGAACCCGGCGAGCGGACCGACCGAGAGGTCGATGCCACCCGTCAGCAGGGCGATGTTCTGGCCCATCGCCAGGAACCCGACCGCGGTCGCGGCGGTCAGCAGGTTGGTGATGTTGAAGGTGGACAGGAAGGCGCCGTTGCTGGCGCTGATGAAGGCCCCGAGGAGGACGAGGACGAGCCCGACCAGGGCGGAGGGGGCGTAGTCGCCGCGCATGAAGCGCCGGAAGCCGGTGGCGTGCCGGGACCGCAGCGCCTCCGGCACGGCGATCGCCTCGGTGCGGGCGCCGACCGCGGCGCTGACCATCGCGGCCTCGGTCACCTGCTCGCCGACGAGCGTGGCGACGACCTGCCCGCGCGACATCACCAGGACCTGGTCGCACAGGCCCTCGAGCTCCTTGGTGTCGGAGGACGCGACGACCACCGGGACGCCCCGCCGTGACGCGTCGCGCAGGATCGCGTAGATCTCCGCCCGGGCACCGACGTCCACGCCTTGCGTGGGCTCGTCGGCGACCAGGAGCACCGGGTCGGAGAGCAGCGCGCGGGAGATGACCACCTTCTGCTGGTTCCCCCCGGACAGTGAGGAGACGCCCGCGTCCATCGAGGCCGCCTTGACGGACATCGAGGACAGGGAGGACCCCACCAGGTCGACCTCGCGGCGGCGCTGGACCAGGCCACCGGCCGTGAAGGAGTGCAGCGCAGCGACCGCGGCGTTCTCGCGCACCGACAGCCCCATGGCCAGGCCCTCGCCGTGCCGGTCCGCCGGCATGTAGGCGGCCCGCGTCAGCAGTTCCCTCGGCGACCGGTGCCGGCCCCCGACCTCGACGTCGCCGGTGGAGCTCTCGAGGCCGGCGAGCGCGCGCAGCAGGTCGCTCTGGCCGTTGCCGACCACTCCCGCGACCCCGAGGATCGCCCCGCGCCGCACGCGCACGGACACGTCGGTGAACCCCGGTCCGCTCAGGCCCTGCAGGACGAGGTCGTCGGCGTCCGCCGCTGCGTCCGCCGGGTCACCGAGCTTGGGCGGGAAGGTCGAGTCGAGGCGGCGTCCCACGATGAGGGCGAGCAGCTCGTCATCGGTGACCGAGGCCACGTCCGCGGTGCCCCGCACGCGCCCGTCGCGCAGCACCGTGACGCGGTCGGCGAGCTGGCGGACCTCGGCCATGCGGTGGGTGATGTACACGACGGACGTGCCGGCGCGGACGACGGCGCGCACCCGCTCGAAGAACAGGTCCACGGCATCACCGCCGAGCGCGGCCGTGGGTTCGTCGAGGATCAGCAGGCGAGGACGCACGGCCAGCGCCTTGGAGATCTCCAGCAGGTGGCGCTGGGCGACGGTGAGGTCCTCGACCCGGTCCCCCAGGTCCACGTCCAGGCCGACGTCCTCGAGGATCGCCGTCGCCCCGGCGCGCACCCCGCCCGCGCTGGCGAGCACGTCCCGCGGCAGCGCGACCTGGAGGTTCTCCAGCACCGTCAGGTCGGGCAGCACAGCCGGGTGCTGGTGGACGATCGCGATGCCGTGGGTGGTCGCCGAGGTCGGCGACAGCGGGGGCACGCGCCGCCCCCCGAGGAGGATCTCGCCGGCGTCCGGCTGGGTCCCGCCCGTGGCCACGTTCATCAGCGTCGACTTGCCGGCCCCGTTCTCGCCCAGCACAGCGTGGACCTCCCCCGGCAGGACCGTGAGGCGGACGTCCGTGAGGGCGGCGACGCCCCCGTAGGTCTTCGTGATCCCCCGCATCTCGAGGGTCGGTGCGCCGGTCGATGCGGTGGTCGCGTGGTCGGCCGCCATCGCGTTGTTCATGGGGATCGCCCTCTGCTCGTGGACTGGCGGGTGGGGAGGTCCGCTCGAGGGGCGCTGCGCCCCCCGAGCGCCGGTCACTTGCCCAGCGCGGCCTGCTGCTCGCCCGGCATCTGCGCCGACAGGTACACGTCACCGGGCAGGTCGGGCTGGCAGTTCACGGGCTTCGCCGCATCGGTGGAGTCCTCGAACACGGGGCCCTTGAACGAGTCGGCGGTCGGGATCTCCCCACCGGTGGCCTTGGCGACCGCGTACTGCACCGCGAGGCGCACGTTGTCGTTGCCGGTCGCGACGGTCTGCATCGGGAACGGGGCGGCGGCCTGGGAGTCCTTCCAGAAGCAGGCCAGAGAGTTCCCGTCGGACGTCGCCAGCGCGGGGATGGGACGCCCGCTCCGGGTGAACAGCGGCAGGGAGCTGACGAGCGTCGGTCCGAAGTCCGAGACGATCACGTCGATCTGGGGGTTCTTCGAGATCGCCGCGGAGAGGAGGGTCTGGGTCTTCGTCGGGTCCCAGTCGGTCGCGGTGAACGGGACCTCTCCCACGAACTCGTAGTTCGCCGGCAGGTTCTTCCTCAGCGTCTCGTACTCCGTCGTGCTCTGCGAGTTCCCCGCGGGCCCACCCATGAAGAGGATCTTGCCGCCGTCCGGCTTGACCTTCTGGATCCACGCCGCCCAGTTCACGGCGTCGTTGGCGAAGTCGTCACCGATCCACTTGTCGTAGTTCGTCCCCGCCTTGCCACCCGGGTCGACGCGGTAGGGGACGGTGACCACGCCTGCCTTGTACGCCTGGGTCAGCGCGGGCAGGACGGCCTTGCCCGCGTCGGGGAAGACCACCATCGCGTCGACGCCCCGGGACGCCATGCCCTTGATGTCGGAGATCGCCTTGGAGGTGTTGCCCTGACCGTCGGCGTACAGGAACTCCTTGACGGACGGGCACTTCATCGCCTCCTCCTTGCCCGAGGCGGTGGTGACCAGGCGCCAGCTGTTGCCGCCGAAGCCGTCGAGGAGCGCGAAGGTGATCTTCTTCGTGCCGCACCACGCGGGTGCGCCCTCGACGTGGGTGACCTTGCCGTCCTCGGTGCCGCCCGCGGTCGAGCTGGAGGAGCTGCAGCCGGCGAGCAGGAGCGACGTCGCCGCCAGGGCGGTGGCGACGAGGCCGAGGGGGGTGCGTGGGTTCATGGCTTCTTCCTTCATCTGGGGTCGCGACGTCGTCGTCGCGGTCCTCCGCGGGGCGGACGACAGGGGTGGAGGATCCGGCTCGGTCGGTGGAGCTCAGGCTGGTGCGGGTACCGGCCGCCGGGGTCGGTGGACGAGCGAGGCGAGGATCCGCCGCCAGTCGACGGTGTAGAGCGAGACGCCGACCGCCAGGGCTCCCGCCTGCACGATCGTCTGGACCGCGGTGGAGACACCGAGGGCCAGCACGAACTGCACGAGCTGCTGGAGGAAGACCGCGGCCACGACCGTGGCGAGCGGGAAACCGCGTCCGCCGAGCAGGGACGTCCCCCCGAGCACGACGACCGCCACGGAGATGAGGAGGAAGCTGTCCCCGCCGTAGGCGCTCGGCTGGGCCGTGATCCCGGCGACGAGGATCCCCGCGAGGCAGTACAGGAGCTGGGCCCAGACGTAGGCCGAGGTGCGGTGGAGCGTCACCCGCAGCCCCACCGCGCGGGCGGCGCGGGGATTCGCGCCGACGAACTCGAAGCGACGACCGGCCGCGGTGCGCCGCAGCAGGAGGGTAACCAGGACCAGGGCCCCGACGGCGAAGAAGACCGACGTGGGGATGCCGGCGACCGTTCCGCCGGCGACGTGCTGCAGGGCCGTGGTCGTGATGCGCGGTCGCCCCCCGGAGATCTGGAGGTCGACGCCGTAGAAGAGCGCGTTGGTCCCGAGCGTGGCGATGATCGGGTTCAGTCCCAGTCCCCCGATCAGCAGTCCGTTCACGACACCGCCGACCGTCGCGAACAGCAGGGCGAGCAGCACGGCGGGGACGAGCTTGCCGTTGTCCTGGTCGGGGATGTGGGTCACGGTGACGATGGCCAGGGACATGCCGCCGGCGACCGACAGGTCGATCCCGCCCTGCTGCACGACGAGCAGCTGGCCGAGGCCGGCGACGGCCAGCACCGCGGCGATCGGCAGCATGCCGCTGAGCGCGTCGGAGCGGGTGCTGGAGGGAGCGAAGAGCGCACACGCGACGAAGAGGAGGACGGTCGCCACGGAGATCGTGACGAGGCCCCGGGAGACGGAGAACCTCGCGCTGCGCAGCGGCGCAGATGTCGGTGGCGTCGTCGCTGACATCAACCCTCCGTTGGGTCACCATGAACACGAGGTCTGAACTGTTGAGTGTGACTGTACAAAGAGACACCCTCCGGCACAACCACCTCCACCGACCGCCTCGCGCGCGCCCCGCGGGGGCTCCTCACGTCGAGGACCACCGGCTCGCCGTGGGGGGGGGAGGAGGGCCCCTGGCCGTCGCCGCCGCCGGTCGGGGCCCCGGCCAGCGGGAGCCCGGCTCCCGGACCCTCCGGCCGACGCGGACGGCGTCGGGGAGATCCGTCGAACGCGTCCGTCGAGAACCCGCACTCCTCGGTTCCCCAGGTGTGGCGCGGACCTCAGACCCTCAGCGCCGCAACGGGTGTCAAACACGGCGCGATGACCTCCGGAGAGGCGTCCCCGCGCGGCTCACGTCTCCGGACCGCTGTCGGCGCGGGACGGAGACCTGTCGAGCGCGGCCACGACCAGCGCGGCCGGGCCCCCGCAGACGACACCCCCCGCCACCGCCCACACCCACGGCACGTCCGCCCACCGGTGCACGACGAGCACGGCGACGACCATCCCCGACAGCACCAGCAAGGCAGTGGACCATCGCCGCACCACACGCCACTCCCCAGGGATCGGTCACGCGGACGTCAGCGACGCTCGGGCCTCGGTGCCCGGACGCTCACCGGCGAGCCGTGGGGGGACTGTACAGCGGGGACTGACACGAGATCCTCCGTCGCACGACCCGTGGCGCCCGGACGGGGGTCGTCGTCCTCGGATCTCCTCGCCGACCGCGGTCCTCACCGCTGGGCAGGGGCCGGACGGGCCGACTCCGGCCCAGCCGTCCCCCGCACGACGGTGGCGCCGGAGTCCGGGGAGGTCGAGACGTCCGGTCGCAGGCCCGCAGCGGTGAAGACCGCAGCGGCCGCACCCGCCTGTCGCTCGTCGACCTCGACGAAGAGGCTGCCCCCGGGCGCGAGCCACGCGGGGGCGTGGGCGGCGACGCGCCGCACCACGTCCAGGCCGTCCGCTCCGCCGTCGAGGGCGGCCCGCGGTTCGTGCAGGCGCGCCTCGGGCGGCAGCAGGTCGACCGCCTCGTGCGGCACGTACGGCACGTTGGCCAGCAGCACGTCGACGCGGCCCCGCAGGGCCGCCGGCAGCGCCGCCCAGAGGTCGCCCGCGTGCACGGCGCCCCCGACCGGGGCCAGGGCCCGGCGCGCGCACGCGACGGCGGCCGGGTCCACGTCGGCGGCGTGCAGCTCGACGCCGGGGACCGCGGTCGCCACCGCCAGGCCCAGCGCCCCCGTGCCGCAGCACAGGTCGAGCACCACGGCGGCGGGCGGGGTCACGGCCACCGCGCAGGCCACGAGGAACTCGGTGCGGCGGCGCGGCACGAACACGCCGGCGTCCACGGGCACGCGCAGCCCGCAGAACTCCGCCCAGCCGAGGACGACCTCGAGCGGTTCCCCGGCGACGCGCCGCGCGAGCAGCGCGGGCCGCTGCGCCGGGTCGGCCTCGAGCAGCAGCCGCGCCTCCTCCTCGGCGAAGACGCAGCCGGCCGCGCGCAGCCGCAGCACCATCCCCGCCTCGTCGAGCACGGCGTCGAGCGGTCCCGTCGTCACCCGGGCAGGCTCCCCGGCGCCGGGTCCGGGGTCAACCGCCTTCCCGACGTCCCGCCTCGGTCCGTGATCATGCAGGTGCACCTGCATGATCACGGCGGGGAAGGGTCAGTTGATGTGCTTGCCGCCGTCGACCTGGTAGCTGACGCCGTTGACGAAGCCGGCGTCCTCGGACAGCAGGAACGACACCATCGCGGCGATGTCCGCGGGGGACCCCACGCGGCCCACCGGGATGCCCACGGACATCTCGGCCTTGCGGGTGTCGGTGAGGGTGCCGCCCATGATGTCGGTGTCGATCGGCCCCGGCAGGATCGCGTTCGCCGTGATGCCCAGCGGCCCCAGCTCGCGCGCGGCCCCGCGCGTCAGGCCGAGCACGGCCGCCTTGGCCGCGGCGTAGGCGGTCTTGGAGAACGTCCCGCCCCCGTCGACGGCCGTGATCGAGGACGTGTTGACGATGCGCCCGACACCGACCTCGGCCATGCGGCGCGCGGCGGCCTGGATCATCAGCAGCGAGCCGGTGGCGTTGACGGCCATCGTGCGGTCCCACTCGGCGAGGGTGATCTCGAGGATGGGGGTCGGGTTGGCGATGCCCGCGAGGTTGACCAGGCCCACGACGGGCGGCAGCGCCGCGTCGAAGGCCGCGAAGGCGGAGGCGACCGAGTCCGGCGCGGCGATGTCGGCGGCGACGCCCGCGACGAGCGCCCCCGTGCCGCGCAGCTCCTCGGCGATCTCGGCCACGCCGGTCTCGGAGATGTCGACGAGGCCGAGGCTCCAGCCCTCGCGCGCCAGGCGCCGGGCGACGACGCGGCCGATGCCGCGGGGGGCACCCACGCCCGTCACGACGGCGGTGCGCTGGGCCGGGAACTCTGCTGCCATGAGGAGGATCTCCTTCGATCGGTGGTCGGCTCGGCGGGCCGCGCCCGCTCCGGCGCGGCCGGAGGGACCGGGACGGGCCCACGCAGGTCTCCTGCGCAGGACGAAGAGTGCCCCTGCAGGCACCACCACCGCGAGCGCAGCCCGCCGGCGCCCCCGCCCGCGACGCCCGCCCGCGCTCCCCCGCCTGCCCTCCCCCGCCGCCGGCCCGCGGGCCGCTCGCGCGCGCCACCGCCCCGAGGGGTCCGTAAGCTCACCGGGATGCCCCCGTCCGCCGCGCCCCGCTCCCTCGCGGAGGAGCTGCGCTCGCGCCCGGACGAGGCGCTGGAGGGGCTGCTCGCCCTCCGGCCGGACCTCACGGCCCCGCTGCCGACGTCGACGACGGCGCTCGCGACGCGCCTGACCACCCGCGCCAGCACCCAGCGGGCGCTGGAGCGTCTCGACAGCCCCACGCTGCAGGTGCTCGAGGTGCTCGCCGTCCTGCCCGACCCGACCACCACGGGCGCCGTCACCCGCGCGTGGGGCGCGCGGGCCAGCGACGTCGTCGCGGACCTGCGCCGCCGCGCCCTGGTCTGGGGCACCGACCGCAAGCTGCACCTCGTCCACGCCGCCCGCGACCTGCTCGGCCCGCACCCCGCGGGGCTGGGCCCGCCGCTGGCCGACGCGCTCGGCCGCCGCTCGCCCCAGCGCCTGGCCGACCTGCTCGAGGACCTCGACCTGCCGGTCAGCCACGACCCTGAGGTGGCGCTGGCCCGGCTCACCGAGCACCTCGGGGACGTCGCGAGCGTCGAGGCCCTGCTCGAGCGGGCCCCGGGCGGCGTGCGCGCGCTCCTGGAGAAGCTCACGTGGGGGCCGCCCACCGGGGCCGTCGAGCGCGCGGACCGGCAGGTGCGCGCCGCGACGTCGGCGAGCCCCGTGGACTGGCTGCTCGCCCACGGCCTGCTCGCCGTGGCGGGGCCCGGCACGGTCGTGCTGCCCCGCGAGGTCGGCCTCGCGCTGCGCGGGGGCCGCGTGCACCGCGCCCCCGACCGCACGCCCCCGTCCCTCGTCGTGGCCGAGCGGCGCCCGGACCGGGTGGCCGCGGCCTCGGCCGAGGCGGCCGCCGAGGCCGTCCGGCTCGTCGACGAGCTGTGCCGCACGTGGGGCTCCGCCCCGGCCCCCGTCCTGCGTGCGGGCGGCGTCGGGGTCCGCGAGCTGCGCCGCACCGCGGCCGCCCTCGAGGTCGACGAGGCCACCGCCGCGCTGGTCGTGGAGACGGCCTGGACGGCGGGGCTCGTGGCCGACGACGGCGAGGTCGAGCCGCGCTGGCTGCCCACCACCGCGTACGACACCTGGCGCGAGGAGGAGACCGAGGAGCGCTGGCTGGCGCTCGCGGGCGCCTGGCTGCCCTCGACCCGCGTGCCGGCCATGGTCGGCACCCGCGACAGCAAGGACAACCCGCGCAACGCCCTCGGCCCCGACCTGGACCGCCCGTCGGCGCTCGCGGTGCGCACGGCCGTCCTGGCGGAGCTGGCCGCCCTGCCGGAGGGTTCGGCCGCCGACGCCGACAGCCTCGCGGCGCTGCTGGCCTGGCGCGCACCCCGGCGCGCCAGCCGCCTGCGCGAGGACCTGGTGCGCTGGAGCGTCCGCGACGCCGGCTGGCTCGGCGTGCTCGGCGCGGGCGCGCTCTCGCCCGCGGGCCGGGCGCTGCTGGCCGGCGACGAGGACGCGGCCGCCGACGCGCTGCGTGCCGCGCTGCCCGCCACCGTCTCGGAGGTGCTGCTGCAGGCCGACCTGACGGCGGTCGCCCCGGGCCCCCTGGCGCAGGACCTGGCCCGCCGCCTGGAGTCCCTCGCGCGCGTGGAGAGCCGGGGCGGGGCGACGGTCTACCGCTTCGACGGCGCCACGGTGCGGCGCGGGCTCGACGAGGGCCAGACCGCCGACGACGCGCTGCGCTTCCTCGCCGACGTGTCCGCAACGCCCGTGCCCCAGCCGCTGGAGTACCTGGTGCGCGACGTCGCGCGCCGCCACGGCCGCGTGCGGGTGGGCCGGGCCGGCGCCTACGTCCGCGCCGAGGACCCGTCGCTGCTCGCCGAACTGCTGGGCGACAAGCGCTGCCGCTCGCTGGGCCTGCGCTCGCTCGCCCCGACCGTGCTGGCCGCGGCGGCCGAGCCCGACGAGGTCCTCGCGGTGCTGCGAGAGGTCGGGGTCGCGCCGGCCGCGGAGGGCCCCGAGGGCGAGCTGCTGCTGCGCCGCCCCCTCGCCCTGCGCAGCGGCCCGCGGCCGGTGCCCCGCCCCGTCGCCGGGGAGCCGCCCGTGCCCGCCCCCACCCTGCTGTCGGCGGCCGTGCGCTCGCTGCGCGCGGGCGACGACGACGCGGCCGACGCGGAACGGCGGCGCAGCAGCACCGACGGGCGGTCCTCCGACGTGCCCGCGCTCGCCGTGATGGACCCCACGACGTCGCTGGCCCTGCTGCGCGAGGCCGCGAGCCACCGCCGGGCGGTGTGGATCGGCTACGTCGACAGCGAGGGCACGGCCCGGCGCCACCTGGTGGAGCCCGTCGGCGTCGAGGGCGGCCGGATCACCGCGGTGGACCGCGCCGAGCAGACCGTGCGCTCCTACTCGGTGCACCGCATCACCGGTGTGGCCCCGGCGCAGACCTGAGGACCGGCCGGGAGCGCGCTGGTGAGCTAGCGTCGACCGTTCAGGTACCAGTGGCGACGCAGGGAGTGCTTCCAGGATGACCGAGTCCGGACGTGGCGACAGCAGCGAGCGGTCCTGGTGGGAGAAGCCGGACGCCGACGAACGCGGTGCGACCTCGCCGGCCGACGACGAGGACGCGCACGACCCCTACCGCACGAGCACCCCGCCGGAGACGTTCGGCGCCTCGGCCCCCACCGAGACCCACACGGTCCAGGGAGCCCCGACCGAGGGGCTGCACCACCAGTACCCGCAGGGGCAGCCGGGCTACCAGCAGGCCTACGGCGCGCAGCTGCCCGGCGGCGGGCCGCCCACGGACTACCGCGGCCCGCGGCTGGGCTCGGGGCAGGACCAGCAGCACGGACAGCAGGCCCCGCAGCAGTACGGCCAGCCCCAGTACGGACAGCAGAACGGCCAGCAGGGCTACGGCCAGCCGCAGTACGGCCAGCAGCAGTACGGGCAGCAGGGCTACGGGCAGCAGGGCTACGGGCAGCAGGGCTACGGGCAGCAGGGGTACGGACAGCAGGGCTACGCGCCGCCCGTCGCGGGCAGCGCGCAGGCCGTGCTGTGGACCGGCGTCGGCTCGCTCGTGCTCCTGGGCACGGGGCTCGGCTGGATCGCCGCGATCGTCGCCCTCGTCCTGGCGCGCGGGGCCAAGCGCTCGATCCAGGCCTCCGAGGGCCGCGTGCGCGGGCTGGGCTTCGTCACGGGCGGGAAGGTGTGCGCCTGGGTCACGATCGGGCTGACCGTCCTCGGGATCATCGCGATCGTCGTGTGGGTCGCCGTCCTGGGCTCCTCGGGCGCCTTCGACACCAGCGGCACCTTCGGCGACAGCTCGGTGAACACCCTGTTCACCACCCGGTGACCCTGAGGAAGCAGCGCGACCGCAGGGCTGTTGCACCGACAGGAAGCACTCCCCCCACCACCAGGAGACCCTGCGCGTGAGCGACGGCCCACTGATCGTCCAGAGCGACAAGACGCTGCTGCTGGAGGTCGACCACGAGCGGGCCCAGGCCTGCCGGGCGGC
>Ga0160429_1000752_pt1 | contig 22121 bp, 17 predicted proteins | sample SolpanmetagenomR_FD_108199 | JGI IMG/M metagenome (GOLD analysis project Ga0160429, IMG submission 108199) | Solar panel surface microbial communities from Lawrence Berkeley National Laboratory, California, USA - R | ecosystem: Engineered > Built environment > Solar panel > Unclassified ...
GCTGCGCTACAAGCAGTTCAAGCTGGAAGGCAGCAACTTCACGGGCCGCGAGCCCGACCAGTACCGCTTCGATTTTGACCGGCTGCGGGCCGACTCCTGGGCCGCCCGCCTCAACTGGAACCCCAGCCGCGAGCTGGCCCTGCAAATCAGCCACGCCTACATCAAAAGCCCTGAGGACCTGCACCCCGACGAAAACGTGCGCCGCACCACGGCCTCGGTGCTGCACAGCCGCAGCTGGGGCGAGCGCCACTACATCGCCTCCTCGCTGGTCTGGGGCCTGAACCAGGGCCACGGTGCCCACGCCGAGCACGCCGTGCTGGCCGAAACCAACCTCACGCTGGGTCGCCCCACCTTCTACGGCCGCTACGAGTTTGTGCAGAAAAGCAGCGAGGAACTGGCTTACTACGTGGCTGGGCCCGATAATTCCTTCCAGGAAACGGTCTTTAACGTGCACGCGCTCACGCTGGGCAGCAGCTACCGGCTGGCTAGCCTGGGCGGCGCGCGCGGCCCCGAGCTGAGCGTGGGCGGCCAGCTTACGGGCTACTTCATTCCATCGAGCCTGCAAGGTGGCAACTACCTGGGGGGCGGCTCGTACGCGCCCGGCTATGGCAAGCTGCCGCTCTCGGCCTCGGTGTACGTGCGCCTGACGGCGCCGTGGATGCGGGCGATGTAGGATTTGGGGGAAGTCGTTACTGGCGGAGTGCCTCCCCACCCGGACCCCTCTCCGAAGAGAGGGGAACCTAACGACTAAAAACTGTTGATTGCATCTACAATCGCTCAGCTCTCCTTCTCGGAGAGAGGGCCAGGGAAGGCGCCCCGTTCGCACCACCTAGGCTAACTGTCTACTTACCCAGCCAAGTGCGCACGTATTTGCCCTGCGGGTCATAGCGCTTGGCTTGCTGGGGCACGTCGAAGACGGTGCTGCGCACGTCGGTGCCGGTGCCGGCAAGGTACTTCCAGTTGCCCCAGTTGAGGGCCGGGTCGTGGTCTACGAGCTGGTGCTCAAACCAGGCGGCACCCCAGCGCCAGTCTTGGTGCAGGTCGTGAATGAGGTAGCTGGCCACGTTTTGGCGCCCCCGGTTGCTCATGAAGCCGGTGGCATCCAATTCGCGCATATTGGCATCGACAAAGGCATTGCCGGTGCGGCCGGCCGCCCACTGCTCGAACACGGCGCGGTCGGGCTGCGTGGGCCTGGGCTGCTGGCCGCGCAGGCCGCGCCAGCGGAAGAAAGCGGGGCCGCTTTTTTGGGCCAGCAGCAGGAAAAAGTCGCGCCACAGCAGCTCTAGGCGCAGCTGCATGGCGCCTTTGCTACGGGCGCCGTGGGCGGCGTCGTAGGCATCGATGGCGGCCCACACCTGGCGGGGCGAGAGGCTGCCATTGGCCAGCCAGGCCGATAGCTTGGTACTGAAGGCCTCGCCCAGCAGCTGGTTGCGGGTGTCGTCGTAGCGGCCGATAAGGTGGCGCGCCACGGCGTAGTCGTGCAGGCGGGCCAGGGCCGCCGTTTCGCCACCGCCCTGGCTAGGACGGGCGGTGCGGGGCTCGGGCTTGATACGCATCAGCGATGGCTGACCCAGCCGAGCTGCTAGCAACTCAGCATTGGGCAGCGGAGCGGGGGCGAAGCCAGCGGGCAGCGGCGGCAGCTGCCGGGGCATCGGCCGCGGCGGGCGCACCTGCATCTTATCAGCCACCCCAAAGCGGAACTTACTGAACGAGAACGGCAAATCGCGCAGCGCGATGGGCAGGTCGGCGGGGTCGAGCAGGGTGCGGGTTTCGAAGAGGCGCAGCGGCACGGCGGGGCCCAGCGCGGCGGCCAGGGCCGCGGCGGCGGTTTCTTCCTCGGTGGTGTGCTCGGCGCTGGCCCACACGGCTTGCGCGCCCAGCTGCCGCGCCAGGGCGGGCAGCACCTCGGCCGGGCGGCCCACCACGAAGTGCACGCCCGAACCCAGCCGGGCGTAGCTGGCCTGCAAATCGGCCAGCGAGGCTAGGAGAAACGCCAGCCGGTGCGGGCCTACTTTGGGCAGGCCCAGGTAGGCATCGGGGCCGAAGTAGGCGGGGTCGAAGCAATAGACCGGCAGCAGGGCAGTGGTGGCGGCGGGCAGGGCGGCCAGCACGGGGTTGTCGTGCAGGCGCAGGTCGTGGCGCAGCCAGTAGATAATGGGCATGGATAGCGAAGGATACGGTGCAGCTTGTACGGCAGCCAGCTGGCCAGGGTAGCCCAGACTTTTAGTCGGCGAGCGGGTGGGCCTCCTCACGCGCAGACCAAAAGTCCGCGCTACTGCCTTATCGTTCTTATTCTCTGTAATACTTACCCCTAGCCAGCGATAAGAAGCCTACCGAGCCCCGCCGGCCAGTACCTTGCGGCACGGCTGCGGCCCCTCGTTTTCCCTCGTTAGCTATGGTCTTAGAATTACAAAACCTCACCAAGTCTTTTGGGAGCAGCCCGGTACTGCACCGCGTGAGCCTGACCGCCGAAACCGGCATGTGCGTGGGCGTGGTGGGCCGCAATGGTGCGGGCAAGAGTACGCTTTTTAACCTGCTCACCAACATCTTGCTACCCGACAGCGGCCAGCTTATCCTCGATGGCCAGCCGCTGGGCGAAACGTTTCCGGTGGCCGTGAAGCGGCGCATGGGCGCGCTCGTAAATCAGGCGTATCTGGTCGAGCAGCTCACGCCCGAGGAATACCTGCAATTCGTAGCCCGCATCTACGACCTGCCCGAGGCCCAGCCGCACATCGAGAGCCTGCTGGCGCACCTGCTGGAGGACTACCCCACGGTGCGCCACAAGCGGCTGGGGTCGTTTTCGACGGGCATGAAGCAGAAGGTGGCCATTGCCGCGTGCCTGCTGCACCGGCCCGAACTGCTGATTCTCGACGAGCCCTTCAACGGCCTCGACGTGTTTTCGGGCACCAGCCTGCTGGCGCTGCTGAACAGCTACCGGCCGCAGGCGCTCACGTTTGTGTCGTCGCACAACCTGGCGCATATCGAGCAGGTAGCTACCCACTTGCTGGTTATCGACCAGCGCGAGGTGAAGTACTGGGGCACCCTCGCCGACTTCCTGCACGGCGAGCGCGCGGTGCTCGGCGACACGCTCTTGCAGCTCATTCAGCCCACGGCCCCGGCCGCCACCCCAGACCTGTCATGGCTGACTACGCAACGCTAGGCCACTACCTGCCCTACCTGCTGGGCCGCCGCCTGCGGGCCGTGGTGTGGCCCGCCGACGGCGGCGAGCGCGCCGTGGCCCTGCTGCTGCTGGGCCTGCTGGCGCTCTACGGCGCGGGCCTGGGCTTCCTGCTCAATCATCAGCACCAGGAGAGGCTAGCCGAGATGCTGCCCGGCCTGCTGGTAGGCTTGAACGCGACCTGGCTGGTTTCGACGCTGCTGGTCGATTTTTTCCCCACGCTGCGGCCCGTGGCGCGCCCGCTGCCCGAGCACTTCCCGGTGTCGGAGCGGCAGAACGTGGCCACGGCTTTTCTGCTCGATTTAATCACGCTGCGCCGCCTCATGCTGGGGCTGGGGCTGCTGGTGGCCCTGCTGGTGGCCCCGCGCCACGCGGCCACGCCGGGCTTCAGCCTATTGCTGCTGCTGGGGGCCAGCGTGCTGAGCTTCAACGTGCGGCTGCTAGCAGCGCTGGGCCGCTGGCGCCACCCGCTGCTGGGGGCCAACCTGCTGAGCCTGGCCCTGATGGCTTGGTGGCTGAGCGTGCCCCTGGCGCCCTACGCCACAGCCCTGGGGGTGGGCATGGCGCTGCTGCCCTGGCTGGTGGGCGCGGCGCAGCTCTACTGGCTGGCCCCCTATTTCAGCGCCCGCTACCTGCCGGCCGCGGTGGCCGCCACGGCCCCGCCCGCCGGCGGCACCCTGGCCCGGCTGCCGCTGGAGTGGAAGGTGTACCTGCGCCGGGCTGGGGCACCGCTGCTCTACGGGCTGGTGCTGAAAATCGTGTTTCTGGTCATCAGCGGCGTGTATTTAACTTCAAATGGCAAGGATTTTAACCCGGGGCTGTTCTTCTTTTCCTTTCTGCCGCTCATCGGGTTTTCCTACGTCAATAACAATCTTTTCGCGGTGGTGCAGACCCTGGCAGCTAATGAACTGCTGCGCCTGGGCTGCACCGCGCACCTGCTGCGGCTGTACGCCCGGCTGGTGCTGCCAGTGGTGCTCCTCGACTGCCTGGTGTCGGTGGTGCTGCTGGTGGCGCTGTTTCCGGCGGCGCGGCTGCCGCAGCTATGGCTGCTGCCCCTGAGCGTGCCGCCGCTCCTGAGCCTGGGGCTGTGGTGCAGCCTGTACTTACCCAAGCCCGCAGCCGAGAAAATCAATTTTGCCAACTCGCGCAAAAACGTGTCAACCGCCGCCAATCTGCTCACGACAGTCTTTGCGCTGGTCTTGTTTTTCGTGCCGTGGTGGTGGGTGCGGGTGCCGCTGGCGGTGCTGGCCACGGCCTCAGTAGTGTGGCCGCTACGCCAAGTGCTGCGCAACGATGGTGAGCTGCGGCGCGGGCTGTGGAAGGGCATCGGGGCCTAGCCGCGCGGCAACAAATTTGTACTTGCTGCGCGTCATATCCGGCGCATCCACTGGCCAGGCCTGCCTTCCTACATGCCTTACTCCTACCCGCTTGCGCTACTCTGCTGGGCTCTTCTGTGGGGTGGCTTATGCCTGGTACTCGTAGCGCCAAAAATTTATAAAGCCCCGCGCAGGCTGGGGCTAGCCGCGCTGGCCTGCGCCCTGCACGCGTTAGCCCTGGCATCGCCGTCGTGGCAGTCACTGGCAGCGATGGCTGGCTTTACGCCAGCCACAACTACTGCTTCGCTCTCTCACCCCCTCAACTGGACGGGGCAGGTGGCGGCACTACTGGTATCAGTTTTTTTTATGTATGGCTTGCGAAGTGCTACCCCCGCCGAAGTGGGCCTGCGTCGCCCCCAGCTTACCTCCTTGCGCACAGTAGGTACTGTGATGGGAGTCATTATCCTGGTCATCTTCGCCAATGCTTACCTGGTGCGCCAAGCTAGCCGTGCCCTTTGGTGGCACGAGCGCCTCTTCTACGCCCTCGTGCCCGGCCTGGAAGAAGAACTGTTTTATCGGGGCGTACTACTAGGGATGCTAGGGCCGGTTTTTTCGCGCTCCATTCGGCTACCAGGCGCTTACACCACGTGGGGCGGGCTAGCCAGCGCCCTGCTTTTTGGACTGGGCCACGTTATCAAAATTACCCCTATTCATTTTTTTATCAGCGATTTGCTAGCTGGCGGGCACGCTACTCACCAAGCCGGTTTGTGGCTGGCACTGTTCTATTTTTCGCCCATCGACCTGCTCTACCCCTTCGCAATGGGGTTGCTTTTTCTATGGGTTCGTGCGCGCACCGGTTCGGTATGGGTAGCGGCGGCCAGCCACTGCCTGGGCAATGCAGCCCTCGTTTTTGGTCGTTCGTTAGCCTAGTGCAGCGGCTGCCAACTGACCTGCGTGTCCGGCCCCGGCACGTCGGCCCACAGCAGCAGCGCCTCCGACAGCGGATTTACATCCAGGTTTACCAACCGCACACCGTAGCGCAGCTCGTCGCCCTCGCGCACCTCGCGGCTGCCGAGGCTAATGACGCGCCGCAGCCGCTGGGCATTGCGGTAGTCGTCGAGGGCCACCGCGTCGGCAAAGGCAAAGGTGGTGGCCGGGATGCCGTAGCCTAGGATGAGCGGGCCGCTGTCCACGTTGCCCGCGCCGGTTTGGTAGCTAGTAGCAAACTCACGATACAGCCGCAGCGCACCCAGATTGGTGCTGTGGTGGCGTTGATAAAGCGCGTATTGCTGCCGGGCAAAAGCTGAATCAACCTGCGCCAGAAACCAGATGCTCCAGCCCAGGTGCGAGCCGCGGGGCTCCTCGCTGGGTTGGCCGGCGCTGTCCACCATCGAGGCCAGCAGGCCGGTGCCGGGGGCCAGCCACGCGCGCCGGGCCCGCGCCACCCAGCGAGGGCCGGCGGCGCCATAAGCACTCCCCGTGAGGCGACTATGCAGCGCCAGTGAGGCTAGCGCCACCGCATTGTCTGGCAGCCAGCGCCGGCCGGGATAAGATAGCAGGTTGCCGCTGGGCTCCTGCTGGTAGCGGGCGGCCAGCGCGGCCGAGATACTGTCGTGCAGCTGCCGGTAGGGCGAGCTGGGCACCAGCTGCCGGTGGCAGCCCAGCATCAAGTTCAAGTGGCCCAGGTACAGCACCGAGCCGGGCAGCGCGGCGGCCCTTTCGCCCGGCTGAAAAGGCTGCCGGATGGGCTCGGTCAAAGCCACCTCGATGGCCCGGCCAATGGTAGCCGCCGCCTCGGCGCGCAGGTCGGGCTGCCGGGCGGCCAGGTTGGCCAGCCCGTAGGTGCCGAACGAGAGCGTAAACAGGCCCCATTCGGCGTTCTGGGCCGTTAGCTTGCCGAGCGTGGTGGTGGGGGCAGCGCCTTCCTGCACCACGCGTTCGAGGTAGTTGAGCCGCAGGCGCACCTCGGGGCGGCCGGGCGGCTGGTAGGTAGGCCAGCTGGCGGCCACCCAAAGCCCTAGCCCCAGCAAAAGCAGCTGCCGGCCCCAGCGCAAACGGCGTAGTAAACGCCGGTCTTTCCTAAGCATACTACAAAATAAAAGCCCGTCGAGCTGGGCGGCAGCACGACGGGCTTTTCTATTGCCTGAGCGGCTCGGCTTATTTATTCTCTACCAGCCCCTTGGCCACCAGATACTCCGCAATCTGCACCGCATTAGTGGCGGCGCCCTTGCGCAGGTTGTCGGCCACTATCCACATATTGAGAGTGTTGGGCTGGGTTTCGTCGCGGCGCAGGCGGCCCACCAGCACGGCGTCGCGGCCGTGGCTGTCCTTGGGCATGGGGTAGTGGTTGTTCTGCACGTCGTCGACCAGCTCTACTCCATCGGTGTTGCGCAATATCTCGCGCACCTCGTCGAGGTCAAAATCGTGGGCAAACTCGATGTTCACCGATTCGGAGTGGCCGCCCATGACGGGCACGCGCACGCAGGTGGCCGTGACGCGGATGCCCTCGTCGGCCATGATTTTCTTGGTCTCGTTCACCATTTTCAGCTCCTCCTTGGTGTAGCCGTTGGGCTGAAACACGTCGATGTGGGGCAGCACGTTCAGGTCGATGGGGTGGGCATAGGCGGGGTTGCTGGCGGGGTGGCCGGCGCGCTCCTCCATGAGCTGGTCCACGGCTTTTTTGCCGGTGCCGGTCACGCTCTGGTAGGTGCTGATGACGAGCCGCTGGGCCTGGTATTTCTTATGCAAGTCGTTGAGGGCCACCACCAGCTGAATGGTCGAGCAGTTGGGGTTGGCGATAATTTTATCGGCCGGCGTCAGCACGTCGGCGTTCACCTCGGGCACCACCAGCTTCTTGCCGGGGTCCATGCGCCAGGCCGACGAGTTGTCGACCACCACCGTACCCACTTCGGCAAACCGGGGCGCGTTTTCGAGCGACACGCCGCCGCCGGCCGAGAAAATGGCGATGGCCGGGCGCGCCGCCACGGCATCATCCATGCTCACCACCGGGTAGTCTTTGCCCTGAAAATGAACCAGCTGGCCCACCGATTTGGCCGAGGCCACGGGCAGCAGCTCGGTAACCGGAAACTGGCGCTCGGCCAGCACCTTCAGCATCTCAGTGCCCACCAGACCGGTGGCACCCACTACGGCAATTTTCATCTTAAATGCAGTTAATCAGCTTATTAAATACACAGCTTCGCCCGGCTGGGGTGGGGCAAATGTCGGGATAAAACTGGCTTAGCCCGCAACGGTTTTCGACTTATCGGCCGCCGCCGCGCCCTGACCAGCCCCAAAACCGAAAATAATATCCCGCCGCGGCAGCCAAAGCGGCCAGTTAGCCGTTGAGGTTTTCGGGCACCTGGCCAAAAGCCCAGTCCGGCGCCCAGCCGCGCCCGCCACTGACTTTCCCAGCTTTCTTTCCCCAAACCAACCCCTCATGGCCATCAACCCCAAAACCAAAGGCCTGTCGCACGTGGCCCTGCGCTCGTCCGACTTTGCCCGCACCCGCGCCTTTTACCACGACCTGCTGGGCCTGCCCATCGCCCTCGAAAGCCCCGAAATTCTGGGTTTTCAGATTGCCTCGCTGTTTCTGGGCTTCAAAAAGGCCGCGCCGACCTACCCCGGTGGCAACGTCTTCACGCCCTTCAACGTGGGCCTCGACCACATCGCCATCGCCTGCGAAGACGAAGCTGAGCTGCACCGCGTGGCCGACGCCCTGCAAGCCGCGGGCGTCGAAAACACCGGCGTGAAAACCGACACCGTGCAGCCCAAAAAGTACGTGGCCTTCAAGGACCCCGACCGCATTCAGTGGGAGTTTTACATGGTGTAGCCCGGGCGTGATGGTGCCTTCCGGCAAGTCGTTATGGAGACGCCCCTGAGCGTCCCGCCGCTGCTAAGCCAGGCCTACTGGTCCAAAGTACGCCAATGGCTGGCATCACCTACTCGGTGGCAAGACCCAGGAACACGTCTTTACAACAACTTGTATATCAATTACAAACATGCGCTGACGGGTGGGCTCTTCGTCTACTCGTCAGTTTTTTAAGCTGCCCACTGCTATAAGTCAGCTTCTTTATGCTTATTTGGGGCTAGCTATACCCGGCCATTCTCCCCATGAAGCACTTGTACCTCTTGCTTTTCTGGCTGCCGCTGCTGGCGCAGGCCCAGCTGGCCGAGACGTTTGCCGACGGCAATTTCACCACCAATCCGGTTTGGACCGGCGACGCTGGCAGCTTCGTGGTAGCCAGCCAAATGCTGCAAAGCAACGGCCCGGCCGCCACCGGCACGCAATTGCAGCTGGCCACGGCCTGCCAGGCCAGCACTGGCACCACCTGGGAATTTTGGGCTACTCTGAAGCTAGCCACCTCCGCCGGCAACCTGGCCGACGTGTGGCTGCTCGCCTCGCAGGCCGACTTCAAAAGCCCGGCCACCAAAGGCTACTTCGTGCGCCTGGGCGGCACCGACGACGAGGTAAGCCTCTTCCGCAAGGACTCGGCCAAGGCCGCCGTGGTGGTTATCGACGGCCTGAACGGCACCCTGGCCAGCAGCACCAACAACGTGGTGCGCGTGCGCGTAACCCGCTCAACTGCTGGCCAGTGGACGCTGTCGCGCGACCTCGCTGGCGGCCGCAGCTTCGTGGCCGAGGCCAGCCAGCCGGTTGATAACACGCATCAGCGCAGCGCCGCGGTGGGCGTGGCGCTGCTTTACTCGGCGGCCAACGCGAAGAATTTTTATTTCGACGATTTCAACGTGACCGATGCCACGGCGCCGCTGCTGGTGCGCGCCGCCGCGCTCGATGCGCGCACGGTCGAGGTGCTGTTCAACGAGGCCGTAGACCCGGCCACCGCCACCGACCCTGGCCGCTACCGGCTGGCTGCGGGCGCGGTGCCCATGGCCGCCACCGTATCGGCGCTAAGCCCGGCCGTGGTGCGGCTGGTTTTTGGGCAGGATTTTGGGACCACCAATACGCTGGAAGTGCGCCAGCTAGCCGACCTCTACGGCAACGTGGCGGCCGGGCCGCTCACGGCGGCTTTTGGTGGCGTGCCGGTGGCCCCACGTGCGGGCGAATTACTCCTTACCGAAATCATGGCCGACGAAACGCCGGTGGTTGGCCTGCCCGCTTCGGAATTTGTGGAGCTTTTCAACAACTCCAGCAAAACCCTGAGCCTGCGCGGCGTGCGCCTGCTGAAGCCCGGCGGCCCCATCGCCGCGCTGCCCGACACCGCCCGGCTGCTACCCGGCCAGTACGCCGTGGTGTGCGGCAGCACGCGGGCCGCCCAGTTCGCCGGCTACGGTAAAGTGTACGGCGTCAGCAACTTTCCGGCCCTTGGCAACGCCGGCGACCAGTTGGTGCTGCGCGGCCCAGGCGGCGCTACCCTCTTCGAAATCGCCTATGCCGATACTTGGTACCGCGACCTGCGCAAGGCCCAGGGTGGCTGGACCCTCGAAATGCTGGACCCCGCCAACTATTGCGGCGGGGCCGCCAACTGGCAGGCCAGCCAGGACCCCAGCGGCGGCACGCCCGGCCGCCGCAACAGCGTGGCCGCCCCCAACCCCGACCGCACGCCGCCCGGCCTACTCGGCGCGGTAGCCCTCACGCCCACCAGTATTCGTTTGAATTTCAACGAGAAGCTGGATAGCACGGCCGCCGCCGCGCTGGCCCTCTACGCGCTGCAAAACCGCACGGGCGCGGCCCCCGCCGTAACGCGCGCCGCGCCCGTGGGCCCCGATTTTCGGGCCGTGGACCTCACCGTGAGCCCCGCGCTGCAACCCAGCCAGCCGCTGACCGTGGCCGTGGCCCGCGCCACCGACTGCGCGGGCAACGCCAGCGGCGCGCTCGCCTCGGCCCCCGTGGCCCTGCCCGAGGCGGCGCAGGCTGGTGATGTGGTTGTTAATGAGCTGTTATTCAACCATGCGCCCGGCGGCGTATACTTCGTGGAGCTGCTGAACCGCTCGCTGCGTTTCCTTAATCTGCAAGGCTACCAGCTTACGGTTCAGAAAACTAGTGGCAATGCCACGGTCATTATCAGTCCCGGCGCGCCCTACGTGCTGGCGCCCGGCCAGCTGGTAGCGCTGACGCCGGATGTGGGTAGTTTGCAGGCGCAGTACCCTACCAGCGCCGCCCCGGCCGCGCTGCTGGCCGTGGCCAGCTTCCCGGCCCTGGATAACAGCGCGGGCACGGTGATTATCAGCAGCTCGACGGGCCTGGAAATCGACCGCTACGCCTACGATAAAAGCCAGCAGCTGACGCTGCTGAGCACCCAGGCCGGCGTGAGTCTGGAGCGCATCCGGGCCAGCGGGCCGAGCGCGGCCGGCAACTTCCACTCGGCGGCCAGCACCGTAGGCTACGCCACGCCCGGCCAGCCCAACTCGCAGGCCCAGGATGCCGTGGGCAACGGCCAGGAGCTGGCGATGGTGCCCGAGCTATTCACGCCCGATGATGATGGCCAGCAGGATTTCACGACCCTCAATTACCAGCTCGACCAGCCCGGCTACGTGGGTTCCGTGACGGTGTACGACGCCCTGGGCCAGCTCACGCGCCGCCTGCTGCGCAACGAGAGCCTACCCACCACCGGCTTTGTGCAGTGGGACGGCCTCGACGAGCACGGCCGCAAGGCCGCCGTGGGCTACTACCTCGTGCACGTCGAGCTGTTCCGCCCCAGCGGCGGCGAGCGCCGCGAATACCGAAAGACGGTGGTAGTGGGCGCCCGCCTCTAAAAAGCGCGACTAAGCCAGTCAGCCAATCCCTGGCGCGGGGCACAGCCCCGTGCCGACTATCCGCAGGCCCCTGGCCTGCTTTGGCTGCCTACTCTCGCCACCATTACTGCCACTCCCGTAGGCCAGAGCCAGCACGGAGCACCGCCCCGCGTCCCCGATGCTTAACAAACTCACCAGGCATTGAAAATAAGTTCTTTATTTACGTAGTCGATAGTGGTGCGGTACTGGCTCAGCAGTGGGTAGCCCACCAGGCCCTGCAACGGCGCGCGATTGGGGTTTTGGTTGAGGTGGGCCAGGTCTGCAAACACGGTAGCCTGCTTGCGAAATACCAGCGGGCCGGCTAGCTGCACCTCGGGCAGGCGGGCGGTGGCCACGGTGCGGGCAGTGGCATCGGCCCCACTGAGCCGGGCGGTCGACGCTTTACGCAGCACGCGGGCCAGCCCGGCCTGGTACTGCTGGTCGAGCAGGTTGGCCTGCGCGCCGCAGTCCACGCCCACCTGAAAGGTCTGGCCGCTCACCGTCATCGCCACCACGGGCAGGTGGCCGCTCAGCACGAAGGGCACGCGCATCAGGGCTGGCGCGGTAGCCGCGGCCGGGTTGGGCTGGCGCAGGCGCACCTGCCCGGCGCGGTAGTCAAGGGTCACGGCGTACTGGCTCAGTATGTTGTAGCCGATGAGGCCCAGCAGCGTGAGGCCGCCCAGCTTCTTTTCGAGGCTCGTGAGGTCGAGCGTGGGCACCTCCTTCTGCTGAAAGCCGATGCCCTGCCACTCGAATTTTTGTACCAAATGATACGACATGCCGGCCATCTTGCCATTCACGCCGGTGCTGCCGGCGGCTAAGGTGGTTTCGGCACCGGGGGGCGCAAACTCGCGCTTGTTGAGCACCAGCGCGGGGGCGCCCGTGTCGAGCAGGAAGTTGCCGCGCCGGCCATCTAGCTCCGCCTCCACCACCAGCAGGCCGTTGAAGAGCCGGGCGGGCACGTCGGCGCTGGGTGGCGCAGTCAGCTCGCCGGGGGCGAAGGCGGTAGCTATTTTCTTCGCGCTGGCCGCTACCAGGTTCAGCTCGGTAAACTGCCCGGCGGGGGTTAGTACAAAAGTTACCTCCTTCTCGGTGCCCTGCCGGGCTAGCTGGCACACGTAGCGGATGTTGGGGCCGGCGGGCTCCTGGCGCACGATGCGCAGGCCTTCGACCGGGCCGTACTGGGGCAGTAGCTGCGCCAGCACCCGCTCGGTATAGGCGGGCGGCAGGCTACCCACGCGGGTTTCGGGGGTGAGATAGGGCTGCACCGGCGCCAGCGACTTGCCGTTGAGCGCCGCCACGAGCTGGTCGAGAGCCGGCACGCCGGTGGCTTGCTGGGCCCGCGCCATCGGTAGCCAGCCGCAGCAGAGCAGCAGTAGAAAGCTTAGGTTTCGAAGCATGCGGGTGTGGCTGGGTAGTCGTAGAGGTTGAGGGATAGCAGGTTGTACTTCAAAATCGAAGGTCTGGCAAGCCGGGAACTCATTTTGTACTAGAGCGACACAATAATACGAAATTATTCGTATTATTTACGAAACACTTCGTACTTCCTCACTGCACGTTGTTTCACTGTTGACTTCGCCTCGCTACCCACTTCTTCCCTCGCTGCTATTGCTCGCTACCCGGGGCGCTAAGGTAAGCTGTTGCATGCGGCCCCGGCACTACTGGGAGCTATGGCTTAAGCGGGGTAGAGAGGCATCCTTGCATCTCAGCGGCCGCGCCACTTGCCCGGCCGTCGTTCACGCTGAACCCTGACGAGACGCAGGCATACGTCTATGCGCGCGCCTGAAACAGCTTTTGTGCCAGCCGTTAAACCCCTGGTCGCCGCCCCCATCCAATCGTCATGAACACGCAGCAGCTCCAGCATTTGTACTGGCGGGCCGGCTTCGGCCCGCGCCCCCAGGACGTGGCCGCCGGCCTCAGCCCCGCCAAGGCCCTGCGGCAGCTGCTGCACGAGGCCCGCACCTACGCACCCATTCCGAGCGCCACACTGGCCGGCTTCCAGGACCCGCAGGGCACCGTGCTGGCCATGGCGCCCAGCGGCGGTAGCCCCGCCCCGGCTGGTATGCCGAGCGCCGCAGGCCCGGCGGCCGCGCCGCCCGCGCCCGCCAGCTCGGCCCAGCCGGGTACGGCCAGCCCCGCGCCCGACGCGCCGCCCGCCGCAGTGGCTATGCTGCGCCCGCGCTCGGCGCTGGCGCTGCGCCGCCAGGGCCTGCCCCAATTGCGCCGCGCCGACCTCACGCCCGCCCAGCGCAAGCTGCAAAACGAGAGCATTCGCGATGCCTTTGTCAGCATGAGCACGGCCTGGATGGACCAGATGGCGACCTCGCCGGGCCAGCTGCGCGAGAAGGTGGCGCTGTTCTGGCACGGGCATTTTGCCTGCCGCACCCGCCGGCCCGACGACTCGCTGGCGCTACTCAACACCATTCGGGAGAAAGCGCTGGGTAAATTCCCGGACCTGCTGCTAGCCGTGAGCCAGGAGCCGGCCATGCTGCAATTTCTTAATAATCAGCAAAATCGCAAAGAGCACCCCAACGAGAATTTCGCCCGTGAGGTGATGGAGCTCTTCACGCTGGGCCGCGGCAACTACACCGAAACCGACGTGAAGGAGGCCGCCCGCGCCTTCACCGGCTGGGGCTATGATGGGCAGAGCCGCTTCGTATTTCGGGAGCGCCAGCATGATGCGGGCCCCAAAACGCTGCTGGGCCAAACCGGCAATTGGGGCGGCGAGGACGCGCTGCGCATCATTATGCAGCAGCCGGCGGCGGCTACGTTTATCGTGACGAAGCTGTACCGCTTCTTCGTGCACGACGTGCCCGACCCGGCGCACATTGCGCCGCTGGCCACCGCGTTTCGGCAGAGTGGCTACGATGTGAGCGATTTGCTGACGCGCCTATTCTCGGCCGACTGGTTTTACGCGCCTGCCAACACGGGCAGCCTCATCAAGTCGCCGGTGGCGCTGGTGGCGGGGCTGCGGCGCACCCTCAACTTGCAGGTTGCTAATGATAAGCAGCTACTCGGCTACCAAAAGGCGCTGGGCCAGACGCTCTTCATGCCTCCCAACGTGGCCGGCTGGCCCGGTGGCCGCGCCTGGATAGACTCGTCGTCGCTGCTGCTGCGCTTGCAGCTGCCGAGCATCCTGTTCAAAAACGCCGAGTTTGCGGTGCGCCTCAAGGATGATGAGAACGACATCACGCCCCAAACCACGGGCAAGGAGCGGCTGGTCAAAAACACCGAAACCACGCACCTGCCGCTAGCTCCCATTCAGCAATTGCTGGGCGCCGCGCCGCCTGATAAGCAGCCGCAGCTGCTGGCTAGCTTCCTGCTGCAAGCGCCCTTGCGCCCCCAAAACCTGGCCCTGGTGCAGCAGGCCGCTGCTAAGGCCGCCACGCCTGAGGAACGCCTGCGCGCCACGCTGGTGAGCTTGCTGAGCTTGCCGGAATACCAGCTGGCCTAGCCAGCAAACGTTTGTCATTGCGCGCCCAATGCAGTGGAGCGCGGCAATGACAGCCAATTTTTATACCTATTATAAGCAGACAGTCAACTTCTTATGCAACGCCGCCAGTTTCTGCAAGCCTCCGCCCTCGCCAGCACGCTGCTGCTGGTGCCCAAGTTTCTGCACGCCCTCGACCGGCCCGAGGCGGCGCTGGCGGCGCGGCTGCGCGATGCGCCCGGTGGCGCCGCTAGGCGGCTCATCGTCGTGCAGCTGGGCGGCGGCAACGACGGCCTGAACACCCTGGTGCCGTATCGCAACGACCTGTATTATAAGGCCCGGCCCACGCTGGCGCTCAAAGAAAGCGAGGGCCTGCTGCCGCTCGGCGACGAGCTAGCCCTGCACCCGGCTATGAAGGGCCTGAAAGGCTTGTTTGACCAGGGCCAGGTGGCGATTTGCAACGCCGTAGGCTACCCCAACCCCGACCGCTCGCACTTCCGCTCGATGGATATCTGGCAAACTGGCTCGGGCTCGGAGCAGCTGCTGAGCACCGGCTGGCTGGGCCGCTACCTCGACAGCACCTGCGGCCCCGGCGCACCCGCCTACCAAGCCCTCGAAATCGACGATACGCTGAGTCTGGCGCTGAAGGGTGCCCAGCGTAACGGCCTGGCCCTTAAGAATCCCGGCAAGTTTCACCAGCTCACCCAGAGCCGCTATTTGAATGCGCTGAGCCAGGAAAAGGCCGCCGCGCCGGCCGGCTCGGAACTGGATTACCTGTATAAAACGCTGGCCGAAACGGCTTCGTCGGCCGATTATCTCTACGACAAGTCGAAGATTTACAACAGCACGGCCACTTACCCAACTACCGAGTTTGGGAAGAGCCTGAAAACGACCGCCGAGCTCATCGGCTCGGGCGTCGAGTCGCGGGTGTATTACTTGGCGCTCAGCGGCTTCGATACCCACGTGCGGCAGCACGAGCAGCAGGGCCGCCTGCTGGGCGAGCTCTCGGACGGGCTGGCCGCACTGGCCGCCGACCTGCAAAAAAGCAACGAGTGGCATAACACGCTGGTGATGGTGTTCAGCGAGTTTGGCCGCCGCGTGGGCCAGAACGCCAGCAACGGCACCGACCACGGCACCGCCAACAACGTGTTTTTGCTGAGCGGCGCGCTGCGCAAGGCCGGCCTGCTCAACCAGCCCGCCAGCCTCGCCGACCTCGACCAGGGCGACCTGCGCTATCAGCTCGACTTCCGCAGCCTCTACGCCAGCATCTTGACCGACTGGCTGGGGGCCGACGACCAACTGGTGCTGGGCCCCGGCGTGGCGCGCCTGGCCGGGATCCTGGGCTAGCCAAACGCTTGAGGTAAAAGCAATTATAGCCTGCATTGCCCGCAGAAAAAAGGCTGCCTCGGCTATATCAAAGGCCGCTGGCACCCCGTAGGAAAAGGCCGTGGCCCGGTGGGCAACGGCTTCCTTTTCCACAATCTTTTTCCTCCTGCGCCATGAAATTCATCACTCCCACGCTGCACGGCGTGCTCGACTACCTCACCTGCGGGCTGTTTTTGCTGGCTCCTACCCTCTTCGGTTTCACGGGTACCTACGCCACCGTTTGCTACATCTTAGGAGCTGGCTACTTGGGTGTCAGCCTACTTACCAACATGCCGCTGGGGGCCGTTAAAGTGCTGCCCTTCTGGCTGCACGGCCGGCTGGAGCTAGTAAGTGGCTTCGTTTTTCTGGTGTCGCCGTGGCTGTTTGGCTTCGCAGAAAATGGCGTGGCACGCATCTTTTTTATGGCGATGGGCGCGGTCTTTCTGGTGGTTTTTCTGTGCACGCAGTGGCGCACCCAGGAGCAGCACGCGCCGATGGCGGGCTAGCCTCACGGTCATTATAGCGACGCATTTTTGCGTCTCGCCGTTGAACAATATCCGGCAGGCTAAATAACGACGAGACGCGAAGATGCGTCGCTACAATTGCCGGCACCTTGGGGCAGCAACCATTCAAAAAGCCCTTGCGTTGCCAACTGGCAACGCAAGGGCTTTTTAGTATCATTTGATTTTAAGGCATTTATTTCATCAGCCTAAATCGGCACTTGGAAGCCGAAGCCGTAGATGAGCTGGCCCGAGCCAAAGCGGTGCGTGACGCGCCCCAGCCGGTCGGCACCGATGTAGCTGTTGGTGTATTTGGCGTAAGCCCCTTGAAAATCAGTATTCAGGAAAAAATAGCGGTAAAGCTCTAGGCGCACGCCGCCGCTGGCCCCAGCCACCCAGCCTTCGTAGTGAAACGGCCCTTCGGCATGGCTAGTGAAGATGCTGGAAATGGTGTAGGATATCATGGGGCCGCCGCCCACCTTGGTGATGGCGCTGAGCGCCACGTGGCGGCCGGCCAGCAGCTGCCAGCGCTTCACCAGGTTCACCATCAAGTAGTTGTTGCCGTTGGTGTGCTGTAGGTGCACGAAGTCGGGCGTCACGAGGGTGTCGCGGTCGAACTTGTAGCCCCGAATCTGGCCCGACACGCGCATGGTCTGGAAGTCGTCGACCACGTACTTGAGGTGGTTCCAGCTGACCTCGATGCCCAGGTCGTGCTTGTCGTGAAACATGTAGCCCACCGACAGGTCGTACTGCGGCACGGTGAGGTTGCTGAGCTTCCAGAAGTCGCTCATGCTGGGGTGGTCGTGGGCTATGGCATCGTGAAAAGTAAAGTCGTAATCATCTGACTTATCGTTCTTAAAGCGGATATCCGACTTGGTGTACCAGTCGCGGTTGTAGCTCCAGTTGAGGTAGATGGCGCCGTGGTCGTGGCCGGGGCGGGGCACGCCGCCCAGCATGGTATTGGGGGCCATCGGCGCCTGCTGCGCCTGCCCCACGCTCGCTCCGCCCAACAGGCCAGCCAGCAGTAAATAGTTCTTCATTATAATGGGATAGCAACGCCCCGCCAAATGCGCAAGGCTACCCAAAGTTACTGCCGAGGTCCCGTACGGCCGTGGTAATGCCCGTTGTCTAACCAGAAGAATAATGCAGAAAACTACTTTTTACGCATACCTTTGCCAAGCCAGCCTATTCTACTTTAGGTAAAGCATTTACGCTCTTTTTTAGCACTTTTTCTGCATGAAATTATCCTTACCTACTTGCCTGCTGGCCGGTACCGCACTGCTCAGCTCCTGCGCCTCCATTGTAAGCCACTCTACTTGGCCGGTGGCGCTCAGCAGCGCCCCGGTGGGCGCCAGCGTGGCCGTTGTCGACCGCGGGGGCCGAGAAGTTTTTACGGGCACTACCCCCGCGGCGGTGCAGCTCAAGTCGGGCGCCGGCTTTTTTCAGCGCGCCAAGTACACCATCAAGTTTACCAAGCCGGGCTTTGCCACGCAAACCATCCCGCTGGAAGCCAGCGTGAATGGCTGGTATTTCGGCAACCTCGTCTTTGGCGGCTGGATTGGGATGCTCATCGTAGACCCCGCCACCGGCGCCATGTACCGCATTCCGCAGAAAGACGTGCAGGTGGCGCTGTCCCAAGCCACTGCGTTCGACCTGAACCCGACTGACCCCACCGGCCTGCGCATCGTATCGCTCGATGAAGTGCCCGCTAGCACGCGCGCCCTCATGGTGAAAGTGCAGCCCTAGGCAGCGCAACGCACGCTAATAAAAAAGCGCGGGCCTAAGGCCCGCGCTTTTTTATTGCTCAAACACAGCGGCGGCCAGTGCCAGCACCGCCCGGCGGGTGGCCTCGGGCTGCTCCAGGTAAGCCTGGTGGCCGCTGCCCTCCAGGAAAAGCGCCGAGGCCACCGGCGCCAGGGCAGCCTGGGTTACCGAGTCGGCCAGGGGCACGGCTACGTCGTGCTTGCCGGCGGCTACCAGCACCGGAAAGCGGGCCGTGCGCAGCATGGCAGTGCGGTCGGGGCGGGCGGCCATAGCGCGCAGGGCACCGGCAATGGTGGCCTCGGGCGTGGCCTTGCCAATGTCTTCGAGCAGGGCCAGCGCCTCGGGCAGGCGGTCGCGGTTGGCGGGCGCAAAGAGCGGACGCACAAAGCTCTCCATGAACTTATTGAGGCCGTGGCGCTCGACGAAGCCGATGTTTTTCTCGCGGTTCTGGCGCTTCTCGTCGGTGTCGGCGTAGGCCGTGGAGTTGATGAGGGCTAGCCCGGCCACGCGGTCGGGGTAGCGCTCGGCCAGGGCCAGCGCCACGTAGCCGCCCATGCTGTGGCCCACCACCAGCACCGGGCCGCTGGCCCCTTTTTGGTCGAGGTAGTTGACGACGTAGCGCGCCTGGGCCTCCATCGCGAAGTCGGGCACGGGCGCGCGGTTGGTGCCGTGGCCCAGCAGGTTGGGCACAAGCAGGCGGTAGCCGGCCGGAAAGGGCCGGGTGAAGTCGGTCCAGACCTCGCGGCTTTCAGCAAAGCCGTGGAGGAATAGGATGGTAGGAGTAGTCATAAGCAGCGCGGCTAGGGTGGCCGGGGGCCGGCGGCAAAAGTAGCCCCCAGCCCCCGGCTACCCTAGCCGCGCAACTCGCCCCGCGCCCGCGTGACTTTCGGCCGGAACTCTAGTACCTTGCCCAACCTTCTGCTGGCACTAGCGGTTAGGGGCAGCCCAACCCGCGCCGCCCACCCACTTCATATTTTTTGCTGATGCGCTCCTTTTCCTCCCGTTACCTGCTCGCCGTGCCGGCCCTGGCTGGCAGCCTAGCCCTGGTGGCCAGCCGCCCCACCGCCCCCACCGTGGCCCCCGACCCCAACAATGCCGGCCTGAAGCTGCCCGCCGGCTTTGGCGCGCTGGTGGTGGCCGAAACCGGCGGCAAGGCCCGCCACCTGGCCGTGACACCCCAGGGCGTTATCTACGTGAAGCTCAACAAGGTGAAGGACGGCAAGGGCATCCTAGAGTTGCGCCCGCAGGCCAACGGTAAGGCTACCGTAGCCGGTGGCTTCGGCAACTACGGCGGCACGGGCATGTACGAGAAAAACGGCTACCTCTATGCCTCCTCCGACCACGCCGTGTACCGCTACAAGCTCGACGCCAAAGGCGGCGTCACCAACCCCACTAGCCCCGAGTTGCTGGTGCGCGGCCTGAAGGTGGGCAGCCAGCACGAGTCGAAATCCATCGTGCTCGATAATGCTGATAATCTGTACGTAAACATCGGCGCCTACGCCAACGCCTGCCAGGAGCAGGACCGCACCCGCGGCTCGAAGGGCATCCCCAACTGCCCCATTCTGGACTCGGCGGGCGGCATCTGGCAGTTCAAGGCCAGCCAGGCCAACCAGACCTACAAAACCGGCACGCGCTACGCCACCGGCCTGCGCAACGTGGTAGGCCTCGACTGGAACCAGCAAGACAATGAGCTCTTTGTGATGCAACACGGCCGCGACCAGCTGTCCGACAACTGGCCCACGCTGTTCAATGAAAAGCAGTCGGCCCAACTGCCCGCCGAGTGCATGTACGCCGTGAAGCAGGGCGACAACGCCGGCTGGCCCTACCTCTACTACGACCCCCAGCAGAAGAAAAAAATGCTGGGCCCCGAGTACGGCGGCGACGGCAAAAAGGAGGCCACCGGCAACTACATCGACCCCGCCGCCGCCTACCCCGCCCACATGGCCCCCGATGGCCTGCTCTTCTACACCGGCAACATGTTCCCGGCCAAGTACCGCAACGGCGCCTTCATCGCCTTCCACGGCTCCTGGAACCGCGCCCCCGAGCCGCAGGCCGGCTACTACGTGGTGTTTCAACCCTTCGTAAATGGCAAGCCCAGCGGCCAGTGGGAGGTTTTTGCCGACAACTTCTCGGGCTCGGCGGCCAAAACGGCCAGCGGCCGCGCCGACCACCGCCCCTGCGGCCTCGCCCAGGGCCCCGACGGTTCACTTTACGTGAGCGACGACTCGAAGGGCACCATCTACCGCATCGTGTATAACGCCAAAAAATAATGACTATCAAGTATCTAGTGCTGGCGCTGGGGCTAGCCGGCGGCGCGCTGTCGCTGCAAGCCCAGCACCGCCCGGCCCCCAAGAAAACCGCCACCAAAGCCAAAGCCGACCCGGCGATGGCCGCCAGCCTCACCCGCGGCGCGGTGGTGTATAAGAACGTGTGCATCACCTGCCACCAGGCCGACGGAGGTGGCGTGCCCAACATGAACCCACCGCTCATCAAAACGACCTACGTGCTCGGCGACAAAGCCCGGCTGGCCCACATCGTGCTGGCCGGCCTGGCCGAGCCCATCGAAATCAACGGCGACGACTACAAGCAGCACATGCCCGCCCAAAACTACCTCACCGACCAGCAGGTGGCCGACGTGCTCACCTACGTGCGCAATAGCTTCGGCAACAAGGCCAGCGCCGTGCAGGTAGCCGAGGTAAAGGCCGTGCGCGACAAGCTACCTAAGTAGCTCTCAGCTAGCTTAGTAAAACGCGGCGACCCTGGCTACGGGGTCGCCACGTTGCGTTTATAGCAGTTTGATTTCTAGCTGAGTGGCTAGCCCCTATACCTTAACCCGCCCGTCATGCTGAGCCTGTCGAAGCATCTCTACCGCACCGCTAGGGTTGCTTCGGCAAGCTCAGCATGACGGATGGTTTTGGTCAGCATTCTATTTTACAACTCTCTTACATTCGGCAGTATACTTTACCTCGCCTTCATTGTTATACCCACGATAGTACCCTAGCCGCTGCCTTATGCGCCCTGCCCTGCTGCCGCCCCGCCATCGCCTCACCACCGCTTGGTTTCACGGCTGCTGGCTCTACGGCAACTTAGTTATTGGGCTGGTGTGGGGGCTGCCGCACATTACGTGGCAGCGCAGCCTGGCTTCGATAACCCTGGCGGTGCTCACGGTGGGGCTGGGCCACGCGGTGGGCTTGCACCGGGGCATTATTCACCGGGCGTTTGAAACCTCACGCTTCTGGCGCGGGGTGCTGGCTTACCTGAGTGTGCAGGCCGGCGTGGGCGGGCCCATTTCGTGGCTGAAATCGCACTACTACCGCGACTACTGGCAGAACCAGCCTACTAGCCCGGCCTACTTCCGCTACGACCATTCCATCTGGCGCGACTACCACTGGAACCACCACCTGGCCCTGCAATCGGCCGATGATGCGCGCTATGCCATCCCGCCCGCCGACCTGCACGACCCCTGGCTGGTGTGGCTCGAACGCACCTGGGTGCTGCACGTGCTGGCCCTGGCCGGCCTGGTGTGGCTGGCCTTCGGCTTCGAGGCGATGGCCGCCGTGGTGTGCCTGCGCGTGGCCGTGACCATGCTCGGCCATTGGTTCGTCACCTACGTGTCGCACACCTCGGGCTACGCCCGCTACCACGTGGCTGGCGCGGCCGAAAGCGGCTATAACAACCTGCTGCTCGGCGTCCTCAGCTTCGGCGAGGGCTTCCACAACACCCACCACGCCCACCCGCGCTCGGCCCGCATGGGCACGGCCTGGTACGAGCTCGACCTGGGCTGGCTGCTGGTGCGCGGCATGGAGGCGCTGGGCCTCGTCTGGGCCGTGGAAGCC
>Ga0160429_1000753_pt1 | contig 22101 bp, 26 predicted proteins | sample SolpanmetagenomR_FD_108199 | JGI IMG/M metagenome (GOLD analysis project Ga0160429, IMG submission 108199) | Solar panel surface microbial communities from Lawrence Berkeley National Laboratory, California, USA - R | ecosystem: Engineered > Built environment > Solar panel > Unclassified ...
AGGCAGGTGTCTGCTTGAAGCTTGGTCCCCGCTGTACCTCCAACACGCCAATGAACATCCCACATTCCTGTTCACCATCAGTATCCTCACCATTCCCATCATGTAAGATGTAGCAGTACTTACCAGCATCGCCTGGATTTGTGCCCTCGATATTCCATTCCACCATGATAGCTCCTGGAGCTGGTCCCAAAGTTTCAAAAACCATATCGCTCATTTCCATGATACCAATGTCTCCAGGTTGTCCGACTTGCCAGGCAGGTTGTGGGTTGTTCATATCACTGAAAGCAGGAGCGGACCCATCTACCATAATCATGGGCCAAATCTCACCAGTCATCCTTCTGTTTGCTGGAACCTTGATTGTTTCACGAATAACATACGCACCGTGATCAAAATATATCACCTGATCGGGCGTAGCATTGTTGAAAATATCCTGGATGCACTGAGTATCGTCAGCAACGCCGTCTCCAACACATCCATTGTCCTTGACCGAGACAAATTTCGAGACGTCGACACCTTCGTACTGTGGCTTGTAACGTGTCGCGTAGAATTTGGCTCCGTTCGGATTGTCTGGTGATCCCCTGGTGAGGACATCAGGTCGGTCAGGGCCAGGTGTAAGCTGCTGGATACGCACTCCTGTGGCACCTGGCTCAAGGCAAGTTTTGTTGACACCGTCGATTATAAAGTAAGATGTGTTGAAATAGCTCGTAAAGGCTTCGCCTTGAATATAATGGTCGACGTATGTGTTTCCAGGAACAACGACCTGGCCCTCGGTACCATTGACTGCAATCTGTGTGCCTCGCATATCAACGTTATCTAGGACAAGCGCACCAGCAGAGACTGGAGTAGAACCCTGTGACCAGGTTGTGTATACTCCAACTGTAGTGTTGTAAAAGACACTGTCTTGCATCGCAAGAGCGCCAGGGACTTGAATACCATTACCAACAGAGGCACCGCTTGACATGTCGAGCCCAATAGTGCAATTATTGAAGACGAGGTTTTTGTACAGCCAGACCCATCCTGGAACAACATTAATTCATGGCTCACGTACGAATCATGGCAAAACCACTACTCACCCCAATTCTGGTAGATAGCAGTTCCAACGTTGTTGAAAGTCACGTTCCTGATCGTGTACTGTTGGTTTCCCATGAACATCCCAGTTCCACCTCCGTTGATGATCAGGTCTCCAAAAAATGTGGACGAACCATTGTCCATCCACACTGCGGTCTGTTGAGAGCCTTCCACCAGATTGAACACAATATTCTGCAGTGAGGTCGCCTGCGAAACTTGCCAATGTACACCATGTGCATCATTGGCCATAAGGGTCGTGTCCAGAATGAAGTTTCGCACCTGTCGATAGAAGTTGTTCTGATTGGTAAACCAACTAGCGCCGCCATAACTGTAAGGATCGGGATCGAGAAGGTACGCGCCATTGTACTTTTTCATGCCTTTGATTGTGGGGAGATTTGTGGCATCACCGATGAGTTGCGTGTAGTAATACATGACCAGGGCGGAGCTGATCATATAAGTTCCAGCAGGGAAGTAGACTATGGCAGGCGTTGTAGTTGAGGAATCGCAACCTTGACCACATCTTGTTTTTGCGTCCAATGTGCCATTGAGCGCTTGCTGGATTGCCATAGTATCGTCATGAACACCGTCGCCTGCGGACGGTTAGTAGCTGGCTATAGAACCATTGCTTGAAGACCTGACATACCATAGGCACCATAGTGCATCACATTGCGGAAAACGGGATAAGAAGAATTGGACGTCGCATTGAATCTGCTGTATTGAGCATATGGTATCGTGCCTTGTCGCTTGATGTTTTGTAGCCAATAGCTTGATGATGGGATGAAACTGTCTCGAGGCGTTCCGACATAGGAATCATTTTGCCACGAGTAACCATACACAAATCCATTCACATTAGCGCTAGTCGTCGAAGCTGCGGAAGAGCTGACTGGAGTTTGAGCTGTGACAGAATTGACCTATTGACAACAATGATTAGCTATCACGAATAAAGCACGCATTACACGTCCTGCCTACCGAAAACAAGGCGAGCAATAGCGACCCAATGGTCCAAAATCCAGGCGAAGCCATGATGAGACACAATAACAACAATTTCGTGAGATTTACCCAGTGACAGACGGCAAGAACAAGGACAAGGCATTGTGGTGAAGAAGAGAGAGACTACGCGTCTACTGGCTCATACCTTGAGGAATGCAACAACATCAAACGTCCATACCAGCCCAATGGATGCAAGTCCGCACAGCACTAGGGCAAGAATGCTTCCACGATTCTGGAATGACATAAAAGCAAATGCAGGCAGCACTCCGCGCTTATGTGCCTTTGACATCTTCAATTTTCGATGTCTGAGACACCGTAGCATTGCGTGTTCATGTTTTCTCACCCTACTTGTATCGTTCACTAAGATAGCATTTACGACACCGTCCCCCTGTAGTGCTGCTGATTGCAAGTATATGCAAAGTGCATGGTAGAAGTTCAGAAAGATGGATATGGATCTGCAGCTTGCTTGTCACGTGTTTGAATCCAAGAGCGCATTTTCGAGGGTGCACGATCAGACAAGACCTAGCACTAATGATTTACGGACGTACATAGAACGGTTGCAATGTAATACTGGCCAATGCAGTGTTGCGTGGCAGGTGTCACCATGAGACAGGACACTCCATATTAATTTGTTTATATGCGCGAACGGCTTGCAATCTAGCATACGTGTTGTACTGAGTTTACAGAGCAGGACCCCGGGGTTTCTATCAACGTGCAAGAGTTGGTTACTGTGTTAAATTGTGCAATGTAACAATTATTGTCATCATCGCAAGCGACCGTGCAGTCGGCGAGTGTCGACGCGCTATTCGGTTTGAAATCCCCATCGGAGGTTGCAACGAAGGTGCTGCAGTATGTGGCATAGGTGCACCCAAGGGAGCCACCACCAGCAGCGGCGCCACCAGCAGCGCATGTTGCTGCAGGCTGCGCAGTCGAGGTGGCTACAGTAGTGGTCACACTTGTTGTGGTCGATATCTGCGAATATGTCAGCCAATTCATCCAGGGCTACGCTAGCAAGGAGACAGCAAAGGACTAACGGTATCGGTCAGGACGCTAGTAGAGTTAACTGTCACGAAGAAGCTGGTTGTGGTAGTATTGATTGCCGTCCTTGGGAGCGTCGTGTATTGGATGCTCGTGGCGGTGCTCGTTACCGTTTTCGGGGTCTGAATGCAGGAGCATGCTGTGCTCAACTTGGCCAAGGATCAACGACAGGCTGCTCCAAGTAGCTGCACGAGAATCAGGTGTGGAAGCACTCGACGTTGCTTTTGTCGACGTGGACGTGGTTGTAGACGACGTGGTGGTCTTCTGAGAGGCAGCACGCTTCCCGACGGCTACTGTCAAGAGATCTGGACGCTTGGCCCATCGATCAGGAGCAGGCAGCGTCAATAAGTCCGTTTGCCGTCTCATCTTGTTGTTCGCTCCGGCCGTAACAACGGCCGTGAAGGATGACTGTTCGACTACTTAGACATTGTCTCTGATGTTCATGCTTATCCTTTGCTTACAGTGATCGTAATCGTATCGACCTTAGTCGTTGTAACGTTGTACTCTGAGGTAACAGATGTAGTGAGTATGTCTATCGTCGACGTGAAAGTCGTCGTTGTGACGTTTGAGGTAACGATCATGGTCGTGGTGGCTGTGACGGATGCTACAGGATATTTAGAAAGCAGAATGATTAGGTTGGGGCGTATGTCGCCAAGGGGAGCACTAGGTTGTATGGCGCAAGTGAGCAGACATTGGCAGTTGCCGCAGCAGCCTGGAGAACAATAAACGACAAGAGAACGAGGGTGAGCATCATGACGAGTTCTGATGTGCTGACAAGAATCAATGAAAATGTGGAAGGAAAGTTGAGGACCTTACCAGGTACGTGGGACTATCTTTATACCACAGTATAGGGTCGTGGGAAACAGGGAAGGGCGCCAAGTCGAGCTGATTCTCAATTCGAGTACATGCGAGGTTAGTCTGGTTCCATCATCTACATGCATCTACAACAGACCAACAGTCCAGATGCTTACATGGAACGGATAGCTGGAGGCTGAAGCCAGACTGACCCAAAAGATCAACTGTAGCCCTCAAGGCTTTGGTGCATGTCTCGCATGGGCTTTTTTCAAAGTAATATTTAAGAGATGTATCCTCAATCTCTAGTAATGTTTTATGAACGATTTCAATGTGCCTCTACTAATATGAAGTATTCTCGGCGCTTATCAAGAGCAGAACAAGCGTTGACTAATGAAAAAGAATTGAAGGATACAGTTTGAAGGATAAGTACATGTACATCTCCAAATATCTTTACTTCCTCCGCACCGCTTCGAAAAAGCATCTGACTACCACGCAAGTGCGAGGTACATATCTTAATGATGTACCTACGCAGATCCGCTGGACGAGCACCACAAGCATTGTTGGCAAAAACTCAACCACCCATGTTGACTCAAGGTCGAAATCACAGCCTGTCACGCCCTCTTCAGGTTATACAAGGTCGTCTGAAACATTGACACAATGTTTCCAGATACACCGACCTGCAGCCGTGAGTATTTCGGTCTCATCTGCGTCGCAACCTAGTCCATTTAGGGAAAACGCAGCCGAGTAATCCCTAGCACGAGACGGTGCTTTGCACCTGCAACACTTCCTGAGGATTAAATTTCCGCCAAGCATTTTGCCACTACATGTAAATCAAAATCGAGTAGAGATGGTATATCAATTTCTCGACCACAAGCATGATTAACCAGTAGTGGTAACGAGCATCTGTGAAGGGGGAAACTCTGATAGTACATCTACTCTAACAAGCTTTTTCCATTATCGTTCAAGGTCATCCCTGTCATTTCAGCATAATTTTACTCATCTGCCAGACTCAGATATGCATCATTAGCACCAACTTCGAACCCGTAATTACCCCATCGTTATCAGGTGTTCTTTTCTTGCCTTCACTGACGTCCAGCTCTTCCTTTGCCTTCTTGGACTTCCTTGCACGGTCTGCAGCAGACGTCTTACCACTGGCTGCGTGCTTCGTCCTCTTCATGCCCGATTCAACCCATGTTTTCTCCGCCTGTATCCTCGCCAAGCGCTTACGTCTCGCCGCGCCGCCTCTCTCCTCGTTCCTTCCTGCGACTCCCTCATCCACCCACTCCATCCGCTCAATCTTGAAACTCATGCCATCGTGATTGTCACCCCAAAGCCTACTCTTGATGCCATGCCAGACACTACTCGCGTATCTTTCCAGTGGTGGCAATATGAGTATGGTGAGATGCAAGTCCATTTCCGTGGGTGGCAAGACAGGACCAGTGGGTGGAGGCGTTTCGTATCTCTTCACAGGCCCATTGTCTGGGTTGGCACCTGGTGTTTCAGTACCGTTCTGAGTGGTAGGTGGAGGTGGAAGCTCAAGAGATAACAGGTTTTCATCCACATCCTCCGCCCATGCCCCACGCAACCAGCCAGAGTGGATGGCTGCGACTACAGGATCAGAGTCGTCTGTGTAGACGTCGGTACCCCACAGACGGCGAGATGAACAGATGGCCATACGCTTTTCGTGCGTCAGATAGTATCTTGGCACTCTGATTGTGAAAGTGCAGTTTTCTTTGCCTTCGAAGCGAGGCATTGGATTTGGGACGTTGTCGTAAGTCACGTGCGAACTGTTGTTGTTGGTCAGAAGAAGATGTGGAAGTGTGGCATTGGGCGAGTAGAGCTGGGAGCCAAGATGGTTTCGTGGGTGTTTCGAAACGTCTCTGACGAGAGATTTGGTCATTATGGTTGTGATGGGTCGATGTGGAGCAGGCTGTGGTTTGTGTGCATGGTGGTGATGATGTGGCGGAGGATGATGGTGATGATGATGATGCGGGATAGGTGTCGTGCTTGACTGTGTTGGCGGTATCAGTTGCTTGAAGTTGCTGAAGCTGGTCGCGCTTGGACGCCTCGAAAGTGGTTGGCTATTGGTAATGACATCCTCTGGCTTGCGGTGATGACTACTGACACGATTAGCACGGAAAACATCATTATCTTCGTCGTAGGGGCAAGCTTACTGATGGCTCACTGGCAGAGGGTGATGATGGTGTCCAGGAGGAATGATGTACTTGTTCCTCTTGCCTTTGGTTGCGGTTGTGGTAACTGGGGTTGCTCGTCCCTCAATCCCATTGCCCTCGATTCGTGTCTCATCATCATATCGTCTTTTCGCACTTCTTGCATTCACCGGCAGTCCACCGGTAGTGGGCCTAGGCATAACATCAACGTCTTGAATAGGTCTTCGTATAGTATGCTCAGCTTCCAATGCTTCATATGCTGGTGTTCGGGAAGGTGTCAAAGGACGCTTCAAGGGTGTATGGGCAGGCTGAGGGGTGCTGCCAATGCCACTACCCAGACCTGAGAACATACGCCCGAACTCGCTCTTGATACCAGGATCTCTGCCCGCATCCGGAGGCTGGCTTTGCGCACCTTGTACAGCTTGGGGCAGAGGTGATGCACGGTCGATGCGGCGAGCGTACTCATTGTTGAGTCCAAGCAATGATCTATGGTTGTGGTCGTCTATGAGTTTGCGTGGATCACCGGCATTGTGCTCACCACCATCCACTATATTGCCTCGTATCTCCGGTGGATAACCATTGCCGTAGGGTCCAGGAGTCGGTAGTGATGCTTGTGACTCATACTGGTCCGGCCTGCCCATTGAACGCTCGTTTGGATGTTGCTGCTCTTGTAGTATTGCCGGTCCTGGCCCAGGCCCTAATTCAGCAGTGGCATAACCGAACGGAGGAGGAGGACCGTTCATAGCACCATGCATAGTCGGAGGAGACGGCATTCTTCGTTCAGGTCCGCTGTGCTGGATTCGACGGTACCCTTCGCTTTGAGGTGGTTCGCTCTGTGGATTTTGGTAAGCGGGAATCGGTTGCCTTTCGAGAGCACCGTATCCTTGATGGTAAGGCTGCTCATGGAAGGTGCGACCCATGGGCGCTATAGTCTTTCGTCCGTCCAGATCGCTCATCGCCCGCTCACGCAAAACCTTCTCAATCGACGCATTTTCATAATTGTTTCTTGATTGTGGGAGACTCGGATGTTCAAAGGATGGTCTCTGACCTGGTCGTCCACCATTCTCCATGGCAGTCGGCTGGCTGAACGGTCGAGGCGGCATTGATTGAGGTGGGCCATGCTGCTGCGGAGGGTGCTGTAAAAGTCTACCAAACCCATGATCCGACGGTGGCGGTGCTATGTTGTGGGGAGGCCTGCCATAAGATCCACCATATTGCGACTCGGATCTTCTTTCTGGTGTTCGCTGGCGTGGTTCATACATCGACCTAGAGCTATGCTGAGGCGATGGAGGCTGGTTGTAAGGTCCATTGCCGGCCAGCGGCGGTCGTAAAGAAGCTGAGGGTGACCAGAGCTGCTGTCGAGAAGGGGGTGGTGCACCGGCGTCGACGCCCATGATGTGAGACAAAGACATGCTACTACCAGGACGCATGTATCCTTGACCACCCTCACGACCGGGTGCAAAACCTGGCGGTGTTGGTACAGGTCCTCTACCGTGCTGTGAGAGATGTGGAGGGATAGGACTTTCTTTTGGCGAGGAAGCTGGCGGAGGCATGTGACGTGGAGGTTGCTGTTGATGATGCATCAAGTGTGGGGGTGGTTCGATTGGTCCTGGACGATGAATAAGTCTGTGGTTATTGAATATTGCATTAGCTCTTTCTTGATTACCTCCAGGATAGCCTGCTGGTACAGATCGCCGGCTGTCGTCTCTGAAAAGTGGTGGACCTGGATGGAACGGAGATGGAGGAGGATGCGATGCGGCTTGAAGGGGCTCAAAGCGAGCTAGTTATGTAGCGCGTCAGTATATGTCAAAATCTGAAACTGAAACTGAGCGCATCGCAGTAAACAGTGGCAGAAGTGTATTGACTCACGTTGGTTATTGGGTGCGTCCAAAGGTCTATATGGCGGATGTGGCAGATGGGGGTCTCTGTTGTCGTTGACTTTGGATAAGAAAGGGTCGTGGCGCGAGAATGGATCGCCTGGTGGTTGGCGCAGAGGAGGAGGCTGTTGTGGCATGCCAGGGGTGTACATGTTGAATGGTGGCCGTGGTTGACTTTGTGGTGGAAGAGGAGCGTATGGCGGTCGCTGGCGGTCCATGGTGAAAGAGAAGCGAAGAAGAGAGGTGAGATGGGTGGCAGAGGCCTCCGTAGAGGCAAGAAGATGCTTTGCTAGCTCGCCTCGCGCTGCAGAGAAGTGACGCAAAAGCTCGAAGGGCAAGATCTTGAGATGAAGGCGCGCAGGTGAAGCTTTGTGTGACGGCAACTATGTCAAGAAGCCCGCACGCGAGATGGGCGACGTGCAAGACACAAGACGATGAATAATCCTGAGTCTGGGAGAGGATGGATAAAGCGATAAAGAGACGCCGAGGGGTGAATTGAGCAGCAAGAGCGTGAAGCGACGACAGAGTGTGCAACAAGCGACATTAGGGATCGTCGGTACCTGATCCACCATCTTGGCACAGCGCACATGTACCGTGGCACGAGTCGTTCCTCCACAATTCATTTTCCATCCGTCTTTGTCTGGAGGATTAAACCGACATGAGATGAGGGAGGATGTCGTGACTATTGAAATACGGCTCGCTAGCCCGTCAGCTAGATAACCTAGTGGTGCTACACCTTACCTTGATGATATACATTGCCGCTATCAAGAAGTGTCATGTGGTGGACAAAAATAGTATTCGACCGCACGTGGCTGTGCGTCATCACTTTTAGCGCCTTCCGGTTTAAAAAGCTTCTTCGTGCTACTCGGCAGGGTCATCATCAGCTGGTGGTGTGTGCTGAAGAAACATGATCCAATGCGCATACTAATGCGCTCAAACATCCTAACCTCCATGCTGGACACAGTGAAGCATCTCAAGCCCTTCGATGTGCGCGTCGTCCTTTCCTTCTTCAGCTTTGGTACGACCCGCCCTCGCCTCACTCGAATATCTCGTCACGTGGTCATCAGGTTTCGTGATTGTTTCATGTTTGTCTGACATTGCCAGGCCTAATAAACAACCTCCTATACGTCATCATCCTCTCAGCCGCACTCGATCTCGTTGGTCCAAATGTCCCCAAGGGTGTCGTTCTCCTCGCAGATGTCGTCCCGTCCTTTTTCGTCAAATTGATTGCGCCCTACTTTATTGAGGCTGTCCCTTATGCCAGTCGGGTGATTACTTTTGCATTGCTGTCGACGGGCGGCATGCTTATAATAGCTTTGACATCAAGCGAGCAAGATAGCAGCACTATTGCCATCAAGCTGATTGGAGTGGCCTTTGCATCATTGTCGAGTGGAGGAGGTGAGTTGAGCTTCCTGGGATTAACTCATCACTATGGACAAAAATCACTTGCAGCCTGGAGCTCTGGAACTGGAGGTGCTGGTCTTGTAGGCGCATGGCTATATGTGCTCGCGACTGGCACGTTTGGCTTGTCGTCTAGTGCTACATTACTCTTCTGCGCCTTGTGTCCTCTTATTATGCTTGGCGCCTACTTTGCAGTATTGCCGAACGCACACAGTCGGAAGAACGGTTATCAGAGTATCCAGAATGATGACGAGGATGAGGTACAGGCACCACCTTCATTGCAGAGGCAAACTTCGCACGACGGCAATGGCAATAAGCGCAGCATGATCAAAAAGAACCTGAATAGGGCAAAGGCATTGATCATTCCTTAGTAGGTTTAAGAGATGTCTTCTCGGGACACTGCATTTGCTAACCTCTATGACAGTATGCTTCCCCTTTGCATCGTCTACGTTGCTGAATACAGCATCAACCAAGGTGTTGCACCCACCTTACTCTTCCCACTCGACCAAACACCATTCAACAGGTTTCGTGACTTCTATCCTCAATACAACGCCATATACCAGGTGGGAGTCTTCATTTCGAGATCCTCAAGTCCATTCATCCGAGTCCATCACCTATACCTTCCATCCATCCTTCAGATCGCCAATCTACTACTCCTGACACTTCACGCCCTCCTCAACTTCGTCCCTAATGTATATATCATCTTCGTCATCATCTTCTGGGAAGGACTATTAGGAGGTCTCGTGTACGTCTCGACCTTTGCCGAAATCATCGACAATGTTCCGGACGAAGATAGAGAGTTCAGCCTTGCAGCATGTACAGTGTCTGATTCTGGTGGTATCGTTATTGCTGCACTTCTTGGCATGGTTCTTGAAAAAGGATTGTGCGGGTATCAGGTTGCGCACGGTAGGCCATATTGCCGTCAGACGTGAGAAAGGGCGTTGTATCCGTGAGAGTCAGTACAAGGTACAGCTCAGAAATCGGTGGCTCTTCCATTGTAGCTCCAGTCACTAGCATGACCCCACCTCAAGGGCTCATTCTTCGGTCCACCAGCTTCTCCAGTCTTTGGGTTAACGTCTCCTTGAAACTCGGGAGGAGCGCCACGTCTGACATTGGGATGAAGCTCCTCACCATCCTTGACTTTGGCGCGAATCTGGACTTCGGACGACAGATCGTCCTTGGTTGATGAAGAAGAGTCAGCAGATTGTGGCGACTGGTTGATTTGTGGTCGGGGCGTGCTAAATGCGCCAGTGGATTGCTTCTGAAGCTGATCAAAGATTTCTTGCTCGTCCTTGGGCAAGCGTGGCGGTGATGGACCTGGAGACCATGCTGTGGCGAGTGATCTGGTGGTATAGAAGGTGCGACGTTGGATGGTGAAAGCTGTTCGTGATATGCGCTGCATGCTGAATAAGGGTCTCGAGTGTATGTGTATGCGAATAGAAGGTCTGGGACCTGGATAGGTTAGGTGAATATATAGATATTGAAGTAGACAAGGCGAGAAGGGTATGGAAGGAGAAGGAGAAGTAGCCGTTCCTCGTCGATGTTCGAGAACAATCAAGCAAATCAAGGGTCCAGCTTCCACAAGATGAACCAGCCGATCGGATGCCTCAATTGAGTTGGCTTGAGCCGCAAAGTGATAAACTATTTGTCTGCAGATTGATCTTGACTCACCTCGACACTTCTGTTTGCTCTTCTGTTTACCTTACTACATTACGCTGTCCAATCTCCCCTCGAGATATCCTACACGTTCCTCTATTGTCGCGCTTTCCACACGAAGTACACTACCCCATCATGTCCGAAGGCATCAAGAAGACATTTGCTCGCTGCAAGGCCCAGAAGAGGGTATGATTGTAGGAGTGGAAGCCAGAAAGACGAAACGGGCACTGATGATCAATTGCAGGCTGCTCTCGTGACATATGTGACTGCAGGTTACCCAAATGCCGACAGTACGCCCGATATCCTGCTAGGAATGGAGGCAGGAGGAGCAGGTAACGCAACGTATTCCGGCCTAAATAACAAAAATATGCTGATCATCTAAAGACATAATTGAGCTCGGCATGCCATTCACAGACCCAATTGCAGACGGCCCAACGATTCAAAAGTCCAATACTGTACGCAAAGAGTATACCTCGACCTCGAACATCCTATAATAACAAATCACTTTCTAGCAAGCACTAAAGAATGGAATCAACACATCCGACTGCTTACAGATGGTCCGCGACGCACGTCAACGTGGATTAAAGGCGCCGATATTGTTAATGGGTTACTACAACCCACTGCTCAGTTACGGCGAGGAAAAGATGCTGAAAGATTCGAAGGAGGCTGGTGTAAACGGCTTTATCATGGTCGATTTACCACCAGAGGAGGCTGTCAAGTTCCGCAACTTTTGTAATCAAGCTGGGTAAGAGTCCTCAAACACTTGAACCTCGTGGAATGCAGCTAACGCAATGGATCTAGACTTTCTTACGTCCCTCTAATTGCGCCATCCACCACCGAAAAGCGAATGAAGTTGCTCTGCAAGATCGCTGATTCGTTCATCTACATTGTTTCGCGTATGGGTGTAACTGGTGCCTCGAAGGAATTGAGTACAGGCATTCCCGAGTTGGTCAAGCGTGTCAAGCAGTGGTCAGGAAATGTGCCAGCGGCAGTCGGATTCGGTGTGAGCACAAGAGAACATTTCGAGAACGTTGGTGCATTTTCAGACGGTGTTGTCATTGGGTCTCAGATCATCAAGACGATTGACAGTGCAGAAGGTGGCAACATTTTCCAGGCAGTACAAGACTACTGTGCGTCAATCAGTATGCGAAAGGTCGAGATTAATGGCGCAGAAATCGACGTTGACACAGAAGACGGGTCAAGCGAGTCGAAAGAGCGACCTATCGTTCATGTTGATGGTGTTGTCACAGACAAGGACACCCCAGATGGGCCAGGTTTAGCAGATCAAATTGAGGCACTCAACATGGATGGTGAAGCAGACCCTTCAGCGATCCCCTCGCGGTTTGGTGAATTTGGAGGCCAGTACGTGCCTGAATCGCTCATGGACTGCTTGTCAGAGTTTGAAAGAGGTTTCAACGAGGCAGTCAATGATCCGAAGTTCTGGGAGGAATACCGATCATTCTACCCTTGGATGGGACGCCCTGGCCACTTGCATATGGCAGAGAGATTGACGGAGCATGTTGGAGGTGCTAATATCTGGTTGAAGAGAGAGGATCTGAACCACACTGGAAGTCACAAGATCAACAATGCTCTCGGACAATGTCTTATTGCAAGACGACTAGGTAAGACTGAAATCATTGCAGAGACCGGAGCTGGACAACATGGTGTAGCCACAGCCACAGTTTGTGCCAAGTTCGGTATGAAGTGTACTATTTACATGGGTGCTGAAGATGTGCGACGTCAAGCTCTCAACGTTTTCAGGATCAAGCTGCTTGGAGCACAAGTCGTTGCCGTTGAAGCCGGATCAAAAACACTACGAGACGCCGTCAACGAGGCTATGCGTGCTTGGGTCGAGAGACTTGACACGACACACTACATCATTGGATCTGCTATTGGACCTCATCCTTTCCCCACCGTTGTTCGTACTTTCCAGTCCGTTATTGGTAATGAGACAAAGCAGCAAATGCAGGAGAAGACTGGCAGACTCCCCGATGCAGTGGTTGCTTGTGTTGGTGGCGGTAGTAATGCTGTAGGCATGTTCTATCCCTTCTCCAAAGATCCTGAAGTCAAGCTCTTGGGTATTGAGGCAGGAGGTGACGGTGTTGAGACTGGCAGACACAGTGCGACTTTGAGCGGTGGCACAAAGGGTGTCCTTCATGGAGTAAGAACGTATGTTTTGCAAGACAAGCATGGCCAGATTATGGAGACTCACTCTATATCTGCGGGTCTCGATTACCCGGGTGTTGGTCCTGAGCTGTCATCTTGGAAGGACACTGATCGAGCCAAGTTCATCTCCGCCACCGATGCTGAGGCATTCATAGGCTTCAGGCTGTTATCGCAGTTGGAGGGTATCATTCCTGCGCTGGAGACTTCGCATGCTGTATTTGGAGCAATGGAGCTGGCGAAGACCATGGGCAAGGGTAAGAACATTGTCATCTGCGTGAGCGGAAGAGGTGACAAGGATGTGCAGAGTGTGGCGGACGAGCTGCCAAAGCTTGGCCCTCAAATTGGATGGGACTTGAGGTTCTAGATGGCAGCACAGACTGAGGAGTTACCCTTGAGGGATTTGCATAATGGATCATATCCAGGAAAGTCAGTTGCATCTTCGGGTGAATCTCATGGAATTTTAGCGTGTTTCATGTATTCTGAAACATGCACCCTGAATTGACCCCACAGTCTCCACCCATTGTTGTCGTCTCGTATTGATTAGCTGCAGCTTGTTGTCTATCCCCTTGTCTGTCACCTCTCAACACACAATATCCTCCTCGAAAGGTCGCTCACACCCTGAATCTCGGAATACCACCTATCTTCTTTTGTCCAGGCCGTCACGCCCAGTCTACACTTCACGCTGTGGCTGAGTCCCGCAACGACTTCATCCCATTTAACCTTGATTCTCTCCTCTGGTTTCCGTCAAGCAAGTCACCCTGAATCCGAGTTGCATACTGGTACACGCGGAGTTGCAACTTCATTGTACCACGCAAATCGAATCTCGCTTTGGAAAACCACGTCAAGTTGAATCATTGGACAGCGTGGGTGTCAAGATTGACCTAACAACCCGGCTTTCACCACTACGAGCTTGAGGATTAGCAAGATGCCGGAAAACGATGTACCACAAGAGTCCGAGCAGAATAAAGTTGTACGCTAATTGTCTGCCCGCGCAATATTGGTGAGATACTGATCAAGATATTGCGTACAGGACACTTTCGAAGATGCCAAGGACGCTGCCACGCCTCAACCCGAAGAAGCGTCTGCAAATAGGATAGCTGATGACGACAAAGCCAAGAAAAGAGAGTCGCAAGCTGATAGTGCAAAAGCAATGGATGATATATCACTAGTAGAAGAAACGACAGAAAGCAATGCAGGGAGGGACCCAATCGTACCAAATACAACCGCTTCACACAACCACACTCTTGGCCAGGATTCGACAAAAAGTGCAAAGATAAGACCAACATCTACAAGTCATACGTCAGAAGGTTTGTTGCATTCCTGAGGCGACAAGGCTCCACTATTGACTTGTCTTGCAGTGACTAAGCTCCAGATACCCGACCTCTCTGCTGATTCCGATACACATCCTGAACCTGTATCAAGCCCACCTGCGAAGCGGAAACTCTTTGGCTGGCTCAGTAGGACGGCCAGTAGCTCAGACAACAAGAACATGAGGGTTCCCTCATTATGCTTTAGAGGAACGCCTGTACCTAACTTGAGCATTGCCGAAGAAAACAGCACACAAGCATCACAGCTCAGTCCGACGAACAAGCGCAGTAGTTTACAAGACAGATTCAAGCTGGTCAGGCTTCGGGAAGAGGCAGGCATAGATACAGCAGCGGCTGGGCTGGAAAGCGAGGATTTTCTGGGACGATCGCAAAGTGTGGATGTCTCAAAGGCACAAGAGAAGGATGCGGCTATGCTGAGGACACAACGCGCCCATTCTGTTGCTGATCCTACACAACTGTCAGCTGGGGATGTCAGTCCAGTTAAGCCGAAGCCTGCACACGGAGAGCTTGTAGACTGGGATTTATGGCAAGAGGTCGTTTATGAAGGACCAGCTGCTGTATCGCGACGTAGCTCAAAGGAGTTGAACGAAGCTATAGCCAAAGGTATACCCAGTGCGATCAGGGGTGTTGTATGGCAGGTGCTCGCGCAAAGTAAGGATGAAGAACTCGAGGAAACCTATCGCGTCCTTGTTGCTCGGCAAGGAGGAGAAGAGATGCCGCCTGCAAACCACAGGATGAAGCCAAAGCTGCCACCACGACAGAACACTCAACAAGAAGTACAAGGTGATAAGCGACGAAGTTTAACCTTTTCAGCAACGCTTGAGCAGCCAGAGACCATTATATCCGCTGAGTCTTCGGCCCATTCAACCACTTCGGAGGCAACTAACGCTACATCCATCGACGAAAGCATGACTTCGCCCTCAACGACACAGGGCGACAGTGACTCCGTGAAGGACATCACAACAGAGTCTACCGGACTAGAGGCGGCCAAAGCACTTGACAGACTTACTATTTCGAAGTTGGAGAAGGCAATAAGAAGAGATATGGGAACCCGTACCAGCTACTCGAAGTTCTTAATGAGCGCAGGTCTTCAGGATGGTCTGTATGGAATCTGTAAGGCATATGCTTTGTATGATGAAGACGTGGGTTATGCCCAAGGAATGTAAGCAAAACGGGACTGCCAACAATGAGGCTATACGAAGCTGATGACTTGACTAGGAACTTCATTGCGATGCCGCTATTGTTCAATGTAAGGAGATGATATCAAGCACTACAGACCGAGCTGACACAATTTCAGATGCCCGAAGAAGAAGCTTTCTGTTTATTTGTCAAGCTTATGAATCAATACGACCTGCGAAATCAGTTCGTGAGAGACATGCCAGGACTCCACAAGCATCTCTACCAATTTGAGCGCGTTCTCGAGGAACTAGAACCTGCCGTTTATTGTCACCTTGTGCGACGAGGTGTTTCACCACAACTATATGCTACTCAATGGTATCTCACCCTTTTCGCCTACCGATTCCCACTACAACTAGTCCTCAGAATATACGACCTCATCTTGAGTGAAGGGCTAGAAAGCGCCATATTGAAATTCGGCATTGCGCTGATGCAGAAAAACGCAGATGAACTATTGAAAATGAAGGATATGGTAGATTTGACAACGTTCTTGAAAGAGAGGTTATTCGATGTATACCTTGACGAAAGTCCTTCCGCAAATTCCGTCCTCGAATCTGGATTTTTCGGAAGTGCTGGTGGCATAGACAAGGAAATCTACAAGGCCGACGCACTAGTGCAGGACGCTTGTGCTATCGAAGTCACACCAGAAATTCTGAAAGTTTACACCAGAGAATGGGAAAATAAGGTCCGCGAGGAGAAAGAAAAGGAAGCAGCAGAAGAAGCTCTCCGCACGAATAACGCCACACTCACCCAGAAAGTACGCACACTTGAAGAACGAGCAGAAAAATCCGACCATGAACATGTCGAGATGGCATCCGAGCTCGTAAGAATCAAAGTCACAAATCAGCAATTAATGGACGAGAACGAAAGTTTGAAGATGCAAGTACAACAGCTGCAGACAATTGTGGACGCTCAGCCTGGTGAGGTCGAGGAGAGGTTGAGGAGTGAGATGGACCGAATCATGACGAGGAATATTGAGGTACAAAATGAGAATCGAGCGCTGGAGGAGAGCACAGCAGAGATGGAGAAGGCTTTGGTGGAGGCCAAGATGCGATATGCTGAGGTATGTTTTTGAATGAGCGATCTGTTCCATGCCGTTTCCTAATGCTTCGTTCAAATAGATCAACAGTGAGTTAGAGAGTATGCGGCAGAAGTGGTCCACAATGCAGACCTTGATGGGCAGTAAATAGTGGCAATACTGGCGTGCGGATTCCGACCAAAAGAAGATGAGCAATTTTGGAGGCGTTTTGCAGGTGAGAGATTCGCTATGGTAGATAGAATGCCCAGACGACATGAAGTATGAATAACGTATTTGAATGGCGAAGAACCATAACGTGAAGAAAAGATATATTACATCAGCCTCACACTGCACTATGCTGCATGTCATTTGCCGAGAAGCAAGCTTGACTGCGTCCTTTCTCTTTGTGTCCTGCTGTCGTCTGTGCGCATGTGGACGTATACTAGGTAGACAGAGAAATTGTAATGATCATGATGATATTCATTAATGACAAGCATTGGCACACAGTATGGGAGGACGCAGGCGCGAAGAAGAAGTATTTTGACACAATTGTAAAAAGGTTCTGTGTATGCATTGGTAATTGCTGTCTGCATTAGTGATTGCTTCCAATCTGCGATGGGGTCTAGTCATTCACAGTTCTCCATCGTCTTTTAGCAAAGGCGTTAGTTTATCGATCATGCCGTACTACCCACCCATCAACACAATACCTCCAACCCATTTCCCCACTCAAGCAAAGCACGCAGTAGTAGTCACAGTCACCGCCTCCACACTCCTCGTCTGCACCACAACAACACTCGCCACAGCCGTCTGAACAACCACACTCGTCTGTGTGACAACAACATTCTGCGTCATAACAGCCGTAACCATCGAGGTTGTCGCCGCTTCTACCGTAACAGTGCTCACTTGCGCTTGCCCAGCAACATACTCCGTAGTAAAGAACGTTGCAGCAGTGGTAAGTGTTGTAGTCGCAATACCACTAGCTGCAGGCGTGACAGTTTGTGTTCTGTAGACAGTTGCAAAGACTGTTGTGGTAACTGCAGTAGCAGCAGGAGGCGTGATAGTCTGAGCGATAGTGGACGTACCCACCGTAATTGTTGTCGTGGGGTAAATGGGATACGTGTAATTAGGCGCACCGACTTTGGTAGCTCGCTTGGCCAGGGTGAACGACGTGGGCAACGTGGGCAAAGGGATGCTGGCGTTCCCACGACCCACGAGTACAGCGCCCATGACCTTGCTGTTGCTGACGGCGTTCTGAATTGATGATTTGAGGTAGCAGCCATATTGGACTGTGCTTGGCGTGATTGCCGTAGTGAGCGAAGGCACAAAGGACATGTCAATGCAACCTGGCGTGTCGGAGCAGGTAGAAAGGCAAGCTTCAAGCGAGCTGGCCCAGGCGAGAGCCAGGTCGCCGCCGACGCGATCGGTGGAACATTCGATGTGGTAGATGTCGTTGGCGGGTGTGGTGTAGCAGAATCTGTCTGAGCTGGGGCAAGCGAGAGTGGCGTTTGACATGCCTTTGGGACAAAGTGAGGCTAGACCTGTGGCTACTGTAGATGTTGTGCTCGTCGAGGTTGTGGTGGAGGAAATTAGTGGACGAGCAGCCGCAATCTTCTTCGCGCCCCAGACACTGGAGCTGGCGGTTCCGGTACCAAGAAGCGATTTAGCGTAACAAGGCCCTGGGCGCCCTGGAACCCAGGAGACGTCGACACACCCAGTAAGGTTTTCACAGTAGGCGATACAGCTCTCGAGAGTTGGTTGGTATGACATTGCGAGGTTGCCTCCTGGATGGTCAGTAAAGCATTCGATAAAGTATTGGCTTCCGAAAGATGTGTTGTACGTGGTTGAGCTAGACATTGGGCAATTCAAAGCAGGTACCACAACCGCTGCATTCATTGAGGCAGTGCTCGTGGCAGCTGGTGCGATCGAAGTGATCGACGATTTCGAGCTGACACTTGCGCTAGTCGAAGTAGAAACAGGCGCATTGGCCAGAATCCTGGCACCCCATACGTTAGAGTTGAAGACAGGCGAACTGAGAGCACCTTTCATGTAGCAGTATTTGTTGGAATACGATACTGCCCAACAGCCGGCTGAAAGTGCACAAGCATTGGTGCAGTCGGTGAAGGTGTTGGCAGCTTTGGCGCCAATTTGTGCCGCTTGTCTGTCAAGGAAGCATTCGACCTGGAATTGCTTTCCGTTCCTTGTGATGATTGTGCCGTTGGATGCTGGACAGGTAATGATTGAAGTGACTTGAGCTGCCAGTGATGTAGTGAGCAAAGTAACAGCAGGGCTGCCAATAAGGGTGAATGAGGATGCGCTGGCCGTGACTAGGGAAGGCCCCACACTAGTGCTAAGACTGGCGGAAGGAATGATGATTGGCGAAGCTGATGCAGAAGCGCTTGTAACGGACATCGCTTGTGGGGAAGCGGTAATAGTGGACATGCTTGGCGCAGGATTGCTTGTTTTAGCAATCTTACTCGTACTTAATGTTGTCGTGGTGGAACTACTTGTCGTAGACGTCGACTGAGCAGGAACACTAGAGGAGGACGATGTAGTGAGAACCGTAGAGGTAGAGGACACTTCCGAGACAGCGATGGTCGTCGAGCTTGTAGTTGGGATGACACTACTGCTGTTAGGAATCATTGAAGTGGAACTAGTAATGGAAGGAGTCGCAGGACAACTTGAGACGCTGGCTGTAACGGTAAGAGGCACACCATCTACAATGGATGTACCAGTGTGGGTAATCGTCGTGGTAGAGATGTCAGTGATGACCTGCGTCGAAGACAAATAGGCGGACGAGAAAATCGTGGTATAGCCGATCTCAGTATAATCTGTAGTCGTAAAAGCTGAACCAGCAGCAGACAGAGTCGACTGTACAGAGGACGTAATAGTAGATGAATAGGCCGTAGCCGTGGTAGTACTAGAAGCAGGAGCAGAAAGGGAGACAGTCAACGGAACAAACGTCGTGCCCGACGATGTGACTGTCGAGGCGGGAGCCAGAGATAACGTGGTAGATGAAGTAATCGTAGCGGAGACTAAGCTGCTAAATGTTGTTGCGGGCGCGATCACAAATTGACCTTGAGTAAAAGCCGGACCAGCCGGCTCAGTGAAACCCAAAGCGTACGTTCCTGTCGGCATCTGATTCCAAGCTACACTTGGGCAACTGACAGCTGTGTAGGTTGCCATACCGTTGGCCAGAACGCCGAGCAGGTTGTAAGGTGGTGTAATGAAGCCACATGTTGTAGTGGCCTTGTTCGGACCTACTAAATAAGGTGTGATCGTGTTTCCACCTGCAAGTCCAAGAGCAGCAGGCTTGGTGGTTGGAAATTGACACACGGTGCCCACTTTGTCATGTTAGTCACAGCATACAGAAGGTGTAAGAAATACTTGCAGCCATTGGTGAAACTTCCAGTGACGGAGATTGTGTTGGTGTTTGCTGGGTCGACCAAGTAAGTCGGTAAGGCATTGCTCACGGTCTTGGTGAAATCCGGACTGTCGAAGAGACAAAGACTAGCCATTTTCTGCCAGCAGAAGTTGTACTAAGCAATGAAATTGGAATGAGTGAGGGATGTGCCGACAAGCAAGCACAATGATCTAACAACGAAAGCTCTTGAAACCTGTTTGAAGACACTACCAGAGGTCTGAAGTGAGAAGCGAAGGACAGGGTGGCACCTGATGAGTGGAGTTGACACGCCCGATATATTGGAGGGGTGCTGTGGTTGCATTTATACTGCCTAAACCTTGAGGCATCGCCGTCGAGTTTGGGATTACCACCCCGTATCATGCTTGGGAACAAATGTGACAGACAAGCCAGTGGATAACACTTCTCCCACATAAAGAATGCGAGTCATTATAGGCGAGATAGCCACTCGAAGCCCAGTGAGTGAGAGTTGACCTGTCAGTATTTGTCACAGAGCATCAGCTCGCATTGACCCTCGGAAAGGGTTGCTGTGAAAGGAAGATGCCGAATTGTGTGAGGTTCAGCTCGGCTATCTTTCCCATCATAAAATGATACCGAAGTCCAGACAGAGCATATTCAAGTGATTTCATCGCCCTTCACCCTCGTTTAGTGAGTACGCTGCGCACAAGTATCGTGTGCTAATGGTCCACGAGGACCTCGCGTGTGTGACAAAGATATGTTGAGGTACATGTAGGGTTCGCCGGATACAACCATCACAACAGCACAAGCATCTCAACAGTCGAGTGTAAGCATATACTGCCACCAACTCAACTGTAAGCGCGCAATCACGTATTGATACATCTCGTTCACACGCCTCTATCACATCTCAATCACATTGCGTATTCGGCGAATCCTCGCACTTTCATTTTTTCACAACTCAAGCTGTCAAGTACTGCCGTTCGCACGGTATGTGCTTGCGGATAGCCTGCATCGCGTGCTGGGTAAAGTCTTGAGCGTTGAGGAGTTTGGTACGTGTATACATGTATGTTGTAAGTCGTGAATTGGTGGAGGTGGTGAACTGGTGGAGGCGCGATTCGAGCTCAACGGCTTAGTCAGCTTGATCACAAATCTCCGCATAGTTAACCTCAACATGCTTGAATTCGTCTAAGCTCTATCATCTATGACCGTTCTTCCATAACATCTGACACCATGACAGATGGCTGCTTAACCCATTACCACTAATATCCAACATCTTCACGACATCCACATTTCTCCTTAGTCCAGTGAGAGATCGATAACCTCAATCTTCTGCTTCTCTATAACGTGTCTAGTCTAGCTTCCGTCTTCTCCATCATGGACTCCATTGTGCTTCAAGGATTCACTCTCCAGCTGCTTCTTGTGCTCGTTTTCGGGCTTGGCAAGTATCTTCTGGGTTGAAGGAGCACTGTATGAGCCGTCGGGATTGACATGAGCTGGGTTGTCTCCAGTCACCACGGTTCGATTAATTTCCTCCACTTCTGGCTCAGCTGTAGCCGCGAGACCCTGCGTTGATGTAGCCGTAGGAAGCTATGAAACCAGGACCACATCGGGAGCATTAAAGCTCGAGATATACCCCTTGTATTGTCTCTCGTAATCCGCGGTCGTGTCGTGAACGAAGTCTGCCCACGGCTTATTTACGGCCACTTCCTCCACACAGGAAACACACTCAATGTACCAAGCCTGTCTGTGAGCATGAAAACCAAGCACCTCATACTCGGGAAGCGTCTCGCCAAGTAATTTGGTCTTCGTCCAACCGGTACAGTCCTCACAGGACCCACGATGGCACCATCGGCAACGATATAGAAGACCACCAACATCGCTAGTGTTCTGTCCGCAGTCAATGCAATAGTGTTGAGGGCAGAACAGCACATTGGAAACAGATCTGGCCTTGCGATACTCGACCGGCAAACACATCTTGTGGTAGGCGCGAGGACAAAGGCCACAGCACTGATCAGAGGTTAGCTGGTAAGCTTGCGAAAAA
>Ga0160429_1000755_pt1 | contig 22073 bp, 21 predicted proteins | sample SolpanmetagenomR_FD_108199 | JGI IMG/M metagenome (GOLD analysis project Ga0160429, IMG submission 108199) | Solar panel surface microbial communities from Lawrence Berkeley National Laboratory, California, USA - R | ecosystem: Engineered > Built environment > Solar panel > Unclassified ...
GCTAAGTCAGCCTCCTCATTTTGCGGGGCGGCAGTATAGGCTTCCCATTTCGCTAGCCAGTAGGCGTCCTGTATGAGCTTGTCCTCAAAAAGAACGCTCATGCCATACAACTCCATCATTTGCGCAAACACGTCCCGAGGGCCAAATGCGTAGAAACGTCCTTTAAGAGGAGTATTCTCGTACGCTTCGCGGCTGGCAAAACCTTTCTTAGAAAGCAGGGCAAGTTGGGGAAAGCTTAACTTTTCATAGGGTACAGCACGGAGACGCTCAAATGACAGCACATTTTCTGTCTGGTAAAGCATCATTGCGAATTTCTCCTCCGTTTTGAGCAGCAGCTTGCGGGCGAACAGCACATTGGGCTCATCGTCCACTATCAGTATGCGGGCGTGCTTAGAAAGCATGAAAAAAGGGTGGGTAAAACGCAAAAGGCGGGGCTAGCTGATACCCGTATTAACCCAGGCCACATAAACCGTGCAGGCTTCAAAAAGCACTGAATTTCAACCGACTAAGCTATTCCTGGACCGTCAAAGGATTTTAACTGCATCAGAACTGAACGGTCAACTGTATCAAAACCGGACGCTCATCAACAGCTGGCAAGCAGAACTTAAAATCAAATTGCTGATTATCAATAACTTGTGAGTAAGGCACTGTTCTTGGCACCTCCGGTCACTAGCTTATTACCGCTAGTGCCTGCACCGAACCGAATGGATGTCCTGATGCCAAAGAAAAAACGGTCGTTTGTCACCCGCTTGTGCTGGCTGGGGGCCCTGGTGCTGGCGGGCACAGGGGTAGCCATCACCTACTGGCCGAAGCCAGGCTGGCGGCTATACGTGGCGGCCAGCCGGCTTCCTCCTTCCTCTTTCACCCTATAGCAGTTGCTGCCATGAAAGCTATTTTTGGTTGCTTTTTTCGCTGGCTATCTCCCCTGGCTTTGCTTGTGCTCCTGCTAAGTAGTGCTCAAGCTGTCTCCGCCCAGACCCTCGGTGGACAGCCTAGCTACCAGGTAACCGGGCTCCGAACTATAATCAAGGCACAGCCCAACTCGGCGCTAGTGCGCGTGCGGTACGAAAGTAATAATTCAGGACCGGTGTATTTAGCGTTTCTCAATGACAAGGGATGCGTCGTGTATACCGAGCGTAAGCGGGAAACGCATTTCGTGGGTGATTATGACTTAACTTGCTTGAAATCAGGTGATTATGTGCTTAAGTTGTCTACCTGCGGCTTCCACCACGTGGAAGCATTGCGTCTCAACCGAGATAATAAGTCAATAGCCACTGTCCAGGTAATTAGGCTGAATACCTTCCGAATATCCTCCCAATCGGTGGTTCCGTCCGCCTTTACCAATTAATACCTTAGTTGCCTACTCTCCTTGTGCACCGCCCAGCACGAAGTGAGCTCTCGCAACCAGAACATAGCGGTGAACTAGCAGTACGCCTACCGCCGGATTGAGATGGTCGCGCTGGAAATCCTGCGCCACGGTAAGAAAGGGGAGCTGCGTAAGCGCTACCGCGTGGGAATGGAGGACCAGTTAGGGGCAATAGGACTAGTTGTGAACGCCTTGGTGCTGCGGAAGACCCGCTGTTTGCAGCAGGCGTTGGGGCAGTGGCAAGAAGCCGAAAGAGTTCTGAACCCGGACGAGGTGGTGCACCTCTCGCCGTTGCTGCATGAACATGGCAATGGGCTGAGCAGCAAGACTTAAACCTGCTCGAAGCCATTGCAGCGGGGCAACTTCGCCCATTGAGCACCCTTGCTAATTGGGAAAGGTCGCTCAACGAATTGGCCTAGCGATATTTTCTGCTCATGCTCGAATGCTACCCCTAACAATATATATAATATTAATTTCAGTTAATAACCTTCATTATCCAGTATTCAAGCCTGTTTTTTTTAGTGAAAATTCGGTAAACAACCCACCTTGGCCGACCCTTCTCTCTGCTATGACTGCACTAAGTACCCTAGGCTGGCGCGGCGGTGTTACGCTAGTCGCACTGGCGCTGCTAGCTGCTCAGCCCCTGGCGGCCCAAATCGCGCCCCAGCCGGCTCCCCCGGCCTCGCCGCCCGCGGCGGCGCTGGCCACGCCCGTCGTGTCGGCCACCGGCCCTTGGGGCCTGCAGCGGGCCATCGACTACGCCTTGGCGCACAATATTGGGGTGCGCCTCAACCAACTGACGGTGCAGGATAATGCCCAGGTACTGCGCCAAAGCAAGGCTGCGCTGCTGCCCACAGCCAATCTCAGCATCACCCAGGCCTGGCAGTACGGTACCAGCGTCAACCCGCTCACGTTCGACTTTCAGAGCCAGACGGTGCGTTCAAATAACGTATCGGGCAATTCGCAGCTAGTCTTGTTTCAGGGCTTTCAGCTGTGCAACACCATTCAGCGCAATGCCCTGGACTTGCAGGCGAGCGAAGCCGATGTGCAGAAGGCTCGCAACGATTTGAGCCTCAACGTAGCCTCGGCTTTCTTGCAGGCGGTGCTGGCCCAGGAGCTGGTGCGCGCCAACCAGTTTTATGTGGCGCGCGACCAGGACCAGATTGCCCGTACCAAGCTATTGCTGCAAGCCGGCAGCATTCCGGAAAGTACCCTACTCGACAGCCAAAGCCAACTGGCCACCGACGAGCTAAACGTCGTCAACGCCCAAAACCAGGCTATCATCGCCCGCCTGAATCTGCTGCAGCTGCTCAACCTGGACCCAGTTGCCAACCCCGATTTTCGGATGGAGGTGCCTGACCTGCCCGACCCCGACGAGGAAAATATCCTGGTATTGAATACCAACGAGCTATTTCAGGGCGCGGCCACCCGCCAGCCCGAAATCAAGGCCGCCGACCTGCGCGTACTCAGTGCCGGCCGCAGCGTGAAGCTAGCCCGCGGTGCTTACTACCCGCGCCTGATCTTGGCCGGGAGCATCTTCAGCGGCTTTTCGTCGGCCCCTACAGTGATCATGCTGCCCCAGCACTACTGGGACCAACTCAACCATAACCTGGGCCAGCAGGTGCAGTTCGCGCTCAGCATTCCGCTGCTCAACGGCTTGCAGGTGCGCACCAACGTGCAGCGCACGCTCCTCAACGCCCAGCAGGTGCAGCTGCAAGCCGAGCAGACCCGCCTCACGCTGCGCCAAAGCATCGAGCAGGCCTACGCCGACGCCCGCGCCGCCCAGCTGCAGTACGCCGCGTCCAAGCGCCAGGTGGCTGCCCTCACTACCACGCAGCGCAACGCCGAAATCCGCTTCAACAACGGCCTGCTCAGCGGCACTGAATTCAACGTGACCAAGAATAACCTCAACTTTGCTATCTCCAACCAGCTACAAGCTAAATACACATTTATCTTCCGCCGCAAGGTGCTCGCCTTTTACGATGGGAAGTCGTTAGCGCACTAAGAAGCGCCCTAGCGTGGATTAGCGAGCGATGTTGCTGGTTGTGCGTTGTTTTCGTAGGTAGTTGCTCTACGAGCCGATTCTTCGGCTTTACAGCAGCGCAGCGTGCGGGCGTGTGCGGTGCCGGGTGCCGACAGGTACAGATGCGGCTCGCTTTTGTGTGCGCGTGGCCTTTGTCGGCAAGCTGGTGCGCCGCCAGCAGCACACCAGCTCCGTAGCCGCGCCAACTACTTAGACGTGACTGCCTAAATGTGGCTCGTGGCTCAGGTGGAGTTGACACCATACCTCTCGTCGGTCCTTTTACCCTCTCCTCTATGCCCCTGCTCCCAACTGCCTCATCCGGGTGGACCCCTCTGTGGCCACGCTGCTTACGTTCCCGCCTAGGCGTCTACTTCTTCGTGGATTGGGTCAACTTCGCCGCGCAACGGCTGGCTTGGCAACTAGGGGTGCTGAGCGTGCTCAGTCTTTGGCCGCAGCTCAGCTGCGCGCAAACCGCCGCCGTGCTACGCCCAGGCCTGCGGGGCGACTATTATGAGGGGCTACATTTTGAGCATCTAGTCCGGACCCAGTGCGATGCTCGTCTCGACTTCGACTGGCACGAGCGCAGTCCCGTGCCGGGGGTACCCCCCACGTCTTTTACCGTCCGCTGGACGGGCTGGCTGGTCCCGCCCGTAACGGGCCATTATGTCCTGTATCTGACAGTGGACGATGGTGTGCGCCTCTGGCTGGACCAGCACCTGCTGTTAGACGAATGGCGGGGCCAATACCTGAGCTCCTACCAGGTAGCCGTCGACTTGCAGGCCGGGCAGGCCTACCCCCTGCGGCTGGAGTACTGTCAGTATTCTGCCACTACGCGGCTGCTGCTAAGCTGGGAGCGCCCGAGCCAACCCGAGCCCCCGGCTTCGTGGCGTACCCTTTGGGGACTAACGACAGCGTTGAGGGGTAGCCGCTATCGCGAGGTAGTACCAACCCGCGCGCTTGTTACTAATTGGCCGCCGGCCCCGCGCCCGCTCATCGGCCCGCTACCTGGTAAGAGGCCGCCCGCTAAACCAGTGGGGAACCCGCGCCAACGCCGCGCGCGACCAGTTTCGACGCTGCCCCGGCCCCAGCCGCGTACCTCCTCTGGGCCCCTGCTTGTAAAGCGCTCGCGCGTAGTCCAGTCGGCGAGTGCTCCGCGCGCGAGCACTCGTGATACGCTGGCGCGCCAGCTAGCCACGGGCGTGGCGGTTACCTGGCACGCCTTGTATTTCCCCCAAGGGCAGGCTACGCTCTTGCCCGCCGTCGCGGCTAGCCTGGATATCCTAGTGGGGGTGCTGCGGCAGTACCCCCATCTGCGCTTAGAGGTGCAAGGGCACACCGATAATCAAGGAGACGCGCTGCTGAACCGGCTACTCTCCCACCAACGAGCCGTGGCCGTGTGCACGTACCTGACGGCGCACGGCATTGCCGCTAGTCGCCTGCAGCCCCTAGGGTTAGGGGATACCCAGCCCGTGGCTGACAATCAAGACCCCGCCCAACGCCCCCGCAATCGGCGGGTAGTGCTGCAGCCCATCCCCTGACGCCATGAGGGCCGGCAAAAGTCGCGGGCGGCTTAAGCACCTTCCTTCCTCTACTGATGGGGCAGCGAATCGGGCGAGAGCAACTGTCCTCCTTGGGGAAGTAGGCTGGTTTGAGCAGCTGGACTTAGGTAAATAGCCGCTCACGGGTTGCCCAGCCACGGTGTTGATTGATAACCTCCAGAGTGGGTATCACGCCTGGACTGACCGTTCCCGCTGGCTCGTAGCGGTGCTGACCACGCCCGCCAGCGGTATGAGCACTCCCTGCCAACTCACGATCCAACTGATGCGGACTGTCTCCTGCGCCGACGGACCAGCGCGCGTGAGTCGACGTTGGGCCTGAAAGCTGAGCGTATCGCAGATACTTGCCAGGCCGCCCGCCAGTAGGTAGTTCCGGTATCTGTTCTACATAGGTGTAAATGCTGGTCGAATCGCTTTTAGCTACCTGCTTGACCGCCGTTGACCACCCATACTTTGGCGTCCACCCTTCGGTGCTCCCAATCAAGGCTGTTAGGCCCAGCACTGGTAATAGACCCAAGATAGTTGCCATCGCACGTGCGAGGTGGTACTGGCTTTACTTGATAGCCCCCACTAAGCAGGCCAACCGCCAGACTACGGTACAAAAAAGTGTAGGTGTCAGCCTCTACCCCCCATTACTACGAGCATGACGAACAAAGTCTTTCCCTACTACTACGATACTAGCCCCACTCAGGCAGCAGACAACAAGGACGAGCAGCCAACTAAGTCATGTGGGTGACTTGTCAGCAGAGGGAGCAGCAGCCATGCGTACACGAGCAGTACACGACTACCGCACCCAGGAATGGGGGATAGCTTGAGTGCGGTAGCTAAGCGAGTCAGTAGCCGAGTTTAGTACTTAACCTAGTACCATCGAGCACTAATTATAGCTAGCCCCGACAGGTGCACCTAGTTGGGCCAACTAGGCGCTTAAACTAGCCGACTTAGTTAATTCATCTTCCGCGCACTGGTTACTTGCATAGCCCCCGTAAGTTTACGGGCGATGACGGCACAGGAGCTATTTAAGGGTGGGGGTGAAATGGGAGGGCGCATCCGTCAACTTGACTGGTCGCAGGCGTTGCTGGGCCCTGTGGCGACCTGGCCCCAGAGCCTACGCACGGCGGTCTCTATCATGCTGGGCTCGCGCTTCCCCATGATGGTACACTGGGGTCCGGAGTTGGTGCACTTCTATAACGACGGCTACGCGACCATTCTGCAAGGCAGACATCCCGGCGCGCTAGGCCAACCGGCGGAACCTTGGTGGCGGGAAATGTGGCCGTTCCTGTTGGATATCTTCCAGCCGGTGCTGGCAGGAGAGACAACCTATTTCAAGAATAGCCTAGTGCTGCCGAATCGACAAGGGTTCGTAGAAGAGGCGTATTTCACGTTTTCACACAGTCCCATCTATGACGAGCACGGGCAGGTCGGTGGCATCTTCGTCACGGCGCTTGAAACGACTAGCACGGTGCTGCAACAGCGCCGCTTGGCACTGCTGAGTCATCTGATGGCGCAAACCGCTCTCTCGGCGCTACCCGCCGAAGCTGCCCAACATCTTATAGCCGCCTTAGTCACCAACCAAGCGGATATTCCCTTTGCCTTACTCTACGAACAAGAAGCGGCCGCTTCGCACGCACACTTACGGGCCTGGTTTGGCTTGCCTGCGGGAGAGCCTACTGCCCCTGCTACCCTACCAGCCGCTTTCGCTGCCCCCCATAGCTGGCCCCTGGCTGATGTACTACGGAGTGGCCACTCCCTGGTGGTGGAAAACTTGCCGGAGCGGTTTAGAACCTGGCCGGTTGAGCTACCGGCGGAATTGCCGACCCGCGCCGTTTTGCTACCCCTGCTCCCCGCACCCACCAGCCGCACCGCCTGGGTGCTCATTCTAGGGCTGAGTGCTCGCCGGCCGTGGGATGAAGCCTACCAAGCCTTCTTTACCCTTGTGGCGGATTATGCGAGCCGGGCCTTGGCGCGCGCCGCCACCTTGCACGAGGCCCAGCGTCTGAACCAAGCGCTGCGCGAGGCCAATACGTCGTTGGATTCCTTTGTGCACATCGTAACTCATGACCTAAAAGGCCCTGCCACAAATCTGGAACAACTTCTTAAGGTGTATTGGGAGACTATCCCTGGCCCTGAACAAAACCATATCGTTTCCTTAGTTGAGCGAGAAGTGCACCACCTGACCGCCACCATTCAGGGCCTGCTGCAAGTCCTCCACACCCAGCACGGCGCCGCGGGCAGGACGTTGGAGCGAGTCACCTTTGCCGACGTCTATGCCACGGTGCAGGCGGAAGTAGCCGATTTGCTACACCAGCAGCAGGGCCAACTTGCGGCCGACTTTGACGAAGCGCCGACGGTCTATTTTTCACGTATCTACCTGGAAAGCATCCTCAAGAACTTGGTCAGCAATGCGCTCAAGTACCGGGACCCCACCCGCTCGCCGCGAATTCAAGTGCATACGCAACGGCGGGCAGCCACGGTGGTGCTCACCGTGTCGGACAACGGGCAGGGCATTGACTTGAGCCGGGACCGGGAGCGGTTGTTTCACCCTTCATGCGCCTGACGACGCAGGGACAGGGCACCGGGCTGGACTTATACATGGTTCAGACCATTGTGCAGCAGCGGGGTGGCTCTCTAGAAGTTGCCAGTACGCCTGGTGGGGGAACGACCTTTACCATAGTGCTCCCCGAGTCCCCGCTGACCTAGCCGCTCCTAACAGCCGCAACCACGACGGACTTCCCAGCCGTGGCGCGTGAATTTGAGGTGCCTGGACGATAAAAGAGTATTTTTTACGTGCTGTAAACGACCGTGGCTATTGCAGAACTCAGGCTGGGTGTAAGCTTAGTCATGAAACGGACTTGCAAAAACCTAGGTCTGGTCAACTGAGTGCTAAAATGAGGCGTGCAGCGCTCTTGTTGCGGTGGACAGAGCGCAATAGCCACGCTAGCGGTCTGTTTTGGTTGGTGCTTGAGTAGCTTCTTGAGGTTGTACGCAATCGCACTGAGCAACATGACCTTGTGAACAGCTGATCGGCCCTTGGTGCCGACCCGTCGCAGCCCATAATGGTGCAGCAAGCTGCCAAAAACAGGTTCGACCGTGCGCTGCCGGACTCGACGCATCCGCTGGCCGGCCCGACTCTGCTGCCGGTGCCAAGCCCGCCGATAAGTCGCGTCAAAGGCCGAGCGCACAAACTTCTGCTGGGGCGCGGCTGGCGTACAACTCATCTTTAATGGGCACTGCTGGCAGTCCTTGATAAGCCGCCCGGTAGTTCTTGACCCAATTCCCATCTTGGCTCGTCGCGTAGTTGCGAAAAGGGAGCAACTTGCCAGCTGAACAGCGAAAGACATCTATTTAACCTCATAGGTAAAGCCTTCGGCGGCTGGCTTATAATGCCCAAACACGGGAATCCAGGCCGTAATCCCCCGTTGTTGCAGGAAGGCATAGTTAAAGCCATCGGAGTAGCCCGTATTAGCCACGAAGTAGTTTAGCGTCAACTCGTTAGGCACTAGCCGGGTTTGCAGCCGTGGTACCAGCTCCGGCAAGTGTGTGCTGTCGCGACGGTCTGCCAAGTCCGCTTGGATATGGCTAATAGTGCCTGCAGCCGTGTCCACGGCCAGACTATAGAGGTAATTCAGGGCTCGTGCTTTGCCGGGCTTGACGGAAATGCGCGCCTCGGGGTCGGTGGGACTGTAGTGGGTTTTATTACTCAGTAAGTGCGCTTTGGGGTGGTGGGCGCCGAGGCCACCTGGCGCGGCTTGCCGCTTCACCCGCCGGGTGGCCTCGCGGCGCAACTAGTGGGCAGGCGCAGCGCGCCCGGTAGCTACTGGTTCAGGCGCCACTTGCTTCCTAGCTACCGTCAACGTGGGGGCGGCGCTGGTGGGCTTCTCGCGCAAGCTATCGAGGGAAGCGGCGGCTTTGACCGGCGCCGAGTCCACGACCTGCGTGTCGTCTGCCACGAGCCCCGCGGCCACGCACTGGGCAAACACCTGGTCAAAGAGGTGCTCGAAGACGGCGGCCGGATACAACTGGCGGGTGCGGCTGATGGTCGAGTGCCAGGGCAAGTCCTCATCCACTTCGTAGCCCAGAAAGTAGAGATTATCGAGTCATAGCGCGCACTGCTCGATTAGGCGACGGTCGCTGACGATGTTTTCCATCCGGCTCACCAGCACGAGTTTGAAGAACACCACTGCATCGAGCGAAGGCTGCCCGGTGTGGCTGTAGACCGGGCAAGTCTGTTCTCCCAATCTAGCGCGTCGCGCAAACGGCGGTAGAAATTATGCGTCGGCACCCGCTCCGAGAGGCGAAAGTACAGGCTGACTTTATCGCGGAAGTATTTCTGACCCCGCATCCACTTTAGTAAGAGTTTCTTACTTCTCAGATACTTCTGCAACAGCCACGGTAGTTGAAGAAATGTCTCAGCTCCAAGCTAAAAGGTTGCAGTCCGGTAACTAGGTGTTATCGTACCTAAAGTATCTGGCGTCGAGTTGTTCAACTCCATCCTGATAACTTAATCTTATCAGTCCTGATGCCGAATAATAGCTAGCAGAATGTCCGTTTATTGTTACCTACTTTACTGCTCCTACATTTGAGTAACAATTAAATGCTCTTAATAAAGCATTTATTCCTATGAAGTCTATCCTCTCCGCCTACGCCTTACTACTGTTGCCTACCCTGGGTTATAGCCAGCAAGCCCCATTGCAAAGCTTTCCCTTGTCGTCGGTGGCGCTGCTCGACAGCCCGTTTCGCGAAGCCCAGCAAACCGACCAGGCCTACGTCATGGCCCTGGACCCCGACCGGCTGCTGGCGCCGTTTCAGCTCTCGGCCGGCCTCAAGCCGAAAGTCGAGCGCTACGGCAACTGGGAAAATACGGGCCTCGACGGGCACGTGGGCGGGCACTACCTCTCGGCCCTAGCCCTGCTGTACGCGGCCACTGGCAATAAAGAAGTGGAGCGACGGCTTACCTACGTGATTGACCAACTCGACCTCTGCCAGCAGCAGAGCGGTAACGGCTACCTAGGCGGCATTCCGGGCGGGCCAGCCATGTGGCAGCAGGTGAAAGCAGGTAATATCCAGGCCAACAGCTTCGGGCTGAACCAGAAATGGGTGCCCTGGTACAACCTGCACAAAACGTACGCTGGCCTGCGCGACGCCTACCTGCTGGCTGGCAATGCGAAGGCTAAAACCATGCTTATCAAGCTCACAGATTGGTGCCTCGACCTCACGGCCAACCTCAGCGATGCACAAATCCAGGATATGCTGCGCGCCGAGCAGGGCGGCCTGAACGAGGTGTTTGCCGATGTGGCCGACATCACCGGCGATGCCCGCTACCTGAAGCTGGCCCAGCGGTTTTCGCAGCAGGCCCTGTTGCAACCCCTACTGCAAGGCCAAGACAAACTTAATGGCCTGCACGCCAATACGCAGATACCAAAAGTAATTGGTTACGAGCGCATTGCGCAGGTAGGCGGCGACCAAACTTGGCGCAACGCGGCCACGTTCTTTTGGCAAACGGTGGTAGAACACCGCACCGTGTCAATTGGCGGCAACAGCGTGAGCGAGCATTTTCAGCCGGCCACCGACTTCACCTCGATGCTCGAAAGCAAGGAAGGGCCCGAGACGTGCAACACGTATAATATGCTCAAGCTCAGCAAGGACCTGTACCTGGCCAGCGGCGATACCAAGTACCTCGACTACTACGAGCGGGCGACCTACAACCACATTCTGTCGTCGCAGCATCCCGGTACGGGTGGGTTTGTGTATTCCACCTCGATGCGGCCGCGGCACTACCGGGTGTACTCGCAGCCGCAGGAAAGCTTCTGGTGCTGCGTGGGCTCGGGATTGGAAAACCACGGCAAGTACGGCGAGCTTGTTTACGCGCACCGCGGCACTAGCCAATTATTAGTCAACCTGTTTATGGCCTCGCGCCTGGCGTGGCAGCCGGCAGGTCTCACACTGACCCAGACTACGCGTTTTCCGTTCGCTGAGTCTACGGAGCTTACGCTCAAGCTGAAAAAGGCTCGCAAGTTTGCCCTTAGCATTCGGCAGCCGGTCTGGGTGCCGGCCGGTCAATTGGCCGTGCAAGTAAATGGCCAGCCAGTAGCGACTAGCTCGGCTACCTCCGGCTACGTGACGGTGGAGCGCAAATGGAAATCGGGCGACGTGGTGACGGTGGCGCTACCGATGCACACCACGGCCGAGTACCTGCCCGACCATTCGCCTTGGGTCTCGTTTGTGCACGGTCCCGTGGTGCTGGCCGCCGCCACCGACACCACCGACCTGCCCGGCCTGCGCGCCGGGGGCAGCCGCATGGGCCACGTAGCCAACGGCCCGCTCTACCCCATCGACGACGCCCCGGTGCTAGTAAGCCGCCAGCCCGCCGACCTGACGGCCAGCATCCTACCTGTACCCGGCGAGCCGCTCACCTTCACGGCCGCGGGGCTGATTGATGCCGAGAAGTACCGCAACCTCAAGCTGGTGCCGTTTTACCAGCTGCACGACACGCGCTACATGGTGTACTGGCCCGTGACGACGCCCGAAGGACTAGCCGCTCGCAAAGTGGCGATGCGCCAAAAAGATGCTGAAAAGCTAGCCTTAGACGTGCGCACCGTGGACCGCGTGGCGCCCGGCGAGCAGCAGCCCGAATCCGACCACGGCTTTGCCAGTGAACGCACCGAGGCAGGCGTATTTCGTGACCGCCACTACCGCCATGCCACCGGCTGGTTTAGCTATAAGCTACGCAACCCTAAGGCCGAAGCTCGGGCCCTGCGCGTAACGTACTTCGGCGGCGACCAGGGTCGCACCTTCTCCATCTTCCTAAATGACAAGCTACTGCAAAAGGTGACCTCCGATACTAGGAAGGGCAGCACGTTCTTCGATGTGGAATACCCACTGCCTGCCGCCCTGCGCACCGGCCCCGCCAGCCAGGTGCTCACCGTTAAGTTCGCCGCCGACCCAAGTTCTACCGCTGGCGGCGTCTTCGATGTACGGCTCCTGAAATAGGTACCTAGGCGTGCTGTTAGCACTCCTGCAGTTCTGGCGGTAGCAGGACTATTTTTTCGACGCTATTCCTAGTGCTCTTTGCAGCGGGAGATTCGACAGAAACTGCAGTCATCTGACCTATTCCTAAGAAACAGCATAATCATGCCCACCAACTAGCCGGGACGGCGGGCAAGCCCAGCTGGGCGCAGGCATCGGCCCGCAGCGCGGGCCACTGGTTGAGCGGAATCAGGTAGCTGTCCAGGCTGGCATATTTGCGGGAGTGACGCACGAACACGTCCCCCGAGCGCAACCGCTCGCGCAGGGTGGCCAGCACGCTCAGGGCGTAGGCCGGTACCGAAAGCGGCCCACCCGCCACGCCCACAAACGCCTGCCAGGCCGGTGCCACAAATGCCCGGGGCGGCTGGGCCGGCAGCGGGCGCCGGTCAGCAGGTCGCGCACTAGCACTAGGGCGGCACTAGGGCGGCAAAGAAGTCGTCGCCAGTGAAGGCGTTCTCCCAGCCCAGGTCGGCCAGAAGCGGGGCCGAAAACCGCTTGATGGCCCCGTAATGGGCTTCGAGAAACTCCAAGTAGGAGTGCTTGGTAGGCTGGGTCAGGGCCTGGGCGGTGGCCAAGGTTTGCTGCAACTCGGCTTTAGGCACACGAACGTAAATCTGCTCCCGCAGATCTTCCACGGGCACGTGCTCTTCGTCGAGCAGCAGGCCCACGGCGAGGCCCAGCGTGGCTAGTACTTGGTCTTTGGCGCGGGCCATGGTGCGCTGGTACTCCTCCATTTTTCGGCGCGCCCGCGCCAGGGCCGTTTTCCAGTACTCGTCCTCCATCTTTAGTACCAAGTTGCTGGTTTAGAGCAGAATATCTCGACCAAAGGCCAGCAGCAACGGGTAGCGCTTGGCCGGAGTCAGGCGCTGCAGGGCCTGGTTGCTGCGGTGGCGGGCCAGCCCTGCCAGGCGTTTCTGCCGATTCGGGTGCAGGGCCGCCAGGTTCCACTCTCCGGCCCCCAGCGCCCGCAGAAAGCGCAGCTTGTCCAGCGTGGCGCGGATGGTGGCCGGCGTACTGCGAGTGGGCGGCTGCAGAAGCCAGCCGTGGCGGGTGCGCCGCTCCGGGTCCTCCACCAGCAGCAACGCATCGAGTTGTGTCTCCACGGCGGGCGTGAGCACCGGGGCCAGCCGGCGGTAGGTTTCTGTGTGCGCCCGTTCCACAAGCGAGCCAATCAGGCGCTCCAGTTCCACCACGGACGGGCGTACCAGCTGCTGGCGCAGTCGTTGGCAGGCCAACTCCAGCAGCACCCGCTCGTTATCATGCTCCAGGGCCCGCTCCAGCAGCCACGTTTCCAGCACGGGGGTATCGAGCAGCGGCTGCCAGCGTCGCCAGCCGAGGTACACGAGCACCTGTTGGAAATGCTCATAGACCGTGGCCTCTCGTAGGCCATAGGTGACAAATACGCCGGCTTCCACAGGCAGCTGGGCCGCCACGAAATCAAGCGGGCCGGCGGGCACTTGGGTCCACCAGCGCTCGGGCACGTGCGCGAACACGCGCAGCACGACCAGTTGCACGGCGCACCCGAGCCGGTTCACGTCCCGGCGTTGCCCACGCAGGAAATGGCGGTCCGCTTCGGAATCCGCGAGCGCATGAAGGCGGGCCTGACAGCAGCTCGGGTCCGGGGCCGCCAGGGCGGCCGACCCAAAGGCCTATCGAAAGAAGCGCTGTCCAAAGCCCAGGCCGCCAAAACCCTCTACTTGCAGCAGGACAAAACCGTGGCCGAAATCGGTCAGCTGCTTGGGGTGGGTCGTGCCACCATTTACCGCTGGCCCACCTAGACGTACCGACGGGCGGCAGTCAGCCGCCAGTGGGGACTCGTGACTAGGTGGGCCCTTCGCCCACGCCTCCGTTCAGCACGGTTCGGTTACTGCGCGGCGGCAGGAGCGGGCTCGTCGGCGGTCGGCCCATAGGTACCCGGTACCGCTACCCCGAGCAGCCGCAGGTAAACACTCAGTTGGCCCCGGTGGTGAATCAGGTGGTCCAGCAGTAATTCCCGCACTAGTTGGGCCCGGGGCTGGCTGAACAAGACCCTTTCCCCGTGTCGAAGCGTCCATACCTGGGCCAGGGCGGCCTCATTGGCCGCAGCCAATGAGGCGCTTACGCTGGCCGCGTGCGTAGCAAACCGGGTCAGTACCTCGGCGGGCGAAGTGGTTGGGGCAGGCTCGGTAACCGCTGGCGAAGTGGCGGTGTCATGGGAATCGGTAACCAACGTGCGTTCCACCCGCGCGGGCAAGTCGGCGAGATGGGAGGCCAACTGGCCCAGCATCCGCGAGCTGGCGTGTGGCTGCCAGTTGAAGTGCTCGGCCGGTAAGCGCGTCAGGAACGGGCGGGTAAGGTGAACCTCCCGCTGCCACGCGGCCAGCAGGGTCTGCGGAAGGGAAAGGCCAAGTGACATATACGCAGGCAAGAGGAGCAGCCGGCCCGTCCTAGAGAGGACCTGCTGCCAGAAGAAAAAGTAGTGGGCGCGACCGGCGCACCCCGCCACATTCAGCCACCTAGCCAGTGGTCGCTGCTGGCCGCTGGCTTACGTAAAGGACTGGCGGAATTGCCGGGGTGAGAGTTGAGTTTGGCTTTTGAAGAGCTTGCTGAACGATTGCGGATGCGCAAAGCCCAGCTGATCGGCAATCTCGTTCATGGTCAGCGTCGTCGTGGCGAGCTTTTCCTTGGCCAGCTCCATGACTTTGCTTAGGATGAACTGCTTGGTGCTTTGCCCGGTCAAGGTCTTGAGTAACCGAGTCAGGTAGTTGGGCGACAGGTGCAGCACGTCCGCCAAGTAGGTAACCGATGGCATTCCGTGGGCCGCGAGCGTAGTGCCGCTGAAATAGCCTTTCAACACCTCTTCCAGCCGGCTCAACAACTGCTGATGGGTGGTCTGGCGGGTCTGAAACTGGCGCTGATAGAACCGGTCGACGTAGGTCAGCAGCAGTTCGAGCTGTGCCAGGATGACCTGCTGGCTCAGCTTATCGGGCTGGGCGCGATACTCGTGTTCAATCTGGTGCAGGATGCCGACGAGGAGCTGCTGCTCGGGCTCCGAGACGTGCAGGGCCTCGTTGGCCCGGTAGTCGAAGTACTCATAGTGCCGCATTTTCTGGGCCAGCGGGCTGGCGCCGAGCAAGTCTGGGTGCACGAGCAGCAGCCAGCCTTGGTGACTGGCGGCGGGCTCCGGCGGGCCCTGGATGGAGAGCACCTGCCGGGGGGCCATGCACAGTAGCAGGCCCTGGTCGAAATCCACGTCCTGCTGGCCGTACTTGAGGCGCTTATGAAAACTTCGCTTCAGGGCCAGGCTGTAGAAGTGATGCACCACGGCGCGGGGGGCCTCTGTCGGCTGGTAAGCCAAGTCCTCGAACCGGAGGAGGCTCACCAGCGCCGGCTGGGGGAGACCCCACCGACGGTGGTAGTCGGCAATGGTGCGAATCAGAACGGGGGCAGGAGTTGTCATCGCTTAAAAGTACGGAAAACGTGTTCGCGCCTCCACTTCCCCTGGTTACTAGGTGGCAGCCGGTCGAAGCAGACCGGTGAGCACGTCGCGCATCGTGTCGGGGCGGCGGCCGAGCAGTTGCGCAAGCGTCGGGTCCACCGCCGCAAAGTCGCCCCGCCGTATGGCCAGGTACGTCGCGAGCATGATATCCACCACGAATTCAGGCATGCCCTGGGCCAGTTTCGCGGTGCGCCACTGCGCGTCGGTGACCGTCACGTGCCGGATGGCGCGGCCGGTCAACTCGGAAGCGATAGCCGCTAACTCTTTCATAGTGAACGTTTCAGGCGCAGTCAACGGGGGCGTGATGCCGTCCAAGCGGCCTTCCTCGGCCAGCACGAGGGCATCGGCTTCCGCCAGGTCGGCGCGGGTCGTCCAGCTCACGGGGCCATCCTCGGGCGTGCTGAACTCCCCGGTTTCGAAGCCGCGACCGATATGGTGCAGCGCACTTTCGGCATAGTAGCCGTAGCGCAGGGCGGTCAAGGGCCGACCGGTCTGGAGCAGGTACGTCTCGATGGCGGCGTGGTCCTTAATAAAGGCCTGGTCCTGGGTGGGCGAATCGGCCTGGGCCCCCATGTGGCTGGTATAGAGCACGCGGCGGGCCCCTGCTGCGTGGGCGGCGTCAATCGCCGTGCGGCTCAGGCGGCGGCCCGGTTCCCCCAGCTGGTCGGGGGAAACCACCAGCACCTGCGTGGCGCCCGCAAAGGTGGTCGTCAACTCGGCGGGCTGGGCAAAGTCCCCCGCCCGCACGAGTACTCCTTTTTCGAGAACGGCAGCGGCTTTCTGGGGGTCGCGGACGCTGGCGACCAGTTGGGCAGCGGGCACGCGCTGTAATAAGTGGTGCAGTACTTGGCTGCCGAGTTTACCCGTGGCGCCGGTAATGACAAGCATACGTGGAGGATTTAGTACAAGGTAAAGTTCCAGCGTAGGAGAGCAGATATCCTGCGCCAAATCGTGCTTTATGCAAGCCAAATCTGCCCAAAGTCAGCGGTTGATTTAACTCCTACGGGCGCGTAGCGGTTAGCAAGGCCAAAGACATTGTGGGTGCCTACTAAACCGCTTCTTGCGGAGAATGTAGTCGGCAATGGGAGCTTCGTCAAGCTGCCAGGTGGGGTCGTGCCAACGACTAGCACCGCCAGTAGCCCCTTGCTTAGCGTAGGATTATACCTAATTACTAGAAATCCCCCTGGTTAGCTTTCACTATGTCCGCCCGCAGTCCTACTCCCTGGCGCCTACCCCACCGTCTTCGCCCGGTTTAGGCGCCCGCTAGCACCCAGGCAGTTACAACTGTAGCAGTACTCGCTGCAGTTGTAACTGAAAACTAGCCACGTCGGGCTCGTAATCGCCATCCTTTATCACCCGAGACAGGCGCACATACTGCACCAGCCCCTCGCCCGTGGGTGCTCCAACCTGAAAGGCTAGTAGCTAATATTTCCAACCGTCAGCCAGTGGAACTGCACGGCGAAGCCCAGTACTACGCCCCACAGTTGCCTTTGGTAGCGCTGCGCCGTGTCAGCCGGGGTTTGCAGCCTCCATATTGACTATGAGATAGTCAAAAAGGGGCGCTTTTTGAGAGTATTCACTTTCAAATTAAGCAGTAGGAGCAGTAGTAATTGCCTTTGCCTTTTGAGCAGTCGTTGGATGATTCTCGCGTTTAGGTAACCCACCAGCGTTTAGTAGAGCAAACTCTAAGTGAGCTGCTCAGTAGATAAACCCTTCCCTTGTTGCCACAGGCCCAAAACCAGAAAGATAGGATTTCGACCAATCTTGTTGGTATAAAAATGGGAAGCAGTTAGCACTTGAATAATTGTTGATAAGTTATAGTAAAAAACAGTACAAAATTGTATTATTTTTGTACTGTTTTTTACTGGTTTACAGATGTGTGTGAGTTGGAGAAGGGTAAGCCAGCCTTACAACTCGACAAGGTAAACGCAGTGCTCTGCCTTTTTGGACACAAGCTGGCGCCAGCACCTATTGGTCGCTCCCTCCTACTTGCCTAAGTATGCGCAGCGCCGAAGTACATCTGCACGGAAAGCTGGCCAGTTATCTAATTCAAGATGAAAAGGGGTATACTTGCGCCTATACGGCGCCGCATCTACAGGCAGAGTCTGTCCAACCTGTTAGTCTGAACTTTGTCCCTGTGCGAGCAACCCTACGTGGAGCGAGTACTCTTCCCGTTCTTTGATGGCCTCATCCCCGAGGGCTGGCTGTTAGAGGTGGCCGAGCGGAACTGGAAGCTCAATCCCATGACCACATAGGTCTGCTACTGGCCCACTGCCGCAATTGCATCGGAGCCGTTAGCATTTATCCATCGATCCTTCCGAAGACACATGAGCCACTGCCTTTACTTCTACCAACCTCTGACGGCCTTAGCCCCGGACGGACTATCACCACGCGTGCAGTCGCAAGCTCTTCGACAAGCCCATGCCTCCAACTTTTCCCTACTGTGAGGCGCAACTGCTCCTCCTGACCGACCAGATTGTCCGCAGCCACATCACCGTGACGGGGGTACAGCCCAAGCTCTTGCTTACCCTGGCCGCCACCGGCGACGCGGGGCAATCCACCCACTTTACCCATCGTGGGCACGTGGAAGCTTACATCCTCCCCCACCCCAGATACTACCCCAGCCTGTCAGAAGGTGAAGACTTGACCATGAGCCTAGCAACGCTGGCGGGCCTGTACACACATCCAGATTGGCCCCGGGCCTGCGACCTGGTCGCCGCGGCCCTGGCCAATCTGGCCGATACCAAAGAGCTGGCCCTAACGCTTAACGGCCGTAAGAAAAAGCTCAAGGCCACCAACTTCCAGCAGGCAGCACAGCGCGCCGGGGTGAGCGAGAAAGTACTCATGGGGCTTTTTACCAGATTCACGCGAATCAAGCTGGCCTAGCATCACTTTATCGACAGCAACTTCTTATCACTGAAGCTCCAGCAAGGGTACCAGGCTTTGCTAGACCATCGGTTCAAGCAGCTAGGATTGAATAGCCAATAACTATGGCTAATTGGGCACCTCGACATCAACGGCTAGGGTAGGAAGCCCAGCATTTTGTGCTCCCTAGCCCTTTTATACCGCCCTTCCACGCCGAATACGCTCCCGCCGCCGCTGCTCCAACTCCCGGGTCTGACTGGGACGAGGGGGCGCCTGAGGGGCGCTAGCAAAAAGCAGGTTTAAGGCTTCTTGTAGTGCTTGCTTCTGCGAATACTCATAATTGCCCTGCGCGCGCCGAGCATGCATGTAGTCGCGCAATTGCTCTAACTGCGCGCTACTTACTACGAAGGTCTGGCGTAGGTCCCTCTCCTCAGGTGCCAATGACACAATAGGTTCTGGGGTAGTAATACCAGTAATACTTGGCTTACTTGTGTTACCAGTATTACTAATATTTGCTACTGGCTTAGCTTTTTTAGTAGTACTTGTGTTCTCAATATAATTCGGCTCATTGTCCCCCTGCTTAGCGGCTGGCTGGGCAACGGGCTCATCCGTCAGGTCAAAAAAGTCGCGCTCCGAGATGGGTTTGGCTGGCTCAGCGGCGGCCGGAGCGAGGATGGTCTTGAAAGTTTTAGCCATGGGAAATACAGGGAACAGAATGAGAAGGAATTAGCGGACCAGAATTTCTTCTACCAGCGCCTGGTAATCGGCGGCGCCCGCGCTCTTGGGCGCATAGCTGAAAATATCCTGGGCCAGGTGGGGAGCTTCCCCCAGAACAATGCTTTCCCGGATGGTCGCATTCAGGACCAGGCCCGGGTATTTGGCGCGCAGCTGGTCGGCGGTATCGCGGCGCAGTACCTTACGCTGGTCGTAGCGCGTGAAGAAGATGCCCCCTATCTGCAGACCCGGATTCATCCGCTTCTGCACCTTTCCTACCAGCTCGATTACCTTCTCCACGCCGTCCGTGGCGTAGAGCTGCGCTTCGAGCGGGATGTAGAGCGCGTCGGCGCAGGTGTAAGCATTAAGCGTAATCAGACCCAAAGCTGGCGGGCAGTCTAACAGGATGTAGTCGCACTTGTCACGCAGTGGCTCTAGCAGCTCTTTGAGCAAGTACTCGCGGTCCAGCTCGTCACCTTTCACTTTTTCAAAGCCGGAGATGGCGGTGGAGCCGGCTAGCAAGCCTAAGTTATCGCTGATTTTGTACGGGTGCGCCTTATAATCTTCGAGTAGGGCCCCGTACACGTTCTTGTCCACCTTCCCAGTCAATAGCCCCTTCGTCAAATTAGTCTGGGGGTCGAGGTCAACGAGCATAACCTTGTGGCCCGCCCGCGCCAGCCCGGCGCCAATATTTGCCGTGGAGGTTGTTTTTCCTACCCCCCCCTTCTGATTAGTAAATGCTAGAATCTTACTCATAGCACAAATATAAGGCGTCAGCTCCGGATTTGTGTTACTGGTGTTTTCTTTATGCTATGTGTTAATACTGTTATTTGTATTAAATGTGTTTTTAGTATTGATGTTGTTAACGGTGCTAACGGTATTAACGGTATTAACGGTATTAACGGTATTAACGGTATTAACGGTATTAACGGTATTAACGGTGTTACTAATATTACTAAGATAGTTTTTGTCCTTCAAACTATAGCGAGCCTACTTTATGTAACGAAGAAGATGCCATATAACGATTAATTAGCAAAACAAAAGTCCACTTATCAAAGAATGCTTAACTGAATATGTGCAGGTACACTTCCAACTATAACACCTCGACTAATTGAGCTAGCTCGATTACTACAGAAGCTTTAGGAGGAGAAAGAGCATAGAAATCGTTCAGCAAAGGGCTACCCTCCTACCGACAAGTATCCAAACTTGGCTACCTCGGACCTACACAACAGCGGGAAGCTACGGTAAATAGCGACGCCACCCGTCTCCCTGGTGGCCCCAATTAGCCCCGTTCGCATGAGTCTATTTAATGCCCTAGCCCGCCAAGTAATGCAATCCGCCACCATCGTAGTGGTGCAGCGAATCGCGGCTCACACCTACCGCCTGCGCCTAAGTGGCCCGGCTCTGGCCAACTGGGCCTACATACCAGGCCAAACGCTCAACGTTTTCTTTGGCCTGACCACCCGCGCCGAGGCGACCAGTTTACGCAAGCGCACCTACTCGGTCTGGGGCTACAACGCGACTGCGGGGCAGTTGGAACTGGCAGTGTGTACGTTCTCTGATGGACCAGGGGCCCAGTGGGCCGCTGAGTGCCACCCCGGCGATGTGGTGCATTTCTACGGGCCGGGCGGCAAATTCTTGCTCGACTCTACTGCACCGGCCTATGCCCTACTGGGGGATATCTCGTGTCTGGCGCACTTCTACGAGATACGTCGGCACTTGCCCGCGCACGCGACCCTGGCGAGCGTCGTCCATGCCCGAAACGCCGACGACTGCTTCGCGGATGTTGATGGCACCTACCCCCTACATTTTGTGGTAGCTGATACCTTATCAGCCGAACAGTACCTGGTAGCGGCCCAGCAACAGGGCTTAGTATTAAGCTCACCCCGGGCTTTGGTATACTGGGGCGGGCGACAGGCGACGTGCGTGGCCGGCCACCGCCTGTTACAGCATGATCACCACTGGCCAGTTGGCTTACTTAAAACTAAACCTTTCTGGAAGTAACTAGCCGGCTCAGGCCTGTAAGCTGTCCAATAGTTTTAGTGACGTGACTCGTCAGCAAAGGGTAACTCCTTTCCCACCGCCTCTAACACCCGTAAGCACCTATAATAAAACAAGTAGATGTAGATGACCGGTTATCACCGAACCAACAGCAGGAAACGTGTCGAATCAATTGTCATCTATTTATCATACAAAATATTACAAAGTAAATAACATAAGTAACATTGTTAACAATAACAATACTAGTAATAGCATGCACACAGATAACACATAACTCGGCACAGTAAGTATAACCAAGGCGCGAGCTTTCTTTAAGGCTATAACGGGTAGCACCTAGCTTCGCTAACCTGCGGGAGGTGATTGTCTATGCTCGACTAGGTAAACCCCTCTTAGAATTGGTGCAACAACTTCTAGCATGGGAGGCAATCAACCGAACTCTGCATATGCATTGCCCCCCTCTAATCCGGCACTGCCTTCAACTACAGACGGGACCGCAGAAGCCGGAAGATTTGGAATGACAAGTGTTACAAGGACCAGCCAACGTGTATAAATAAGCAATAGACATGGCTAATATGCCACAGTGACGGAGTGTGGTAGTCAATCGTGAAGTGGAATGGACAATCCACCTGCGCCATGCTAAGCTTAACAAGTGCTTCATGCGGGAAGAGCAATGCTCTGGCTAGATGCCTACCTTATCATAGACTAGGCCATATGACATATTTGGTACCGAGCTGCCCTCAACACCTAGCTATTTCAATTTGCTATTTTTACTAGCTACTGGAATTGCTTAATTTAATAAGTAGAGAGTCGGATGGCGCTTATCACGGGAGGGGCAACACTTCGATAAATAACCTTTGGGATTATTGAAAACGCACATATGATGCACTACGCTGGAGGAGGACTGATAGCAAAGGCGAAATAATAAGGTTACTACTGTTACTACTGTTACTACTGTTACTACTGTTACTACTGTTACTACTGTTACTACTGTTACTACTGTTACTACTGTTACTACTGTTACTACTGTTACTACTGTTACTACTGTTA